>ENA-OQJP01000104-OQJP01000104.1-human-gut-metagenome-genome-assembly--contig:-NODE-104-length-36588-cov-7.891089_pt1 | contig 36588 bp, 39 predicted proteins | sample MGYA00242611_ERZ504778 | MGnify/ENA primary metagenome ERZ504778 (study PRJEB26092, sample SAMD00036349) | human gut metagenome | host: Homo sapiens | study: EMG produced TPA metagenomics assembly of...
CATCGCTGAGAACCGGATTTCAATATACCGTGTTTTATACATTTTCGACCACAATCAGGGCAAACTACTTGTTTAATATTAATCATCCTCCTATTTATGTTTTTATTTAGGAAGATATAATACCATTGTAGTCAGTAGCTATGTGGGTTCCCGCATGTTTCTACACACACTTTTTGTCCACCCTTTATCTTTGTCAAAAAAGATAAAAGTGCTACAAACCCAGTATCTATCTAGGTTTGCAGCACTTTCTACACACACTTTTTGTCCTATAACTCAAAACATGCTAAATATTGGTTAGCAGCATGAAAAAACTGCCACCGGAAACCGGTGGCAGATACAAAACTAATTTTATTTTTTCGAGTGTCTACTTGACGGGTAGCAGTTCAAAGTCTGTAGGGGTTTTGAAAAAGCAAGTATTAACGTTTCGAGAACTGGGATGCTTTACGAGCTTTTTTGAGACCGTATTTTTTACGTTCTTTCATACGTGGGTCACGAGTCAAGAAACCGGCTTTTTTGAGGGACTGACGAAGTTCTTCGTCAACGCCGAGCAACGCACGGGAAATACCGTGACGGATTGCACCTGCTTGACCGGATGGACCGCCACCTTCAACGCTGGCGATTACATCATATTGTTCAACCGTACCGGTAAGGTTAAGCGGTTGTTTTACAATCAATTCCAAAGTCTTACGACCGAAGTATTCGTTTAATTCACGTTTGTTAATCGTGATTTTACCTGTGCCCGGTACCAGACGAACTCTGGCAACGGAAGATTTTCTACGGCCTGTACCGTAGTACTGAGCTACTGCCATGTGTATGTTCCTCCTCCCGGAAATTACCGAATATCAAATTCCAAAACTTCAGGTTTCTGAGCTGCATGTGGATGTTCAGGACCTGCATAAACGTTCAATTTGCGATAAATCTGAGCGCCTAATTTGTTCTTAGGAAGCATCCCGCGAACTGCCATTTCCACAACGCGTTCAGGGTGTTTTGCCAACATGTTACCAAGAGTAACGAATGTGGAACCGCCCGGATAACCGGAATGACGGAAATACATTTTCTGTTCTAATTTTTTACCTGTGAAACGAACTTTCTCAGCGTTGATTACGATAACGTGGTCACCGGTGTCAACATGTGGTGTGAAAGCTGGTTTATTTTTGCCCCGAAGAACTTTAGCTACTTCGGCAGCAAGGCGTCCTAAAGTTTTACCTTCAGCGTCAACAACATACCATTTCCGTTCGATAGTGTTCGGATTGGCCATATATGTGGTTTTCATGCTGCTAATTCCTCCTCATAACGACTAACTTTACCAAAAAGCATCCTGCTCTCTTTCCGGGGCTAATGGAATAAGATTCAAATGCTTACCGAAATATTATACATGGTTAACATCAGTGATGTCAACCACATTTTAATATTTCTAGATATAATAATTTTTGCCCTACTTAGAATACTCTCGATAGAGAGAGTACCCCGTTCGGGCAAAAGCTTATATAAATTTTTTACTCCTCTTCAATGATTCAAGAGGCGTTTCGCGTACAAAATCAAAATATTCTTACTTTTGAGCCTTTTCACCGATAATGCGCACTTCCGTCTCCAGATTAACGCCATGTGCTTCCGCAACCCGGGCCTGGACACTGTGAATTAAATTCAGCACATCCTCAGCCGATGCCTGTCCTTTATTAATAACAAAACCGGCGTGTTTTTGGGACACTTCCGCATCACCCACAGCGAGGCCCTTAAGACCGGTCTGCTCAATGAGCGTCCCTGCAAAATATCCCGGTGGCCGTTTAAACGTAGATCCCGCACTGGCATATTCAAGGGGTTGCTTACTCTCACGGCGTTGCGTAAAATCTTCCATGAGGGCCAAGATTTCATCCTTATCGCCATCTTTTAAGCGAATATCTACTTCGCCAATGATTTCATGACTTTCATGAAAACGACTGTGACGGTAAGCAAACGCCAATTCTTCCGCGCTGTATTCTCTTACCTGACCGGCCATATCAACGGCACGTACCTTGGTTACTACCTGACACATTTCACCACCATAGGCGCCGGCATTCATGAATACAGCACCACCGAGCGTGCCCGGAATGCCGATGGCAAATTCCAAGCCCGTAAGACCGGCCGCATAGGCAAACTCCGACGCGTCTTTTAACATATAACCGGCGCTGATGGTTAACACCCCATCAATCGCTGCCATAGTCTCACGCATATCACTTAACGATAAAACGACACCGCGAATGCCGCCATCCAGCACCAATACGTTGGAACCACTGCCCAACACGGTAAGCGGTACACCCGCTTTATGAATAGCTGCCAATACTTGGCTCAACTGTAACATGGTCTGCGGCGTCACGAAAATATCCGCAGGCCCGCCGATTTTAAACGTCGTATGAGCTGACAAAGGCTCATCGCAGCACAGTGAACCGGGTGCAACCAAATGCTGTAAATCAGTATAAAGATCTTGTAGATTACTGTTTATCTTTTTCAAGAATTTTCATTCCTTCTGTAATAGGTTCACTGATAATACGATAAATATCATTGGAAACTTGAGTCCAGCGTACATGAGCTTGTAAATACGCTTGAGCACCGGAGTTAGCTTGAATCATAGGCATTAATTCTTCCAATTTTTTACCGATTTCTTCCGCTTCAGGTGCTTCTGCCATTTTAGCGTATTCCCATTGCATCTGTTGCATCAAGAATTGTTCAATTAAACCTTTAGCAGTGCTGTCACCTTCAACAGCAGCTTGCGCATCCATCAACGCTTTATATTCTTCACTTTCACGCATTGCTTTTTGTAATTCGTAAGCCTTATCGTAATTCATTTTTTAAATTCCACCTTTCATTGTTAAATGACCAAAGTTTCTTAAATCCGGAAAATTCAACTGGCGCATCGCTTCATAGGCGATAATCGCCACCGAATTGGATAAATTCAAGGATCGGGCTTCCGCAATCATGGGGATGCGAATTGTGTGGTCATAATTCGCCGCCAACAAGTCTTCCGGTAACCCTTTAGTTTCTTTACCGAAAACCAACATGTCGCCGATTTGATACTCTACTTCGGCATAGGTATGTTTCGCTTTAGTCGTTGCATAGAAATAACGACGATCGGGATATTTATCATATACTTCTTGTAAGTTTTCATGAACCTGTACATCCACCAGATCCCAATAATCGAGACCGGCTCGTTTTAAGTATTTATCTTCCAACTTAAAACCCAACGGTTTTACCAAATGTAAGGTCATGTGATTGGCCGCGCAAAGGCGGGCAATATTTCCTGTATTACCGGGAATTTCCGGTTCTACCAATACAATTTCCATAATACACTCTTTTCTGTCATTGAATCTATTTAGTCTAATATCTTATTTTACCTAATTATGGAGTATGGTTCAAGTCTTTATTGAGGATAGGGTACTTTATCTTTGAAAACACCACTTAGTATATTTCATTCTAAAATTTACTTAGCCGGTCGATTATTATTAACAAAATGACCGCTCTTGCCACCCGCTTTTTCCACTAAATAAACAGGCCCCATAACCATACTCTTGTCGATGGCTTTGCACATATCGAATACCGCAAGGAGCCCCACTTGTACAGCGGTTAACGCTTCCATTTCGACTCCGGTTTGACCTGATGTTTTAACCGTAGCTTCAATGCGCACGGCCCGGCGTTTTTCATCAAGCTCACAAATAACAGCCACCTTGCTGAGCATCAAAGGATGACACAAAGGGATTAAATCCGATGTTTTCTTGGCGCCCATAATCGCCGCCAGTTGAGCCACCGCCAAAACATCGCCTTTTTTCATAGTCCCCGCCTTAATGCGCTCATAAATTTCCGCATTAACCGAAATATAGCCTTCCGCCACCGCCGTTCGGGCCGTCACCGCCTTTTCACTCACATCTACCATGCGAGCATTACCGGCTTCATCAAAATGTGTCAATTCCATAATCTATCCTCTATTATTTCCAACAGCTTACAATATGTAAAATCCATATAGTATGAAATATGTAAAATTTATGTAATTCAATCTATTTCTATGGTATCATTAATTATAACAGTAGTCTAATATTTAAATCACAAGGAGGCGTCTTTTATGGAAGTCAAATTAACGTATTACGGTCATTCTACCTTTATGTTATCCAACGGCGAAATATCTATCGTATTTGATCCGTTCTTCAACGGCAATACTTGGGAAAAAGCCAAACCGGAAGATATTAAATGCCAATATATTTTTATCAGCCACGGCCACGGCGACCATTACGGCGATGCGGACCTTATTGGCAAAGCCAATGATGCCCTCGTAATATCTACCGCCGAAGTGGCGCACAAAGCCGAAGAGGCCGGTCTTAAAGCTCACGCCATGCATTTGGGCGGCAAACACGACTTTGAATTCGGTTCCATCCGCCTTACCCCTGCCTTCCACGGTGCCGGTATTCCGGGCGGTCATGCAGCAGGCGTTATCGTTACTTTCTACGATAAAACACTCTACTTTGCCGGCGATACGGCTTTCTTCAGCGATATGCAGTACTTAAATCGCTTTGGTCAATTGGATTACGCATTATTACCAATTGGCGATAACTTTACCATGGGACCGGAAGATGCGCTACTCGCAGCGTCCCTCATCAAAGCAGACGTAACCATTCCGATTCACTACAAAACTTGGCCGGTTATCGACGAAGAGCCGGATGCCTTTGTGGCAGAACTAAAAGCTAAGCACAATCAAAAAGGCCTCGTAGTTGAACCCGGTTCGACGATTACACTGTAAAAACAGCCCAGCATAAATCAGTCGCTAATTAAACATCATGGCAGTACCTATTATTTTATCGTAATAGGTACTGCCATTTTTATTTTACAATCACTTTTTTCAATATAATTTAACCACGTGCCAAAACGCCGATTTTTATATCAAACATATCCATAAATCAATAATATCAATCTACAGACCATGGCCTATAGTCTATCAAAAGCCAAAAAGGAGCTGATCTCAACGTAGAACATTGAGACCGAACTCCTTTTTAGTACTTCGTCTATTTTAATGCATACATACCATTACTCACAACTAAAAATCAATTCGATGTATTCATTACTGTATTATGAATAGGCTAAATATAGCTACAACTACTATAGTCATTCATATCAATTCGATTACCTTATGGGGCACCTTATTTCTCGACTTTATCGACTACCGGGTCGTATTTTTCAAAAAAAGCGGCCAACTGCTTGCGCAGTTGTTGACGCTGTGACGGCTTCAAGGCGTATCGTTTGCCATTAAAAGCTATTTCCTTGTTTTTAATAACAGCCCATAAGTCGTAAACCAGAGGTGCACTAGGCTTAACCTCAGCCAATTCATCTAAGGATACACCATAATATACGGCTAATTGCTTCAACGTTTCTAAATCGGGCTCGCGATAACCGGTTTCATAGTTGGAAAGGGCTGCATTGCTAATCCCTACACTATGTGCTACTTCCAACTGGCTTTTGCCGGTCCTCGTCCGAACTCGTTTAAGATTTTTGTATAACGCCATACTATCACGCCCCGCTTCATTAGCCTATCATATACTACTCAAAATAGATAAATTGTGTTATTATTATACACCTATTTTTCAATAGGCGTAAATAAGTTGATTTGAAACTTCACAAATTGATGAATTTTATCTCAAATGAGCAAATGCTTTTTGACCAATGTCTTTGCGATACTGACGCCCTTCAAAGCCTACTTTGGCTACTCTTTCGTACGCTACATCCAAAGCTACCTGCAAATCGGCACCAAGACCTACAATACCGAGCACACGACCACCGGCAGTCACAAAATGGCCATCTTTATAAGCGGTTCCCGAATGGAATATTAAGGTATTATCAGTAAAGCTCAAGTCGCCGTCAATTACATCATCTTTGTGGGATGTTTCCGGATAACCGGCAGAGGCCAAAATAACGCAAGCTGCGCTACCTTTTTTCCATGCCACCATATCTTCGGTTAAAGTCCCTTTAGCACAAGCCATCATAATCTCGCCTAAATCGCCATCCAATAAAGGCAAAACAACCTGTGTTTCCGGATCGCCGAAACGGGCATTAAATTCTACTACTTTAGGGCCTTGCGGGGTAATCATAAGGCCTGCATATAAGCAGCCTACATAGGGCATGCCTTCTTTTTTCATCGCTGCCACCATAGGTACCAACACCTTATCGTACGCTTCTTTAAGCAATGCGTCCGTCATTACCGGAGCCGGTGCATAGGTCCCCATGCCACCCGTATTCGGGCCTTTGTCACCGTCAAAAATACGTTTATGATCTTGCGAAGCAATCATCGGCACTACCGTGGTACCATCTACGAAAGCCAATAAAGACGCTTCTTCGCCGCTCATAAATTCTTCAATAACTACCGTATGACCGGCATCGCCGAAGCGATTAGCGGAAAGCATGTCCACTACGGCAGCTTTCGCTTCCTCTACGGTCATGGCTACAACAACGCCTTTACCGGCAGCGAGGCCGTCCGCTTTAATAACGATAGGCGCACCGGTTTCATCGATGAAAGCTTCTGCTTTTGCCACATCATCAAAAACACCGTAAGCTGCTGTAGGAATGTTGTATTTTTTCATCAAGTCTTTGGCAAATACCTTGGACCCTTCCAATTGAGCCGTTGCTTTTGAAGGACCGAATACGGCAATGCCCGCTTCACGCACCGCATCGGCGAGGCCTGCTACGAGCGGTGCTTCCGGTCCGATTGCCACCAAGTCGATATTATCTTTTGTCAAAAACTCAGTTACGGCACCAAAGTCCTGCCAATCAATAGCTATGCACTCTGCCACATCTTCCATGGCTTTACTGCCCGGAATGGCATATACTTTTTCAACCGAATCACTTTGAGCCAATTTCCACGCTAAGGTGTGCTCACGACCGCCGCCACCAATTACACAAACTTTCATAAAGCCTCCTCATTAATGTTTAAAATGACGAACATGAGTGAATACCATGGCAATGCCCGCTTCATCGGCTTTAGCAATGGATTCTTCATCACGAATCGATCCGCCCGGTTGGATAATGGCTGTAATGCCGTGTTCTGCTGCCGTCGCTACGGTATCGCCGAATGGGAAGAATGCATCCGATGCGAGGACTGCGCCCTTCACTTTATCGCCTGCTTCTTTGAGGGCAATTTTAGCGGCGCCCACACGGTTCATCTGACCGGCGCCAACGCCTAAGGTCTGCTTATCTTTAGCAATTAAAATAGCATTGGATTTTACATGTTTTACCATCTTCCAGGCAAAGCGAAGTTCTTCCCACTGCGCTTCGGTCGGTTGAACTTTCGTTACTACTGTGTAAGATGCTTCATCTTCTTTCAAATCATCTTCTGTCTGTACCAATAAACCGCCGGATACTTTTTTCACTACTACTTGGTCCGCTTTCGGCTGAGCCAATTCAACGAGGCGAATATTTTTCTTCGCCGTCAAAATGCTGAGGGCTTTCGCCGAGAATTTAGGCGCCATAATAACTTCCAAGAAAAGTTTGCTCATTTCCGTAGCCGTTGCTTCATCCACTTCGCGATTTAAGGCTACGATACCGCCGAAAGCCGATACGGAATCCGCTTCGTATGCTTTGACGTAAGCTTCGTGCAAATCCTTACCAATGGCAGCGCCGCAAGGATTAGTATGTTTAATGATACAAGCAGCCGGTTCTTCAAATTCCCAAACCATATTCCAAGCCGCTTCCATATCAACGATATTATTGTAGGATAACTCTTTGCCGTGAAGCTGTTTCATGGCCCCCATACCGGACACTTCGCCGATTTCTTTGTAAAAAGCCGCTTTTTGATGCGGGTTTTCACCGTAGCGAAGGTCGGTAACTTTTTCATAAGCCTGTAAGTATTCCGGTGGGAACGGTGTCTGACCGAGCTGTTCGCTGAAATAGTTGGCAATGGCCGTATCGTAAGCCGCTGTATGAGCAAACGCTTCTTTGGCCAAGGCAAAGCGGAAATCACGACCCAAGTCGCCGTCAGCTTTGAGGCGAGCAATGACTTCGTCATAACGTTCCGGATTTACTACGATGCCTACGAAGGCATTATTTTTAGCAGCGGAACGAACCATGGTAGGACCGCCGATATCAATATTTTCAATGGCTTCTTCAAGGGCCACATTCGGTTTGGCAATGGTTTCACGGAACGGGTACAAGTTAACAACCACCAAATCAATCGGTTGAATACCATGTTCTTCCATAGCTTTTACATGTTCTTCATTGTCGCGTACCGCCAAAATACCGCCATGCACCATAGGATGCAACGTTTTCACACGACCATCCATCATTTCAGGGAATTTAGTCAATTCATCCACTTGATGCACCGTAACGCCTGCATCAGCGATGGCACGGAAAGTACCGCCTGTGGAATAAATGGTGACACCTAATTCCGCCAAGGATTTGGCAAAATCTACAATGCCGGTTTTATCGGATACACTGATGAGTGCATTTTTAATCATACAAGACCTCCTACAACAGACCTAAGCCAACAAAATTGCACAAATGGCCACAAAAGGACCGCCCAAGGGCTAGTCCTCAATGTGTACAATATGATTCTTAATCGATAATTTGTCCTCACAGAAGAGGGCCAGTGCTTTTTTATACGTTTTATGTTCTTCCGGTAAAATGCGGGCCGCCAAAGTATCTTCCGTATCATCGGCATAGACAGGCACCACGGCTTGCATAATAATGGGACCGGAATCCATCCCCGTATCTACAAAATGAACGGTACAGCCGCTCACTTTCACCCCTGCCGCTACGGCCTGTCCCTGCGCATGAAGGCCCGGGAACGACGGCAATAAAGCCGGGTGAATGTTTAAAATTTTGTACTCGTACGGTTTAATGAACGTTGGTCCTAATAGACGCATGTAACCTGCCAACACGATGGCTTCCGGCTCATATGGTGCAATAGCGTCAAGCATGGCTTTTTCAAAAGACGCTTTGGAATCAAAGCCTTTGCGCTCTACTACGACGTTTGGTACCCCCCATTCTTTGGCACGAGCCAACACCGGCGCATCGGCGTGGTCGCTAAGTACGACCACAACCTCTGCGTTGATTTCACCTTGCTTAATCGCTTCATATAAAGCGGCAGCATTGGATCCGCGACCACTGGCAAATACGGCAATTCGCTTAGCCAATGAATTCACGACCTTCCATAATTACACGTTCCGCACCTGCTTCTTCAATGCGACCGATTTCATAAACAGCTTCGTTTTGTTTAGCAAGCTGCGCTTTTACAGCGGCTAAATTTTCAGGGTCAACGACTAAAATCATGCCAATACCCATGTTGAAGGTACGGTACATTTCTTTAATATCTACATTGCCCCATTCCTGCAATTTGGCAAATACAGGTAATTTAGGCCATGCATCGGCATTCACGCGGGCCGTTGTGCCTTCCGGCAAGATGCGCGGAATATTATCGTAGAAACCGCCACCCGTAACGTGAACCATGCCTTTTAAGAGACCTTTGCGAATGGATGGCAATACAGCTTTCGGATATAAACGAGTCGGCGTCAAAAGTTCTTCGCCCAAGGTTTTACCGAATTCAGGAATTTCATCCTGCAAGGACATATTTTTATGATCGAATACAATCTTACGAACTAAGGAGAAACCGTTGGAATGTACACCGCTGGAAGGTAAGCCTAAGAGTACGTCACCGGCTTTAATGTTTTCACCGGTCAAAAGACGCGGTTTATCCACGATGCCCATGGCAAAACCGGCCACATCATAGTCACCGTCGCCATAGAAACCGGCCATTTCAGCCGTTTCACCGCCGAGCAAAGCACAACCGGATTCTTCACAAGCTTCCGCAACGCCACGCACGATAGTTGCCACTTGTTCAGGAATTAATTTGCCCACCGCAATGTAATCCAAGAAAAAGAGCGGTGTAGCCCCTTGTACCAAAATATCATTGACACTCATGGCTACACAGTCCTGGCCGATGGTGTCATGTTTGTCCATCATAATGGCAAGGCGTAATTTAGTCCCTACACCGTCGGTGCCGGATACGAGCATAGGCTCTTTCATATCAAAACCGGCCAACGAGAATAAACCGCCAAAACCGCCGATATCACCGACAACGCCCGGTGTATACGTACGTCTTACCGCCGCTTTCATAAGTTCGACCGCTTTATTGCCGGCATCAATATCAACACCGGCATCGCGGTAGGTAATTCCGCCTTTATTCGAGCACATATTTGCCTCCCTCATCTTCGTCCATAGGAACACTTACTGCATAATCACCGTCGAAGCAGGCAAAGCACAGTTCCGCTTCCGGAACACCGCTGACTGCACGGCACAAGCCTTCACGGCTTAAATAGTGAAGTTTATCCGCTTTAATATAATCTCTGATTTCTTCAATCGTATGTGTCGCTGCAATCAACTCTTTACGGACCGACGTATCAATACCGTAATGGCAAGGATATTCAATAGCCGGCGAGCTGACGCACATGTATACTTCTTTGGCGCCCGCTTCTTTGAGCATGCGCACAATGATGCCGCTGGTAGTACCGCGTACAATGGAGTCGTCGATTAAGACGATACGTTTACCTTTAACCACATCGGCTACCGCATTGAGTTTCATGCGCACCGCCAATTCACGCTGTGCCTGGTCAGGTTTAATGAAGGTACGACCCATATAGCGGTTCTTAATAAGACCTTCGCCGAACGGAATCCCCGATTCACGAGCATAACCTAAAGCGGCCGTCGTACCGGAATCCGGAATGGACATGACAAGATCCGCATCATATTTGGTTTCACGAGCAAGTTCACGGCCCATGTTAAGGCGGGCCTGATACACACTCTGGCCGTCAATTTCACTGTCGGAACGAGCAAAATAAATATATTCAAACACACAAAGTGCTTTATTAATTTCTTTTCCCGATTCTACAAACAAGCGACTGCGCACACCGTTATCATCGATGATAACCATTTCACCCGGCTCGATGTGACGGATAAATTCCGCTTTAATCGCATCCAAGGCACAGGTTTCAGATGAAAGCACATAGCCGTGTTCGGTTTTGCCGAGACAAAGCGGACGGAACCCGTTGGCATCACGGACGCCGATTAATTTGTCGTTCGTGCTGATAACGAGGGAAAAAGCCCCTTCAATACGACGCACCGCTTCAATAATACGGTCTTCCGTATTGGCTGCTTTAGAGCGGGCAATCAAGTTTACGATAACTTCCGAATCCATCGTAGTCTGGAAAAAAGATCCGTTATCTTCCAACTCACGGCGAAGAGCCAACGCATTGGTAAGGTTGCCGTTATGCGCTACGGCCATGTCACCGCCCTGATAATGAATCACCAAAGGCTGAATATTTTTAGGGTTATTGGAGCCCGTCGTAGAATAACGAACGTGACCGGAAGAAATGAAGCCGCCTTCTACATCCGGTAACGTTTTAATCGCTTCCGTCAACAAGCCCATGCCCTTAGTTACTTCAATATCTTTGCCATTACTGATGGCGATACCGGCACTTTCCTGGCCGCGATGTTGGAGCGCAAATAGGCCCCAGTAGGTAAAATTACCTATATTCAAATGACGGTCGTAAATACCGAATACTCCACACTCTTCATGCCACTTGTCAAATACAGAGTCGTAATGCATTGCTCTCTCCTATTAAGCGCGTTCGCCGGTAAGGCGGAATAACATTTCTTTGTAAGCATCTTCTACATTGCCGAGATCGCGACGGAAACGGTCTTTGTCGAGTTTTTCGTTAGTTTCGCTATCCCAGAAACGGCAAGTATCAGGGGAAATTTCGTCGCCTAACAATACTTCACCGTTATGAACGCCGAATTCCAGTTTAAAGTCAACCAAGGTTACTTTTTTGTCAGCTAAGAATTTTTTAAGAACTTCGTTAACTTTCATAGCATATTTACGGATTAAAGCAATCTGTTCTTCCGTAGCCCAATCCAAAGCAAGGATTTGGTCTTCGTTAACAAATGGGTCGCCTAAATCATCGTTTTTGTAGCAGAATTCCAAGATAGGGCGTTTGCAAGGCGTACCTTCTTCGATGCCGAGACGTTTGGACAAGGAACCGGCTACGATGTTACGAACAATAACTTCCAATGGTAAAATCTGTAATTTCTTAACTAATTGGTCGCGATCGTTAAGACGTTTAGCGAAATGGTTAGGCACGCCTTCTTTAGTCAACAATTCAAAGAAGAAAGAGGAAATTTTGTTGTTCAAAACACCTTTGTCATGGATAGTGCCTTTTTTCTCACCATTAAAAGCGGTAGCATCATCTTTGTAATGTACTAAATATTCGTTAGCATTTTCAGTTTCAAATACTTGTTTAGCTTTACCTTCATATAACATTTTCATAATATAGCCTCCTGTGTTTTCTCAGACTTATTGTAAAAATCATACTAAAATTAAACTTTACTCTAAATTTTTAATCAAATTATATCTCAAGGTGTTAAAAATCGAATCTTTTTGTATTTAATTCCGCTTGTAGTTTTTCGTTTTTGGCAATAACAACTTTTGCCATGTCGTCACGATATGTCTTGTATTGTTCTTTCAATTTAGCGTTTTGTGCGGCACCGATTTGAACGGCAAATAAAGCCGCATTTTTAGCGCCGTCTACGGCCATAGTGGCTACCGGCATGCCCGATGGCATCTGAACGATGGCCAATAAAGCATCAATGCCTTTTAATGCAGTCGCATTAAGCGGTACGCCGATTACCGGCAATACGGTGAAACTGGCGATTACACCCGGTAAGTGAGCGGCAGCGCCGGCGCCTGCGATAAACGCGATAGCCCCTTCTGCTTCCAAACGTGTTACAAATTTCTTAACTTCTTCCGGCGTACGATGAGCGGATGCAATAACCATTTCATAGTCAATGCCGAATTCCTTTAATACGTCGGCGGCTTTTTTCATAATTCCCAAATCAGAGTCACTACCCATTACGATGCCAACTTTCATGTGTATACCTCCTAGCTGTAGAATAAAAACTACCCTGCGGTCAGAATTAGTCTTTCTATCTAAATTCTAACAAAAGCCCTCTTATTAGTCAACACAATATCCGAATATATAAAGATCATTCTTTTCTTAACGTTCGATACTATCCGAACATTAATATCGATATTTTTATAAAAAAAGATGTTCCCTTATTTACATAAGAAAACACCTTGATTATTAATGTTCATGGGCATGTTGCGCAAAAGGATCCGGCAATTGTTCGATTCCCATGGCTTCTTTCAAAGCCGGCACAGCCTTAGGCATATATTGAACGATTTGATTCATTAACACATATAAGAGCTCAGGCTCAAACGCCGTATTGGAACTGATATAAATGCAGTCTAAATACACACTGTTGTCATCTTGTTCAACATAATATTTGAAGTTTTTGTAGATGCTGTTTTCACGATTAATAAAATCGGTAATAGCCTGATAATTCTCGGAAGTCACCACATTGGCACCTACCACAACGCGAATAACGCTGTAAATCGTCGCATCGAGCAACACAAAGATAGGCATATCGCCCATATCAGTTTGCATGTAGGAACGATATACAACCGTATCTTCTTCATCTTCAATGTTACGTTTGTCGAAGCAGGTAATATCTTCTGAAATCAAAAACTTTTCAAAAACTGCACTTTTCTCATTCTTAGCGTTTGCCACAATGCACCTCTTAGTTTACTTTTTCGGCAGGATCGGTTTCGGTCCCCAAAACTTTACCTAAAATAGTAGGATAGAATTCTTCCAAATGCGGTTCCAATACTTCAGCCAAAAGACGAACCAACAATTCAGGATTGAAGTTATTTTCAGCAGACGGAACACTGATATCCATATAAATCACATGGTCTTCGGCACCTAAATAATATTTGAAAATTTTGAACTGACCGTTTAATTCGTTTAAGTATCTGCCAACCGCCTGACGACGATCTTCAGGTACCGCACCGGTAGTCACGATTAAGCGCATCAAATTGAACACCGTATCATCGAGCACCACAAACAACGGCAATTGTTGTGCGGCTACATCGAAATGACCGCGATATACTACAGAATTGGCATCATCTTGATGTTCTTCTTTAACAAACCAACCGGTTATGTTATGTTATGTTTTGTTTTGTTCCGCCAAAAACTGATCAAATTTTTCCGCTTTACTGTTCATAACTTACACCCCTTAACTAATAAAATATTATTCTTCAATAAATACACAACGGTCGTTTTCAAACGCCTTAATGCGTACTAAAGACTGTACATCGTAGCCTGCCCGCTCTAAGCGTTCACGGCCCGGTTGGAAGGATTTCTCAATAACAATAGCAATACCTTCTACCGTATCCCCGGCGCTTTCCACTAACTTGCAAAGCCCCATAGCTGCTTCACCGCTGGCCAAAAAGTCGTCGATAATCAACACTTTTTCACCTTCCGGCAAGAATCGTTTGGAGATAGTTACATCATAATTTTCCTCTTTAGTATAGGAATATACAACAGAATGATATACGTCATCTGTCATAAGAATCGATTTTTTCTTACGCGCAAATACCAATGGCACATCCATTTCAATCGCCACCGGCAAGGCTACGGCAATCCCGGAAGCTTCGATGGTCACAATACGTTGAATGCCCTTATCTTTGAAGCGCGCCGCAATTTCCTTACCCATAGCGACAAACAATTTTGGATCGATTTGATGATTCAAAAAGCTGTCAACTTTTAGGACGCGATTGTTCAGAACAATGCCTTCCTCCATAATGCGTTGTTTTAATAATTCCATGCGAAAGTCTCCTTAATTATTCTTCTTGATTATTCTACAATATCACTTCTTAAGCAGAAGGTCAATAAATTTGGCGGCTCCTTGGGATATCGGCAACAAACGAGAACGAACCAAAGCAATCTTGCGCGGCGGTACTACGATGTCCGTTTTAATTTCCACCACACGGCCTTCTTTGATTTTCTGTTTTACCAAAAATCCGATACGAGCGATATGCCCATGTTAATTTCTACTAAATCCATCAGCACGTCAAGGCTGCCGAGCTCGAAGGATGGTTTTTTGAATGCTTTATTAGTTAGTTTGTCAAAAAAACACGGCTGGCGGCGCCCTGCGTCAACAGTAATAACGGCTCCTGTAAGAGACGATTCACATCAACTGTGCCCATGCCTTTATAAAACGGGCCGCCTACGAAGATGTCCTGCATCGTTTGCAGCTCAATAACTTCCAGTTGCGGATTAGATTCCAAGCCTTCATACGTGTTGACAATAGCGAGCTGTACTTCACGGTTTTCCACCATAGTCACGCAATCAGGGGATGGACGGTTCGTAATCTGAAGACCTGTCTCCTGTTCCTGTTCCTGCCATATCTTAAAATACGGCAACAAGAAGTGACGACACAATGTATCGGTAGCAGCGAGTTTAACGCTTTCCTGTTCATGAGTTAACCGATCCTGTAATTGAGTCACGCCATTATCAAGAATGGAAAATGCTTTCGCCACTGTGTCAAACAATTCCTTACCTTCCGGCGTAAACGAAACCGATTTGGTCGTACGTTCGAACAGCACCATATTGAGCTCTTTTTCCAATTGCTTAATACTTTGGCTGATGGCCGATTGCGATACACCTATCTCTTTCGCTGCTTTTGAAAAAGACAGGTGTAAGCCCACCCCTAAAAAGTACGATATAAATCAGTAGAAATACTCATTGTAATCTTCTCTCCTTTACAGCAACAACTATCACTCAAACCCCAACTTATTGTTCAAACTGCTTAGTCTCTTACAATTAATACCTTATTAATAAGTCTTAACTATTATTATAATACCATAACCACGTAACGTGTAATAGTAATTTCAAAACTATATAACAGTATTTTTAACATACTTGTTAATCGCTCATCTATTAATAAGTCAATATAATTACAAGAAAGAAATTGCTAACTCCTCCTAATCAATTTTTCTTTACTAATAAGTCTAAACCGTATATACTAGAATTGTCAATATAGGTATATTATATCTATAATTAAACAACTGCACAATAGCCAGTACACCAATGACAATGTTAAGAGGAGGCTTATTATGTCAATTCATCGCATTTTCGTCCGCAAACGCGAAGGCTTTGCTCACGAAGCTACTTCCATGTATCAAACTATTCGTACGGAACTGAATATTCCTGTCAAAGCTGTCACTATTTACGAACGCTATGACATTGAAGGCGTATCTGACGAAGATTTAGCCAAGGCCAAACAGCTTATTTTCTCCGAACCACCGGTAGATGAGCTTTTTGACACCCTCCCACAAACCGAAAATACACATATTATTGCCACCGAATACGTGCCGGGGCAATATGACCAACGAGCCGATTCGGCCGAACAGTGTCTTGCCATGTTAACTCTCAAATCGGGTGCCACCGTGCGCACGGCTCGCGTGTTTGCCTTGGAAGGCGATCTCAGCGCTGATGATTTGGCACGTATAAAACATTATTATATTAATCCCGTCGATTCCCGCGAAGCATCGCTCGAACTCCCAACATCTTTAGCCCTCGATGTGCAGCCGCCAAAGCCGGTTGAAAGTCTTGAAAACTTTATCACCGCCGATGAAACGGCTTTAAAAGCACTTCGTCAGGAATTGGGCCTGGCCATGAGCGATGCCGACTTGGCACTCATCCAAGATTACTTCGCCAATACGGAAAAACGTAATCCGACCATTACGGAAATTCGCGTGCTCGACACCTATTGGTCCGACCACTGCCGTCACACCACGTTTATGACGGAACTTACAAATATTACCATTGATGACACCCCGGCAACAGCACCGATTCGCGCCGCTTTGGACGAATACATGGCCGGTCGCGGGGTTCTCTACACGAGCCGTAAAAAAGCCCGCACCTTGATGGATATGGCCACCTTAGCCGTTAAAGAGTTGCGTGCGCAAGGCGGTCTCAAAGAAATCGACGAATCCGAAGAAATCAATGCCTGTACCATCGTTGTACCCGTTGATGTGAACGGTAAAACCGAAGAATGGCTCTTATTATTCAAAAACGAAACGCACAATCATCCGACGGAAATCGAACCTTACGGCGGTGCTGCCACTTGTCTCGGCGGTTGTATCCGCGACCCGTTGAGCGGTCGAGCCTATGTATATCAGGCTATGCGCGTTACCGGTTCCGGCAATCCGCTTACTCTGCTTGATGAAACCTTGGAAGGTAAATTACCGCAGGTACAGATTACGACCGGCGCCGCTCGCGGTTACAGCTCTTACGGTAACCAAATCGGTCTTGCCACCGGCGAAGTTCGTGAATACTATCATCCGAGCTATGTAGCTAAACGCATGGAAATCGGCGCCGTTATCGGGGCCGCCCCTCGCACTAACGTACGTCGTGAAGAACCGGTACCGGGTGACATCGTTGTCCTGCTCGGCGGTCAAACCGGTCGTGACGGCTGCGGCGGTGCTACCGGCTCCTCCAAAGAACACGATTTATCCTCCCTCGCTTCTTGCGGTGCGGAAATACAGAAAGGTAATCCCCTTACGGAACGTAAAATCCAGCGTTTATTCCGTCGTCCGGAAGTTACCACATTGATTAAACGTTGTAACGACTTCGGTGCCGGCGGTGTATCTGTAGCCATCGGTGAATTAACTGACGGTCTTTTAATCAACCTCGATACTGTGCCTAAGAAATACGAAGGCCTGGATGGCACGGAACTTGCCATTTCCGAATCACAGGAACGTATGGCTTGCGTCATTGCCAAAAAAGACTGGGACGCTTTCCAGAAATACTGCGACGAAGAAAACCTCGAAGCTACCATCGTAGCGGATGTAACCGACAGCAACCGCCTCACTATGACTTGGCAGGGCGTGAACATTGTCGACATCTCCCGCGATTTCTTATATACTAACGGTGCTGAACAGCATCAAAAAGCCCATGTGGCTTCTCCGGTTGCCGGCTATTACAACACACCGGCCGTAACGGATCTTAAAGCCCATTGGCTCGACACCATGAAAGACTTAGCCGTAACGTCCCAGCAAGGTCTGGGCGAACGTTTCGACAGCACCATCGGTGCCGGTACCGTTCTCATGCCGTTCAGCGGTCTCTATCAGAAAACCCCGGTACAAGGTATGGCCGCTAAATTGCCGGTACTTCATGCTGAAACAACGACAGCCAGCCTCATGACCCACGGTTTCGATCCGTTCTTATCCGAATGGAGTCCGTTCCACGGTGCGCAGCAGGCTATTCTGTTGGCCGTTGCCAAAATCGTAGCCCTCGGCGGTGACCGCAGTACGGCGTACTTAACCTTACAAGAGTATTTCGAACGTTTAAATCAGGATGAAACAGCTTGGGGTAAACCGGTAGCCGCTTTACTCGGTGCTTATAAAGCTCAAAAAGAATTGGGCATCGGCGCCATCGGCGGTAAAGACTCCATGTCCGGTACTTTTATGGACTTAACCGTACCGCCTACCCTCGTAGCCTTTGCCGTTACAACGGCTCATGTAGATAATATTTTGACACCGCACTTCAAAGAAGCCGGTCACAAAGTATTACATGTGGACTTCCCACGCAAAGAGGACGACACGCCTGACTTTGATGTATTCAAAGCTCAAGCCGACCGCATCACGAAAGAAGCGCGTGCCGGCAAAGTGGCAGCTGCTTATGTAGTAGAAGCAGGCGGTATTGCTGCCGCCATCACTAAAATGGCTCTTGGCGACCGCATCGGCGTAGAACTTAACGATGACGTAAAAGACTTGTTATTCGCTCCGCACAGCGGTTCTTGGATTATCGAAACCGACGAAGCTACAGCTGCTGCATGGGCTAAGGAAGAGTATGTAACAGTACTCGGTACCCTCACTAAAGAACCTGCCATTAAAGTGGCCGGCACGGAACTTGCCTTAGCCGACCTCGAAGCAGCCTATGAAAGCACGTTGGCACCGATCTTCCCATTGACGGCAAAATCCGGTCAAGGCGAAGCCGTTGCTTATATTCACGATCAAAAAGCGAAACCGCGTCAGGCGCCTGCTATTGCCAAACCGCGTGTCGTTATTCCGGTATTCCCGGGTACGAACTGTGAGTACGATTCGGCCCTAGCCTTTGAACGGGCCGGCGGTGAAGCGGACATCGTTATTATCCGCAACCGCACCGTAGCGGAATTGGAAGAATCCATTCAGGAAATGAAACGCAAATTGGACGAAGCTCAAATTGTCTTCTTCCCGGGTGGTTTCAGTGCCGGTGACGAACCGGACGGTTCCGGTAAGTTCATGGCTACCTTGTTCCGCAATCCGTACCTCAGCGAATCCTTACACAATTTATTGCACAACCGCGACGGTCTGGCTCTCGGCATTTGTAACGGTTTCCAAGCGTTGATTAAATTAGGCCTCTTGCCATATGGCGAAATCGCCCCTATGACGGCAGACAGCCCTACTTTGACGTACAACACTATTGGCCGTCACCTTTCCGGTATGGTTCGCACCAAAGTAATTTCCACGAAATCACCTTGGATGAGCCTCTGCAAAGCCGGAGAAATCTACACAATTCCGATTTCTCACGGCGAAGGTCGCTTCATTGCGTCCCCGGCCCAAGTCGTTGAATTCAACCGCAAAGGCCAAATTGCTACGCAGTATGTTGATTTAGACGGCATCGCCTCTTACGACGCCCGCTACAATCCAAACCAATCCGTTGCCGCCATCGAAGGTCTCTTCAGCCCTGACGGCCGCGTATTCGGTAAAATGGGCCACATTGAACGTACGGGCCACGGCATTTCCAAAAACGTACCGGGCAAACAGGGTATGCCTGTATTTGCTTCCGGCGTAGCATACTTCAAATAATACTCATATTTACGACTGATGTAACTGATTGATTTAGTTAGCCGGTTTAACTGACCGGTTTAACCGGCTAATTTATTAGTTTTGCAAATAAGCTGTTTCACACAACCTATTATTTCAAAAAATGCATACAAAAAGAAAAAAACGGCATGACAAATGTCGTTTTTTTCATCGGTATAAGTTGCATATCTACCTGATTTCTTGTATCATAAAAGATGGTGAATAAGTTTAGAGACATAACCAGCTCTTGTTATTCTTAAGTGAAAGGATGTAAGCACATGCAATGCGCACAGAAATTAACAGATAATATCTATTGGATAGGCAGCAACGACTGGGATACGGAACGCTTTGAAAATTTATTTCCCATTCCGTTGGGCGTAAGCTATAACTCATATTTTATCGATGATGAAAAAACTTGTATCGTAGACTCCGTTGATGACAGCATTCGTCAGGAATTTTTTGACAATGTGGAATTTTATTACGTGGTCGCGAGCTCGATTATGTAGTCGTTAACCATATGGAACCGGATCACTGCTCTACCTTGGTTGAGCTCATTGAACGTTATCCGAATGTTAAACTCGTAGGTAACCGCACTACATTCCGCTTGTTCGAACAATTCTACGGCCGTCCACACCCTGAAAACTATTATGAAGTTAAAGAGGGCGACAGCATTTGCTTAGGTAAACACACCTTACATTCCTATACCATGCCGATGGTTCACTGGCCTGAAGTAACTTGTACGTTTGAATCCAGCAACGGCATCCTCTTCTCCGCCGATGCGTTCGGTACCTTCGGTACCATCAACGGCAACATCTTCGCCGATCAGCTCGATTTCGAACGCGTTTACGAAGACGAAGCTCGTCGTTACTACACCAATATCGTTGGTAAATACGGCGTTCAGGTACAAAATGCCATCAAAAAAGTCCTTCCGTTGGGCATTAAAATGATTGCACCGCTTCACGGTCCAATCTGGCGTACACCGGAAAGCATCCAGTACATGATTGAAAAATACATGCATTGGAGCACCTACTCCGCCGAAAAGAAAGGCGTAGTTATCGCTTTCGGGTCCATGTACGGCAACACTGCCGATATGGCACAGCAATTAGCTCGCTTGTTATCCTTCCGCGGCATTACGGATATTAAAATCTACGACGTATCGAAGACCAATCCGTCTTATATCATCGCGGATGCTTGGAAATATAGCCATCTTGTTTGTATGGCTCCTACTTATAACTTAGCCTTATATCTTACCATGGAAAACCTTTTATATGAATTGAAAGCGCTCAACTTCCATAACCATAAGGTGTCCATTGTAGGCAACCATTCTTGGGCTTCCGCCGCTATGAAACGCATGGTGGAATACTTCACCAATGAAATCAAGGACATGGAAATTGTTGGTACGCCACTCGATATTCGCGGCGCTTTACATCAAGATCAATTAAAATTATTTGCAAAATTAGCTGATGATATCGTAGCTTCCATTAACGAAACTGAAATCAAAACATTCAGCTTATAATAAACATATAATTCCATAAGCCTTAGGGCTTATAGCAAAAGGACAGGTTCACGACGAACCTGTCCTTTTTAGTGCAATCAATATTCTCTTTAATCGGCGTCAATCGTCTTTACACACCGAAATCAATTTTGCTTCGAAATCACTTCCGCTTTTAAACCGAATTCGCTTACAGTTTTTTCACAAACTCCGACTTCAAAGCCATGGCGCCGAAGCCGTCGATTTTACAATCGATGTTGTGATCGCCGTCAACGAGGCGAATATTTTTAACACGGGTCCCCTGTTTTAATACGGAAGCCCCTTTTACTTTAAGGTCTTTAATAATAGTTACGGAATCGCCGTCCTGCAAGAGATTGCCGTTGGCATCACGCACAACTAAACCACCTTCGGCGGTTTCAGCATCGGCGGCCGACCATTCGTGAGCACACATAGGACATACATAAAGATGGCCATCCTCATAGGTATACGATTCGCCGCATTTTGGGCAATTAGGTAATTCACTCATTGATAGTCTCCTTTACATTACACAATATAACTATATACTCTTAATCTACAATTTCCGCCACGGATTTACGCGGTCTCGCAAATGGATGCTCAGCCGGCACGCCAATCGTTACAACCGCTGCAATTTCATGACTTAAATTAAGCCATGCTTTCGCTTCTTCCTGAATAAAGTAAATATCATTAATCCACAAAGAACCTAAACCGTATTCGGTCGCCATTAAGAGAATTGTATTGATAAACGCTCCCAAGGCCTGTAAGTCACTTTTTGCCCAGATTCGTTCATAATCGATATCATCGTCAAACGGATTATAAATGATAAGTACGGCACCCGCCGTTTTCATAGCATGCAAACTGATTTCCAAACTACCAAAACGTTGCCCCGCTTCTTTAAGCCGTTGTAAACAAGCATATCCCATTTCAACAAAGCCATCTTTTGAAGCCCCCTCCAATATGCGTACGCGCCAAGCTTGGCGATTTTTAGGTGACGGCGACATTTTAGCCATGTCAATCATATGCTCAATCTGAGCTCGTGGTATGGGAACTGATTCATAACGGCGAATACTGCGCCGTGCCCCGATTGCTGCTTCCAGAGTCATCAAATGAGGCTCTTTTACCGAATCAGCCGAATTCGCCTCACCAATTCGCACCTGTTCATTTTCACTCATAATGACGTCAGCCTTTCCTCTTTAAATTCATTACGTAGCATTTTCTATTATATTATATCAAAAATAGTGACATAAGCCTAATTTTATAGATTTACAGTTATTTTAAAAGAGTAAAAAACTTAATCGCCGCTTTACACAATTTTAGAAAAATAATCATCATTTTAAAATTAATTAAGCTACACTATATGGTTACATTTTGTCCCGCCATCAATCAACTGCTCCTATTTTTTGTGTTTTAGCAGTAGGCAAATACGATTATTTAGTATATACTAAATTAAGACTTTTACTATCTGTTAAATTAACGAAATTTAGTGTATACTAGAGGAATCGCTATTAAATACTAAGGAGGTTACAATGAATAACATTGTAGTTATCGGCAGTTGTAACATGGATATTACCGTCATGGCCGATAAACGTCCCGCAGCCGGTGAGACAATCATGGGCTTGGGACTTAATATTTCGCCGGGCGGCAAAGGGGCTAACCAAGCAGTAGCCTCCGCCAAGTTGGGGGCTCATGTTACCATGGTCGGATGCATCGGCGATGATGCTTATGGCCGCATGGTATTAGACAATCTCCACAAATATAACATAAACACCGACTACCTTACCGTTATAGAAGGTGAAAACAGCGGTACAGCGCACATTACCTTAGCGGAAGGCGATAACAGCATTATCGTTATTGCCGGCGCCAATGCTAAAGTCGATTCGAAAGTCGTCGATAATGCGTGGGACGCCATCAAAACAGCTGATTTAGTCCTCGTACAAAACGAAATTCCTTTATCGACAATTGGCTATATTACGGAAAAATGCGCCAAAAACGGCATCAAAGTGCTCTTAAACCCCGCTCCGGCTGCCGATTTAGACAGTGCTTGGCTCGAAGCAGCCACATATATTACACCTAATGAACACGAATTAGCTGCACTATATCCGGGACAGGCAACGGAAGACACCATGCTTGCCAATGAAGGAAAGATTATCGTAACTCTCGGGAAGCAAGGCGTGGCTTATGCCAAGGACGGGAAGGTTCACACCGTACCCGGTTTTACCGTAACACCGGTAGATACAACCGGTGCCGGCGATACTTTTAACGGAGCCTTCGCCACAGCCATCGCCAATAATAAATCCATGGATGAAGCCCTTCAATACGGTAATGCCGCAGCGGCTCTTTCCATTTTAAAACTAGGTGCTCAAGAAGGTATGCCTACGGCCGATGAAGTAGCCGCCTTCTTAGCCAAAAGGAGTTAATCATGCAAAAAGGTGGAATCTTAAACAGTCACATTGCTAAAGTATTAGCCGATTTAGGTCATACCGATACAATTTGCATCGGTGATTGCGGTTTACCCGTACCGGCCGGTGTGCAGAAAATTGACTTAGCCCTCACCTTCGGAACCCCAAGTTTTGAAGCGGTAGTGCGTGTCTTAAAAGCCAATATGCAGGCCGAATCAATTCATATTGCCTCCCCTATGGAAGAAATGAATCCCCATAACTATGCCGTTCTTCAGGAATTATATCCGCAAGATCGCTACGAATGGGTCAGAACCGACCACGAAGCCTTTAAAGAAGCAACGAAACAGTGTAAATGCATTATTCGCACCGGTGAAACCACACCGTATGCCAATGTAATATTACAGGCGGATTGCATTTTTAACGACGAAAAATAAACGATTAGGAGTTTTCAATGGAAATCAAAATGACAGGGATTGCCAAAGCCTTTGGAACCAACCAAGTTCTTAAGGACGTGGCCATCACCCTAAAAGCCGGCGAAGTTCACGCCCTCATGGGGGAAAACGGGGCGGGTAAATCTACCTTGATGAACATTCTTACAGGCTTACATAAAGCGGATGCCGGCGTTATTACAGTCGATGGCGTCGCCACGACCTTCGCCAATCCGCGCGAAGCAGAGAAAAACGGGATTGCCTTTATCCATCAGGAATTAAATATTTGGCCGAACCTCAGCCTGTTGGAAAACCTCTACCTCATGCAACCGAAACGAAACGGCATCGGCATGTTGGATAGAAAAGCTATGCTCGCCGAAGCACAGGCCAAATGCAAGGAATTAAATATCGAATTGCCCCTCACGAAAGAAGCGGGGCAATGCTCAGTCGGTCAACAACAGATGACCGAAATTTTGCGTGTACTCATGCTCGATGCCAAGGTCGTTATCATGGATGAACCGTCGGCCGCTCTCACCGAACGCGAAACGGAAACCTTGTTCCGCATGATGCGCCAATTAAAAGCCCAAGGCGTAGCCATCGTATACATCTCCCACCGGATGGAAGAAGTATTCAGTGAATGTGATGTTATTACCGTTATGCGCGATGGCCACACCATCAGCACCAAACCGGTTCAAGAAACAACGGTTGATGAAGTTGTGCATCACATGGTAGGTCGTTCCATCGATGAATTTTATCCCGATAGAACCACGGCACCGGGCGACGTGGTACTCACCGTTAACGGCTTAAAACCGAAAGATTTCAACAGCACCATTTCCTTTGATTTACGTAAAGGCGAAATATTGGGCGTAGCCGGCCTCATGGGGGCAGGACGCACCGAAATCATGCGCGCCATCTTCGGCATCGACAAACACGATGGCGGCGAAATTATACTAAATGGTAAACATCTTCATTTCAAAAAACCGGAAGATGCGATTAAAGCCGGTATTGCCTTCATCACGGAAGACCGCAAAGGGGAAGGTCTGATTCTTGACTTTTCCATCGGCAAAAATATTACCTTGCCTAATCTCGGTCAAGTATGTCCAAACCATGTGCTCAACAGCAATAAACTGGTGGATTTTGCGGACAACTTATCCAAACGCTTAGGCGTCAAAACTCAATCGGTTCACTTACCGGCCTCCTCGTTATCCGGTGGTAATCAGCAAAAAGTAGTTATCGCCAAATGGATTGGTTTATCCCCATCCATTATCATCATGGACGAACCGACCCGCGGTATCGACATTGGTGCCAAACGCGATATTTACGATTTAATGAATGAATTAACGAGCCAAGGAGTTTCCATCATTATGGTCTCCTCGGAACTCCCTGAAGTTATCGGGATGAGTGATCGGGTCATGGTCATTCACGAAGGAGCCGTTGCAGGTATACTAAACCACAACGACGCTTCACCGGAAGCCATCATGAACCTAGCAACAGGAGGACAATAATGAACCAGAATATTACGGAAACACTCAAAAAATTAGGCCCTCTCATCGGCCTGATTGCCTTATTTATTATCATCGCCTTTATGAACGACAGCTTCTTGGAATTCTCCAACTTGCGCAACTTATTACGCCAAGTATCCATTAATGCTATCATCGCCTTCGGTATGACCTTCGTTATTTTGACGAGCGGTATCGACTTATCCGTAGGCTCCATCCTCGCTTTATCCAGTGCCATCATGGCCAACTTCATCGTTGGCGGCATGAATCCGGAAGTGGCCATTCTCGCCTCCGCCGGCGTGGGCATTATCCTCGGCGGTATCAACGGTATCGTCATTGCCTACGGTAAAGTGGCACCGTTTATCGCCACCTTGGCAACCATGACGATTTATCGCGGGGCCACCTTAGTTTTTACGGACGGCAACCCTATCAGCGGTTTGACCAGTGATCCTTTGTTCCACGGCTTCGGCCAGGGCGATATCGCAGGTCTGCCCGTACCGGCTATTACCATGTTTGTATCCTTCCTTATTTTATGGTTTGTTTTGCAAAAAACATCCCTTGGCCGTCAGACCTATGCTGTCGGCGGCAGTGAAAAGGTAAGTTATATTGCCGGTATCAAAATTAACCGCGTTAAAATCTTCGCTTACGCCTTAACCGGTATGCTCAGTGCCATTGCAGGCGCCATCATTACATCCCGCCTCAATTCGGCGCAGCCGACAGCCGGTATGGGCTATGAACTTGACGCCATCGCCGCTGTAGTATTGGGCGGTACCAGTCTTGCCGGCGGTCGCGGTCACATTGTAGGTACCTTAATCGGTGCCCTCATCATCGGTACCCTCAACAATGGTTTAAATATTCTCGACGTTTCCAGTTTCTATCAACAAATCGTCAAAGGTATTGTAATTCTACTTGCAGTCCTCGGGGACCGCAAAAAAGCGTAGGAGGTTAGGAATGAAAAAATTATTAACAGTCATCGCTGCCGTAATCTTAGTTATCGGTCTCGTAGCCGGTTGCGGCTCTTCCAACAATGGTGGTGGCGATAAAAACAAGGTACTATCGGTTTCTCCGTATCTACCTTAAACAATCCGTTCTTCGTATCTTTAAAAGACGGTGTTGAAAAACAGGCTAAAGAATTAGGCCTTAAAGTTAAAATCGTTGACGCTCAAAACGACCCTGCTAAACAGGCTAATGACATTGCCGATTTATTAGAAAGCGGCGTATCCGTATTGATCGTTAACCCGGTTGACTCCGCTGCTATTGCTACTTCCGTTGAAGCAGCCAACGCTAAAAACATTCCGGTTATCACTGTTGACCGCTCTACCGACAAAGGTAAAGTAGTAGCTCACATCGCTTCCGATAACGTTAAAGGCGGCGAAATGGCAGCTCAATTAATCGTTGATAAACTCGGCAATGGCACTAAAGTTGCTGAAATCGAAGGTATCCCGGGCGCTTCCGCAACTCGCGAACGTGGTCAAGGCTTCCATAATGTTGCCGACAAATCCTTAGACGTAGTAGCTAAACAGAGTGCTGATTTTGACCGCACTAAAGGCTTAAACGTTTCCACTAACATTCTTCAAGCTAACCCTGATGTAAAAGCTATTTTTGCTCACAACGACGAAATGGCTCTTGGTGCCATCCAAGCTGCTAAATCGGCAGGCAAACAAGTTTTCATCGTAGGTTTTGACGGTACTGCCGATGCTGAAAAAGCTGTTCAAGACGGCACTTTAGCGGCTACTATCGCGCAACAACCTGAATTGATGGGTAAAATTGCTGTAGATACTGCTTCCAAAGTTATCAAAGGTGAAACAGTGGAAAGCAAGATCCCTGTAGAACTTAAAGTAGTAACTAAATAAAACATATGCTTTGATACGTTGATAGAAACATTGATAGAAATTAAGCCTCCCCTGCCAGTTGCAAGGGAGGCTTTTTATTGATTATAACTCATTTATTTTATACTTAAAACGCATCTATGTTGAATTTTCTATTTAATTCAACACTAAAGAGTGGTACAATAAATTGTATACGAAATCGTCTGACAGCCATACTCTCGTCAGATAAAATCGCTAAATTCTCAGACAAAGACGCTATTATAAACAGAACATATACTTTTTGTCTGATACCTCGGATGCTTCGATTCCAACCTTGAAAGGAGATATTAATTATGAGTAATTTTACTGTAACTGCTACTGACAAAAAGCTGCTCGACCTTTTGGCGACAGACGCGAAATTAACCCATGACCAATTGGCGGCCATGTTAGGTGTAGCCGAAGCTGAGGTATCTGAACGTATCGCCGTGCTGGAAGCGGAAGGCATTATCAAAGGCTATCAAGCCGTAATTGACTGGGAAGCCATCGATGCCAATAAGGCAACCGCCCTCATTCAACTTAAAGTTACACCGGAACCTGATCAAGGCTTCGATAAACTCGCGCATCGCATCATGCAATTCGAAGAGGTGGAAGGTGTCTATCTCATGTCCGGCGGTTATGATTTGACCGTTATCATTCAGGGCCAAAGCATGCGCGATATCGCCCTCTTTGTTGCACGTCGTCTTTCCACTTTGGAAGGTGTCCAAGGCACGGGTACGCACTTTATCTTGAGCCGCTACAAAGACCGCAATGTAATCTACCATGACGAAGAACAAAAAGAAACAAGGAGTAATGTGTTCTATGATTAATTATGATAAATTTTTAAATCGTGAGCTGTCCAATGTAAAACCGTCCGGTATTCGCCGTTTCTTCGACATTGCCAGCGAAATTGATGATGTTATTTCCCTCAGCATCGGCGAACCGGATTTCACCACGCCATGGCATATTCGTGAAACCGGTATCGATACCTTAGAAAAAGGTAAGACCTGGTACTCACCAAATCGCGGTTTTGCGGACTTACGCGAAGAAATCAGCCGTTGGTTCACTCGTAAATACGATGTAACGTATGATCCCGCTACCGATATTCTGGTCACTGTTGGTGGTTCTGAAGCTATCGATTTAGCTCTTCGTGCCCTCATTAACGAAGGTGACGAAGTACTCATTCCGGTGCCTAGCTTTGTTTGCTACACGCCGCTTACGGAAGTAGCCAAAGGTGTGTCCGTACCGGTGGAAACCAAAGCGGAAAATAACTTCCGTCTTACGGCCGAAGATATTCGCTCCCACATTACACCTAAAACCAAATTGCTCGTTTTGCCATTTCCTAATAATCCAACCGGTGCGATTATGCGCCGCGAGCACTTAGAGGAAATCGCCAAAGTCATCGAAGAACATGACTTGCTCGTTATTTCCGATGAACTCTACAGCGAATTGACCTACGGTTCCGAACAACATGTAACCATCGCATCAGTTCCGGGCATGAAAGAACGAACCATCGTCATTAACGGCTTCTCCAAAGCCTTCGCTATGACGGGATGGCGTCTCGGCATGGCCCTCGGTCCAAAAGAAATTATCACGCAAATGACGAAACTTCATCAATATGGCATTATGAGTGCCCCATCGGTTGCTCAATATGCTGCCATTGAAGCGTTGAAACACGGGGATAAAGATATTGAATACATGCGCGATCAATACGATATTCGTCGTCGCCTTTTGGTTAAAACCTTTAACCAGTTGGGCCTCACTTGCTTCGAACCGGAAGGCGCCTTCTACGTATTCCCGGACATCCGCTCCACCGGTCTCGATTCGGAAACATTCTGTGAAAAATTGCTTTACGCCAAACACGTAGCCGTCGTACCGGGCAACGCCTTCGGTGATTGCGGCGAAGGCTTCGTGCGTGTAGCCTATGCCAATTCCTTAGCGAATATTAAGGAAGCGTTAAAACGCATTGCTGAATTTTTGGAAGAATTGAAAACTCAATAAAATAACTCAAAAAACGCCTTTGCATACCATGAAGGCGTTTTGCTTGCCCGCAGCTTTCCCTCTTAGAGTCAGCCTAAACCAGGCATGCAAAAAGCCCTCTCACCGGTCGTGAGAGGGCTTTCATTATGCAGTTATTCAGGTGTCATTTAAAGCTATAAGCTTCCCTAAAGCCCTAAATAAACTACGCCTTATTAGATATATTTTTTAGCCAACGCTTCGAAATCGGCTTCATGGTCCTGAATCCAAATATCGTAGGCCACGCCGGCATCATTTAAAGTCTGTGCCAATTCAGCAAAGAAAGCCGGTAAATCAGCTGTTGTAATGGCGCCCAAAGGTTCGCCGAACGTTACAACGCCCAATTCATCGCTGCCGCCTTTAAATAAGTTGAAGGCCGGTTGTGGTTTGCCGTCAACTTGTTTTACGAAACCGTGTAAACCTAATGTGCCGATTTGATGAGTACCGCAAGAAGATGGGCAACCGGAAATGTGGATTTTTGGCAATAAGCTGTCATCAATACCTTCCGCTTTTAAGTGAGCCAAAATGTCTTTGTAAGCAGCCTGAGAGTTCTGGAAACCTACCTGACATTTAGAAGCGCCTACGCAGCATACGCTGGCGGAAAAGTTGGAAGTAGAGCTGTCGTCTTTGATTAAATCATATACTTTACGAGCTTCGTCAGCGGTCAAGTTAATGAAGTAAGTACCTTCTTCACCGGTCATACGAGCTTCGGTACCTTCCAAGGAACCGACGTATTGGAATACGTCGCGAGCCACTACCGGCTGCGCATGGCCTCCTACCGGATGATAGTATACATAGTATAAACCGTCTTGAACCTGTTCACCGATTAAACCGTTAGCTTTCGCCAATTCTTCTTGAGTCAATTTACCATTGCCGGTTTTAGTAATCGTAGTATCAGGTAAAGTGTAATCCAAATCTTCTACGCGTTTGGTGAACAACAAGAATTTGTTGAATGTTTCACGGAATTTATCTTCGCCCATTTCAGCAACCATGTAACGAGTACGGTTTTTGCTGCGAGTCTTATAATCCGCATTTTCAATAAACGTACGAACCATGGCTTTGATATAGTATAACATTTCGGACGGATCTACTTTTTCAGCCAATAAAATGCCTTTACGCGGATTGCCGCCGAGACCGCCCGCTGCATATACGGTAAAGGTACCGTCAGCTTGTGCCCAGAAACCTAAGTCTTTAAAAGTTACATGTGTTGCATTTTCAAGACCGTTAGTGAACGCAATTTTAAGTTTACGCGGCATTTTAAAGTCAGGAATTAACGTCAAAATATATTCGCTGGCCACTTGTACATATGGTGTAATGTCAAATGGTTCGCCCGGTGTTACGCCACGCAACGGACTGGCCGCAATATTACGCGGATGGTCACCACCGCCACCACGGGAATAAATACCCTGTGCATGGCATTCTTTGAACATTTCAATAATTTGTGGACCCTGAAGGCTGTGAATCTGAATAGATTGACCGGTTGTGAAATGCAAATGCGGCAAATCATTGCGTGTGAATAAATCAGCTAAGAAGGCAAGTTGCTTTTGCGTAATACGTCCCCCGGGTAAACGCAAACGGAACATGCCCGTATTAGCGCCGCGTTCTGCATAGGTACCGAACGGGCCGGACAAGCCTTTGTAATCGTTAACTGAAATTTCTTTGTTGAAGAATTGTTCGCTTACTTTAGCAAACTTCGGTAAATCTTTGATGAGGCGTGCTTTCACCTCTTCTGTTAAAAATGTCATCTGTATCCCTCTCATTTCTTTATAATGACATACTTATATCAACTTCAAATACAACTATTTCAATCGTAACACGTCCCCCGAACCGCGTCAATATTGAACACGACTCGAGGGCCGAAATATGTCTCTATTTAATTTGATAACGTTAATCAATACGCATACAAATCAAACCAATAATCAGTATAAATCTATTGTAACAAGGGTGTTGTGACAATTGTCACATTTGTAAAATTGTCACATCTGTAACAATCGGCCGCATGGCAATTGTCAGCTTTTATTACCTATGATAGCCTCCCTGTTTAGCTCTAGGCGGTTGTAAAATCATAGACCACATAATCCCCGCTTTTAAGCCCCCCGGCGGCAGGCGATGATTGCCACCGTGAAAAACATGGCGCCCCGTCATAGACGCAGTCGGTTGCCATACATTCGGTGCCGGCACCGTTTTAGCCGGTTGTGCCGATGGTATGGTCGTCCGATTCGGTGAAATCGTAGCCGTCTTTGGCACCTGACGAGTCGATGTTTGACGTGTAGCTACCGTTGTCGTCGTTTGTTGACGCGTCGAATCTCGTCGCGCCGGTTCTACAGTTGGCTCTACGCGCTGTCTGGCCACTACGATAACCGGTTCTTCCCGTCTTACATCGTTCGGCACAGGCACAGATTCCGGTCTCGAAGCTTCTTGCGGCAGTGATGCTTCACGTGGCAACGCCGCTTCTTGAGGACGCGGTGCTTCGTTAGAGATGGTGGTCGGCCGTGGCGTTGGTGGCGCCTTACGTTCCATTTTAATGCCGTAATGGCGTTCCATCTCTTCCCAGGTCATAGCCTCTTCACTACGACCGCGCGTATTGGCATTACCGGTTTGCGTATTGCCGGCAGGCCCCATGCCTCCCGTTGTACGATTACGCTGCCCTTCACTTGGCGGCATAGGATTCGTCGGTTGCTGTGACCGCGGTCCCGGACGGTTCTGCTCACCCGGATTCGACCAATCGTAATCAGTCCTATTTTCTACATTCGTATTGTCTTCATTAGGATTACCATCTTGAGGATTACGCTTCTTTTTACGGGTACTCAAAATAACATTCCCCAATATAATCAATACGACTAATAAACCCAAATCCATAGCTTACCTCCGCTATTTATTGCGCGGATTTGGCTGAGTTGTCAGTTCGGTGGTTTCCCCTTCAGCGATAGTCTCACGCATTTTGGTATCTGCCATAATATTGTTCATATTGTAATAATCCATAACACCCATATGACCATCACGCAATGCTTGCGATAAAGCCTGCGGTACTTCGGCTTGCGCTTCCACAACTTTCGCCTGCATTTCCTGCGTGTAGGCTCTCATTTCCTGTTCTTTCGCAACAGCCATGGCACGACGTTCTTCCGCTTTCGCCTGAGCGATATTCTTATCCGCTTCCGCCTGATCCGTCATGAGCTGAGCCCCGATATTACGTCCTACATCAACGTCGGCAATATCGATGGACAAGATTTCAAACGCAGAACCCGCATCAAGCCCCTTATTCAATACGGTACGGGAAATATGATCCGGATTTTCAAGCACATCCGTATGTTCTTCCGAAGAACCTACAGTCGTTACGATACCTTCGCCGACACGGGCAATAATCGTCGCTTCACCGGCACCGCCGACCAAGCGATCAATATTGGCACGCACCGTTACACGGGCGCGAACTTTAAGTTCGATACCGTTTTTAGCAACGGCGGAAATCGTCGGTGTTTCAATAACTTTAGGGTTAACACTCATTTGAACTGCCTCAAGCACATCACGACCGGCCAAGTCAATGGCGGCAGCACGTTCAAAGGTCAACGGAATAGACGCCCGTTCAGCCGCGATTAAAGCATCAACAACGCGGTCTACATCACCGCCGGCTAAATAATGCGCTTCCAGTTGGTTAACATTAACCGAAAGACCCGCTTTATTGGCTTTTACCAATGGCAAAACAATCTTCGACGGCGATACACGACGTAAGCGCATCCCGATCAAAGTAAAAATACCTACATTTACCCCGGCCGCCAAGGCGGAAATCCACAGTCCTAACGGTACAAAGTGGAAAAACAGGGCTGCGACTATGACGACGGAAACAACAATAAACATAAAACTAAAATTAACTAACGCTTCCATAGAGCCTCCTCTTCACTTATGAAAAAATATATGACAAGTCCGCCATTTACGGACACCAAGAACTTAATGGATTATATTTTGTAACGCTTATTCAGACTCTACTTTTCTAACTACAACACGGCCACCGGTAACGGCAACAACCACTACTTTAGTGCCCGGTTCATAGAATTCTCCGTCCGTTACTACATCAACCGGTGTATCGTCAAAAATAACGCGCCCCGCCGGCCGTAAAACAGACTGGGCAATCCCTTCGCGGCCCAATAAATCGGTTCGCTCATCATTACCGCTATAACCGCGGTCCTTCGTAGACTCCAGCGTTAACGTCAAACGTCTACCTATCCAAGTATGCGGTGCTTTTTTGACTAACCAAATACCGACAATGAGCGCAATAACCGATACAATCGCAACTACAATCGACGCCATAGCACCGGCGCCCAAGTAAAAATAAAGAGCGGCCAACAAGAGAACCATACCGCTCACGCCGAATATACAAGTACCCGGCACAACAGCCTCGATTCCCAGCAATACAATGCCGCCGATGAATAGATACGTTATCATCACGTGCCTCCTTTCTCGAAATTTATCTCTTAATTAATAATATTCAATACGTAAAGTATGAACTCCTCTTTTTAAAGATAATTTGTTTGAAAAAACGACTGCAGTAAAACATGAATTTAAAAGCATATTTTATCTGCAGCCGCCACAGCTCTCAATACTTTTATTAATTTTTTCGCATGTACACAAAGAAAACCCCCTATCGCCCTGTTCAATTGTCTTTTTTTGATTATACACCATCAGCGATTATATGCCCCCTTTTTAACTGTCCGTCATAATGCACAAAACCTCTACGCACGATAATAACCGTTCACGTAGAGGTTTTATTTTCACTAATAGCTTTTATTAGCCGGCTCTCGATTATTCAAACATAGCCGGCAAATTAGGATTTTCATAGGCTTCAAAGCACATCAAAACCTGTTCCTTAGAGCACTTTTCAACAGCCATATTATCCGGAATTTCGTCTTTACTGAAAAATCCCGTTGCCGTTGTTTCAATGTTCTCTTCAAAATGACCGCCTTCGAATTCACACATAACGAACACTTTGAAAACACCATAAATTAAATTCGTTACATTGTGCTTGCGCCAATCCTGAATTGCAATGAGGCGTTTAGCTTTTACGTCATAGCCGGATTCTTCTTTCACTTCTTTTTCCGTATTGGAGGCAATCGTTTGATCTACATCACACCAACCGCCCGGGAGTGACCACTTACCGGTGTTTTCACGAACGAGGAGAATCTTGCCATCAACGAACACAGCCGCTCTGGTATCAATCTTCGGCGTCTGGTACCCTTCTTCATTGCAAAAGATATCATATACCTTGCCCACAGGAATATCCGTTTTGACTGCCACCATTTCAGCTGCAATTTGACGAAGCTCTTGGTAGCGCTCCAAATCGTATTTGTCTTTACCGTATTCCAGCCCCGCCTGCGCTATACTCTGGATTCGAATTGCAAAATCAAGCCACTTATCGTTCATGTATATGCCTCCCGATATCTCACTTAAAGAATAAATATGCTTTTGCTATTATTATTCTATACGAAGTATTCTAAAACCTTTTTACAACAAAAAAACTCTGCTCATGGCACATATCCATTCTGCAGAGTTTAATTATTTATATCAATCATTATGTTATCAAAACTAATGGCGGAGAAGGAGGGATTTGAACCCTCGCACCGTTGCCGGTCTGCCGCATTTCGAGTGCGGTCCCTTCAGCCTCTTGGGTACTTCTCCTTGTTTTTACGACGCTCTTTAAAAAAGTCCTTCATTATCTGACTGCATTCGTCAGCCATAACCCCGCTTAAAATCTCAGGCTCGTGATTCAAGCCCGGATGGGTCAGTACATTAAATAAAGACTCTACAGCGCCTCCTTTGTAATCGCTACTGCCATATACAACACGGTCAATCCGGCTGTTAATAATGGCTCCGGCGCACATCGGACACGGTTCTATAGTAACATAAAGCGTGCAACCGGTCAACCGCCAACGGTCAAGTATTTCACAAGCTTCGCGAATGACTAAAATCTCCGCATGAGCCGTTGCATCGTGATCTAATTCACGGCGATTATGATGACGCGAAATAATCTCGCCATCCTGGACAATAACGGCACCGATGGGAATCTCGCCAAGGTCATAGGCTTTTTTTGCTTCTTGTAAAGCTTCCTGCATATATTCTGCATCCGTCATAACCTACCTCCTTAAGCTTAACTCACGACTTATTACCGCGCATAACCATTATTGTAATTTTATCCGATTATGGGGTTCCAACAGGTCACCAAATTTGAACCGTATCTATTGTATCATGGTTTTTAGGTTTATTAAATAAAAACTTCCTACTGTTATACGGAAAAATTTTTCCTTATATATATAAATAACATCTTATATTCTTATTCATTTCCTATACATCCAAATTTCACTGTAATTTCACGAATTTTACATACAAATTTCATAATTCCCCTGTATGCTATACCCATAGCAGAAAACTAAAACTCCAATCCGAGTTTCCAAAATTAGATGAAGACGAAATTGGTAACGTTACTAAAAAGATTTCGTTATTCCATGATTGAGTTACAAAAAGTTCTGCTACACTATCTCTCGTTAATATAGCAAAGGAGTCTTAGTATGAAAAAATCGACTCAGAATTTATTGAGAAAGGTTGCTTTGCTAGGTGTTCTAGGCGGCACCCTTTGGGGTACCTCAATAGCTGCTGAGCCGGCTGCAACACAACAAGCAACCACAACTCACGTAACAACCGCTAGTGCCGGTATAGAGGGCCCTCAAACGGCAACCGTACAAGATGACGGTTCCAATAGCCCTACCATTTATGACAGAATGTTACGCGCCCGTTCCATGGCTCGTAACCAGGTAGAAGCTAATACCGCTATCTTCTTGATGCCGGAAGCTAACTACGGCGCTAATCGCACCAATGCCGGTCAAATGCCAAATGCCTACGACCGCCAATCCCATCGTGGTCAGGAACGCCAGTATCAGCCAAATGGCGACAACAGAATGCAACCGCAAGCTAATGAACAGGGTTCCGAGCAAGGTCAACGCATGGAACGCCACAGCCAACCTCCTATGATGAATGACCAAAATGGTCGTCAAGGTCAGCCGCCTATGGGGTCAACCTCCTATGATGCATGACCGGGATGGTCATCAAGGTCAACTCCTATGGGCCAACCTCCTATGATGATGACCAAAGTCGGTCGTACG
>ENA-OQJP01000105-OQJP01000105.1-human-gut-metagenome-genome-assembly--contig:-NODE-105-length-36508-cov-7.076359_pt1 | contig 36508 bp, 33 predicted proteins | sample MGYA00242611_ERZ504778 | MGnify/ENA primary metagenome ERZ504778 (study PRJEB26092, sample SAMD00036349) | human gut metagenome | host: Homo sapiens | study: EMG produced TPA metagenomics assembly of...
GTAGGGGGCAGCCAGTGGTAATAGAGTGGTTGTCAGATTACTCAAAGCCCTCTTTAGAGGGCAACCACTAGAGAAAGACCCTTATAGGGTCAGAGCAAACCACCCGTTCTACGGGTGGTTATGATTTATAAATTTATTAAAATTAAAATGAAGTGTTTATTTAGTTGATAAATATATTTAACGATTCGTGTATAAAAAACGTGATAAAATAGATGACTTTTATATAAAAAAGATGAATCAGTGTTAATTTTATAGAAAAATATGAAAAATAATTATTATTTTTAAGTTAAAATTATTCTTTGTTTTAAGTTAATCGAAAATCATAAATAAGGCATGAATCATGGTTTATTCATAAAAAAGCTCGTGCGTGAAATTTTAATGTAATCTTGTTTAAAAATACATAATTATTGGAATAGTCCGCTTTTTGGACTATATGCTTTACTATCGGTAATTTTGATTTCATAAAAATGAAGAGTCATTTGGTAAATTATGAAGAGTTAAATAACATTAACTTCATCTAATCATTAGGTATATGATAGATTAGAAATCAAGTAATATTATTTACTCCTATATATTTATTTATGTTAGTTGTGAGTGAAAGAAGATGCATACAATAAAAAATATATTTGATGTGAATAATGGTTTGATTAGACTCAACATGAAAAAATAATTAAAATTCATCGGGGGGGTAATCGGACTTTTACTGTGGGATTGTAGTGTAGCGAGAATTTGGATAGGGAGACTTGGGGACAAAAACTAGACAAGTGTGTTGCAGTTTTGAAAGAGGTATGACTATGAAAAAAGGGAAAAACATTAAGTTGGCAACTAAATTAGCGTTAGCGGCTTTGGTTGGTGTAACGTCTTTGAGTGTGTATACGGTTGATGCAGCGGGTTTGACCGGGTCTTATGTAGGGATTGGTAAAGAACCAACAAGTACGGATGTCCTTGATAAGGGTACTGAAGTGAATACGGCTACAGATAGTATTATCGATTATCGTCAAACGACCAATGCTCAAGGTGCTGTTTTTTCTAGAACACCAACTAACAACAACAAAAACGGGGAAGGCGTTGATGGTCAATCGGCAGGTAATAAAAATGATACAAATAGCACAGGCAACACAGCTATCGGTATTGGTGCTTATTCGGCTCGTAACTACAGTACGGCCATTGGTACTTATGCTGAAGCCATTACTGGTTCTACAGCTGTAGGTTCTGGTGCTTATGCTGGCGATAAAAGCTCGTCTTTTGGTAAAAATACTTATACGAAGACGAACGCTGTTTCTTTAGGTAACGGGGCACGTTCTTCACAAGGCGTTGCTATTGGCTCTGGTGCTTCGGCAGGTCTATTTTATAAATACTTACAAAGCGATGGATCTCAAAACTATAACGTAATTAATTATAGTATGGCTATTGGTAACGATGCCACAGCCGTCGGTGGCATTGCTATCGGTGCTAACTCCTCGACTAGTAGCGTGTATGGTGTAGCGCTTGGCCAGAGTGCCAAGGTTGCTTATAGCGGTGTTGCTTTAGGTACAGATGCTAACGTTAAAGTTTCGACCGGCGTTGCTTTAGGCACGTCATCTATCGCTGATCGTCGCTCTAACACGATCGGCTATGTTCCGTTTGCCGATGACGGTAATGGTAGTTATGTACCTGCCAGTGCAGAAGCTTTGGCAGGGGCTATCAGTGCCAGTGATGTTTCTAAAGACTTTGCTACCACTTATGCAAGCCAAATTACAAAATTTAATGAATTAAATGCAGCTTATTATGCGGCCGCAGATGAAGTTGATAAACAAGATGAAATTATTAGGAATACTAAAGGCAGTACTATTGCATCTGAACAAGAAGCTTACGCAGCTGCAGTAACTGCTAAAGCCAAAGCTCAGGCTGATGCCGTTGCCGCCACGAATGCTTTAAACGCATGGACGAAAGCTAACCAAGATTTTACAGCAGCTTTAGGTCAACAACGTACTGAACTTGGTGTTTTCAAATCTACCGGTGGTGCAGTCAGTGTTGGTGCTACAACATATAGCAGTGATGGTCGTGTAACTTCTATATTGACTCGTCAAATTACAAATGTAGCTGCAGGTACTACTGATACTGATGCAGTCAACGTAGCTCAGTTAAAACGTGTAGCTAACGCTACTATTTCTAATATTACAGTAGGTGCCGATAAAGCTAGCACAGCTGACGGTTTAGCCATTACTAGTGATGCGGATAAAACCCGTATCGATATTGTTGGTGCTAACGATAATATTACGACTTCCGTTGATGCAGATAAACGTTTAATTCAGGTTGGTTTGAGCAATACTTTGGATTTATCCGATGCCGGTAGCATCACATTTGGTGAAAACGGTACTACTTTAAATAACTCCGGTTTAACTATTGGTGCACCATCCGGAAGCAAAACATCCAACATTATAATCCAATCCGGTAATGTAAATATGGGTGGTAATATAATTAAAAATGTTGGCAATGGCAGTGTAGTAGAAGGATCCACTGATGCCGTTAACGGCGGTCAGTTGTATGATGTTCAGAAACAGATTAATGATATTGCTGGAGAAAATGGTAGCTTGTCTCAAAAAGCCAATACCAACTTGGATAATCTTAACGAAGCAGGTAAAAAAGTAATTACTGATGCAGCACAGAAAGCCGTTACCGTTAAGAATGGTGACAACTTCATTAAAGTTGGCTTAAATGAAGAACAACAGAAATCCGGTGTAAACCAATATGACGTATCCTTAGACAAAGACGCTTTGCGTGATGCATTAGGTACAGGTACTAATACAGCCGGGGACAAGAACCTCATTACCGGGGATACTTTGAACCAAGCTATTAATTCTGTTGTGACTGGTCAGGCTAGTGATACTCATATCACAAATGTTGCTAAAGAAAACATTAAATTAGCCGATGGTAATAACACTACAGTTAGAACAGTAAGTGATGTTAAAGATGGTGCAATTACTTATGCCGTAGATGTTTCCGATGACGCTATTAAAAATGCAGTTAAACCTGAATTGGATCAGAAAGCTAATATTGACGGTTCCAACTTAAGTACTGAAAACATCAATAATTGGAAAATACATTAGGTGTTACTAATGTAAATCAGAGTGTTACGGAAGTTACTAACCGTGTAGATTCTTTGGAAACTAATGTATCTAACTTAAATGACAGTGTAAGCAACTTAAACGGTCGTGTAAACAGTTTGAATGATCGTGTAGATAAAGTTGGTGCCGGTGCTGCTGCATTAGCAGGTTTACATCCATTGGAATTCAATCCACAAGATAAATTCTCCGCCGCTGCTTCCTTAGGTAGCTATAAAGGCGATTCCGCTGCTGCTATCGGTGCATTCTATCGTCCAAATGCTGATACTATGTTCAGCGTAGCCAGCACACTTGGTGATGAAACAATGTTTAATGTTGGCGTATCCTTGAAATTCGGTCAAAAAGGTGATGCTATTTACAGAACAGGTACAACTGTTGACGAAGCGGTTTACAAAATGAAGTATCCGACCTTAAAGCTCAGAATAAAGGCTTGGCAGATACCGTAGCTCAACAGCAAACTGAATTAGAACAACAACGTGCCTTGATTCAGCAGTTGATGGCTAAAGTAGGTATGTAATATCGAACCTATAATATGAGGTAACAGTTTTAATACTATTTATTTGATTTAATATAGTTTTACTATGAAATCACAATAAAATGTAAGAAATAAAGAAGAAGTCAAAGTAATTTTGGTAATTTACCTAAATTTTACTTTGACTTCTTTTTTCTATACTGTTTTTGTATTATCTATTGAAATTTTTTAAGTACCACTAATGTAATATTTCAAATGAGTAAAAGACATTGACTTTAGAAAATAGAAGGATTTTTAAATAATATATTAAATTATATTTCAAAATTTATATATAAAAAAAGATTACTGTCAAAAAATTAATTGCTTTCATGAAAACTTTATGATATGATTTTTACAAAATGAATATGAGATGTAGTTATTCAACAAGATATAACTTTATGAGATATTATAGTTAATTAAAAAATAATTTAATTTTATATAAAATTATTTGCATTTAATATGTTGATTAGAAATTGCTTGTAAACTATTATTTTACAAAGAGTATACAATATAATATCTTAAAAAGTTATTTGTTGATTTTTTCAAAATAGACTTAATGATTATTTATTTTTTAAGGGAAAGCTTATTCATTAAATTACATTTAAGTGATTAATGAAATTAAGATAAAAATAAAATAGGAAAAATTATTTTTGGAAATGTGTATTTTACTGCAGAATATATTCCGTTAAATCTAACATCTTTTTATTTGATGTTAGTGTTTAGTTAGTGTAGGTGTTTTGAGAGCAAGAGGAGTTTGTAGATGAAAAATAAAAACAATTGGCGTTGGCAGTATCTTTAGCAGTATTAGGCGGCACAGCTTTAACAACACAGTCATTAGCTGCGGAAGTGGCAACACCTTCAAAAGCTAATGAACTTCAAGCCGGCAATTATGTATATGTTACGAATGCTATTAGTGTAGGTACGGCTACTAATAGCACTGTGGGGAACGTTGATAATGGAACTCAAACATATTCGGTAGAGGTAGGGTATTCGGAAGATAAGTCTGCTACGGATGAAACATTAGCGATTAATGTTGACAATGTTAATAATAAAGTAACCGGTGCTATGGCTACGGGGTATGGTGCGTCAGATACAGGTTTATTGGCCAATGCCAATGGTGTAAAATCTCAAGCTAACGGTGATGCATCGCTAGCGTTTGGTACGCAAGCCATAAGCTCTGGTTCCAGTACTATTGCCATCGGTACTGATGCTCAGGCCGGTAATACCAGTGGTATTGATTCCTCCAGTGGTGATGGTGCCATTGCTATCGGCTTGGGATCACGCGCTAATGAGAATCTGAGCCTCGCGATTGGTGGTAATGCTCAATCCAGTGCGATTTCCAGTACTGCTATTGGTGCATTTGCCAGAACAAGCGGTATTTCGTCTACTGCCATCGGTGGCGCGGCACAAGCTGAATATGACGGCGATATTGCCATTGGCGTGGGTAGTTATGTAAATAGTGCGGCGGTAACTCCTGTTGGCACTGCTGCTGGTGGTGCCGGCTTAGCGGTTGGTTATTTGGCAAAAACGACAGGTGCTTCGGCATTAGCATTAGGATCGAAGGCAAAAGCCAATAGCCAAACAACGATAGCAATTGGTTCCGAGGCTACGGATGCACCGGGAAGTATTCAGTCCATTGCTCTTGGTACCAGTGCTAAAGCTTTTAATAGAATTGCTTTAGCTGTGGGTAGTAATTCCGTTACAAACGGCCAAAGTGGTATTGCTGTAGGCAGTTATTCAAAAGCTCGTGGCGATTACGCGATTGGTGTAGGTAGCAGAGCTAATGCCATCGGTTATAAGAGTATAGCAATTGGTGAAAATACACGTGCCGTTGGTGATGCAGTTGCCATTGGCAATGCTGCGACTGTAGGCTCTACCAGCAGTAGTAACGCATCTGTCATTGGTGGTGTAGCCATCGGTAATAATTCCAAAGCCACTGTATCCTATGGTGTAAAAGGCTACGATCCATTAAATAATGCAGTTGTTTCAGAAATGAACACAGTTTTGACCGGTGATAATTTAGCAACTTATGAAAAAATAAAGATGCAGTTGCCGGATACCGAACTGCTTTGGAAAATGCAGAAAAAGCATATAAAGCTTTTGATAGTACTTACCAAAGTAAGGTGACGGCTATTATGAATGATGGGACCAAAACGGATACTCAAAAACAATCTGAACTACAAGCTCTTTATACAGAAAAAGGAAGACTAGCCAATTTATATAATCAAAGTACATTATGGGTCTTTGCTACTGATGAAGGGGATGAGGCGAATGATTACGGTAAAGCAGCCGGTGCTTGGGAATCTACTAATAGTGCCTTTGCTATCGGTAACAGCGACCTCGGCCTTACTCGTCAAATCACCGGTGTAGCTGCCGGTACCCAAGATACCGATGCGGTTAACGTGGCACAGTTAAAACGTAGTCGCGTAACCTTGGTTGCAGGCAACAATGTAACACTTTTAGACGTGGCTGAAGATAAGTCCACTGGTATGGTATACAAAGTAAACGCCTTACGCACTGATGTGGCTGTGGACGGAACATTGAAATTAACTACTGATTCATCTAAAGCAGTAACTGAAGGTGTTACTACTTACACTGTTGGCTTAAGTGATGATTTAACTTCGAAGATTAATAGCGCAGCAAAGCAAGATTTATCTAATCTTTCTGATGATGGCAAAACAGTTGTTCGAGACTTAGCAAAAGCTTCAGTAATTGTAACTCAAGCTGACGATGCGCAATATATTTCGTTAACACCGGACAATTCTGATGCTAACAAAACGACTTACAAAGTTGGTCTTAATTTAGATAGTCTTAAAGCCGGTTTAACTGCCGGTGATAAGAGCCTAGCTACCAAAGCTGACGTAACAGGGCTCAGTGAAGTTGTACAAAATCAAATTAAGAGTTTAACAGATAGTCAGTTGAAAGAAGCGGATGTAAAAGATATTGCTAAAGATTCCATCAAGGTTATAGATGGTGTCAATACAACTGTTACAGAAGGTGTTGGTGAAAATGGTGCTAAAACCTTTGCAGTTAACGTATCTAATGATGCAATCAAAAATGCCGTTCAACCGGAGCTTGATAAGAAGTTAAATTCAGACGGCTCTAATTTGAAAGATACATTGGTAGATACATTAAAAGATCGATTAGGTGTTAACGATGCGCAACAAGGTCTTAAAGATGTAAACAGTCGTATTGATGCAACCAATACCTTGGCCACTGAAGCACATGATCGCATCACAGATACTAACACTCGAGTAAATGACATTGACACCAAAGTTCAGACCATTGATGGTAAAGTAACGACTATCGAAGGCAATGTAAGCACATTAAGAACTGATGTAAACAACATTTCCGCCAATGTAAGTACTTTAAACACCAATGTAGATACGCTCACTACGAATGTGAACACGTTGACAACAGATTTGGGCAATCTTACAAATGACGTGAATACACTTTCTGAAAATGTAGGTGCAATCGCAAGTGATGTTTCGGCTATTAATAATCGTGTAGGTAAACTCGACCAACGTCTTGATAAGGTAGGGGCATCCGCGGCAGCGTTGGCAGCTTTACATCCGCTTCAATTCGATGAAGAAGATAAATTCACCGTAGCTGCCGGTATCGGTAATTACAAAGGTGAACAGGCTATGGCTCTCGGTGCCTTTTACCAAGCTAACGAAGATACTTTGTTTAGTGTAGGTGGTACGCTTGGTGATGAAAACATGGTAAACCTAGGCGTGTCCTTACGTTTTGGTTCCAAAGGTGAAGGCGACCGTCCAAGCGGTCCGAAAGCTGTTCGTGCACTTACTTCCGAAGTAGCGACTTTGCAGGCTAAGAATACAAGCCTTGAAAATACGGTAGCAACGCAGCAAGATCGTTTGGCTCAGCAAGAAGCTGAATTAGCGGCACAGCGTCAATTGATTGAACAGTTGGTAGCCAAAGTAGGCTTATAATTTCCGGCAGTATTACATTAAAATCATCAGAATGGGCATCTGTGGTTTTAACAAAAGAACTATTGAGGTTTAATCATTACAATTAATCGTTACATTATTTGTTATATAATTGTTTTTACAATTATATAATAAATAGAGGGAGTGGCTTGTCAGAGAAATTTGACAAGCCCTTTTCTTATTTCATCAAACTTATAAATCTAAACAATAGATAAATTTAAACGTAAAGGGTACCTCTATGCCTCTTATTTATGGTAAAATACAAGTGAACAATAGATTTTGAAATATTTCGAAATAATGGTAAGGTCATTTTTGTTTTATTTGTGATTTTAAAACATGTGAGTATATGTTTTATATAGAGTTAATTAGTATGAGGGTACTGAATGAAAGCAGAAACAAAGGTTAAAGTATTTGTTGTTGTATTAGCAGTCGTTTTATTGGCTAGCTTGGAGCTCATTGTGCCGGGCTTTTACGGTGATATGATTGACTTGATGGGCACCGGTGATGTACATCACATTGCGGAAGTCCTCCAAAGTTATGGTGCCTGGGCATGGGTTATCAGCTTTGTGCTCGATGTAATTATAAATATTGCGGGCTTTTTGCCGTCCATTTTCTTTTCAACCGCGAACGGTCTAATCTTCGGTTTGATTCCGGGGATTATTATTTCCTGGCTCGCTGAAACGGTGGGCGTTATCATCAGCTTCTTACTCATGCGTTATATTTTGCGTGACTCTGCTGAAAAGCTCATTCAGAAAAATAAGTTTTTACTTAAAGTTGATGATTTCAGCAGTAAAAACGGGCTCGCCGTTATGCTGTTTGCCCGTACGATTCCTTATTTTCCATCCGGTATCATTACCGCTTTAGGGGCTATCAGTCGTATCAGCTTGCGTGATTATGCCATTGCCAACTTAATCGGTAAGTTTCCGTCCACTGCCCTTGAAGTAGTGGTAGGTCACGATGCAGTCATGTTGCATCAGCATTTGGATCGTTTGACGATTATTGTGGTGGTCGCAACTGTTGTGTATGCCATAGCTTGGTATGGTTATAAGCGTTGGATGAAAAAGCGCGAGCAAACGCCGGAATAAGTATCCGCTCATTAAGGCTGATTTAAGTTAAACGAAATGTGTTTTTCAAAAACGGAAAATGAATTATCCGGTCGTCGCTTAATATAAACAGTGGTCAAATTCAAAGTTTCATAGTAAAATAAATAACAAGTTAAATGTAAGCGTACCTACTTGGGTACGCTTATCGTTTATCCAACATGTAGCTTGGCAGTATAGTAGTAAAAGGAGAGAGAGTTATGAGTTTTACATTTCAAATTCCGGACAGAGCCGTAATGAAAGGCCCTAATTTTATCCGTAAAGTATTTGAACGCGGTGCCGGTATTCCCGGTTTTATCAGTTTTGGCATCGGAAATCCCGCTTCGGAAGCTATTCCTGTAGAAGCCATTCAGGAAGCCTTCGATCATGTGGTACATACGAATCCGATTGAAATATTACAGTACGGCCCAATGGCCGGTGATGCCCGTTTAGCGGAACAAACTGTTGAACGCCTTGTTAAAGTTCGTCATATGCCGACGGAAGGTCAACAAATTTTGATTTCCATCGGTGCCGGTCAAGATTTGGGGCTTGTTCCGCGTACTTTGTGTGAACCGGGTGACGAAGTGTTTATGGATGCTTATTCTTTTACCAGCGGTATCAATGCGGTTCGCAATGTGGGGGCTAAAGCCGTGGGCATCGCTATGGACGATTTCGGTATGATTCCGGAAGCCCTCGAAGAACAGGCAAAAAAGGCAAGGGGAAATACATCTACTTAATTCCTAACTTCCAAAATCCGACCGGTATTACTATGCCATTGGAACGCCGCAAAGCGATTTATGCGATTGCCGCTAAATATAATCTGTTTATCTACGAAGATGATCCATACGGTGAAATTCGTTTTACCGACAACATTGTGCCGACGTTTAAAGAAATGGACACGGATAATCGCGTCATCTATGCCGGTTCTTATTCTAAAACATTATCCGCCGGGTTACGTGTTGGTTTCCTATATGGCCCGAAACAGGCGATTGACGCCATTCAGGCGCTTAAAAATAATCAGGACGGTCAAATGCCGCTCGTTACACAGCGCGTTGTATCCCGTTTACTCGATGTTATTGACTATGACGCTCAGATTAAACACGTATCAACAGTGTACAAAGAGAAAGCAGACTTGATGATGCAAACTCTTCGCACGCATGGTAGCGATAAAGTTCATTTTGTGGAACCCACAGGCGGTATGTTCTTATGGCTTACCATGCCGGACGGTGTCGATTGTGACGCTTTCTTCGAAGCCTGTATGGAGCATAAGGTAGGTATCGTACCGGGGGCAGCCTTTGCGGCCGACGGTGTACCGGCCGGTCAGTCGTTCCGCTTCAGTTTTACCTTCCCAAGTAAGGAACAAATCGTGGCAGGTATGACGATTGTAGGTCAATTGACGAAATCATTTATCAAATAGTCATATTTTTTGATTGATTAGACTTTACAATTACTTCATAATTTCGTATAATTACAAATCATCAGAGTGCATGGGCATAACAGATTATCATGTTTGCCATGCACTCTCTTATATTGATAAAAGCTGTTTTATATGCTACACTTTAAATGAAGAAAGAATTCTTCAAATAATTAAATGAATATATCGGCAAGGCCGATTGAAAGTAGGTGTATTTTATGGCATGTGGTAGTTCAGGCGGCTGCAGCGGTTGCTCTTCGGCATCCTCTTGCGGCAGTGCCCAACAAACGCCGCCGGATTTGACGGCAAAGCTTAATGATTTAAGCAGTGTAAAACATGTTATCGGCGTAGTCAGCGGTAAGGGTGGCGTAGGTAAATCCCTCGTTACATCTTTATTAGCTATTACGATGGCACGTCGTGGTTTTAAAGTAGGGATTCTTGACGGTGATATTACCGGTCCTTCCATCCCTAAAGTATTTGGTATTAACGGTAAAGCCCATGTAGATGAATTAGGTATGTACCCGATTCAATCTAAAGGCGGCATCGACGTAATGTCGGTTAACCTTTTACTCGAGAACGAAAGTGACCCTGTGTTATGGCGTGGTCCTATCGTAGGCAATGTAGTTAAGCAGTTTTACACGGATGTAATTTGGAAGGATTTGGATTATTTATTCGTGGATATGCCACCGGGAACCGGCGACGTAGCCATTACCGTATTCCAGTCTTTGTCTTTAGACGGTATTGTAGTTGTAACATCACCGCAGGACTTGGTATCTATGATTGTTGAGAAGGCCGTTAAGATGGCTGAACTCATGCAAATTCCGATTATCGGGGTTGTAGAAAACTTCTCGTATTTCCATTGCCCGGATAACGGCAAAGATTACAAGATTTTCGGTGACAGTCATATTGATGATGTACTTGAACGTTATAATTTATTGTTGTTAGGTCGTTTACCAATTGATCCAAACGTAGCAGCTCTTTGTGATGCCGGCAAGTTAGAAGACATTGAACAAACGAACTTAGAATCTGTAGAATTACCTCAATAGCATTACATAAGGTATTAAACTCAGGTTGCTTATTTTCTTTATAGAAAAGGGGAGTAGCCTGTGTTTTTATATGTAGGATATTATTCAAGTAACAAAGTTGTTAAAAGGGAAAGGGAGGAACATTACGTGAAAAAGTATATGTCATGGATTACTCCCATCTTAGTAGGTGTCATCATCTGGTTTATGCCGGTACCGGAAGGTCTTAAACCGCAAGCGTGGCACTTATTCGCTATTTTTGCCGGTACTATTTTAGGATTCATTTTACAGCCACTGCCAATCGGGGCCTTATCGATTATCAGTATTGTCATTTCGGCTGTAACCAACACTTTAAAAATCGGCGAAGGCTTAGCCGGTTTTGCCAATACAGCTATTTGGTTAATCGTAGCTGCTTTCTTATTCTCCCGCGGTTTTATCAAAACCGGTTTGGGTAAACGTATTGCTTACACTATGATTACAGCGGTAGGCAGTAACTCTTTGAAATTATCGTATGCTCTTGTTGTCAGTGATTTTATTTGATCGCCGGCCACACCATCCAATACGGCTCGTGCGGGCGGGGTTATTTATCCGATTACTAAATCGTTAGCATCTGCTTTCGGTTCCGAACCGGGCGATACAGCTCGTAAAATCGGTGCCTATTTGATTCAAACAATTTATCAAGGCAATACCATTACATCCGCTATGTTTATGACTTCCATGGCCGGTAATACCTTGGTGGCTTCTTTAATCGCTGCTTCTTTCGGTTACACCATTACTTGGGGCGATTGGGCTATTGCCGCCATCGTTCCGGGCTTAGTGGCCTTGATTGTTATGCCGCTGATTTTATACTTTATTTATCCGCCGGAATTAAAAGATACCCGTGAAATTCAAGCTCATATTGCTAAGGAATTAAAAGAACTCGGCTCTATGAGTTTTGCTGAAAAGGTAATGCTCGGCGTATTTATTTTATCTCTAGTTTTGTGGGCTACCGGTCAGTTTACCGGCCTTAACGCAACTACGGTTGCATTATTGGGCGTAAGTATCCTCCTCGTTACTAAAGTGTTAACCTGGTCCGATGTAACGGAAGAAAAAGGCGGCTGGGATACTTTAATCTGGATGGGTACTATGATGGCCTTGGCATCTCAATTGAATAAATTAGGTTTTATTCCTTGGTTTGCCAAAATCGTCGGTGACCAAGTAGCCGGTATTGAATGGATCATGGCATTCATGATTTTGATTTTGATTTACACCTATTCCCATTACTTGTTCGCAAGTCTTACCGTACATATTACGGCTATGTATGTAGTGTTCGTAGCGGTTGCTATCAGCGCCGGCACACCTCCGTACTTGGCAATGCTTGCGTTCGCATTCTTCTCCAACTTATGTATGTCCCTTACTCACTATGCAGCCGGTCCTTCACCAATCTTGTTTAACTCGGGCTATGTTCCGCAGAATACTTGGTGGCGCTTAGGTTTCATTGCTTCTGTAGTCAACCTTGTTATTTGGCTCGGTGTCGGTTCCATGTGGTGGAAAGTCTTGGGCCTTTGGTAATAAATTTTTAATATATTTCATAGAATAATATCCAACCTAAAAAGAGAAAGCACTGCCCTTTGCGCGGCAGGCTTTCTCTTTTTTGTTTTAGCTTCAATTGTGTTATAATATTCAGTGTAATTAAACAAAATGAGGTGTACTATGGATACAGTAGCACGATTGTTAGATTTTATAGATAATAGTACCTCCCCGTATCACACGGTGAAGACCGGTGCCAATGAGCTGAAGGCTAAAGGTTTTACGGAATTATTCCTTGAAGATGTTTGGGCTCTCGGTGAAGGGGACTACTTTGTAAAGGTCTACGACTCCACGTTGGTAGCTTTTCATATCGGATTGAATCTTCGCCATTCTATGCGCATTGCTTCGGCCCATACGGATTTTCCGGCTATTCGTATTAAGCCAAATCCGTTGGTAGATGCCAAAGGCTATGGTGAGCTTAATGTGGAGACTTACGGGGGACTGATTTTAAACACTTGGCTTGATCGCCCTTTGTCTATGGCCGGTGCGGTAGTGACACGTACGGACGATCCCTTCCGGCCCGACGTTCACTATGTGGATGTGGCAAGGCCGCTTTTGACAATTCCTAATTTGGCTATTCATATGAATCGTCAAATTAATGAAGGGGTAGCGCTTGATAAGCAAAAGCATATGTTGCCGCTTTTCATGATGTGTAATGATAAAATTAATACCGACAGTGAGTGGCGTGAATTTTTGAGCGAGCTTGTAAAACGACCGGCTGAGGATATTTTATCCTATGAATTGACGCTTTATCCGGTGGAAGGCGGTACAACCTTTGGCCGTTATGATGAATTTATCAGTTCGCCACGTATCGATAATCTTACGTCCTGTGTAGCTTGCCTGGAAGGTATTTTTGAAGCTAAAGCAATGGACGCTGAAGGGCTTCGGATGGTTGTGTTATTCGACAATGAAGAAGTAGGCAGTCGCACTAAACAAGGCGGGGCTTCTACAATTTTGTCACAATTGGTTGAGCGTATTTATATGGCGACCGGTCATACAAAAGCGGAATGCTATGCCGATATAGCGGCGGGCTTCATGATTTCCGCCGATGTGGCACACGGTTATCATCCGAACTATCCTGAAAAAAATGATATTACCAATTATCCTATATTGAATAAGGGTGTTGTTTTAAAAATGGCATCCAGTCAATCCTATGCCGGTGATGCGTGGGCTATTGCCACGGTAAAGGCTTTGTGTGAAAACGATTCTATTCCGTATCAGATATATGTAAATCGCTCGAATATTCCGGGCGGTTCTACGGTAGGATCCATTACGTCCGCCATGTTGGCTATGCGTACTATGGATGTGGGCGTACCGATTCTGGCTATGCATTCGGCGCGCGAAACCATGGGGGCTGATGACCAGGAAGCGTTGGATAATTTAATGAAGGCGTTTTTAAGGTAGGTATTTATGCTGACTGAGTATACAATGCTTATCACGGACGTTCTAGGCACTTCCTATGGTAAGCTCACGTTAATCGTATTAATTTTCTTGGCCGGCTTTGGCATGTCGCTGGTGCCGGAAACGGTGGCCACGATTTTGCCACGCTTGGCGGGACATATATATAAGCGTATTTATTTTGCCATTGGCATGACCGCATCTATCATTGTGGTCGGTGTCATCGGTTCGCGTATTTTAGGCCCTACCAGTATTGGCGGCAGTTCCTATGTGATTTGGGGCGTCTTGCTCGTAGCCATGTCGCTGCAAGCGTTTGAGTGGATTGCCTTTATTCATCCGGCGCCGCTTAAAGGGCGCGATGAACGACGCATTGAAAGAGCCCGCACGCCGATAGGCCGTACTCTGGCTATTGTAAAACAGGGTCTCTTGGTTGGTCTCTCGTGGCGTTATGATCGGTTGCCGATTTACATCTGGCTCGTTGCTACCATTGCCGTAGCGGGCTGGAAACTGGCATCGGTGATGATTATTTCATTTATTATAGGCTATTTAATTCCTGTATTTTGGCTCACCAATCGTTTGGAACGACTGGCTAAATTGGTGACACAGCCAAATTATCGGACAGGTATTTTTTGGTTCAAACGTCTTATGGGCGTAGTTATGTGGCTGGAAGCGTTATATTTTATCGGGCTTTTGGTGACATACTAATTATGGTTATCTCATGTATGTATTGTGTATACATGGTAAATAAAGGTTGTATTCCTTTGGGAATGCTCCTACAATGTAGAGAGGTAACAAGTTGAGGAGGAAGTCTCATGAAAGAAATTAAATCTGTGTTGGTTGCCAACCGAGGTGAGATTGCTATCCGTGTTTTCCGTGCGTGTAACGAAATGGGAATTCGCACAATAGCAATTTACTCAAAAGAAGATTCGCTTTCTTTACATCGTAATCAAGCGGATGAAGCGTACTTAGTAGGACGCGGTAAAAAACCGGTCGATGCGTATTTGGATATCGAAGATATCATTCGTATCGCTCATGAACATGATGTAGATGCCATCCATCCGGGCTACGGCTTCTTGGCAGAGAATGCCCGTTTTGCCAAACGATGCGAAGAAGAAGGTATCACATTCATCGGACCTCGTCTGGAACATTTGGAAATGTTCGGGGACAAGGTAAACGCCCGTATTCAGGCTAAATTAGCCGGCATTCCTATGATTCCGGGGAGTGACGGACCTCTTAACAATTTTGAAGAACTTGAAGAGTTTGCCAAAACTCACGGTTTCCCATTGATGATTAAAGCCGTTAACGGCGGCGGTGGTCGCGGTATGCGTGCCGTTGAATCCATGGGCGAACTTCGTGAAGCCTATGATCGCGCCAAATCCGAAGCGAAAATGGCCTTTGGCGATGATGATGTATATGTTGAAAAATTAATCGTTGAACCTAAACATATTGAAGTACAGATCATGGGTGATGCTCATGGTAATGTAGTTCATTTATATGAACGTGACTGCTCCGTACAGCGTCGTCACCAGAAAGTTGTTGAAATGGCACCTGCTTTCGCATTGCCTATGGAAACACGTCAACGCATCTGTGATGCAGCCGTTCAAATTATGAAAAATGTTAAATACATAGGGGCCGGTACCGTCGAATTCCTAGTTACCAATGACGGCAATTTCTACTTCATCGAAGTAAACCCTCGTATTCAGGTAGAACATACTATTACCGAATTAATCACCGGTATTGATATTGTAAAAACTCAAATTCGTGTAGCGGAAGGCTATTCTTTATTCGATAAAGAAGTAGGCATCCCTGCACAAGAAGATATTGAATGTAACGGTCAAGCTATTCAGTGCCGTATTACCACCGAAGATCCAAGCAACAACTTCATGCCTGATACCGGTAAATTGGTAGCCTATCGTTCCAGTGGCGGTTTCGGTATTCGTCTTGACGGCGGCAACGCTTTCACCGGTTCCGTAATTACGCCATACTATGATTCTTTATTGGTAAAAGCTTCTTCCTGGGCGCTAACTCCTGAAGAATCCATCATGAAAATGCTTCGTTGTTTGCGCGAATTCCGTATTCGCGGTGTCAAAACGAACATTCACTTCTTAATTAACGTATTGGAAAGTCCTGAATTCATGTCCGGTACTTGCAATGTTAACTTCATTGATGAACATCCTGAATTGTTTATTTTTAAACAAGTTCGTGACCGTGGTACTAAAATGTTGCGTTACATCGCCGATGTAACCGTTAACGGTTACCAGGGTCTTGGTCATCAGGAAGTACCTGATTTTGAACCGATTCAGATGCCGGCTTTGCTTCCGGGTCAACCACCGGCAGGTACCAAACAGAAATTTGACGAATTGGGACCTGAAGGGTTCTCCAAATGGTTAAGTGAACAAAAACAGGTATTTTTCACCGATACAACTTGGCGTGATGCACATCAGTCCTTGTTTGCCACTCGCTTGCGTACCGTTGATATGGCGCGTGTAGCCGGCGAAGCGGCTCGCGGTGTATCCAATTTGTTCTCCTTGGAATGCTGGGGCGGTGCTACCTTCGACGTAGCTTATCGTTTCTTGCATGAAGATCCATGGGAACGCTTACGCATGTTCCGCAAACAAGTTCCGAATGTATTGTTACAGATGTTACTTCGCGGTGCCAATGCGGTAGGTTATACCAGCTACCCTGACAATGTAGTACGTCAGTTCATTAAATTGGCGGCCGATAACGGTGTCGATGTATTCCGCGTATTCGACAGCTTGAACAGCCTTGATAATATGCATGTAGCTATCGATGAAGTTCGCAATCAGAATAAGATTGCCGAAGTATCCTTGTGCTACACAGGCGATATTCTCGATGCAAGCCGTACAAAATACAACTTAGATTACTATGTAAGCATGGCTAAAGAAGTAGAAAAAGCCGGTGCCAACATTATCGCCATCAAAGATATGGCCGGTCTTTTGAAACCACAAGCTGCTTACAACTTGGTATCTGCTTTGAAAGATGCTGTTGATTTGCCAATCCACTTGCATACACATGAAGGGGCTGGCAATGCTATTTATACCTATGGCCGTGCTATTGATGCAGGCGTTGACGTAGTTGACGTAGCCTACTCGGCATTTGCCAACGGTACCAGCCAGCCAAGCATGAACTCCTTGTATTATGGTTTGTCCGGTCATGACCGTCAGCCTGAATTGAATGCAGATTACATGGAACAGATGTCTCATTACTTTGCATCCATTCGCCCATACTACAAAGGCGTGGATAAAACTAATCCATATCCAAGCACCGAAGTATACCAGCATGAAATGCCGGGCGGCCAGTTCTCCAACTTGCAGCAACAGGCTAAGAGTGTAGGTCTCGGTGAACGTTGGGATGAAGTTAAAAAAGTATATCATCAAGTAAGCATGATGTTTGGCGATATCATCAAAGTTACGCCATCCTCTAAAGTAGTCGGTGATATGACTTTATTCATGGTTCAAAATGACCTTACGGAACAAGACATCTACGATAAAGGCGAAACCCTTGATTTCCCTCAATCCGTAGTAGAATTCTTCCAAGGTTATTTGGGTGTTCCATACCAAGGTTTCCCTAAGAAATTACAGAAGATTATTTTGAAGGGCAAACAGCAGCTTAAAGGTCGTCCGGGGGCATATTTAGAACCGGTTGATTTTGAAGATGTACGTAAACACTTGGTTGATTTAGGTTCGCCGGCAACCGATGAAGACGTTATCGCATACTGCTTATATCCTAAAGTTTACAGCGACTATGTAAAATTCAACAGCGATTATGACGATATTTCCGTATTGGATACGCCAACCTTCTTCTTCGGCATGCGTCGTGGTGAATCCATCCACGTTACCATTGAAAAAGGTAAAATGCTCATTATCAAATTAATTCATGTGAGCGAAGTGGATGAAGACGGTAATCGTATTGTAAGCTTTGAATTCAACGGTCAGCCTCGTGATATTAAGATTCGCGACAAACACGTTAAAACTACCGGTGTTGTTCGTCATAAAGTTGACAAAACTCAACCTGGTGAAGTTGGTGCAACCTTGTCCGGTTCCGTTGTTAAAGTTATCGTTAAGACAGGTCAAAGCGTCTTGAAGGGCGAACCGCTCATCGTAACCGAAGCAATGAAGATGGAAACGACTATTACATCGCCAATCGACGGTATCGTTGGGGAAGTATATGTTCGTGAAGGCAGCCGAATCGAAAGTGGCGACTGCTTGCTCAAGATTCAGGACCGTTCCAACTCTTAATAACATACTGCTTGTTAAAAGTGCATGACTTTAAGCCGACCTTCTCATTTGAGAAGGTCGGTTTTTGTATTTATTAAATAAACTATCAAACAATGGCAAAAATTGGGTCGATTGCGAAGATTATTTTCACAAATTAAGTCCCTATACATTGACTTTGATAGTCCTTTTCGTCATTTCGTGTTACAATAGATTAGAAACCCTTTAGCATATGGAGAGTTTTTATATGACATTCAGATACAATATGTTGAAAGTTCAAATAGGATTAACTACAAGATAAATTTCAGATATTAATAAAGTTGATACCTCAACGGTAATTAATGCAAGAGAATTCATCTTAAACGATTAAGGAGTGAAGGTATGTTTTCATATGGGAAGAAACAATGGGCGTTGGGACGCTCTATTTACGGTTATAGATCTTGGCGCGAGAAGCGGCGCATTACTTTGTTTGTAGGTCGCTCTTATAAGAATCGCAAGCAGTTGAAAGAACTCATCGAGTATTTTGACAACTATCAGCCGTTACCTAATTTGCTCGACAAACACGAAGGCATTTACGAAGTAATTAATCGCGTGTTTTTATTTAAAAATTCATCGGCTAAAGAGCGTTTGGCAGCGATTAAAGATCATTTTGATATGCTCCCTAAGTATTTCACACAAGAAGCCATTACGGAGATGTATAATCCCGATGAAAGCCATGCGATAGTGATTTGGCAGAACGAAGAGCTCGATTTAAAAGCACAGCTTTGGTTCCATACGGGCCAGCGTAAGGAAGGCTTTTAAGTTTATTCCTCATGTATGAAGGGGAAAGTATTTACCATATTAACTTCCGCTTGGGTCATGGTTTTAACGGTGAACCATGTATTTGGATCGGTACCATTCAGGGTCACAAAAACGGTCTTGATAAGGCAAAACAGATTACGAAGAAAATGTTCAGTTATCGACCTAAGAATTTTATGTTCTTCTTAATGCGTCAATTGGCAACACAAATGGGGATTAACTCCTTATACGCTATTTCCGACGAAGGTTTTTATACCAACAGTCATTTGATTCGTATCAATCGCTCTAAAAAAGTGCAGTTTGATCCGTTCTGGAATGAATTGGGCGGTACACCTTGTGCTGAAGATAAAAAGTTCTATCGTATTCCTTTAGAGGAAGAACGTAAGACTTACGAAACGGCCAAGACGCATAAACGCAACATGTATCGCAAACGTTATGAAATGCTGGATCAATTTATTGAAGAAATTGCTGAAAACAGTAAGCAGTATTTGAAGCAATAATAACTATAATATTTAATACATTAATTGGGAATGAGGTGAACTCATGAGATGTCCTTACTGTAAACATACTGAAAATAAAGTAACCGATTCGCGCGCTACCGATGATGATAACAGCATCCGTCGGCGCCGTGAATGTTTGGCTTGCGGACGCCGTTTTACGACGTATGAAGTTATTGAAGATGTGCCGATTATGGTCATCAAATCGAGCGGCAGTTATGAAATGTTTGACCGCAGCAAATTGTTGAATGGTATTTTGCGCTCCTGTAACAAGCGTAATATTCCACGCGAAATATTGGAAAATGTTGTAAAAAATGTAGAAGACACGATTCGCAATCGCTCGCAGCAGGAAATTAAATCTTCTGAAATCGGTGATTTGGTGTTGGCAGAATTGAAAAATATCGACGAAGTAGCCTATGTTCGCTTCGCCTCCGTATATCGTAATTTTGAAGACGTACAAGCCTTTGTGGCCGTATTGAAGGATTTGCGCGAACATGAGGATACTAAATGATAGATTTACATTGTGATACCATAATGATGCTCATCGATGAACCCGATAAGGGCGACTTGGGGCAGAATCCATGGAAAATAGATATAGCAAAACTAAAAAAGGGCGGTTATCATTTACAAGATTTTGCTCTCTTTGTAGAGCTCGATCAGGAAAAAGATCCCTATGCCCGCTATGAAGCTATGCGCCAATTGTTTATGGCGGAAATGGAAAAGTATAAGAACGATATTGTTCATGTACGGTCCTATGAAGAGTTCAAGGCGGCGCGAGCAGCCGGAAAAATCAGCGCCTTATTATCCGTTGAAGAAGGGGGCGTTTTTGAAGGCGACTTACAGCGTTTGAAAAAAGCCTATGATGACGGTGTGCGCCTCATTACGATTAGCTGGAATTTCCCGAACGGTTTATCCTATCCTAACGGCGAAAAGTATGAAGGTAAAGGTTTGACTCCGAAGGGGATTGAGTTTGTACAATATATGGAAGAATTAGGGATGATTGTGGATTGTTCCCATTTAAACGATACGGGTACGTATCAGCTTGGTGAAATCTTAACGAAACCATTTATTGCATCTCATTCCAATGCCAGGGCTTTGACTAATCATCGACGTAATTTAACGGATGATCAAATTCGTCTCATTGCCAATAAGGGCGGGGTAATCGGTCTTAACTTTGCACAGTCCTTTTTAGGCACATCCCGCATCAGCTTAATCGAAGATATTGTGCGCCACGGCCTTTATATTCGTAATGTAGGGGGTAGTGATGTAGTAGCGTTAGGTACGGATTTTGACGGCATCAGACCGGATACGGAAATTGAAGATGCCGGTGACATGATGCGCTTATATGATGCTTTCCGTAAAGCGGGCCTCAGTGAGCGCGATACGCATAAAATATTTAACGACAATGCGGAACGTTTATTACAGACTATATTGTAATTTATATGGCTCTATGAAGCCGTTTAATATAAATGCAGTATGCATTTTAAAAATGGACAGCGCATTATTAACATAGTTTTTAGGAGGCTATATGGAATTTCAAGGAGAGTTGAATCCTATTATTGCGGAGCGTTTTACAGACCATTTGGATGTGTTCGGCAAGACGATGGAACAAATGGATGTAATTCAGTTAATGGCAGAGCGCTGCAAAGAGGCGTTAAAAGCGGGCAATAAAGTTTTATTTTGCGGCAATGGCGGTTCCGCTGCGGATGCTCAGCATTTGGCGGCTGAATTAATCGGTCGTTTTCAAAAAGAACGTCGTTCGTTGGCGAGTATCGCCTTAACAACCGATACATCGATTTTGACGGCCGTAGCCAATGATTACGGCTATGACGAAGTATTTGCCCGTCAGGTTGAGGGGCTTGGTCGTTCCGGTGATGTTTTAATAGGTATCTCTACTTCAGGTAACAGTGCCAATGTGGTAAAAGCGGCGTTAAAAGCACGTGATACGGGTATGCACACGATTGCGTTTACCGGTGAAGGCGGTGGCAAACTTAAAGATATTTGCGACATTACCTTTGCCGTACCTTCAAAAGTAACGGCACGTATCCAGGAAATGCATATTATGGTAGGCCATATTATTTGTGAGCTGGTGGAAGAAGAATATGATAAGTAAAACAATTACCGAGTTTTTGAATAATAAATTGCCTAAGTTACGCATTGCCGTTATCGGCGATATAATGGTAGATCGCTATGTATTCGGCGATGTGAGCCGTATTTCGCCGGAAGCACCGGTGCCGGTTAACCGCGTCACCGATGTGCGTGAAGTCTTGGGCGGGGCTGCCAATGTGGCATCTAATTTGGCAAATCTTGATTGTCAGGTGTTCTTGGGCGGTGTAGCCGGTGAAGATACGCATGGTAAGTTATTGACCGATTTATTGGAAGTAGAAAATATCAATCATTCCGGTATTATGCGTGAGCCATCCCGTCAGACCACGACTAAAATGCGAATCCTCGGCGGTCGTCAGCAAATGATGCGCCTCGATTTCGAAGAACCGGAACCGGTGAATGCGAAAGAAACAGAATTCTTGTTGGCTTGGATTAAAGAGTTGGCTGAACATGGTCTTGACGGCATTGTTATTTCTGACTACGGCAAGGGCGTATGTACGACGGCCGTTCTGGGGAAGTTTTAAAAATCGCCAAAGCCAAAGGTATAAAAACCATCGTTGATCCAAAGGGCAATGATTGGTCTAAATATAGTGGTGCCACGTTTATTACACCGAATGTAAAAGAGCTTAGTGAATATATCGGGCGAAACTTGCCGAATACGGATGAAGCCATCGTTGAAGCGGCGAAAGAAACACTGGATGCCGTTGATTTTGATTATGTGGTGGCTACACGTTCCGCTAAAGGGATTACGATTGTGAGTCGTCAGGGTCAGATTTGGCATAATCCGGCGACGCAGCAAGATGTATTTGATGTGAGCGGTGCCGGTGATACGGTAGTGGCCATGATTATTACGGCTATGGCGGCGGGCCTTACGGTACGCGGCACTTTACATGTTGCCAATGCGGCAGCCGGGGTCGTTGTGTCCAAAGTCGGAACCTATCCGATTCATCGGCAGGAACTCTTGGATTTGTGGGCTACCATTCGTCAACGCCAACGCCAGGCGGATCCGATTATCGGTTACAGTCGTGAGGAAATGGCGGCTAAAATTCGTCAGTGGCAGAATGAAGGTCATACCGTTGTATTTACGAATGGTTGTTTTGACATTCTTCACAGCGGTCATTTATCCTATTTGCGCGATGCGGCTCGCTTGGGGGACCATTTGATTGTGGGCCTTAATTCCGATGCATCGGTGAAACGCCTTAAAGGGGTGGCGCGTCCCATTAACTCTGAAAGTTCCCGCGCCGAACTTATGGGGGCCTTGGGGTTTGTGGATGGCGTCGTTGTCTTTGAAGAAGACACGCCCGCTGAATTATTAAGTGCGTTGCGTCCCAATATTTTGGTTAAAGGCGGCGATTATAAGCCGGAAGATGTTATCGGTCGTGAATACGTGGATAAAGTGATGATTTTACCGTTTAAAAATGGTTATTCCACGACAGGGATTATAGAAAAGATTAAGTCCTTAGTGCAGGAGGGATTATTATGATTATAGTTACAGGCGGTGCCGGTTTTATCGGCAGTAATATCGTTAAACAACTTAACGAACGCGGTCGCAACGATATTTTAATCGTTGACGATTTAACAGACGGCAGCAAAATCCGTAATTTGCAGATGCTCGATTATTATGATTATGTAGATTGCATCGACTTTGATGATGCGGTAGCTACGAATACCTTTGATGTGGGACCGATTGAAGTGGTGTTCCATGAAGGGGCTTGTGCGGACACGATGAATTATGACGGACGTTACATGATGCACAATAACTTTGAAGGCACCAAAAACTTGTTCCACTATTGCCAGGAACGTCGTGTGCCGTTCATTTATGCATCGTCCGCGTCTACCTATGGTCATGGTAAAAAAGGTTTTACAGAAAAACCGGAATGCGAAGAAGCATTGAATCCATATGCCTATTCTAAATTATTCTTCGACCGTTATGTACGTCGTTTTGAAAAAGACTTACAGTCCCAAGTAGTAGGTCTTCGTTATTTCAACGTATTCGGTCCGAATGAAAACCACAAGGGCAATATGGCGTCTTTAGTACGGCAGATGTTCTACAAACTTCGTGAAACCGGTGAAATTACTTTGTTCGAAGGTACTGACGGTTATGAAAACGGCGGGCAGTTACGCGACTTTATCTATGTCAAAGATGTAGTGAATGTAAACTTCTTCTTCTGGGAACATCCGGAAATCAGCGGTATTTTTAACTGCGGTACGGGCGAAGCGAAAAGCTTCAATCGCTTCATGCAGGCTGTTATCGATTATAACGGCTCCGGCAACTTACGCTATATTCCGTTCCCTGAAGTGTTAAAAGGTAAATATCAGAGCTTTACGGAAGCGGACACCACTAAATTGATGGCGGCCGGTTACGATAAAGGCTTTACTAAATTGGAAGATGCCGTTGCCGAATATTGTGAATTGTTAGATCATAACGAAGGTTATGTTCGTTAATTATATCCGTTAATTGTGTTTGTTAAGGAGAAGCCCATGCGCAAAGTATTGTTTTTAGACAGGGACGGCGTTATCAATGTAGATGTGAACTATTTATATCGCATTGATGATTTTGCCTTTGTACCGGGCGCACCAAAAGCGTTAGCTGCGGCCGTGCAGGCCGGTTATGATTTAATCGTCGTCACCAATCAAAGCGGTATTGCCAGGGGTTACTACACAGTAGAAGATATGGAGCGCCTACATGCCTATATCAACGAAGAGTTGACCAAGGTAAAGGCGCCCATCCTTGCATTTTATTATTGTCCTCATCATGTAAAGGGAACGGTAGCGGCATTCACTAAAGACTGTGATTGTCGTAAACCAAAACCGGGCATGTTATTGCAAGCCATGAAGGACTATGATATTGATAAGGAAAACAGTTTTTTAGTGGGCGATAAACCGTCCGATGTGACGGCGGCTGAAGCGGCCGGTATAGAAGGGTACCTTTTTGAAGGCACCGATTTGTATGAATTTTTAGCCCCTATTTTAGAAGCCAAGCAGAAAGGACAGACCCATGAAGGAGTATAAACGGATACTGATTGTCAAAATGAGCTCGCTTGGCGATGTGATTCATGCGTTGCCCACCTTATATGCGATTCGTAAGAATTGGCCGAATGCGCATATTACCTGGGCAGTGCATGAACAGTTCAGCGGCCCTTTGCCGGGCAAACCATGGCTTGATGAAGTTTTGTTTATCGATAAAAGAAATTGAAATCAATTTCATATTTATGGACTTTGCGCCGTATCTTACACGAACGAAATTTTGATATGTGCCTGGATTTGCAGTGTTTGGCAAAAAGCGCCATCGTTTCGTTTTTATCCGGTGCCAAAGAGAAGTACGGCTATTGGGAGCTGCGTGAAGGCAGTAATCTTGTTAATAAAGCCTTGGTAGGGCCCAATAAATACGGCCATGTCATTGAGCGTTATTTAGATACGGTACGGGCTTTAGGCGGCACTGTGGATACTATTGAATTTCCCATGAATGAATCGGAAGAAGCGGCTAATTCCTGTGAGGCTAAATTACGGGCTCAGGGCATGCCGCAAGGTGCCGATTATGTAGTTGTAGTGCCGGGTGCCCGGTGGATTGTTAAAGAATGGCCAATCCCGCACTTTACCGACCTTTGTAAGCGCTTAGCCGCCCAAAAGCAATATGTGGTACTCGTAGGGGCCCCTTCGGATAAGGAAAAGGCGGATGAAATTCAAAACGGCGTAGATAGTCCGTATGTCATAAATATGACGGGGCAAACTTCATTGGAAGAATTAATTGAATTAATACGTCGCTGTAAACTGTATGTCAGTGCCGATACGGGCCCGTTACACATTGCCAACGCGCTAAAACGCCCGTTAATCGGTTTATATGGCACCACATCGCCGGAACGAACCGGTCCTTATGGCGGCGATTATGTGCATATTATTGTTTCGCCAACATCGAAGGCCACGCCGGAGGCACCGCTCGTGGATGATCCGGAATGTATGGCGCAAATTACGGTGGATACCGTATGGGAAACGGTGCAAACACTGCTTTAAAAAAGGAGTTAGTATTTTATGAACCTCAATCATAAACGAATTGTAGTCACCTTTTTGATGCATTTAGGGGACGTTATCTTAACAACGCCTTTTTTACATGTGTTGCGACAGGCGGCACCTCAAAGCCATATTACATTTGTAATGGATGAAAAATTAAAGAGGTTATGCAATATAATCCGAATATAGACAGTATAGTAACGATTGATAAAAAAGGCCGCGACAACAGCATTAGTGCGCTAAGGCGGATAGCTCATGAATTACGTGATAAAGAAGGCCGTCCGGATGTGGTAATCAATATTCACCCCAACGAACGAACCAGTTTTTTTGCATGGGCTTTACATGGCAAAATCACGGTGGGCATGAGCCATTTTCTGTTCCGTCCGTTTATGACGAAGTATACGCGCCTTGATCGTAAAACACGGCATGCAGCGGATATGTACATTAATGTGTTGGAACAGTTGGGCGTAAAGGATACGTCCAATAAAGGCCTTGAAATATATACTAGTCCCGAATGGGATAAGAAGGTAACTGAGTTTTATGAATCCCATGGCGTCTGTGATGTGGATACGGTTATCGGTTTTAATGTAGGCAGTGCTGTTCCGGAGAAACGTTGGCCGAAAGAACGATTTGCGGCGGTGGCTGATTATTTTGCCGACCACGGCTATAAGATTGTATTTTTCGGCGGCCCCATGGATGAAGACATGGTGGCCGATGTAGTGACACAAATGAAACATACGCCAATCGTGGCAACCGGTAAATTCAGTTTGGGTGAATTGGCGGCGGCCATTCATCGTTGCAGTTTATTTATAACCAATGATTCCGGACCGATGCACGTGGCCGTCAGCCAACATGTGCCGCTCGTAGCCTTGTATGGCCCGTCTAATCCTAAATTTTACGGCCCCTACACGCAGAACTGCGTAGTCTTGGAATCAATGGAAGAGTATGAAGTAGGCAAAAGCATGAAACAGATCATCAAGGAAGGCAATTACAAAGGCGTATCTGTTATATCTACCGAAGCCGTTATTGCGGCGGCTCAATCGCTTCTTGTCGAACCGGGAAGCGAGGAATCCTGATGACCTATATAATATTTGATTTGGAATGGAATCAGCCCTTTGCCAATGATATTAGCTTTATGAAGCGTACCGGTTTACCCGTATCGGGAGAAATTATTCAAATCGGAGCGATAAAGCTTGATGAAAACTTGGAGTTGGTTGATACCTTCAATACGTTTGTGAAACCGCAGTATTTAACGCGCATGCATAAACATGTGGAGAAGTTGACCCATATATCGGCCGCTGATTTGGCCATGGGTGTTTCTTTCGTGCAGGCTTACAAGGATTTTGAACACTGGTGCGGTGACGATGCCGTGCTTTTGACCTGGGGCTCCGATGATATTGTGATGCTTCGTGAAAACCTCAAGTTATTCGGTCTGCCCGGTACGATTAAACATACCTGGTATGATGCGCAGCTTATTTTTGCGTATTTGCAACATGGCAATACCCAGCAAGTGGCACTAAGCAAAGCCATGGAAGAGCTTGATATCAAACAGGATGAGTTGAATGCTCATGATGCCTTGAATGACTCCATTTTCACAGGCTATATTTGTAAAGCGATTGCGCTAGACCAGGGGATTGCTCAGTACGAACAAATTTCCAAAAATACCTATTCGCAGGCCTACTTTCCGGAACCTATCAGTTTTTTATTATGAAAACTTCGGTGATAAACGCAAAGTGTTGCACGATAATAAAGTGCGTCGCGCTCATTGTCCGGAATGTCAGTCCTTGTTGACAACCAATAAAATTCAACGCTTAAGCGGCGATAAATTTTTGAGTATCGGCCGATGTCCTTACCACGGGTTATTCGGTGTCCATTGGCGCATCGGTAAATATATGAAACGCAATCGTGAGCTTAGCTATTATGTAACTAAGACATTAACGGCGGCACCACCTGAACTTCAAAATTTATATGAAGAACGGGCTGAGTTAAATCGTCAAAAAGAGGAAGCTTATTTGGCCCGCATGGCGGCTAAACAGGCAGAAGAAGACGCAAAGCAGCAGTTTATTAATACTACGGATAAAAAATAATAGTTTATTAATAGCCGGATAAAATTTAAATGAAAATAATTTACAGTTGAGATGTAGAAATTTTTCAATTGATGTATAATATATACAGCTGAATCGGCCGCTACAGGCCGATTCGTAATTTCACTTAGGAAGGATGATACTATGGAACGAAAATATGCTTGGCATGAATATACCGAAGCCGACACTCAGGCTATGGAAGCTTTATGCAAAGAGTATCGTGACTTTTTGGATAACGGCAAAACGGAACGGGAATGCATTGAACAAACAATTGCGAAAGCGGAAGCCGTTGGTTATAAAAATTTAAAGGATTTCCAGAACGATGGTCAACCGATTAAAGCGGGCGATAAAGTATACGCCGTACACATGAATAAAATCATTGCTTTATTCAATATCGGTACCGACTCTTTGGAACAAGGTTTCAATATCTTAGGTGCTCATATCGATTCGCCGCGCCTTGATGTTAAACAGAATCCGTTCTATGAAGATAAGAACTTGGCCTTCTTTGATACGCACTATTACGGCGGTATCAAAAAGTACCAGTGGGTGGCTATGCCCCTTGCTTTACATGGCGTCGTTGTGAAAAAAGACGGCACGAAAGTAACTCTTTCCATCGGTGAGAAAGATACGGATCCGGTATTCTGCGTAACCGACTTATTGCCTCATTTGGGCCAGGAACAGATGGAGAAAAAAGCGGCCAAAGTGATTGAAGGGGAAAACCTTGATTTACTCATCGGCAGCCAACCTGTTAAAGGTGAACTTAAAGACGGCGTAACCAAGTTCTTGAATGATATTTTTGAAAAAGAATACGGCTTCACCGAAGAAGATTTATTGTCCGCCGAACTTGAAATCGTACCGGCCGGTCGTGCTCGTGAAATGGGCTTTGACCGCAGCATGATTTTGGCTTACGGCCAGGACGACCGCGTTTGTGCTTACACTTCCTTAGCGGCTATGCTGGAAGTAGATAAAGTAAAACGCACTACCTGTACTTTATTGGTAGATAAAGAAGAAATCGGTTCTGTCGGTGCTACGGGCATGCAATCCCGTTGGTTTGAAAATGTGGTAGCTGAATTATTGGCCATGGCCGGTAATAAGTCGCCATTGGCCGTGCGTCGCAGCTTGGAACGGAGCCGCATGTTGTCTTCCGACGTAAGTGCCGGTTTCGATCCATTGTATGCATCCGCCTTTGAAGCTAAAAACGCCGCATTCCTTGGCAAAGGTGTTGTATTTAACAAATTCACCGGTGCTCGCGGTAAATCCGGTTCCAATGACGCCAATGCGGAATACATGGGCTTTATTCGCCGTATTATAGATGATAATAATGTTAATTTCCAAACGGCTGAACTCGGTAAAGTAGACCTTGGTGGCGGCGGTACCATTGCGTACATCATGGCGCTTTACGGCATGAACGTTATCGACTGCGGCGTGGCTGTGCTCAGCATGCATGCACCTTGGGAAGTAACGAGCAAAGCGGACGTATATGAAGCTAAGAAATGTTATGTAGCCTTTTTAAAAGCCGACGGCGTGGAAGGAAATCTATAATGGGTAATATCAGTCAAGGTAAGACCAGTAAACCGACGGTGCGCATTGATATTTTTGACATTGAAGAAGACAAGGCGCAACAATATTTGAAGGACCGTGAAGAATGCGCTACTGCCGCGGAAGCGGTAATGGCGAAGTATTGTCAGACTGTTAAGCGTGAAACCCTTGATCCGACGGAAGGCCAAGGCGTAGTAGGCTATTATAAAACGGGTGAAATCCTCATGCAAGTTTTGCTTGATCCGTTTGAAATTCCGGTTATGAAAGTAGCCATCGGCCGCGGTAAATTGGAAGAGTATATTTTGGCGGCCAACAGTTTGACTCATGAAATGCTCGAACAGCTGGCTAAGGAGGACGAAAACTAATGTTATTGGTACAATATCCGACTTGCACAACTTGTAAAAAAGCAAAAAAATATTTGGAAAGTCATAATATCAGTTTTGATGACCGCAATATTAAGGAAGAAAATCCGACAGCTGAAGAACTTGGTCTTTGGCAACCGAAGAGCGGTAAAGACGTTAAGGCTTTTTTCAATACGTCCGGTCAGGTTTATCGCAGTGAAAATATTAAAGATAAATTGCCCACTATGAGTGATGAAGAAAAATTGGCTTTACTTGCTACGAATGGCATGCTCGTAAAACGTCCGTTATTAATCCTTGATGATGAAGTGCTGGTAGGTTTTAAAGAAGCAGAATGGGAAGCGGCACTTAAACGGAATGGCTATTTGAAGTAGTTGACAATCCTGTGGGCGTCATTTATAGGCCTCTTTGATGAATTTTCTTTCATTTTCCTATTGAAATAGGCAAAGAAACAGGCTATAATAGTTGCAATATCCCGTGTAGATGGATATGTGTAGTATGGTAGAAGGGAGCATTTTATTATGTGGAAGAAACGTGTAGTAGTGGCAGCGGCGGCAGCTTTGATGGCTGTAGGTTTACTCGCCGGCTGTGGTAGTGACAGTAGCAATGATAGCGGTGCGAACAAAACGTACAAAGTAGGGGTCGTTCAACTCGTTGAACATCCGGCGCTTGATGCGGCCAACAAGGGATTTGTTGACGGCTTGGCGTCTAAAGGGTTTAAAGATAATGTAAAAATCGATCAGCAGAACGCTCAGGCGGACCAGTCGAATTTGAACAGTATTGCCCAGCGTTTTGTGGCAGATAGAGATGATTTGGTGTTGGCTATTGCAACGCCGGCTGCTCAAGCTATGGCAAATGCAACCAAAGATATTCCAATCTTGGGTACAGCCATTACCGATTATGTCCAAGCTAAATTAGTAAAAAGTGATGAAAAACCGGGCACTAATGTGAGTGGTACGACTGATATGAATCCGGTAGAAAAACAGGTGGACTTAATTACTCGTATTTTACCGAATGCTAAGAAAGTCGGCATTATCTACAGTGCCAGCGAAGTGAATTCCCAATTACAGGCAGAACGCATGAAGAAACATGCTCAGGAAAAAGGCCTTGAAGTTGTGGAAATGACGGTTCAAAATGTGAACGATATTCAGCAGGTCGCACAAAACTTGGTAACACAGGGTGTTGAAGCTATTTATGTACCTACCGATAATGTAGTTGTATCGGCTATGCCTAACTTGGTTAAAATTACCGATGCCGCTAAAATTCCGGTATTCCCGGGTGAAGACAATGTGGTAAAAATGGGCGGTTTAGCGACTTACTCCGTTGATTACTACCAATTGGGCTTCCAAACCGGTGTAATGGGGGCTAAAATCCTATCCGGTGAAGCTAAAATCGAAGATATGCCGGTTGAAAGTCAAAAAGAATTCAAATTGGTTATTAACCAAGATGTGGCTAATCGTTTAGGCATTACTATTCCGGCCGACGTTTTGCAAGAAGCCGGTAAATAAATATCCTGATTAAAAAAGGGATAGCCCGATTTTAAACAAAGGGTAAATAATTAACCTAATACATAAAAGAAAAGGGCTTCGGCCTTTTTCTTTTATAGATGGAGGAAACATGGAAAACCTGATTATTTCTACATTAGGCCAAGGCCTGTTATGGTCACTGTTGGCTATCGGCGTATTTATTACGTTCCGTGTATTGGATATTGCCGATTTAACCGTTGAAGGGAGCTTCCCATTAGGCGCAGCTATTTCCGTTACACTCGTTGTGGCCGGCGTGAATCCGGTTGTATCGATTTTAGCAGCCGCCGTGGGCGGTATGCTCGCCGGTGTGGTTACGGGCTTGGTTCATACTAAGCTTAAAATTCCGGCCCTCTTAGCCGGGATTCTTACCATGATTGCATTATACTCGGTGAATCTTCATGTCATGGGGAAAGCGAATGTGTCCTTATTGCGCATGGACACAGTATATACCTATTTGGAAGCCATGAATATTTCCGCTACCTGGGCTTTGGCCATCGTAGGCTTATTGGTAGCTTTTTTATCCGGTCTATTTTTATTCTGGTTCTTCGGGACGGAAATCGGGGCCGCCATTCGTGCCACCGGCGTGAATCCGCAAATGATTCGTGCCCAGGGCGTGAATACGGATACGATGATTGTATTGGGCTTGCTTTTATCTAATGCGTTTGTAGCTGTAGCCGGTGCCCTCGTAGCACAAGGAAACGGTTATGCCGACGTAGGCATGGGCGTAGGCACCATCGTTATCGGTTTGGCTTCGGTTATCATCGGGGAAGTTCTCTTCGGCACCCGTTCTTTTGTGAAAAGTTTAACGGCCGTAGTGCTCGGTTCCGTTGTGTACCGTATCGTTATTGCCATTGTATTATACTTAGGTATGCCGCCAAATGATTTGAAATTATTTACGGCCGTATTGGTTGCCATCGCCTTGTCCTTACCGACATTGAAGGCGAAATGGCAGAGTCGCTAAGGAGGGCTACCTATGTTAGAAGTTAAACAGATTGTCAAAACATTCTTTAAAGGTACGGTCAATGAAAAAGTGGCTCTTCATGGCGTTGATTTACGCTTGGAGTCCGGTGATTTTGCTACCGTTATCGGCGGTAACGGGGCCGGTAAGAGTACCTTGTTGAATTCCATTGCCGGTGTATTTCCCATTGATTCCGGATCCATTCATATTAATGATACGGATATTACGAAAATGCCGGAATACAAACGAGCGGCGTTTATCGGCCGTGTATTCCAGGACCCTATGCTTGGTACGGCGGGGAACATGCAAATTGAAGAAAATCTTCTTCTCGCTTTGCGCCGTGGTAAACGGATGGGCCTTAAATGGGCGTTCGTACCGAAAGAACGGGAATTGTTCCGTGAACGTTTATCCCTCTTAGGCCTTGGTCTCGAAGACCGTTTGACGGCTCGTATGGGCTTATTGAGCGGCGGTCAGCGCCAGTCCATTACCTTGTTAATGGCCACCATGCTTCGTCCTGAGCTGCTATTGCTCGATGAACATACGGCAGCCCTTGATCCTAAGACGGCTGAAAACGTGTTAACGTTGACGGATAAACTCGTTAAAGAGCATAATCTGACAACCCTTATGATTACGCATAACATGCGTGATGCCTTGCGTTTCGGCAATCGTCTGATTATGATGAATAACGGACGCATTATCTTTGACGTGCGCGGCGAAGAGAAGAAGAAATTAACGGTTCAAGACTTATTGGAACGCTTTGAAGTGGCCGGCGATACTATTAGTGACCGTATGATGTTGGGAACCTAAAATTCAATCGTAATGAACAGTGGATGCCATTATATGGTATTTACATAAAATGAATATCGTTGTACTTATAACGACGTATGTAAAGAGGGATTTTTGTAAAATCCCTCTTTACAATTATAGGGGCATATAGTATACTCATTAAGGTGCTATACGCACTGTTAACGCAAGCGAAGTATTCGAATCTCCAACGTTTACTTTGGCTTGTCGAGATTTTATTCGTAGTACAGGAGGACATAATAATGTTAACTACAGAAGCTAAACAAGCTATCATCAAAGAATTTGCTGTTCATGAAGGCGACACCGGATCTCCGGAAGTACAAATCGCGATTTTGACTAACCGCATTGTATACCTTACTGAACATTTGAAAGAACACAAAAAGGATCATCACTCCCGTCGTGGTCTTTTGAAATTGGTTGGTCAACGCCGTAACATGCTTGACTACCTTCGTCGTAAAGACATTGAACGTTACCGTGCAATTCTTGAAAAATTAAACTTACGTAAATAATTGCGTTTCACGCGTTAGTTTGCGTAACTTAAAAAGCGGCCTTGGCCGCTTTTTTATATAATAACTAATAAAACACTTTTATTTTATGAGATAATCATTTACAATAATAGAGAATGTAAAAATTGTAGAAGAGTAACTCAGAGGAGGAATCGGAATGGAACAATTCCAAATGGATCTTGCCGGTCGTACCCTAACTATTGAAACAGGGGAATTGGCAAAACAAGCAGGCGGTGCAGCCTTAGTACGTTATGGTGATACGGTCGTATTGGTAACGGCTACGGCATCCAAAGAAGCCAAAGACATTGACTTCTTCCCATTGACTGTAGATTATGAAGAAAAAATGTATGCGGTAGGCCGCATTCCGGGGGGCTTCGTTAAACGTGAAGGTCGTCCGCCGGAAACAGCTATTTTGCACAGCCGTTTGATTGACCGTCCGATTCGCCCATTATTCGACAAAGGTTGCCGTAATGAAGTGCATGTATGTGCTACCGTATTGTCCGTAGACCAGGATAATGCACCTGAAATTTGCGGTATGATTGGTGCGTCCGCAGCTTTGGCTTTGTCCGACATTCCTTGGGCAGGTCCAATCGCCGGTGTACGCATCGGCCGTGTAAACGGTTCTTTTGTAATTAACCCAACCGTAGCACAACTTGAAGCTACTGACTTAAATGTAGTCGTAGCGGGCACAAAAGATGCTATCTTGATGGTAGAAGGCGGTGCGCAGGAAGTAGCGGAAGACGTACTCTTAGACGCTATCATGGCGGCTCATGAAGAAATTAAACGCATCGTTTCTTTCCAGGAAGAAATGGTAGCCGTGGCAGGCAAAGAAAAACGCGTATTGCCAACGCATGCTTTAGACGAAGATATTTTGGCAGCCGTTAAAGAATACGCTCATGATGCCCTCGATAAAGCCGTACGTTGTGCCGATAAACAACAACGCGATGCGCAGCAGGATGAAGTATATGCTGATACACGCGCTCATTTTGAAGAAATCTATCCTGAAAATATGGATGATGTAAATATGGCGCTTGAAAAAATGACGAAAGAAATCGTTCGTCATATGATTACGGTTGAAAAAATCCGTCCGGACGGCCGTCAGTTGGATGAAGTTCGTCCAATCAGCGTACGTGTAGGTGTATTGCCTCGCACTCACGGTTCCGGCTTATTCACTCGTGGTCAAACTCAGGTTCTTAATATCTGTACTTTAGCTCCATTGTCTGAAAAACAGACTATCGACGGTATCGGTATTGAAACGGAAAAACGTTATATTCACCACTACAATTTCCCATCCTATTCCGTAGGGGAAGCTCGTTCCTCCCGCGGTCCTGGACGTCGTGAAATCGGTCACGGTGCCTTGGCTGAACGTGCTTTATTGGCCGTTTTGCCAACAGAAGAAGAATTCCCATACGCTATGCGTTTGGTATCCGAAGTATTGGAATCCAACGGCTCCAGCTCCATGGCCAGCGTGTGCGGTAGCACCTTGTCCTTAATGGACGCCGGTGTGCCTATTAAAGCACCGGTAGCCGGTATTGCTATGGGTCTTGTAACTCAGGGTGAACATTACACGATTTTAACGGATATTCAAGGCATGGAAGATGCTTTGGGCGATATGGACTTCAAAGTAGCCGGTACGGCGAAAGGCGTTACCGCTATTCAGATGGATATTAAAATTTCCGGTTTATCCCGTGAAATCTTAAAAGAAGCATTGGAACAGGCTCATAAAGGCCGTATGCACATTATGGGCAAAATGCTTGCTGTTATCGATGCACCGCGTGATAATATGTCCCCATGGGCTCCGCGCATTATTACCATGAACATCGACCCTGACAAGATTCGTGACGTAATCGGTCAAGGCGGCAAAGTAATTCGCGGTATCATCGAAGAAACCGGTGCTAAAATCGATATTGAAGATGATGGCACTATCTTCATTGCTGCTGTTGAAGAAGCGGCGGCTAATAAAGCGATTGAAATTATTACCAACTTGACGAAAGAAGTTGAAGTGGGTGAAGTTTACCTCGGTAAAGTAACCCGTCTTATGAACTTTGGTGCCTTTGTTGAAGTATTACCGGGCAAAGAAGGTTTGGTACATATTTCCAAATTAGCTAAAGAACGTGTTGAAAATGTGGAAGATGTTGTCAATGTGGGCGACGAAATTATGGTTAAAGTTATCGAAATTGATAAACAGGGTCGTATTAACTTGTCCCGCAAAGATTGCTTAAAATAACTATCACTTGAAAGAGGAGTCCTTAGATGGATATACGTGGATTTGAAGTTGTATCACAGTTTGAAGATAAAGATATAGCTTTACCAAGACGGAAAACAACGGAAAGCGCGGGCTACGATATTGAATGTGCGGAAGCCGTAACAATTGCGCCCGGCGAAATGAAGTTGGTGGCTACAGGCCTCAAAGCGTTTATGAATTACGATGAATATTTGGCGATTCATATTCGTTCCAGCATGGCTATTAAACGGCACCTTATGCTCGTGAATAGTACCGGCATCATTGACAGTGATTATTATAATAATGAAGAAAACGAAGGTCATATTCTGATTGCCCTTATTAATATGGGGAAAGAAGAAGTTCAGCTTGAAAAAGGCGAACGCGTGGCCCAGGGCATTTTCTCCAAATATTTAATCGCTACCGATGACGATGCCACCGGTATCCGTAAAGGCGGTATCGGCAGTACCGGTAATAATTAGGTAATAAAACTCCATGACACTACGCTCAGCTTGCTGAGTGTGGTTGCCGTGGAGTTTTTTGTTATATTTTGAGTTCAGCCATAGAAATGGCTCTTTGTCAAATTTTGGGGCGCTAAAGAGTCTATGCACTTTGAGGAAGGACATGCGACATAACTGTTGCGTGTCCTTTTCTTGCATTGATGAATAAAATCCGGTTACGGAAGTAGTGGAAGTTGAGTTATAGGACAAAAAGTGTGTGTAAAAAGTGCTGTAAACCTAGATAGATACTGGGTTTATAGCACTTTTATCTTTTTTTGACAAAGATAAAGGGTGGACAAAAAGTGTGTGTAAAAACATGCGTG
>ENA-OQJP01000106-OQJP01000106.1-human-gut-metagenome-genome-assembly--contig:-NODE-106-length-36436-cov-6.652152_pt1 | contig 36436 bp, 36 predicted proteins | sample MGYA00242611_ERZ504778 | MGnify/ENA primary metagenome ERZ504778 (study PRJEB26092, sample SAMD00036349) | human gut metagenome | host: Homo sapiens | study: EMG produced TPA metagenomics assembly of...
CCTATCCCCTGTGTGCCTTGGCGCGGTCGGCCTCCCAGCGCGCTTCGCGCTGCAGGTCGGCGGCGGTGTGGGCCTTGGAGTAGATGTTCTGGGTGATGTTGGTGTCTCCCTCGCGGTAGCTGCCGGCAGCGGCGGCGATCTGCGCCGTGCCGGAGGCCGCCACCCGGCTGCTCACGGCCATGTTGTCGCTGAGGACAAGGGCGTTTGCGCTCTTGACCAGCTTCGCGAGGGACTTGTTTATTTCGGTAAGCTTCGCGGTGTTGGCGTCGATGGTGTCCGTCAGCTTGTTCGACCCGTCGGTGATGCTGGGGGTGTCGAGGTCGAGGCCGGAGCTTCCGCCCCGCCCCGCCGCTGCCGCCGGAGCCGCCGGAACTGCTGTGGCTCCCGCCCAGCTTGGACACGATGGCCGCGATGGCGACGCCCAGAGCGACGGCGGCAGCGGCCACCACGAGGCCCGCCGGGATGCCGAAGAGGGTGGAGGTGAGGGCCGCGCTGATGGCGGCCAGCATCCCTTCGACGGCTGCGCCGATGGTGCCGATCATGCCGGCGAAGCCCGCATAAATGGCCGGGAACATACTCAGCAGACCGCCGGAGAGGCCGGCGCTGATGGCCTTGGCCGCAGCGGCCAGCGGGGCCTTGAGCGCCCCGAACACGCTTTTCAGGGTGCCGCCCATCTTGACGGCCATGGAGGAGATGTCGCCGAATTTGCCGGTGATGCCGTTGTAGAGGCTCTGGCCGAGGCTCCACGCCGTCTGCGCCAGACTGCCCGCCGCGTCGCCGAGAACGCCGTTCAGGCCGTCTACCAGCGAGAGGGCATAGTCGGTGAGCTGCTGTTTCTGCTTACTGGTCAGGCCGCTGTAGAGGGTGGAGGCCGCCCACTTGCCGATGCCCACCCAGTCGCCGGATTTGACGGCGTTCCACAGGGCGTCTACCGTGCCGAGGATGCCCTCGTTGGCGCGGTCCTGAATCTCTTTCCAAAGGCCGTCCAGTGTCTTGGCGGCGCTGTCCTTGATGGTCTCGGCCACCTGCTCGGTGCCGTCGGCGGCAATGGTCTTGACGGTCTCCACCGTGCGGAGCACCCCGTCGATGACCTTGTCCTGCGTCTGGGTGATGACCCGCTGCTGTTCGGTGGTGCCGTCCGCGAGGGTCTTGGTCACGGTCTGGGTGGTGGTCTTGATGCCGTCCACAATAGCCGTGCTGCTGGCGGTCACGGTGTTCACTACGTCTCGCACGGTCTCCATGGTCTGGCTGACCGTCCGCTTGCCGTCCGCCGCGATGGTCTCCACGGTCTTGATGTCCTTGAGGACGCCGTCCACCAGTTGGCGGCTGGTGGAGGTGATGACCTGCTTCTGCTGGGTGGTGCCGTTGGACAGCGTTTCGGTGACAGTCTCGGTCGTGGTGGTCACGCCGTCCTTGACTGCGGTGGTGGTGTCGCTGATGGATTTGATGATGTCCGCCGTGGCCTGTTTTGTGCTCTTGGCGGCAGAGGTGGCCGCAGCGGCCGCAGCGGTGGCAGATGCCGCCGCGCCGGAAGAGCCGGAACTGCGGGCCGCGTCAGCCTGAGACTGTGCGACTCGCTCATTATGCTTGTCGAGGCGGCTCTGGCTTGCCTTATCTCTTTTCGACTGCTGATAGCTGCCGATAGAGTCGGAATAGGCCTCGTTGTAGGCATCTTTTGCTGCACCGAGGCCGTTTTTCAGAGAGCCCAGCGCGGCGGCTGCACCCTTGATGCGGGCCACTAGCTCATTGATCCAGTCCACCACCGAACCGATGACATTCGAGGCGGTCTTTTGAATGGCCGAAAATGCTGAATCGACAGCAGAGCGGAAGGTCTCGCTGGTGTGATAGGCGGTCACAAGCCCCGCCGCCAGAGCGGCCAGAGCGGCCACCACAAGCCCGATGGGATTGGTTTTCATGACGGTATTCAATCCCGCCTGAGCAACCTTGAGAACCCCCGCACCACTTGCAGCTTCGAGCTGCATTGCGTTCAACGCTTTTATAGTGGCAGTATGCAGGGTCGTGATGGCTGTAGTCGCTGCTACGGTCGCCTTATAGCTCAGCACTGCCGCCGTGACGGCCGCGACTGCCGCCGTGACGGCCGCGACTGCCGCCGTCAGGACGCCGATGGTCTCCTTGAGCGCGGCCATTTTGGCGTCGTCCTCGGTGATGGAGACGACCAGCTCGTTTGCCTTGACGATGATGTCCCCGAGCGCCGAGAACAGCCCGCTGGTCAGTTCACCGGTCAGCGCGGCCACGTTGTCCTTCAGGGTAGACAGCCTGCCGTTGAAGGTCTGGCTGGCCTCCAGCATACCGTTGTAGAACTGTCCGCCCTCGCTGGTGGCAGCGGCCACGGCGGCTTCCAGCTCATTGAAGCTGACCTTGCCGTCCGAGATGCGCTTGTAGAGGGCGCTCATGCTCTCGCCGGTGGCGTCGCAGATCTGATTGAGCGGGTTGAAGCCCGCGTCGATCATCATGTTGACGTTTTCCAGCGTGACCTTCTGGGCGCTGGACATCTTGCCATAGGCCCGCACGAGGGTCTGGAGCTTGTCCGCGTTGCCCAGCGAAATATCGCCCAGACGTTTCAGTACGCCGGTGGTGTCGTCCGCCGCGACGCCGAACTGCAAGAGGGTCTGGGTCCCCTCGGTCAGGTCGGACAGGGAGAAGGGCGTGCTTGCGGCCATCCGGCGTATCTCTTCCAGCTTCTCGGCGGCAAGCTGTTCGTCGCCCAGCATGACCTTGAAGTTGGTCAGATAGCTTTCCATCTGGGCGTTGTAGTCCAGACCGGATTTGACCACGCTTTTCAGGCTGGATGCAGCTTTCTTGGCAAAGTCCGCGATGAGCTGGCCTGCGGCCACGGTCCACTTGCTCGTGGCTTTCTCAGCCGGGTCACTGTTGAGCTTTACTTCGCCGGTGATGGAAAAATCTGCGGCCACGGTGTCCACCTCTTTCTGTGAAAAAGAGCGCAGGCACAGTGGCACAGGCTTAGAGTTTTATTTCGATTTCTTTGCGGCAGGCCGGGTTCTTGCATTTGACCCAGATGCCCCGGGCGCTGGCTTCCGGGATGGCCCAGACCGGCAGAGGCCGGCCGCACAGGGGGCAGAGCACCGGGGCGCGGTCAGCGCCGGAAGCGGGCCGCAAAGGCTTCGTTGCGGTCTTGCAGGGTGACAATGCGACCGCCTCCTTTCCGCAGGGCAGCGGGCAGCGCGAAGCGTTCCTTCAGCTCGGCACGCCGCTCCCGCTCTTCGCCCTGAAACTGCGTGAGGTCAGCCGTCCGGAACCCGATGATCTTCACCAGCTGGGTCTCCTCGGGCAGGTTCGACATGAGGGCCTTGAACCGCCACCAGTGGAGCTTCGCGGTAGTGAGGTCGATGCCGTAAGCCTGCTGGAACGCGGCCACGATGGCGGGGCCGTCGGTGACGTAGTCCAGCGCCAGCTCCTCGGTGCGGCTGCTGCCGGGGCGGTCGGATACCTCCTGCGGGCCTGCGGTGTAGAACTCCACCAGCGCCTTGAAAGCGTCCACCTCTTCCTCCGGCGGGACGGCCACGCGGTAAAACCGGCGCATGGTTTCCCGGGCCAGCTCAGGCAGGCCCTTTTCGTCCTCCGGGAGGCGGAGATACTGCCCGTTGAACCAGACCATAGGCCGGAAATCCCAGTCGATGGGCCTGCCTGCCCACGCGCGGGGCAGTTTGTCCAGCAGGATGTCAGCCATTTTCCAGAGCCGCCAGCTCGGTCAGAAGCTGTCTGCGGCGGGCGGCCTTATCCACCCGCTCCACCATCTGGGCGGCGGCAGGCTGGCCCGGATAGCTCACGGGCGGCTTGTGCTTGTCCTTCTGGCGCTTCTCAGCCCGGCGCTGGGCGCGGTTCTGGGGGACGGCCGCCGGGCGGGAATAACGAGTCTTCTCAGCAGCGGCTGCCTGCGTGATCTCGTCGAGGACGTCGTACAGACGGCTGACATCGTTTTCGTTCAGCCCCAGACGGGCGGATGCTCCTGCGCCCAGGATCTTGTCGAGGCCGCGCATGGAAACGCGGGCCTGTGCGCGGAGACGGTCGCCCAGGCGGACATTCTCCCGTTCGCACCGGGCTGTCTCGGCCTCGCCCTCCCGGGTCATCTCGTCCAGTGCATCCTCCAGACGGTCGAGGTCGTTGGCGTTCAGAAGCGAAAAATCAAATTCCTGTCCATGGATCAGCATTTATCGGTGCTCCTTTCTCTCAGCCCGCGACGGCGGTGTTATAGTCGAACTTAGCCGGGGTGCCGATGCCCTTGAAATCGGCGGCAAAGGTGGCATTCGCGCCGGCGCTGCCGCCCACATCGCTGGTCAGGATGAGCGCGCCTTCGCCCTTCTCGCCCTTGCCGGTGCGGAGAGAGAAGTAAACATAAGGCACCACCACGCTCTGGCCGGAGCCGAACGCGATCTTGTGGGAGAGCAGGAAGTCCTGAAAAGCATCGCCCACGTAGCGGTCGCCCTGAATGGAGAGGGTGCGCTGAACACTGCCCTTGGTGGTGACAGGGCCGGTGCGGATGTAGGTGTTGTCCGTGGTGGAGGCGTTCAGTGCGCCGCTGTGCTCCCGCACGTGGTCGGCACAGACCACCCAGTTTTTCACGTCGGTCTGGCTGGCCTCGGTCTGGACGGCCAGCAGGAAGTCGTCGGTGGTCTCCACGCCGGTATAGTCGGCGCTGGGGGTCAGGCCCGACAGCTTAACGGCTTCGGTAACAGTCATAGGAAAAACTCCTTTCGTTTCAGCCCTTGGGCTGGTAATATTCGAGCCGCAGCTGCATCTGCATCTTACAGCTGCCAGCGCTGGCCGTGACGATGTAGCCGCTGGACGTCACTGAAACGCGCAGCGCTTCCTTGCGGCCATCCAGCCTGGGCAGGTGATGCCGGTCGTTCTGGGCCAGCACCCACTCGGTCAGCTGCTCAAAAAAGCCGCTGCCCGCGATCTGGACGCTCTGGGCCTCGCTGTAGTCGCGACGGCTGACGAAGATGTAGCTCTTGGCGAGGTTGCGGCCGGAAAAGAAAACAGCCGTCACCGGGTCGGTGGGGCTGTCCTCGATGGAAAACTCGGCCACAGGCTCCGGCGAGAGGCCGGAAATGCGGAAGGCCGCGCCGTTTTCGCTCTGCTCCTCGGCGATGAGGGGACAGGTCTTGAGCCACTCCCGCATGGCAGTGATGGTGGCTTTCTCGCTCATAAGTGTCCCATCCCTCCCCAGAAAGTCGTGACGGCCTTGGCCCCGAAGAGGGCCAGATGTTCGCCCACATCGGCAAGTGCCCGCTGGCCCCAGTAGGAGCCGCGCAGACCGGTGTCTCCGTGCAGTGCTTCGCCCTCGGGGTGCAGATAATACTGCTTTTGGGCGTAAGGGGTGTTGTAGACCAGCAGTCCCTCTTCGTAGTTGGATGCGGTCTGAACGCTGTTTTCAGCTGGCCGGTGTCGAAGGGGACGTAGCTGTCGATGAGCCGCGCGGCTTCCTGCGCAAGGGCAAACTGGGCCTTTTGCAGGGCAGCGGTCTTTTCTGCGCCGAAGTCGGGGCGCCAGCTCAACTCCATCTGCACACCATCGACCCGGTACTTCCAGCCGTCAGGTGGGTCGAAGACCGGTTTTGCTGACGGCGCGACCGGGCCAAAGGGAATCAGTGCGCTCATTCTCTCAGCTCCCTTCCACATGAAAATGCGGCAGCGGGACGCCCCGGTCGTCCGAGACATCCGCCACCGTACAGCAGACGATTTTCAACTGGTCAATGCGGCCGTCAAGCTCGACGGTGCGCACCTGCCCGAACTCGTGATTTTCAAAAATTTGTAAGTCGTTCAAAATTTTGACCTCCTTGTGGGTGGCTCCCTTCTGCGGTAGAATAGAGGGACAGAAGGGAGGTGAAAAATATGCAGATGATTCCTGTTTCTTCGTCCGACCTCGCAGCAGTCGGATATGCAGGCACTACGCTTTTGGATTTCATTTCATAGCGGCGGACTATACGAGTATTCTGGTGTGCCGCAAAGCGTCTATGAATCGCTGATGAACGCTCCGTCAAAGGGTAAGTATTTTCATGCGTACATTAAGCGCTCGTACCCGTATCGCAGAATTGGTTAATCAATGACCACGAGCACAATGGCGGGGCCGTTTACCTTGACTTCGGCATCTTGGTAGGGCTCTGCTATTGTTGCTTCTACGCCTTCCCGATTGGATAGTTCTGCAACGAGCTGTGCTGTCGGCACATTTTTCAGCGCCCAGCGCTCCGCTTCCGACGGCTCGCTGGGCTTTTTGTTACTGTCCATGTGGTTCACCTTTTTCAAAAATGTGACTTGCTAAGTTACTTAATGGCCGAAAAATACAGCCTGCGGATTGTCGATGCTCAAAAACTCCACAATCTTTGAGGCCTCATCCGTGCCAAAAACACGTTTTTTGAGCTTGCGGGTTAAGGTTTGCTCCGAAATTCCGAGTTCCTGAGCCAACATTTTTTGGGTGTAGCCAGCCTTGACCATGTACGACTTGAGTAAATTGACGTTTACCACACTTTCACCTCCAAACTGCCTCCTTGTAACTTGTGAGGTCACAAGTATAATAGCATCATATTTGTAACTTGTCAAGTTATTCTTGATAATTGAATTAAAAATATTGTAAACTACCGGTTTATCTGCTATACTATAGACATTAAAGGAGGTGCTCATGGTGACTGTAGGTGATCGTATTCGACAGGTACGTCAAGAGCGAGATGTAACCCAGCAGGAGCTTGCCGATTACATCGGCGTATCGAAGCAGGCAGTATATAAGTATGAAAATAATATTGTAACCAATATACCGACAGACAAAGTTGACGCCATCGCCAAACGGCTGAAAGTGTCTCCCGCCTACTTGATGGGTTGGGAAGAGCAGCCCACTTCCAAATCTACCTCTCCCACCCCTATCCCGCCGGGCTTTGAGCCGATGCCGAAGATGAAGAAGATCCCCCTGATCGGCAGCATAGCCTGCGGCGACCCCATTACAGCAGAGCAGAACATTGAAAAGATGGTGGACGTGCCGGAGAACATCCGGTGCGACTTTTCCCTGACCTGCCACGGTGACAGCATGGTGGATGCCGGTATCCACGATAAAGATGTGGTGTATATCCGTATACAGCCGGAGGTAGAGAACGGCGAGATTGCGGCGGTGCGTATTGATGGCGAAGCCACCCTCAAGCGGGTATATTACAACCCCGGAACGCTGACCCTGATGCCCGCAAACCCGGCTTATGCGCCCATGGTCTACACCGGCTCCCAGCTGGAAGAGGTGCACATTGAGGGCAAGGCCGTGGGCTGGACGCATTGGGTGGGGTGAAAAAATCGCTCGCCGGTGCGAATTGCAGGATTGGTTGTGGAGTGCCGGAAGGTGTTCCGATAAAATGACGAGGAGGAATTGTAAAATGTCTTTATTTGGCAAAAGGAAAAAGAAGAAAATTGCGCGGCTGAATGCGGAAATGCAGAGTCTGCGGGACGCAATGCCATCCGAGAGCCGCACACTGGACGACATCAATCGTGAAATCAAAGCTTCGCGTGAAGAACTCGCTCGTGTCCAAGAAAACCTTGAAAGCCGCAACAGCGAGTTGAAAGATGCCTTGGAAGAACTTCAACAGGCAAAAGACCAGCTCATTGAAACGAACGAAGAAGTTTTGATGCAGAGCTTTGGTCTGTACACTCCACAATATTCGTTCATGAATGCGGACGAGTATAAGGCGCACCTTTTGGAGATTCGCGCGAAGCAGAAGGACATGATCAAAAATAAAACGGCAGTCAGTGGCAATATGAACTGGACAGTCAATGGAAATGCGTCCAAAGGCAAGAAGATGGTCTCTGATATGCAGAAACTTCTCCTTCGTGCATTCAATTCTGAATGCGATGATGTAATTGAACACGTCAAATACAATAATATCGAAGCCAGTGAAAAGCGTATTACTACCTCTAGGGAAGCAATTTCCAAGCTGGGGACCATTATGGAAGTCAGCATCCAGCCGCAATACTACCGTCTAAAAATCGAGGAACTTCATCTTGCTTTTGAATATGCCCAGAAAAAGCAGCAGGAAAAGGAAGAGCAGAAGGAAGCACGTGCCAGAATGCGCGAGGAAGCCAAACTGGCAAAGGAAATTGAGGAGGAACGCAAAAAGCTGGAAAAAGAACAGCAGCATTACCAGAATGCATTGCAGCGTATCAATGCACAGCTTGAAGCGGCATCGGATGTTGATCGCGCGGCCATTGAGGAGAAAAAGGCAGAGCTCATGGCGCAGCTTGATAAGATTGATAAGGAATTTGCGGATGTTGATTACCGCGAAGCAAACCAGCGTGCCGGTTATGTGTATGTCATTTCCAACATTGGTGCCTTTGGCGAAAATGTCTACAAAATTGGCATGACACGCCGCCTTGACCCGCAGGATCGTGTGGATGAACTGGGTGATGCATCAGTGCCGTTTAACTTCGATATACATGCGATGATCTTCTCCAACGATGCCCCCAAACTGGAAGCTGCGCTTCACAACGCCTTTGCTGATCGTAAATTGAATTTTGTTAACCAGCGCCGCGAGTTCTTCAACGTCTCTTTGGACGAAATCAAACAGGTGATTAAGGATAACTATGATAAGTCGGTTGAGTTCGTAGAGCTCGCCCCGGCGGAACAGTATCGTGAATCCCTGAAACTCAAAGAACAGGCAAAACATCAAGTGAATTGAACGATTTTTGAGGATGGATATGAAAGATAAAAAACTTACAATATGGAATTGCAAACCGGAGAAAAACAAGCCATAAAGCAGTTAGTCCATATTGGTTTGCGTTTATTCCGGCAGCTGCATTCGCAATTCTGACGATGTATGTTGGTATTTCTGAGAATATGGCAAGTGGCGCTATTTTGTTTGTTTCGGTTGTTGTGTTTTTTTTGATGATATTTGTTCCGATTTCACTGATAATTTTTATCTTGAGAAAAATTATCAGCGCTATTGAAAAGGCGAAACAGTAAAAAAGCCCACCCATGCTGGAACATGGGCGGGCAGCAATGAAAAACGCCCCCGGTGCTGGTAACACCGAGAGCGTTTCCAAGAACAGCTTGTTCACGAGGAACAATACAGCCCTAAGACAACTGTATTGTACCACCTCCGGGCAGGCTTGTCAAAGTGTACCCATATGGAGGTGTATTTTTATGGCGAGTTTCAAGGAGAAACTTGACAAAAACGGAAACCGCATCTACGAGGTGCAGGTCAGCAATGGGCGAGGGCGGCGTGTCTGGCGCACCTTCCGCCCAGAGCCGACATGGAGCAAGCGCACCATTCAGCGGGAGCTACAGAAATTCGCCGCTGAATTGGAGCAGCAGTTGGCGGATGGGGAAGTGCTGACCCGTGAAGAGACTGCGCAAAAGGCCGCTGCGGAAGCCGTAGAGGCGGCCAAAATCAAAACCTTCCGGCAGCTGAAGCCGTCTATCTGCCAGAGAAAGCCGCCACGCTGGCGGAAAAGACCCGGGCCAGTTATACCCAGCTGTTGGAGCAGCATGTCTTTCCGGCTCTGGGCCATGTGCTGCTGCCGGAGATCACCCCGGCCATGATAAAGGCGTTACTTTCCAGTCTGTCAGAGGAGCTTGCCTTCGCCAGCGTGACAAAGGTGTATGCTGTACTACATAACCTGTTTAAGGCTGCCTTGCTGGATGATACGATAGACCGGAATCCAATGGACAAGGTGCCGCGCCCCCGGAAGTCGAAGGATGCAGCCCTTCCTACAGAGCACAAGGCTTTTACTGCGGAGGAGACGCGGTATATTCTGCGCTGTCTGGATGGTGAGCCGCTCAAGTGGCGGGCGTTTATCCTGTTGCTTATCGATACGGGCTGCCGCCGGGGCGAGGCCTGCGGGCTGCAATGGCAGTCGGTGGATTTTGATACCAACACGATCACCATCGAGAGGAATCTACAGTACACCTCCGAGCGGGGCGTGTACGAGACCCTGCCCAAAAACGGCAAGACCCGCGTTGTAGACATCTCGTCTGACGTGGCCGCGCTTTTGCAGGAGCTGCGGCGGAGTCAGCCGGTAACGGTGCGCTGGGTGTTTACGCAGGACGACAGCCCGGAGCCTATGCACCCAGACACTCCAACTCGTTACTTCCAGCGATTTGGCAAACGGTATGGGATAGAGCACTTCCACCCGCACAAGCTGCGCCACACGTCCGCCAGCCTTGCCATCACCAACGGTGCCGACGTGGTAAGCGTCGCCGCACGGCTGGGACACTCTGACAGCAGCACCACGCTGCGGATGTACGCTCATGCCAATGAGGATAGCATCCGTCGGGTCGGTCAGACCGTAAGAGAAGCCTTGAAGCAGCCAGAAAAGAGAAAGGCTTGAATTTAATGCTGCTTCGTTGCGTCTCTTGATGACTCATATTCATCCTATAAACAGGATGCTTAAAAACCGCAACTTGACCGCAATAAAAACCGCAACATCCTCGAAAAATCGAAGTAATTAACGAGATTGCACGATACAGCATCAGACAAATAAAATGATTGCATCACGCAATTTATTTGACAATGAAGCAACACGACACAACACGTTAAAAGTCCCTTTTATAGCTCGTAATGAGCAGGTCGTCCGTTCGAATCGGATCAGTAGCTCCAAAGTAAAATCCCCGAAAAGTGGCTTCACGCCTGACTTTTCGGGGATTTTTGTTTGGCTTGGAAAATGCTTTTCGAGGGGGATGTGGGCGCTGATTGCCCTAATTTCGCGGAAAGTTTTTTGAAATGCAAGCCCAAAAGGGCAAGAAACAAGTCGGCCGGGTGCTGGCAGAGAAGGCTGCGTTATTTTCTTGACTTGCGATAAAACGGGAGGAAACGATACCACCAACCGGTATATGACTCATCCAAGGGGGTATTTTATCATTCTTCGTTGAATGCTTCCTCCTGCGCATGGAACCGCTCGAGGAAGCTGTGCTCCACACCCTCGGACTTGTAGCCGGGCATGGTATCCAGCGCCACTGCGTGGATGCTGCGGAAGATGCTGTTCTCGATGTTGGGGTTATCCCGCTTGAGGCGGCGGAGCAGAATTTTCGTCTCCTGCCGCTTGGAGCCGCCGCCGCCGTTGTCGCACATGGTGCAGTTTTCGGTAAAGCGGCAGGCGCACTGGATGAATTCCAGCTCATTGTAGCGCTTCCACGCCAGAATATCTTCCTCGCGGATGCAGTACATCGGGCGGATGAGGGTCATGCCGGGGAAGCTGGTGCTGTGGAGCATGGGCGGCATGGCCTGCAGCTGGGAGCCGTAGAACATACTCATAACGGTCGTCTCGATGACGTCGTTGAAGTGGTGGCCCAGTGCGATTTTATTGCAGCCCAGCTCCTTGGCCTTGCTGTAGAGGTGGCCGCGGCGCATCCGGGCGCAGAGATAGCAGGGGTTCTTGTCGGTGTTGTTGGCCACAGAGAAGATGTTGCTCTCGAAGATGGTCACAGGGATGTGGAGCAGCTCGGCGTTGGACTCGATCTTCTGGCGGTTTATCTCGTTGTAACCGGGGTCCATCACCAGAAAGACCAGCTCAAACGGCACATCGCTGTGGCGCTGAAGCTCCTGCATCAGCTTTGCCATCAGCATCGAGTCTTTGCCACCCGAGATGCAGACGGCGATCTTGTCACCGGCCTTGATGAGCTCGTAGCGCTTGACCGCTACGATGAAGGGGGTCCACAACTCCTTGCGGTATTTTTTGATGATGCTCCGCTCAATGAGCTGGTAAGGTTCCATTTCGCGTTTCATGGCTCTGTCCTTCTTTTCTCACGGCTGGGTCAGCCGGGTGCGGCAGGCGTCAAAGGCGCGGAGAAAGCCGTCCAGCTCCTCCTGCGTGGTCAGGTGGCTCAGACTGATGCGCCACGAGGAGAGGGCGTTCTTCCGGTCGCGGCTGACGGCGAACACCGCCCGGGAGGGCAGGCCGTCCGACGAGCAGGCCGACTTGACCGAGACGCAGACGCCCTCCGCGTCCAGCTCCCGCTGGAACACGGTGCCTTTGACGTTCTCAACGCTCAGGTTCAGGATATGGGGGATGGCACTCTCCGAGCTGTTGATGCGGACTTTTGGGTACTTGCTCAGAGCAGTGCGGAGATACAGGTTTGCCTCTTTCACCCGGGCAGAACGCTCCGGCAGCTCATTTACCGCAGAGCTCAGAGCCGTCTCGAGGGAAGCCGCCAGAGCTACTGTAGGGGTGCCGCTGCGGTAGATGGTGGTGCTTTCGCCGCCGTGGATGAGAGGCTCGAGAGCCAGCCGCCGCCGCTTGAGCAGCAGGCCGATGCCGTTCAGGCCGTAGAACTTGTGGGCCGTCAGGCTCATGGTGTCCACGCCCTCGAAGGAGACGGGGATCTTGCCCACGGCCTGGGTGGCGTCTACGTGCAGATGGCAGTTGGGCCATGCCTGCAAAATTTCCGAAATTCTTTTACCGGCTGCACGACGCCCAGCTCACTGTCCACCAGCGTCACCGCCACGGCGATGGTGTCGGGGCGGAGAAGCTCTTTCAGGTGCTCGAGGTCGATGGTGCCATCCCGCCTGATGTCCACGAGGTCGATTTCATAGCCCTGCTCCTGCAGAGCGGTCAGGGTGCCGCTGACGGAGGAGTGTTCCAGCGGGGTGGAGATGATGTGCCTGCCCAGATGGCGGGAGAGCTTTGCCAGCCCCTTGAGGGCGAAGTTGTTGGCCTCGCTGGCTCCCGAGGTATAGATGACCTCGGCGGGCTGTGCGCTCAGCAGCCCCGCGATGCTCTGGGTGGCGTGGTCAATGACCAGTTTTGCGTCCCGGCCTGCCTGATGGCGGGAGTTCGCGTTGCCGGGGCAGCTGCGCTCTACCTCACAAAAACGCTCCAGCACCCGGGAGTCTGCGGGGGTGTTGGCCGAATAATCCAGATATATCATAAGTGTCCTTCTATAATAAGTGGTACAACAGCTGTCGTTTCGGATGCCGCCGGCCCGGTGATCAACTGCGGCAATAGGTTATATTATAGTGCGGAATGCGGCATATTTCAAGGCCGTACGGCCTCCGCCGACAGAAAATCGCCGCAAAATACAGGAAAAAGGTTGTCAGCGTCCTTCTTTTATGCTATACTATGCCGGAGAATGAAAGGAAAGGGGAGAGCGGGATGCTGAAAAAGAAATCGTCTTTTGCACGCATCGGCTGTATTTTCCGTTTCCGATTTGGTCCCGATTTTTGAGGCATTGCCGCTTTCCCGCGGCAGTGCCTCTTTTTTTGGGCCGCAGATAGAAGGAGGAAATAATGAGTCAGAATATTGATTACTCCAAGGGCATTTACGATGCCCGCCAGCTGGGTGCCGGGCGGATGCTGATCCTGGGCGTCCAGCACATGTTCGCCATGTTCGGTGCCACCGTGCTGGTCCCCCTGCTCACCGGTCTGAGCGTTTCGACCACCCTGCTCTGCGCAGGTCTGGGTACGCTGCTGTTCCACTTCATCACCAAGGGCAAGGTCCCGGCCTTCCTCGGCTCGTCCTTTGCCTATCTGGGCGGCTTCTCCATCGTGGCTCCCATGCTGGCCGACGCCGACGGCAATCTGACCATCGCCAACACCCGGATGCTGCCCTACGCCTGCGCAGGCGTGGCCTTCTCGGGTCTGGTCTATCTGGCCGTCAGCCTGCTCATCTCCACCTTCGGCATCCGGCGCATCATGCGCTTCTTCCCGCCGGTGGTCACAGGCCCCATCATCATCGCCATCGGCCTCATCCTCGCCCCCTCGGCCATCAGCAACTGTCAGGCAAACTGGCTGCTGGCCTTTGTGGCTCTGGGTACGGTCATCGTCTGCAACATCTGGGGCAAGGGCATGGTCAAGATCCTGCCCATCCTGATCGGCGTTCTCGTCTCCTACGCAGTGGCCCTTGTGACCGGTGCCGTGGACTTTGAGCGCATTGCCTCCGCCGCATGGTTCGGCATCCCTCTCCACAAGGAAGCCATGGGCCTCTTTGCCATCGACGGCAGCCCCGAGTTCATCAGCGCCCTGTTCACCATCATCCCCATCGCTCTGGCTACCATGATGGAGCACGTCGGTGACATCGCCGCCATCAGCGCCACCGTCGGCCACAACTACATCAACGACCCCGGCCTGAACCGCACCCTGCTGGGCGACGGCCTCGCCACCACTCTGGCCGGTCTGCTGGGCGGCCCGGCCAACACCACCTACGGCGAGAACACCGGCGTCCTCGCTCTGAGCAAAATTTACGACCCCCTCGTCATCCGCATCGCCGCTGTGCTGGCCATCATCCTGAGCTTCAGCCCCAAGTTTGAGGCCGTCATCAACACCATCCCCACCGGCATCATCGGCGGCATCAGCTTCGTGCTCTACGGCATGATCTCCGCCATCGGTGTCCGCAACGTGGTCGAGAACCGGGTGGACTTCACCAACAGCCGCAACCTCATCATCGCCGCTGTCATTCTGGTGTCTGCTCTGGGCTTCAACTCGGTGGGCGGCCTGACCTTCGCGGTCGCCGGTGTGTCCATCAACCTGTCCGGTCTGGCCATCGCTGCTATCGTGGGCATCCTGCTCAACGCCGTCCTCCCCGGCAACGATTACGAGTTCGACTCTGCCGATGGTGCCGGTGCTCCTTCCAGCGGCAATCTGCAGGTCTGACCTCGACAGGGAAGCCCCTTCTTCGGCAGAAGTGACAGCTTTTTGAAATGTTCTTTGGGCAATGTGCAAGGCTTCAAATAAATGAGAATAATTCTTAAAATCAGTCTTGACTAACCAGGAATCATTGGCTATAATAGAGTCAGGAACAAGATCTGCTGTACCAGAGCAGACCCCTAAAAAGAACAAACCAAATGGAGGATAAATCTTATGAAGAAGTACGTTTGCACCGTCTGTGGCTACATCGCTGAAGGCACCATCCCCGAGCAGTGCCCCGTCTGCAAGGCTCCCGCTTCCGCATTCGTCGAGAAGACCGGCAACACCTACGTCACCGAGCACGTTGTGGGCATCGGCAAGGCTGAGGGCGTTCCTCAGGAGATCGTCGATGGTCTGCGCGCCAACTTCGAGGGCGAGTGCAGCGAGGTCGGCATGTATCTGGCAATGGCCCGTGTGGCCGAGCGTGAGGGCTACCCCGAGATCGCCGAGGCTTACAAGCGCTATGCCTACGAGGAGGCAGACCATGCTTCCCGTTTCGCCGAGCTGCTGGGCGAGGTCGTCACCGACAGCACCAAGAAGAACCTGATGATGCGTGCAGAGGCCGAGTGCGGCGCCTGCTCCGGCAAGATGGACCTGGCCAAGAAGGCTAAGGCTCTGAACCTCGACGCTATCCACGACACCGTCCACGAGATGGCAAAGGATGAGGCCCGTCATGGCCGCGGCTTCGAGGGCCTGCTGAAGCGCTACTTCAACACGGAAGTCTGAGCAAGGGTACTCCAGTCATTGTAATACGCCGCCCCGGCGTGCAGCTTGCAGCTGCTGCCGGGGCGGCTTTTTGTGGGAAAGTATTTACAAAAGTCTTCGCAGTCGCTCCAGCTCTTCTACGGTATCTGCATCCTCCAGCTCTTCCTGCCGTGCCGCATATACCGCCCGCACAGACTCCGGATGCCGGCGGATGACCACGCCGCCGCCCTTGCCCTCGGGCAGGGAGCACAGGGCGCCGAAATAACTGCTTCCGAACAGAACGGGACTTCCCAGCCGCTCCGTGCCGTCCTCGGCACGAAAGCCCAGCCGGAGGATGGCCCGTTCTTTTTCGTCCAGCGCTGAGAGATCGCGCACCATCGCCTCGAGGCTTTCTTTCCGCAAGAGCGGCTGATCCCCGGGCAGGAAGATGCATCCCGCAAGGCCGGGCAGCTCCGAAAGCAGCGCTTCGAGGCCGAGCCGCACCGTGTCGTTCCGGCCCGGCAGTCTGTGAAGGATGGCTTTCACGCCCGCCTTACAAGCGAGTTCAGCCACTTCCGGTGAGCGGGTCACCACCACCCGGGCCGCGAGGGCGGGCGTCTCTGCTGCGTCCAGCGCCCGGACGATGAGGGGCGCGCCGCCGAAGTCGGCCAGCAGCTTATTGGAGCCGAACCGCACCGCCCGCCCCGACGCCATGATGACGCAGCCCACCGCCGTGTTTTCTGTATGCTCCATCCCGCAGACCTCCCGAAATTTCCGCTGTCGTTCGTTGCCGAATTGATGCTTTCTGACGATAGTATTATAGCGGATTTTGTGATAAAATAAAAGAAAAAGGTCACAGGAAAAAGAGAGGATACTGCATATGATGACCATTCGGGAATACAAGCGGGCTGAAAGCCTCGAGGAGGCTTGGCGGCTCAACCAGAAGCGCCCCAACCGTGTCCTCGGCGGCATGATATGGCTCAAGATGGAGAATATCAATGTCGGCACGGCCATCGACCTGTCGGGCCTCGGCCTCGACACCATCGAGGAGACGGACGATGGCTTTTCCATCGGAGCGATGGTGACGCTGCGCCAGCTCGAGCTGCACCCCGGCCTCGCCGCCTATACGGACGGTGCCGTGCGGGAGTCGGTGCGCCACATCGTGGGCGTCCAGCTGCGCAACCTCGCCACCGTGGGCGGCAGCATTTACAGCCGCTTCGGTTTCTCCGACGTGCTCACCATGTTCCTCGCGCTGAACGCTTCCGTAGAGCTTTATAAGGGCGGCGTCGTGCCGCTTGCTGAGTACGCCCAGCGCCCCTACGACCGGGACATCCTCGTGGGTGTCCTTGTGCCGAAGGAAAACGCCCGCTTTGTCTACCAGTCGGTGCGCAACAGCCAGACGGACTTCCCGGTGTTGACCTGTGCCGCCGCAAAATTGGCGGACGGCAGCATCCGCGCCGCCATCGGTGCGCGTCCGGGCAAGGCTGTGCTCTACACCGCCGCGCCTGAGGCGGGGGAGACCGCCGAGGAATTTGCTGCCCGCTTTGCCGCCGAGGTAAAGGCCGGCATCAAGACCGAAAGCAATCTTCGCGGCAGCGCCGAATACCGCCGCCATCTGGCCGGCGTGCTGACGAAACGCGCCGTCTGCCGTCTGGAAGGCTGAGGAGGACACCATGCAGATAACACTTACATTGAACGATAAAAAGCTTACCGCCGACATAGCCCCCGACACTCTGCTCATCGACTTCGTGCGCAGCCACGGCTGCCTGAGCGTCAAGCGGGGCTGTGAGACGTCCAACTGCGGCCTCTGCACGGTCTTCCTCGACGACAAGCCGGTGCTGTCCTGCTCCGTTCTCGCGGCCCGCGCGGATGGCCATAAAGTGACCACGCTGGAGGGTCTGCAGGACGAAGCCGCCGAGTTCGGGGCTTTCATCGCGGATCAGGGCGCAGAGCAGTGCGGCTTCTGCAACCCGGGCTTCATCATGAACGCCCTCGCCCTCTTCCGGGAAAAGGAGTACCCTGCCGACGAGGAAATAAAAGAGTATCTTTCCGGCAATCTCTGCCGCTGCTCTGGTTATGAGGGTCAGTTGCGGGGCATCCAGAACTTCCTCGCGTGGAAAAAGGCGAAAAAGGAGGCGGCAGAATGAACACAGTCAACAAACCCTTCCGCAAGAAGGATGCCATGCAGCTGGTGACGGGTCAGCCCGTCTATATGGACGACCTCGTCCCCGCCGACTGCCTCATCGTGAAGCTCCTGCGCTCTCCCCACGCCAACGCCATCGTGAAGAGCATCGATACCGCTGCGGCGAAGAAGGTGCCGGGCATCGAGGCCATCTTCACCTGGGAGGACGTGCCGCAGGATGCCCGCCGCTATACCCAGGCCGGCCAGACTTACCCCGAGGCCAGCCCCTATGACCGCCTTCTCATCGACCGCCACGTCCGCTTTGTGGGCGACGTGGTGGCCATCGTGGCAGGCAAAGACGATGAATGCGTCGATAAGGCGCTGAAAATGATAAAGGTCGAGTATGAGGTGCTGGAACCTGTGCTGGACTACCACACCGCCAAGGATAACCCCATCCTCGTCCATCCGGAAGACAACTGGGAGAGCCTCTGCCCTGTGGGAGGCGATAACAAGCGCAATCTCTGCGCCCACGACGAGTGCGGCAGCGGCGACATCGACGCCGTGCTGGCCGACTGCGATGTGGTCATCGACCATGTCTACCATACCAAAGCCTGCCAGCAGGCCATGATGGAGACCTTCCGCACCTATTGCAGCATCGACCTCTATGGCCGGCTGAACGTCCTGAGCTCGACACAAATCGTCTTCCACGCCCGCCGCATCATTGCAAACGCGCTCCACATCCCGAAATCCATGGTGCGTGTGACGAAGCCCCGCATCGGCGGCGGCTTCGGCGCGAAGCAGACGGCTGTCTGCGAGGTCTACCCGGCCTTCGTGACCTGGAAGACCAAAAAGCCCTCGAAGCTCATCTTCACCCGGGAGGAGAGCCAGACCGCCTCCACGCCCCGCCATGAGATGGAGATCCATCTTCGCCTCGGTGCCAACAAGGATGGCCGCATCCGGGGCCTCGACCTCTACACCCTCTCCAACACCGGCGCTTATGGCGAGCACGGCCCCACGACGGTGGGCCTTTCGGGACATAAATCCATCCCGCTCTATAGCAGCGCTGAGGCTTTCCGCTTTACCTATGATGTGGTCTATACCAACCATATGTCGGCGGGCGCATACCGCGGCTACGGCGCGACTCAGGGCCTGTTCGCAGTGGAATCCGCCGTCAACGAGCTGGCCGCGAAGCTCCATATGGACCCCTTCAAGCTCCGAGAAATGAACATCGTCCACGAGGGGGACGTCATGCCCGCCTACTACGGTGTGGTGAACACCAGTTGCACCCTCGACCGCTGCCTTGCAAAGGTCCACGAGATGATAAACTGGGACGAAAAGTACCCCCGCCGCGACATGGGCAACGGGAAGATCCGTGCCGTCGGCATGGGCATGGCGATGCAGGGCTCCGGCATCTCGGGCATGGACGTGGGCAGCGCGACCCTGAAAGTCAACGACGAGGGCTTCTACACCCTGCTCATCGGTGCCGCTGATATGGGTACCGGCTGCGACACCACGCTGGCCCAAATTGCTGCCGAGGTGATGGAATGCGGCCTCGACAATATCACGGTCTTCGGTGCGGACACTGACACCTCGCCCTACGACTCCGGCTCCTACGCGTCCAGCACCACCTACATCACCGGCAAAGCCGTCGAGAAGTGCGCGCTGAAGCTGCGGAGCCAGATCTGCAAGCTGGGCGCACAGCTGCTGGATTGCAGCGAAAATGACGTGGAATTTGACGGTAAAACGGTATTTATCTCGGCTGACCCGGCTGAATCTGTCTCGCTGGGTGATATTGCCACGGCCTCCATGTTCGGCCACGACATCCCGCTGGAAGTCACCGAGACCCACATGTCGCCCCTGTCGCCTCCGCCCTACATGGTGGGCGCTGCCGAGGTGGAGGTGGACACCGAGACCGGCGAAGTAAAGCTGCTGGAATTTGACGCCTGCGTGGACTGCGGCACCCCCATCAACCCGAACCTCACCCGGGTGCAGGCCGAGGGCGGCATTTTGCAGGGCATCGGCATGACCCTCACCGAGAACGTCACCTACGACCAGCGCGGCTGGCCCATGGAGAATTCGCTCATGCAGTATAAGATCCCCACCGCGTGGACGTGGGCAAGGTCCGGGTCGAGTTCGAGAACAGCTACGAGCCCAACGGCCCGTTTGGTGCGAAATCCATCGGTGAAGTGGTCATCAACACGCCGCTTCCCGCCATCTCGGACGCCATCTGCAACGCCATCGGCACCCGCTTCTACGAGCTGCCCATCACGCCCGAAAAAATCGCAATGGCAGTGGCCGAAACAGAGGGTGCGGTCTGATGACCGGCCTCGAGGCTCTGCCATTCCTCGGAGAAACTGGACACGTTATTTCTCTGGTGGGCGGCGGCGGGAAGACAACATTGCTCTATGCGCTGGCCCGCCATTATTCGGCGCAGGGACAGCGGGTGCTCGTCTCCACCACGACCCACATCCAGCGTCCGGACGCGAACTACGCCACTGATGAGGCGGCGCGGGACGCCCTCTGGCAGGCTGGCACCTACGCCGCGGCGGGGGTGCCTGCCGAAGGCGGGAAGCTGACCATGCCGCCCTATCTGGACGACTGGATGGCCGAGGCCGACACTGTTTTGCTTGAGGCGGACGGCGCGAAGCGCCATCCCTGCAAGGCCCCGGCCGCTCATGAGCCGGTGCTCCTGCGGTCAAGCGACATCGTGCTGGCGGCAGCCGGGCTGTCGGCGGTGGGGAAACCACTGCAAGACGTCTGCTTCCGCCTCGAAGCGGCCTGCACCCTGCTGGCCGTGCCGCCCGAGACGCCCCTGACGCCCGCTCTGCTGGCAAAGCTGCTGGCAGACGATGCGGGCGGGAGAAAAAGCGTCGGCACGCGGAAATTCTACGCCGTCCTCAACCAGGCCGACGACGAGGCCCGCCGTGCAGCAGGGGAACAGACACTTGCCATCCTGAAAGAAACTTACGATGTAACAGGATGTTTGACGCACTTCGAGGAAGGGGAGAGAGCCTGATGGCAAAAGAGGACAAAATCGTCTTCTGCACGGGCGGCGGCTGTACCGCCAAGCTCGGCGCGGGAGTGCTGAGCCATATTCTGGAAAAGCTGCCCCGGGGTGAGAAAGACCCCGACCTTCTCGTGGGCTACGACAGCCGGGACGATGCGGCTGTCTACCGCATCACCGACGACATCGCGCTGGTGCAGACGGTGGACTTCTTCCCGCCGATGGTGGATGACCCCTACACCTTCGGCCAGATCGCGGCGGCAAACGCCCTCAGCGACGTTTACGCCATGGGCGGCGAGGTGAAGACTGCACTGAACCTCGTCTGCTTCCCCGAGAGCATGGATCTGAACATCCTCGGTGAAATCTTACGCGGCGGCGCAGAAAAAGTGGCCGAGGCGGGGGGCATCCTCGCGGGAGGCCACTCCATCGCCGACACCGGTGTGAAGTACGGCCTGTCCGTCACCGGTCTCGTGGACCCCTGCCGCCTCACGGCCAATGATACGGGAAAGCCCGGCGACAAGCTCATCCTCACCAAAGCGCTGGGGGTGGGCCTCATCTGCACGGCCAACCGCGTGGGCGAAGCTGCCCACGGCGCCATGGATGCTGCCGTGGCCTCCATGACGACTCTGAACAAGTCTGCCGCCGAGATAAGTCGAAGCTATGATGTTCACGCGGCCACGGATGTGACCGGATTCAGCTTCCTCGGCCACCTCCACGAGATGATGGGCGGGCGGCTGTCCTGCCGTATCGACGGCAGCGCTGTGCCGGTCCTGCCGGGTGCGTGGCAGGCCGCGGATGACTGCCTTTATACCGCCGCCGGCCAGCGCAACCGCAACCACACCGGGCCTTTCGTCCGGTTCGAAAATGTGCCGTTTGCCATGCAGGAAATTTTGTTCGACCCCCAGACCTCGGGCGGACTGCTGCTTGCCGTGGCTCCGGAAGAGGCTGAAAGCCTCCGGGACGAGCTGCAAAAAGCCGGCCTCCCCGCACAAATCGTGGGAGAGATCACAGAAAAGCAGGACGCCGAAATCGTTGTGTCCTATCCTGAATAAAACATACGATAGAGAGGGAAAACTATGCGGAAAGTTGATGCCAGAGGGGACGCCTGCCCGCTGCCTGTAGTAAAGGCAAAGAAAGCGATTGCTGAACTGAATGGCGCAGGCGAAGTCGAAGTGCTCGTGGACAACGAGATCGCTGTCCAGAACCTCACCAAAATGGCCCAGCAGAAGGGCTGCCAGTCTGCCGCCGAAAAGCTGGCCGAGCGGGAATACCGCGTCCTGTTCACCGTGGGTGAGCCTGCGGCAGAAGAAGAGGAAGCTCCGGCCTGCGCCCCTGACGCCCGTACCGATACGGTGGTGGTCATCGCGTCCGACAAGATGGGCGAGGGTGCTGAGGAGCTGGGCAAGACCCTGCTGAAGGCTTTTATCTTCTCACTGACCCAGCAGGACAAGCTGCCCAAGACCATCCTCCTCTATAACGGCGGTGCGCACCTCACCTGCGAGGGTTCGCCCATGCTGGACGACCTCAAGGCGCTGGAGGCTGAGGGCGTCGAGATCCTCACCTGCGGCACCTGCCTGAACTTCTACGGCCTGACCGAGAAGCTGGCCGTGGGCGGCGTGACGAATATGTACGTCATCGCCGAGAAGATGCTGAACGCCGGGAACGTGGTCAAGCCGTGATCTACCTCGACAACGCCGCCACCACCCTGCAAAAGCCGCCCTGCGTGGGGCAAGCCATGTTGGATGCGCTGGAACATGCGGGCAATCCGGGCCGCGGGGCGCATGAGCCGACCCTTCACGCGGCCCGTATCGTCTACCGTGCCCGTGAGACGCTTGCAACACTTTTCCATGCGGAAGGTCCGGACTGCATTGCTTTCACGGCCAACGTGACCCAGGCGCTCAACACGGCGCTCTGCGGCCTCGTCCGCCCCGGCGACCATGTCATCACGACGGTCTGCGAGCACAACTCGGTGCTGCGGCCGCTCTATCGCCTGCGGGAGCAGGGGGCAGAAGTGAGTTTTGTGGAGGTGGACGACACCGGGCGGCTGCGGTATGAGCAGTTCGAAAAATTTCTCCGCCCCAATACCCGTCTTGTCGTGGTGACGCATGCTTCCAACGTCACAGGCGATCTTACGGACCTTGCGTTCGTCTCCGCTTTTGCAAAAAAGCACGGTCTTACGCTGGTCGTGGATGCAGCCCAGACTGCGGGCGCACGGCCCATCGACGTGCAGGCGCTGGGGGTGGATGTTCTCTGTTTCACCGGACACAAGGCGCTGCTGGGTCCGCAGGGGACCGGCGGGCTGTATGTCCGCCCCGGGCTGACCATGGCCCCCCTTGTGGTGGGCGGCAGCGGCATCCACAGCTTCGACGAAACACACCCCTCTCAGATGCCCACAGCGCTGGAAGCGGGGACGCTGAATGTTCCCGGCCTCGCGGGCCTCGGGGCAGGCGTGGAGTGGATACTTTCGCAGGGCGTCGAAGCTCTGCACGAAAAAGAAACGGCTCTGACACGCCTGTTCTATGAGAAAATCGTCCATGCTCCCGGTGTGAAAATTTACGGCAGCTTCGACGAAACAGACCGCGCGCCCATCGTCTCCCTGAACTTCGGGGATGAGGACGCCGCCCGTGCCGCCGACATCCTCTGGGAGGACTACGGCATCTGTGTCCGGGCGGGCGCTCATTGTGCGCCCCTCATCCACAAAGCCCTCGGCACCGTGGAGCAGGGGATGGTGCGGTTCAGCTTCTCCCACCAGAACACAGAGGCCGAGGTGCTCAGAGCCGCCGAGGCGGTCTGTGAGCTGGCCGAGGAGGGCTGATATGCGCCGCAAAAGACAATACATCGTTCTTTCGTTTGCCTCTACGGCCCGCGCGATGGGCTGGGAGAAAGAGTGCGCCGCCCGGGGTATCCCGGGGCGGCTCATCCCGCTGCCCAGTGAGATCACGGCAGGCTGCGGCCTCGGCTGGCGGATGCTGCCCGAGGACTGGCAGGCGTGGCAGTCTCAGCTGAACGATGCGGGCTACGATGCTGCCACACCGGTGGAGCAATAAACCATAATGGAGAAATTCTATGTCGATTCGTGAGTTTTTGGACGCTTTGCGCAGCACACAGGGGCAGAATACGCTGGCCTCTGTACTGGAGGGGCCGGAAAGCGGAGCGAGGCTTCTTCTTTGTGAAGGCGTACCCGTCTGGCCCGCAAGACCGGAGGGGCTGCTGGCCCGGAATCTCCCGGCGCTGGCCGGATGTGGTGCAAGCGGCATCCTGACTCTGGAAAATAAGCGGGTCTTCGTGGAAAAATTTGGAGGCGCGCCCCGGCTCGTCATCTGCGGCGGAGGCCATGTGGCCGAGTCCGTCGTCCGGCTGGCCGTCATGCTGGGCCTGCTCGTCACCGGCCTCGAGGAGCGGCCAGAGTACGCTGACGCCCTTCGCCGCGCCGGGGCCGAAAAGGTCCTCTGCGGTCCTTATGCCGAAAATCTCACGCAGGTGGAGGGCAGTGCGGAGACCTGCTTTGTTGTCGCCACCCGCGCCCACTCCTTCGACGTGGAATGCCTTACCGAAATATACAAGAAACGATTTGCCTACGTTGGTATGCTGGGCAGCCGAAGCCGGTCGGCCCTTGTCCGCCGCCAGCTCATCGAGGCCGGAACTGCCCCGGAAAAGGCCGAAGAACTCCACGCTCCCATCGGCCTCGCCATCAAGGCGCAGACAGCGCAGGAAATCGCACTATCCATCCTCGCGGAGATCGTTGAGGTGAAAAATGGCCGTCAGCAGACGGAAGGCTTCCCGCCCGAGCTGCTGAATGCGCTGGATGCCTGCACGGGACAGGGAAGGGCTCCTGTCCTTGTGACCATCGTTTCCCGCCACGGTTCGACCCCCCGGGAGGTGGGAGCAAAGATGCTGGTGTTGCCGGACGGCAGATCCGTGGGCAGTGTGGGCGGCGGCATTATGGAATACCGTGTGCAGCAGCTTGCATCAAAAATGCAGGCGGGCGAGGCTGCGCTCTGCCAGCTGGCAGAGTATTCGGCCAGCGCGAAAGAGGACGATGCGGCGCTGGCTGCCTGCGGCGGCTCGATGAACGTGTTCCTGCAGCTGCTCAAGGAGGAAGAAAACAATGAAGCGTGATGACGTCATCCTGGTGCGCGGCGGCGGCGACCTCGCCACCGGCACCATCCATCGGCTGTGGTCGGCGGGATTGAAAGTGCTCGTGCTCGAGGCAGAGCATCCTGCCGCTATCCGCCGCCAGGTCTCGGTAAGTGAGGCCGTGTATGAGGGCGGGGCTGTCGTGGAGGGAATGCGCGCCACCCTTGTAAAAACTCTGGATGAGGCCGTTGTGGTCTGGCATCGCGGCGATGTACCGGTGATGGTGGACCCGAAAGGGGAGCTCATCCCGCAGGTGCGGCCTGCCGTGCTCGTTGATGCCATCCTTGCAAGAAAAATCTCGGAATGACGCGGGATATGGCTCCGCTGACCATCGCGCTCGGCCCGGGCTTTACCGCCGGTGTGGATGTCGATCTCGTGGTGGAGACCAAGCGCGGCCACCGTCTGGGCCGTATCATCCGGGAGGGTGCGGCCATCCCCAACACGGGCGTCCCCGGAGTCATCGGCGGCTATGGCGCTGAGCGTGTCATCCACGCAGAAAAGGCCGGTGTCTTCCGGAATGTATGTGCCATCGGAGATATTGTGTCGGCGGGTGAAACGATCGCGGAGATTGAAACGCCGGACGGCATCCGCGCTCCGGTGACGACCCGCATCGCGGGCATCCTGCGCGGACTGCTGCGGGATGGCTACCCCGTCACGCCCGGCTTCAAGGTGGCTGACGTGGACCCCCGCCGGGAGGAGCTGGAAAACTGCTTCCTCATCTCCGATAAGGCGCGCTGCATCGCGGGAAGTGTGCTGGAGCTGATCGCGGCAAATCTGTGGAAATAATAAAAAGGGAAGGGACTGCCCAAGACAGCCCCTTCCCTTTTTTACATCAAATATCCAAGCCGGTAATCCCCGAGACACACCCGAAATGCGCCCCACGTCGAGGAGAACTCGATGCCGTGAGCCCGGAGCTTCCCGGTATCCATCGCGAGGTTGCGGGTGAGATCGGATTCCTCGATCGTTACATCCGCCTGCAGTAAATTGGCGAAGCATCGCGCAGTCTCGACCATATCTCCGTCGCACTCGCTGCCGAAGTTGTAGACGCCGCCGGGCAGCTCCATCGCAGGGACGAGGTTCTCGATGACCTCCCGCACATAGCCCACGCCCCGGTAGTCATTGCGCGAAAAGCGCAGCACTTCACCGGTCTTTGCCGCTCTCAGGATGTTCAGCGGCAGGTTGCCCCGGATGGGCAGATGATAGCCCGGGAGGTCGTACATCCAGGGCAGACGGAGCGCCACAGCATCCGGGCAGCGGGCCAGCACCCGGGCCTCGGCCTCGAGCTTGTGCTGTCCGTAGATGTTGGAAGTGGAGAGGGGCAGCGTCTCCGCCAGCGCCCCCCGCTGCGTCACGCCCGCATACACCTGGTCGGAGCTGCAGGAGAGCAGCTTTGCGCCCACCTCCTCCGCGCCCTTCGCCACCCACTCGGGCAGCAGGACGTTGGCGCGGAAGGAGTCCTCCGGCTCCTGCTGGCAGTACTGGGTGTTGGAGAGGGCCGCCGTGTGGACGATGACGTCCGGGTGCTCCTTCAAAATGAAGCGCAGCACCGCGCTTTCGTCGGCAGTGCGCAGGGTGTCGGACGGGAAGGCGCAGAGCGCAAACTTCCCCCGCCACATATCGAGGATGCGCGCGCCCACAAAGCCGCCTGCGCCGGTCACAAGAACTCGTTTCATAGGGCAGTCACCTCAGTGAACAAGGAGCAGTTCCAGCACGAAGACGACGGCGCAGCAGGCCACCGACACCTGGAACAGGCTGGCTCCGAACCATGCCGCCGTAATGCCTACCACCAGCGCCACCGCACCAGCTGTCGGACTCTGGGTGGCGTTGACGATGGCCGGGAAGGTCATGACCGCCAGAGTGACGTAAGGGACGTAGTACAGGAACGACTGGATGAACCGGTTTTTGATGGGCTTCCGGATGAGGGTCAGCGGCAGGATGCGGATGGTGTAGGATACGGCGAACATCACTGCGATGTAAAGCCAGTTGCTGCGGATCATTGTTCGGCCTCCTCACTCTGGGTCTTGACGGGAAATAACAGCGCACCTGCACAGGAAATAGCCACTGTCAGGATGATGGTGCGGGTGCCGTCCGACAAGGCGGAGATGCCCGGAAGATAGGTGCAGGCAAAGCTCAGCGCAAAGCTGATGGCCACCAGCGCGGCCACGATCTTATCCTTCCGGGCCGGAGGAATGATGATGGCGAGGAACATGCCGTAGAGCGCCACGCTCAGTGCGCTGACGGCCCGCAGGGGCAGCAGATTGCCCGCGATGATGCCCAGCGCTGTACCCGAAGCCCACGCCGGCGCGGCCAGCGCGATGGCGCCGTAGGTGTAGAAGGGGTTCAGGTAGCCCGGCCGGGCGATGGTGATGCCGAACAGCTCGTCAGTGACGTCATAGCCGATGATAAGCCGGTGGAAAAACGGCGTACCGGGGGCGAACCGCTGGGCCAGCGCACAGCTCATCAGCAGATAGCGGGCGTTGGCGATGAGGGTGATGATGGCTACCTCGAGATAGGTCGCGCCGCTGGCAATGAGGGTAAAGGCGGCGTACTCGCCCGCCGAAGCATTGTTGAGCAGGCTGGCCACGAAGCCCTGCAGGGGTGCAAAACCCGCCGTCCGGGCCGCGATGCCCAGCGAGAACGACACCGCAAAATACCCCAGCGCGATCGGCACACCGTCCCGCATCCCCTCGCAGAACACCTTGCGGCTGAAAGCATAGGGTTTGGCGGGCTGTGCGGAGCGGAGAGTCTGGTTCGACGACTCATGCGTAGTTTCCATGAGAAAAGCTCCTTTCCAATTTCAGACACGAACCTTATTATAGCATAGTTTGAGAGAAAATGACATCGGGCAGAAACGAAAAACCACAGCTTTCACCCCTGAAAGCTGTGGCATTTTCAAGATGGACTGCTTACTTGAACAGCTTGCGGCCAGCCCAGATGCAGACACAGGCGCCGATGACCGAGACGATGATCTCACCCACGAGGCCGGTAGCGGACAGGCCCACGAGGCCGAAGAGGATGCCGCCCACAAAGCTGCCCAGGATGCCCAGCACGATGTTGCGCAGGGCGCTGGTCTCACTGCCCATGATGCGGCCTGCGATGGAACCGGCCAGCGCACCGATGAGAAGGCTGAAGATAAAACCAAACATAAGAAAAACCTCCTGAAATATGTAAAATCAGACGTTGGATGCTTCCTCCCGCGCGCAGCGGCAGATGTCCGAAAGACAGCATTTTTCGCACTCCGGCTTCCGGGCATTGCAGACGGCCCGGCCATGCATCACGAAACGATGGCACAGATCACTGCCCTCTTCGGGCGGGACGATCTTCCAGAGCGCCATCTCCACCTTCTGCGGTTCCTTGATGCCGTCCACAAGGCCGATCTTGTTGCACAGGCGGATGCAGTGGGTGTCGGTGACGATGGCGGGCTTGCCGAACACGTCGCCCATGATGAGATTTGCGCTCTTGCGGCCCACGCCGGGCAGTGCCAGCAGTTCCTCAAAGGTCGTCGGCACCTTGCAGTCGTACTTGTCCCGCAGCATCCGCATACAGGCCGAGATGTCCCGGGCCTTGCTGCGGCCCAGCCCGCAGGGTTTGACGATGGCTTCGATGTCCTCGGGCTCTGCCTCGGCCAGCGCGGCCACCGACGGATATTTTGCAAACAGGTCCTGCACCACGATATTCACCCGGGCGTCGGTACACTGGGCCGCCAGCCGGACGCTCACCAGCAGCTGCCAGGCGTGGTCGTAGTCCAGCGTGCAGCCTGCGTCGGGATACTCCGCCTTGAGCCGCCGGATGACCTCCAGAGCCAGCTCTTTTTTGGCCGTCAGGTCTTCGGCGGAGATGTTCTTTCCGCGCATACATTTCCCCTCGTTTCTTAATTGGAATGGCACAAGCATATCATGTTTTGCGAAATTTGTAAATGCTTTGTCGTTTATCTGAGAATCATTTTCATTATTTCTCTTGCCGCGGCGTGCAAAATGCGCTATACTATAAAAGAGAAGGATTCTCATGATCATTTTTGGAGGGAAGACCTATGAACGAACCGCTGGCGCAGCGTCTGCGCCCCAAAACGCTGGCCGATGTCTGCGGCCAGCAGCATCTTCTGGCCGAGGGACAGGTGTTCCGCCGCACCATCGAGAGCGGTCGTATCCCCAACATGATCTTCTACGGCCCCTCCGGCACGGGCAAGACCACCGTCGCCCGCATCATCGCCGAGAACAGCGGCATGACCCTCCATAAGCTCAACGGCACTTCCTGCGGCACCGGCGACATCAAAGCAGTGCTGAAGGACATCGGCACGCTGGCCGGGGCAGGGGGCATCCTGCTCTACCTCGACGAGATACAGTACCTCAACAAAAAGCAGCAGCAGAGCCTTCTGGAGTGCATCGAGGACGGTTCTGTCACCCTCATTGCCTCTACCACCGAGAACCCTTACTTTTACATCTATAATGCACTGCTGTCCCGCTGTACGGTATTTGAGTTCAAGTCCCTCTCCGCCGCCGACGTGGAGCGGGGCATCCGCAACGCCCTGAAAAAGCTCTCGGAGTCGGAATCACAGCCTGTCGTGATGGACGAGGACGCCTGCGCCTACCTCGCCGAGAGTGCGGGCGGCGACCTGCGCAAGGCGCTGGGCTGTCTCGATTTCGTGGTGACGGCGGCCCCCGTGGACGAAACCGGAAAGCACATCACCCTCGAGATGATACAGCAGGTCACCCGCCGCACGGCCATGCGGTACGACCGGGACGGCGACGACCACTACGACATCGTGTCGGCCTACCAGAAGTCCATGCGCGGCTCCGACCCCAACGCCGCCCTCCACTATCTGGCCCGTCTGCTGGAAGCGGGCGACCTGCCCTCGGCTTGCCGCCGGTTGATGGTCTGCGCCTGTGAGGACGTGGGCCTTGCATACCCGCAGATCATCCCCATCGTCAAGGCGGCAGTGGACGCAGCCAACATGGTGGGTCTGCCGGAAGCCCGGCTCCCGCTGGCCGATGCCGTCATTCTCGTGGCAACCAGCCCGAAATCCAACAGCGCCCACGACGCCATCAATGCGGCCATCGCCGATGTGCAGGCGGGGCGCACCGGCCCCATCCCGCGCCAGCTGCAGAACAAGCACTTCGACGGCGAGGATGCTGCCGTCAAGGGCCAGAACTACAAGTACGCCCACGACTATGAGAATCACTGGGTGGACCAGCAATATCTGCCCGACCTGCTCAAGGATGTGAAATACTATACGTTCGGCGACAACCGCGCCGAACAGGCCGCCCGGGCCTACTGGGCGAAGATCAAGGGGGAAGACAAGCTCTGAACCCGGCCTTTATCCCGATACACACCCCCTCAGAAAAAGGAGAAAGACCATGCGTTATTCCAAACAGCGCGAGCTGGTACTGCAGAAGGTGGAGCAGCTCTGCGACCACCCTACCGCCGAGGAGATTTTCGACCTCGCAGTCAGGGAATGTCCCGGCCTGAGCCTTGGTACCGTCTACCGCAACCTCAACAGTCTCGTAGATGCAGGCCGCGTCCGCCGCGTCTCCATCCCGGGCAAGGCTGACCGCTTCGACCACACGCTGGGCTGGCACAGCCACCTCTACTGCAACTGCTGCGGCAGAGTCGTGGACGCCGACGTGGACGAAAAGCAGGTGATGAAGCTGGTGCGCAACCAGAAGGGCGTCGTGCAGGACTGCGCCGTGGTGCTGTTCGGCCTGTGCGAGAAGTGTGCCGCCAAGCAGGCTCAGTAAAAATAAGCTCTTGCCCTCCAAGGCCAAAAAGGGTATACTATAAAGAGCTTTCTTTATAGTATCAGTATGTCTGCTGCCGGAGGTGTGTCCCCGGCGGCAGAGAAGGATGGTTTCATTGGAGTACATAGCATTTGAACATAACAACGCGGCGGCAGAGCTGGTCAAGCTGGCCTATGACACCCCGCCGCTGGCCTTCGTCCACAGCTACGGCTGCCAGCAGAATGTCAACGACGGCGAGCGCATCAAGGGTGTGCTGATGGACATCGGCTACGGCCTGTGTGACAAGCCCGAGGACGCCGACCTCATCCTTTTCAACACCTGCGCCGTCCGTGAGCACGCCGAGCAGCGCGTCTTCGGTAACGTGGGCGCCCTCAAGGGCCTGAAAGAGAAGAAGCACGGCCTCATCATCGGCCTCTGCGGCTGCATGGCCAACCAGAAGCACGTTGTGGAAAAGCTGCGCCAGAGCTACCCCTACGTAGACCTCGTGTTCGGCGTGGACGGCATCGACACGCTGCCCCGGCTCATCGCCCAGAAATTGCACAAGCACAAGCGGGTGCTCATGGAGCCGGCTCAGCGCCCCGTCATCGTGGAGAATATCCCCATCCGCCGCGAGAGCGAGTTCCGTGCCTGGCTGCCCATCATGTATGGCTGTGACAACTTCTGCACCTACTGCATCGTGCCTTATGTCCGCGGCCGCGAAAAGAGCCGCAAGCCCGGCGACATCCTCGCCGAGTTCAAGAGTCTCGTGGAGGCGGGCTACAAGGAGATCACCCTTCTGGGCCAGAATGTCAACAGCTACGGCAAGGGCCTTGAGGAGCAGGTGGATTTCTCCGACCTGCTCAACCTGCTCTGTACCGTCCCGGGCGACTACCACATCCGTTTCATGACCAGCCACCCGAAGGACGCCAGCTTCAAGCTCATCGACACCATCGCGGCCCAGCCGAAGATCTGCAAGCATCTGCATCTTCCGGTGCAGTGCGGCTCGGACCGTCTGCTCGTCCAGATGAACCGTCACTATACCGTGGAGCATTACCTCGAGCTCATCGAGTATGCCCGGAAGAAGGTCCCCGGCATCACCTTCTCCAGCGACATCATCGTGGGCTTCCCCGGCGAGACCGAAGAGGACTTCCAGAAGACCCTCGAGCTGGTGCAGAAGGTGGGCTATATGCAGCTGTTCACCTTCATCTACTCCAAGCGCACCGGCACCAAGGCGGCAGATATGCCCGACCCCACCCCTCGCAAGGAGAAGACCGACCGCATGACCCGCCTGCTCAAAGTCCAGGACGACATCGCAATGGCCCTCGTAAAGGCTCAGGTGGGCCAGACCGTCCGCGTCCTCGTGGAGGGCTATGGCCGCAATGAAGGCACCCTCTCGGGCCGTCTCGACAACAACCTTACCGTCGAGTTCAAGGCTGACTCCGCCCTCATGGGCAGCTACGCGATGGTGCGCCTCACAGGCGCCCGTGCCACCGTCCTGCTGGGCGAATTGGTTGAATCATGATATTCTGGATACACTATCCTAATATATAACACAGGAACGATAAAAGGAGACTATTACAATGGATTGCATCGACCTTTTCAAGCGTGCCGCCATGGCACTTCAGACCGACTCCCGCTATCTGGCTATGGACCAGGCCCGCAAGATGAACGACAAGGACGAGGAACTGCAGAACCTCATCGGCGAGTTCAATCTGGCCCGCATGGACCTGAACAACGAGATCGGCAAGCCCGAGCGCAGCGATGAGCGCATCGCCGAGCTGAACCAGAAGGTGAACGACCTCTACGGCAAGATCATGGCCGATGACGGCATGGTGGCCTACAACGAGGCAAAGCGCGACTGCGAGGCCCTCGTGAACTATATCGACGCCATCATCAACACTGCAATGAACGGCGGCGACCCCATGACCGTGCAGGAGCCTTCCGCTTCCTGCACCGGCAGCTGCTCCACCTGCGGCGGCTGCCACTAAGGCTTAAACCATGAAACACAAAACGCGGCTGTGCAATGCAGGGCCGCGTTTTGCTTGCAACAGGCGGTTTTGGATGGCAAACCGACAACTAGGGGAGGAAGGTGAACGGTCATGGCAGAGCTTTCGCCCATGATGCAGCAATATCTGGAGATCAAAAAACAACATAAGGATGAGATTCTTTTCTACCGCATCGGCGACTTCTACGAGATGTTCTTCGACGATGCGCTCACAGCCTCGAGGGAGCTGGATCTGACCCTCACGGGCAAGCAGTGCGGCCTCGAAGAGCGCGCGCCCATGTGCGGCGTACCGTTCCACAGCTATGAGGGCTATGTGGCCCGCCTCATCTCGAAGGGCTACAAGGTCGCCATCTGTGAGCAGATGGAAGACCCGGCCAAGGCCAAGGGTCTTGTGAAACGCGACATCATCCGCGTGGTCACGCCCGGCACCGTCATCGAGAGCAGTATGCTTCAGGATGACAAAAACAACTACATTGCGAGTATTTTTCTGAAAGGCGGCGCAGCGGGCCTTTGCTTTGCGGATGTCTCCACCGGCACGGCCCATATCACCGAGCTCAAGCGGGAAAAGATCGCCCCGGCGGTCATTGCGGAACTCTGCCGCTACCACCCCAGCGAGGTGCTGATGAACCCGGGTCTGCTGGACTGCCGGGAGATCACTGCCTACATCAAAAAGAATATGGACTGCGCCGTCGAGCTGGTGGAAGAGGAGCGGTACGCCCCGGGTCTCGTGGCCATCTCCCTCGAGAACCAGTTTGGCCGCGACTGGGCCGCAAAGACCGGCATCGCGGAAGACGGCCTTGTCCGCTTGGCAATGGCCGCGCTGCTGGAATATCTCCATGATACGCAAATTAAAGGCGTCGAGCGCCTGAAAACGGTCATCACATACAATGAAGCTCAGTTCATGAGCCTGTCGCCGGTCACCCGGGCAAATCTCGAGCTGACCGAGACGCTGCGGGGCCGCGAAAAGCGGGGAACGCTGCTCTGGGTGCTGGACAAGACCAGCACCGCCATGGGCAAGCGGATGCTCCGCAGCTGGATCGAGCAGCCGCTCATTTCCAGCGCCGCCATCAACCGCCGCCTCAACGCGGTGGAAAGCCTTGTGAACCAGACCATGCAGCGGGGCGATCTGATCGAACAGCTCCACTACATCGCCGACCTCGAGCGCCTGATGACCCGCGCGGTCTATGGCTCCGCCACCCCCAAGGAGATCTACACGATGGCCCAGACCTGTGAGCGTCTGCCGGAACTGCGGGCGCAGGCCGAGAGCTGCAGCTGCCCGGAGCTGACTGCTCTTGCAGGACAAATCGACCTGCTGGACGATGTGAAGACGGCCATCCTCGCCGCCATCGACCCGGAAGCGCCCTCCACCCTCAAGGACGGCGGCGTCATCGCCAAGGGTTACCACCCCGAGGTGGACGAGCTGCGCTCCATCCGGGACAACACCAAGGGCGTCCTCGCCCAGCTGGAAACGCGCCTGCGGCAGGAGACCGGAATCCCCAAGCTGAAGATCGGCTACAATCACGTCTTCGGCTACTACATCGAGGTCAGCAACTCCTATCAATCCATGGTCCCCGAGACCTACATCCGCAAGCAGACCCTCACCTCCGGCGAGCGCTATATCACCCAGGAGCTGAAAGAGCTGGAAAGCAAGATCTTAGGTGCGCATGAGCGTCTCATTGCGCTGGAGCACCGTCTCTTCTCGGAACTGCTGGAAACGATCGGCGGCCAGCTCGACCGCATCCAGCGGACAGCAAATGCTGTGGCCGAGCTGGACGTGCTGGCGGCGCTGGCGCAGGTGGCCGCTGAAAACAACTACTGCCGCCCTGTGGTGGATGACAGCGACGAGCTGACCATCACCGAGGGCCGCCACCCGGTGGTCGAGCAGATGCTGAAAGGCAGCCTCTTCGTCCCCAACGATACCAAACTCAACTGCACCACCGACCGCTGTCTCATCATCACCGGCCCGAACATGGCAGGCAAATCGACGTATATGCGCCAGAACGCCCTTATCGCTCTGATGGCGCAGATCGGCTCCTTCGTCCCGGCGTCCAGCTGTCATGTGGGCGTCGTGGACGCCATCTTTACCCGCATCGGCGCATCGGACGACCTTGCCGCCGGCCAGTCCACCTTCATGGTCGAGATGACCGAGGTGGCCGAAATTCTCAAGAACGCCACCCCCAAGAGCCTCGTCGTGCTGGACGAAATTGGCCGCGGCACCTCTACCTTCGACGGTATGAGCATCGCCCGGGCCGTCGTGGAGCATATCTCCGATCCGGCCAAGGGCCTCGGCTGCAAGACCCTCTTCGCCACCCATTACCACGAGCTGACGGATCTGGAAGGGTCCATCGAGGGCGTCAAAAACTATAACATCGCGGTCAAGAAGCGGGGAGAGGACATCACGTTCCTCCGCCGCATCATTCGCGGCCCCGCCGACGACAGCTACGGCATCGAGGTGGCGAAGCTGGCCGGCCTGCCCGGCACCGTGACCCGCCGCGCCCATGAGGTGCTGCGCGCGTTGGAAGCGTCTGCCCCGAAGAACAAGGTGGAGCAGATGGATTTCGACGCCCTGCAGGAGTATTCTTCGCCCGCCGTCCCCAGCGAGATGATGGAAAAGCTCGAGGCACTGGACGTTGAGACCCTGACCCCCATCGAGGCGCTGAACTTCCTCTACGAGCTGAAAAAGACCCTGAGCGGCAGCCTGAATGGCTGATTTTATCTGAAACGGAGGGAAACGAATGGCAGAGATACACGTTCTCGACAAGCATACGGCAGAACTCATCGCCGCCGGTGAGGTGGTCGAGCGGCCCGCGTCGGTCGTCAAGGAGCTTCTGGAAAACTCCATCGACGCCGGTGCGTCTCAAATCACCGTCTCCATCGAGTCGGGCGGCGTCCGTCTGATTGAGATCAGCGACAACGGCACCGGCATCGAGGCAAAATACATCCCCACGGCCTTCATCCGCCATGCCACCAGCAAGATCCGGACGGAAGACGACCTCACCAGCATCCACACGCTGGGCTTCCGCGGCGAAGCGTTGGCCTCTATCGCCAGCGTGGCCCGCGTCGAAGTGCTCACCCGCACCGAGGCCGACGAGTGCGCTTCCCTCTACCGTATCGAGGGCGGGGAAGAGCAGCCCATCGAGCCGGGTGCGCGAGGCGTCGGCACCACCATCCGGGTCTGTGACCTCTTTTTCAACACGCCCGCCCGGATGAAGTTCCTCAAAAAGGATTCCAGCGAGGGTACTTTCGTGGCCGACATCGTGGGCCATCTGGCCCTGAGCCACCCCGAGGTGAGCTTCAAGTTCATCCGCGAAGGCAAACTGCAGTATGTCACCCCCGGTGACGGCCAGCTCCGCAGCGCGGCTTACGCCGTGCTGGGCCGGGAGTTCAGCCGTGACCTCGTGGAGGTGGATAACCGCGAGGGCGTCTACCGCGTCTGGGGGCTCATCACCCAGCCCCGCAGCTGCCGCGCCAGCCGCAGTATGCAGTATTTCTATATCAATGGCCGCTATGTCCGCAACCGCACCATGATGGCGGGCATGGAAATGGCGTTCAAGGGTACCACGATGCAGGGCAAGTTTCCTGGAGGGATCCTGCTTCTTGAGATGCCCGCCGACCTTGTGGATGTCAACGTCCATCCGGCAAAAACAGAAGTCCGCTTTGCCCGGGAAAACGACATCTTCGACCTCGTCTACCATGCCGTCAAGCTGGCACTGAGCCAGCCGGGTACAGGGGAGAGACGGTTCGTCTTTGACAGCGAGAAAGAAGATGATGCATCCAACGAACATGAAAATAGCGGAAATAAAGAAGAAAATGCTGTAAAGAATAATAACTTTACAGGACTTTCGGCGGTGATCTCGGGCCAGGCAGAGCCGGGAAGCCTGCCGCACCCGGAGGAAAAGCCTCTCCGCCCGGCGGCACCGGCAGCGTCTGTGACACCCCGCCCGACACAGCCCTCTGCCCCGGAGCGGGACATCCTCCCGCTGCCCGTAAAAGCCCCGGAAAAGGCTGCGCCGGCAGCGGAACACACATGGACAACGGTTGCGGCCTCCGAGCCTCTTCCGATGAACGCCGCCCTCCACAGTCCTGAGCCGCCGCAGGAGGAAAGCGTCCTTGAGCCGCCGCCCTTCCGGGCTGCATCCAATGA
>ENA-OQJP01000107-OQJP01000107.1-human-gut-metagenome-genome-assembly--contig:-NODE-107-length-36390-cov-6.257728_pt1 | contig 36390 bp, 32 predicted proteins | sample MGYA00242611_ERZ504778 | MGnify/ENA primary metagenome ERZ504778 (study PRJEB26092, sample SAMD00036349) | human gut metagenome | host: Homo sapiens | study: EMG produced TPA metagenomics assembly of...
GGAATGTGAGCATATGCATGGTGATACACGGTTTGGAAGCGGTTCTTCGCGTTTTGAACCATTGGCCTCGATTTCGGCTGCAGCTTTTTTTGGAAGGCATCTTAGTCGGTTTGTTGTCGGGAACGGTCATCAGCTTTTTTCGCTGGGGACTCGAAACAGGATCTGTTTGGCGCCAGTGGTTTTATGCCAACGTCTTGAGTGGTGGCAGCCTCGTTGTAAATGGCTTATGGTTTGCCCTGTTACTGGCGGCAGCCCTTATTCTATGGCTTCTCGGTCGTTATGAGCCGCAGGCCGGCGGCAGCGGGATACCTCAGATCAAAGGGGTCATCTTGGGGGCCATTCGCCTCCGCTGGTTTCGCGTCCTTTGGGTCAAGTTAGTCGGTGGGATACTCGGCATCGGATTAGGCTTATCCTTAGGTCGGGAAGGGCCGTCGATTCAGATCGGTGCCGTCGCGGCTCAAGGGATGAGTCGTCTGTTCGGACGGACGCGGATGGAGGAGCGATACCTTATCACAGCCGGGGCCAGTGCCGGGTTAGCGGCGGCATTTAACGCGCCCCTGGCAGGCGTCATGTTTGCCTTGGAAGAGCTGCACCGCAATTTTTCCGGTGTCGTCCTGGCACCGGCCATGGCAGCGGCTTTGATGGCGACCATGGTCAGTCGTTACCTTTTTGGACGGGAACCGGTTTTTCATTTCGGCATCTTGCCGCACTTTCCTCTGCGGTATATGTGGCTGGCCGTAATTTTGGGAATCATTGTCGGAATTGCCGGGGTGATTTTTAATAAAGGATTGCTAAATATACATTATTTCTATGAGCTTCCGGTATTTCGCAATCGCTATATGCCCATCGCCTTTGCCATGAGCATGGCCGGCGTCTTAGGCTATGTTTTTCCCGACGTCCTAGGCGGTGGCAATGAGCTGGTTAACGCTTTGTACACCCTGCCGCTGTCCCTTCAGCTGTTTGCCCTCTTGTTGGTCGGAAAATTTCTCTTCACTCTTATCAGTTACGGCTGCGGCGTTCCTGGCGGCTTCTTTTTGCCCATGCTGGTACTAGGGGCGCTGACTGGCGGCATGGTGGGAATTATTTTCATTCAGATGGGCCTTATTTCATCGTATTATCTATCGAATATCGTCGTCCTTTCCATGGCCGCTTTTTTTGCCGCTTCCGTTCAATCTCCGGTTACGGGGACCATCCTCATTATGGAAATGACCGGTTCCTATGAACACCTGTTGGCTTTGTGTACGGTCTCTTTGGTAGCCCTCGTCGTGGCCCAGCTCTTTCGGGGCGAACCGATTTATGAAGTACTGCTCCAGCGCAGTCTGGCCAAGCATAAACCTGCCTTATCGTCGAGTGAACGGCGAAACCTCTTAGAATTGACCGTCGTCAGTGGAAGTCAGGCTGACGGCAAGTATATCGGACGCATTGCCTGGCCCTCTCATACGGCCATCGTTGACGTAAAACGCGGCAGTGGCGACATCATCCCTGATGATGAGACTTGTCTTCGAGCGGGAGACTACCTCTATGTACTGACCGACTCCATTGAAGGGGCCGAAGCGATAAGAAATATTGTGGAGAGAACAGGCGACGAGAACATGTAAAATTGTATAATAATTATAGAAAAATAAGACTAGGTGCTAAAAAATATCTGTCATACTTGAGTATTAAGGCATATATGATGTTTCGAAAGTAATCAGAACAGAGAATAAAACAATCAAAAAGTAGGTTTAACTATCCATTTTTTGACTTATGGTGATGAGTTTGCTATAATTCAGGACGTACTTGAGATTGTATTCATTCGAAGAGGTGGTTTTTTGCGAAATCGTATTTTGAAACATCGTATGTTAATCTTAGTGACAATGATCTTTGTATTTGCATTTTCGTCTTTGGCTTGTGCAAGTGTACAAATGGGAATGAAGGGCTCTCTTGTTCAGAGCGTTCAATATATGCTTCAAGATGCGGGCTACTTGTCCGGTAGTGCAGATGGTGATTTTGGTGCTCAGACGCAGCAGGCTGTCGTACAATTCCAGACAGACCATGGTCTGTCTGCCGACGGTATCGTCGGCTCGCAGACGATGGAAGCGCTCTCTGAAGCCAGTGGCCGTCCGGTTCCGGAAGAAGCTGCGTCGGCGACGGAAGGTCATCAGCGTCGGTTGGTTATGGAAGCTACGGCTTATACGGCTCAAGATGGCGGTGGCAGCGGTTATACGGCTACCGGCCAGTATCTCCAGCGTGGGATGGTTGCCGTTGACCCGTCGGTTATTCCCCTTGGCTCACAGCTTTACATCGAAGGTTACGGCTATGCCGTGGCTGCCGATACCGGTGGAGCTATCGTAGGTGACCGTATTGACTTGGCTATGGACTCCACGAGTGAAGCCCTCAATTTTGGCCGTCAAGACGTCGTCGTTTATGTATTAGGTTAATCTCAAGTTGATGCTAGGATATCAATTAGCTGAAAAGGGGCTGTTGTACAGTAAGTTGTGCAACAGCCTTTTTTTTCGCCCCGTTTTGTGGTATCCTTAAAAGGATTTATATAGTGATGTAATTCAGGGAGGCTATTGCTGAATGAAAAATACTATTGCACTTATCCTCGCTGCCGGCAAAGGGACTCGGATGAAATCGAAGCTCCCCAAGGTTTTGCACAAAGTCGGCGGCGTTCCGATGGTGGAACAGGTGCTTCGGGCTGTTAAGACAGCCGGAACGACGCGCCAAATTGTTGTTGTCGGTTTTGGCGGGGAAACGGTCCGCGATTACCTCGGTGATCAGGCCGAAACGGTCGTACAGCAGGAACAGCTCGGTACGGGTCATGCCGTACTTCAGGCAGAACCGCTGTTAAACGGCGTTTCCGGTACCCTTTTAGTCACTTGCGGTGATACGCCGCTGGTAACGACAGAGACCTTTACGGCCCTCGTCGACTGCCATGAAAAAAGCGGTGCTGCGGCAACGGTACTGACGGCGCATATGCCGGATCCTACGGGGTATGGCCGTGTCATCCGCGATGATAAAGGGCAGGTCGTCAAAATTGTCGAACAGAAAGACGGCACGCCGGAAGAACTCCTTGTCGACGAAGTAAACGCCGGCATTTACTGCTTTGATATGCCCCTTTTGTGGGATATGCTGCATAACGTTACCAATGACAATGCCCAGGGCGAGTATTATCTGACCGATATCATCGGCATGCTCGTATCGTCGGGCCACATTGTCAGCGCCTTTGCGGCACCGTCTTATGACGAAACGCTGGGCGTCAATTCCCGCCAGCAAATGGCCGAAGCCGAACAGATTTTGCGCCGTCGCAAGCTTCAGCAGCTCATGGCTGACGGCGTTTCGATCATCGATCCCAATAATACCTATGTCGATACGACCGTTACCATCGGCCGCGATACGGTACTTTATCCGGGGACGATCCTCGAGGGCCATACGGTCATCGGCGAAGACTGCCACATCGGACCCTATGTCCGCATGACCAATGTACAGATGGGCGACGATGACCATGTCCAATTCATGTACGCCCACGACTGCCAGATCAAAAATGGCTGTGAAGTCGGACCCTTCGTCCACTTCCGACCCGATACGGTCATCGGCAATCACGTAAAAGTCGGAAATTATATGGAAGTCAAAAACTCGACGATCGGTGACGGCACGAAACTGCCCCATCTCAGCTATATCGGGGACAGCGATGTCGGTCAGAACGTCAATATCGGCTGTGGGACGATTACCGTCAATTACGACGGCAAGATCAAACACCGTACGACCATCGGCGACCATGCCTTTGTCGGCTGCAACAGCAACCTCGTGGCCCCGGTTACGGTCGGTGATTATGCCTATGTCGGTGCCGGATCTACGATTACCAAAGACGTACCGGCAAAATCCTTATCCGTTGCCCGTGCACGGCAGCGCAATATCGAAGGCTGGGTTAAAGACGATACATATAAGAAATAATACTTTCTCCACCTAGCGTTTATCGGTTTTTATATCGAATCATATATTACAATATTCATATCAGGGAGGCTCACTATGAGTTACGAAGACGGGAAAAAGCTGAAGATTTTTACGGGGAACGCCAATCCGGAATTGGCCAAAGAAATTGTTGAGTACCTTGGCTTAGAATTAGGCAAGGCCTTTGTCGGCAAGTTCAATAATGGTGAAATTCAGGTCATGATCGATGAAAGCGTTCGCGGTAAGGATGTATTCGTCATTCAGCCGACCTGCCAACCGGCTAACGATACCCTTATGGAACTGCTGATCATGGCAGATGCCTTGAAACGCGCTTCGGCAAAACACATCACCGCCGTTGTTCCGTACTATGGTTACGCTCGTCAGGACCGCAAGACCCGCGGCCGTGAACCGATTACGTCTAAATTGGTCGCTGATTTAATGACCAGAGCGGGCATTACCCGCGTCGTTACGATGGACCTCCATGCCGGTCAGATCCAGGGCTTCTTTGACATCCCTGTCGATCACCTCGGCTCGGCTTCCATCATTGCTCGGTATATTAACCAGAAAAAAGAAGAAACGGATTTGGGCGACCTCGTCGTCGTATCTCCGGATCTCGGTGGCGTAACCCGTGCCCGTGACTTGGCTGACCGGGTCAGTGCACCTATCGCCATCATTGAAAAACGCCGTCCTCGTCCGGGCGTCGCTGAAGTCATGAATATCATTGGCGACATCAAAGGCAAGACTTGTATCCTCGTCGACGACATCGTCGATACGGCAGGTTCCTTGTGCGGCGGTGCTAAGGCCTTGAAAGAAATGGGAGCTTCCCGCGTCTTTGCTGCCTGCGCTCATGCCGTCCTCACCGATCCGGCTGTCGAACGGATTCAGAAATCGGTCATCTCCGAATTGATCATTACCAATACGATTCCCTTGCCGCCGGAAAAGAAGAGCGACAAGATCAAAGTCCTTTCCGTAGCACCTCTCTTAGGGGAAGCTATCATGCGCATCTTCCATGACGTCTCTGTCAGCCGTCTTTTCGATAAATAAGGAAACTGCACCGTGCATATGATCGTAGGCCTGGGCAATCCGGGCCGCCAATATGAACAATCAAAACATAATACGGGATTCGATGTCATCGATGAACTGGCCAAGCGCTGGGAAGTTACGTCCTGGCAGGAGCGGATGGACGCTCTCGTCGCCCAGGTGACCGTTGACGATGAAAAAATCATCCTGGTCAAGCCCCAGACCTTCATGAATGACAGCGGCCGGGCTGTCGGCCCTTTGATGCGTTGGTATAAGGTAGAGCAGCCTGACGTCTACGTCGCTTATGACGACATGGATCTGGCTGTCGGCCGCCTGCGCATTCGCAAAAACGGTAGTGACGGCGGGCACAATGGCATTAAGAGCCTGTTTGCCAACGGCTGTACCGATTTTACCCGATTCCGCGTCGGCATTGGCCGCCCGCTGCCTCATCACGATGTCATCGACCATGTCTTGACGCCGTTTCCGGAAGAACTTCGCGAAAAGTATCATCAGGGAATCGAAGACGCGGCGACGGCCATTGAAGGCTGCCTGCGCCTCGGTGTCGATAAAGGCATGAACCGCTATAACCCGCGGAAAAAGAAACAATGAGATAAGAGGCTGCCGCGTCTGCGGCAGTCTTTTTTTCTACGTACCTTTCAGGAGGAACCCTATGATTGAGAAACTGCATACGTCGCCGGACGTATACCGTATCCGCGTCGTGTTACCGGATAATCCGCTCCAATATTTAAATGCCTATGTCATCAAGGGCAAGACCGAGAATTTGGTCATCGATACGGGCTTCAATCGTCCGGAATGTCAGGATGCCCTGTGCCGTGGTTTGGAAGAACTGGGCATCGAGTTCCGACACACGTCCCTCTTTTTGACCCATCTCCATGCCGATCACACGGGCCTTGTCGGCCTGTTTGCCAAAGAAGGCTGCCCGATTTACATGCACCCCGTCGACTATCAATACCTCGTCGACTCTGAAGACGGCTCGACCTGGAAGGCGGCCGAAGATAATTTCATGCGTGAAGGGATGCCGCCGGAAGAAATTAAAAGCCAATTTTCCAACCAGGCCCGGACCTTTTCGCCGGATCCGCACTTCCCGATTCAAGCCGTCGGCGATGGGGACGTCCTGCACCTGGCAGATTGTGAACTCACGGTCATCCATACGCCGGGCCATACACCGGGCCTGTGCTGCCTCTATATGCCCTGTGAAGGCCTTTTCTTTACGAGTGACCATATTCTCTTCGATATTACGCCCAACATCCAAGTCTGGTATCATATGAAGCATGCCCTGCGGCGGTACTTGGAAAGTTTGCAAAAAGTGAAGAAACTTCCCGTCCGCCTGGCCCTGCCAGCTCACCGGGAAGGGGATACTGCTATTACCGGCCGCATTGATGAACTCTTGGCTCATCATGACCGACGCCTGCGGGAAGTCCTGCGTTTGGCCGGAGACTATCCTCACAGCACGGCCTATGAAATTGCCCCTCATATGACCTGGTCCATGCGCGGCAAGCCCTGGCATGAATTCCCGCCGACGCAGAAGTGGTTTGCCTTAGGGGAAACCTTGTCTCATATCGAATACCTCATGGATAAGGGCCTTCTCCGATGCACGGAAGAAGGGGGCGTCCGCCGGTATGACGTCGTCCCCGGGATGGACGTCGCTCATCTCGTTGACGGCGTGTAATTAATTATCTTTTGTTTATCGAAACGCACTGCGATATTTCACCTTCGCAGTGCGTTTTTTTACCCTTTTTCGTTTTACGGGCCGTTTTTTTGGCAAGACAGGTGGCCCCTAAAAAGCTCATGTTGTCTAACCTGATGGAGAACGATTTGTGATGAACGCGGCGTAATCCGAGCGGATGAAAAAATTATGGAACTGATTTGTCTTTTTGTAAAGGGCGGCAAAGCCCGTAAATACTGCATAAAATCATACAAACTGGAACTATGTAAGGTCTTCCTTCATTTACTTATATAAAGAATAATAATTCTCCGTTATTGACAAATATGACAATTTGACCTATAATAGTCACATAAGAAAAAGTATTAATTAGGAAGCAAATGCTTATAATTTATTTAGATTATATAGCTTATTTTTATTTTTGATTGAGGGGTACAATCCCCTGGAGGAGGAATTGATATGAAGCATGTTGAATTTTACCGCAATGATGCAGATGGTAAAGTTTTGGTCGTCGTCGGCGCACAGGCACCGGAAGAAGTCATTTATGCAGGCCAAAAATTGACGCATCTCGTCGCTGGCTCTGTTGATGCAGCACAGGAAAAACACGTACCGTGTATCCAGAAGATTGACAACCATTTGGAAGTTCAGGTCGGCTCTGTCATTCATCCGATGGAAGAAAAACACTATATTGAATGGATTGCCCTGGTCGATGATAAAGGCGTAGATATCCGTTATCTCAAACCGGGTGAAGAACCGAAGGCTCATTTCGAAACTGGTGATAATGGCGAAGTTTATGCATACTGCAACCTCCACGGCCTGTGGAAAGAAACTTTCTCCGTTAAAGAAGCTCCGGCCCTTGACAGCGCAATGTGTTCACCGGAATTTGGTGGCTGCGTAATTCACGACGTCTAAGAGAAACAGGAGGAATAACACCATGAAAGTATTTGATTTTACCGTTAAAGATATCCGCGGCGGTGACGTTGCCCTGAGCCAGTACGAAGGCAAATTGCTGCTCATCGTCAACACGGCCAGCAAATGCGGATTTACGCCGCAGTACGACGGCCTGGAAGCCCTTTATAAAAAATATAAAGACAAAGGCTTAGTCATCCTCGGTTTCCCGTGCAATCAGTTCTTGGAACAGGATCCGGAAGATAATAAACATATCGAAGATTTCTGCCGCCTGAACCACGGCGTTACCTTCCCGCTCTTCGCTAAGATCGACGTTCGCGGCGAAAAAGCAGATCCCCTTTACAAATATCTCACCGAAGCAGCTCCCTTCAAAGGTTATGAAACGGATAAAGACAGCGGCCGCCTGATTCAGCAGGTCGTAGCTGAACACTATCCGGACAATGCCGAAGGCAACGGCATTAAATGGAATTTCACGAAATTCCTCGTCAGCCGTGACGGCAGCCAGGTTCAGCGTTTTGAACCGAGCACGACTCCGGAAGAATTAGATCCCATTATCGAAAAGGCTCTCTAATCTCTAAGAATCGAAGCCCTACATTACACTTTGTGTTGTAATGCAGGGCTTCTTTTTTTGTTTGTTGTATTGACTTTTGATGGGAAAACTTTCACAAATTTAAGACAGTCTTGTTTTTCAGAACCTTTACGGATTCTTTTCTTTATAAAATGTAATCGTCGTCACGATGAATCTTTGCTCCTTGAAAAGGCCATGCGACGATTACATAAATATGTATGCGTTTAGACAGAATCGGCATAAGATGAACGTTTTACTGGAAAGCTCTTGCGTAAAATTTTTATAAATAGTACAATGAGGATAACAAATAGTCATCTAGTTAATACCATAGCTACATAGCTTATAGTGATTATTTTGTCCTTGCAATGTAATGGGATGACTCCAATGTGTACACGGATTCTTTCAAGTTACGATGTTTTACAGAAAGGGGAACAGTATTATGACACAGAAAGTTTTTAAGACAATGGATGGCAACGAGGCAGCCGCCCATATCGCCTATGCCTTTACGGAACTGGCATCCATCTTCCCGATCACGCCGTCGTCGCCGATGGCTGAACACGTTGATGAATGGGCTGCTCATGGCCGTAAAAACCTGTTTGGCGCTACCGTACAGGTTCAGGAAATGCAGTCTGAAAAAGGTGCTGCCGGCGCGATGCACGGTGCTTTGAATACCGGTGCCCTCACGACGACTTTCACGTCCTCCCAGGGCATGATGATCATGCTCAGCAATATGTTCAAGATTTCCAGCGAATTGCTGCCGGGCGTTTTCCACGTCGCTTCTCGTACGGTTGCTACCAACGGCTACACGATTTTTGCCGGCCACGACGATGCGATGGCTATGCGCGGCACGGGCATCAGCATGATGTGTGAATCCAGTGTTCAGGAAATCATGGACCTGGCTGCTGTCGTCCATGCGACGGCCATTACCTGTCGTATTCCTATTATCAACTTCTTCGATGGTTTCCGTACGTCTCACGAAATCCAGAAAATCGAAGTTATTCCTTATGAAAAACTCCGTCCGATGCTCGATATGGATGCCGTTCGCGAATTCCGTAAACGCGGCATGAACCCGGACAATCCGGAAGCTATTTCCTTCTGCGAACCGGCTGAAGTCTTTATGCAGCATCGTGAATCTTTGAACAAATTCTATGACCGCGTTCCTGAAGTTGCTGAAGGCTACATGAAGCAGATCAGCGAAATCACGGGCCGTGAATACCACCTCTTCAACTACACTGGCGCTCCCGATGCTGAACTCGTTCTCGTCGCTATGGGTTCCGGCGCACAGACCATTGAAGAAACGGTTAAACTGCTTGTCGAAAAAGGCGAAAAAGTCGGCTGTATCAACGTTCACATGTTCCGTCCCTGGTCGGAAAAACACTTCTTGGCAGCCGTTCCCGATACCGTTAAGAAAATTGCCGTCTTAGACCGTACGAAAGAAACGGGCGCTAACGGCGAACCTCTGTACCACAGCGTAGCTGCTTCCTTCGCGGCTGCTGACGTAGCTCCGAAAGTTTACCACGGCCGTTATGGCATCGCTTCGAAAGAATTCTTACCGGGCGACGTCGTTGCTGCTTTTGACAACTTGAAAGCCTTCGAACCGAAGAACGACTTCACCTTGAGCATCGTCGACGATGTTACCCATAAATCCCTGCCGCGCGTCCAGAACGTCGATACGGCTGGTGAAGGCCTGAAAGCTTGTAAGTTCTGGGGCTTCGGTTCCGACGGTACGGTTGGCGCTAACAAGAGCGCTATCAAGATCATCGGCGATAACACCGATATGTACGCTCAGGCATACTTTGCTTATGACTCGAAAAAATCCGGCGGCGTTACCGTATCGCACCTGCGCTTTGGCGATACGCCGATCAAGATGCCGTACCTCATCAATGACGCAGACTTCATCGCATGTCATCGTCAGTCCTATACGCACGGCTTCGACCTCCTGCGGGGCATCAAGAAGGGCGGTACTTTCCTGCTGAACACCGTATGGAAACCGGAAGAACTCGATGAAAAATTACCGGCTAAAATTAAACGCTCCATCGCCCGCAACGACGTCCAGTTCTACATCATCGACGCCGTCGGCATTGCACAGAAAATCGGTCTTGGCGGCCGCATCAACATGATCATGCAGTCGGCCTTCTTTAAACTGGCTGACGTCATTCCCCTTGACTTGGCTATCTCTAAATTGAAAGAATCCGTTGTCGAATCGTACGGCAAAAAAGGTCAGAACATCGTTGATATGAACAACGAAGCCATTGACCAGGGCTTGTCTGCTATCGTCAAAGTTAATGTTCCGGCCGCTTGGGCTGATGCTGTTGACGAACCGGTCGACATGTCGAAACACACGCAATTCTTCCGTGACTTCTCCATTCCTGTCAACGCTCTCGAAGGCGACGACCTCCCGGTCAGCGCTTATGACGGCTTTGAAGACGGCCGTTGGCCGACGGGCACGGCTGCTGAAGAAAAACGCGGTGTTGCCATGTTCGTACCAAGCTGGGATGCTGAAAAATGTATCGGCTGTAACCAGTGTTCCTTCGTATGTCCTCACGCTGCTATCCGTCCCTTCCTCATGACGCCGGAAGAAGCTGCTAAAGCTCCGAAAGGCTATCAGGACAAGGAAATCAAAGCAGCTCCAGAATACAAATACAATATCGTCGTATCGGTCATGGACTGCCTCGGCTGCGGAAGCTGTACTCATGTCTGCCCGAAACAGGCCTTGACGATGAAACCCTTCGACGAAGAAGAATACAGAGCAGATCTCTGGGATTACGTCATCAACCTGCCGATTAAACCGAATCCGATGGATAAGAACACCGTCATCGGCAGCCAGTTCGAACAGCCCTTGCTCGAATTCACCGGCGCTTGCGCAGGCTGTGCTGAAACCCCGTATTGTAAAGTCATTACCCAGCTCTATGGCGACCGCATGATCATTGCCAATGCTCATGGCTGCTCCAGCGTTTGGGGCGGCAGTGCACCGGACTGCGGCTACACCAAGAACGAACAGGGTCACGGCCCAGCTTGGTCGACGTCCCTCTTCGAAGACAATGCTGAATACGGCTTTGGCATGATGCTGGCTGAAAAGACGGAACGGAAACTCCTGGCTCAGTACGTTGACGCTGCTATGGAAGTTGCCAGCCCTGAACTTCAGGCTGCATTGAAAGAATGGAAAGACAACATGGCTAAGAGTGAAGGCACGCGCGAACGGTCCGATAAGGTCATCGCCCTCCTCGAAGCTGAAAAAGACGGCAAACCTGAATTGGAACAGGTTTACGATATGAAACAGTTCCTCGTTAAACGCAGCCAGTGGATCTTCGGCGGTGACGGCTGGGCTTATGATATCGGTTACGGCGGCTTGGACCATGTCCTCGCTCAGGGTGAAGATATCAACGTCCTCGTATTCGATACCGAAGTTTACTCCAACACGGGCGGCCAGGCTTCCAAAGCTACGCCGACGGCAGCCGTTGCTCAGTTCGCCGCAGCTGGTAAGAAGACCCGTAAGAAAGACCTCGGCATGATGCAGGCTCAGTACGGCTACATCTACGTCGCACAGGTCGCTATGGGCGCCGATAAGAACCAGTTCATGAAAGCCCTCAAAGAAGCTGAAGAATACGATGGCCGTCCCTCATCATCGGTTATGCACCGTGCATCAACCACGGCCTCAAGATCGGTCAGGGTCAGAGCCAGCTCGAAGAAAAACGTGCTGTCGATGCAGGTTACTGGCATCTCTGGCGCTACAATCCGGAATTGAAGAAACAGGGTAAGAATCCGTTCATCCTCGATTCCAAGCCGCCGAAAGATAACTTCCGCGAATTCCTCATGGGCGAAACTCGCTTCTCGTCCTTGCAGCGCACCTTCCCGGAAATTGCCGAAGCTCTCTTTGAAAAGACCGAAGAAGACGCTAAGGATCGTTATGAAGGCTATGTACGCTTAGAAAAAGCATACGATAAGTAAGATTTGACTGTTAGGCGGGGCTGTCCCGGGAGGACGGCCTCATGAAAAAAACGGACTACCATAGGTATCTATGGCAGTCCGTTTTTTTGTATGCTATCAGAAATAAGAGTCCTGCGGCCTGGCGACTCACAGGCTATTTATTGACCCCATAAGATTTGGCAGAGGAGGGGACTTGTCGGTCACCAAGGCTCCTGGGCGGCCGTGTATCGATGTAGGGCGATTGGGAGGCTGGTGGTGACCGAAACGTCTATCAGGACGGAAATGGGCCTTGATCGTCGCTGTAAAGGCTTTTTATCCCTTGAGACTTTATGTTGCCCGGAGATGTATATCGAAGCAGAGCCGCCTTTTTTCGTCATCAGAAGACATCCTGTACGCCCTCGGCCTTCTTTTGGAGGAACGGGGATAAACGTAACAAAGACTCGGAGTTCACGAATCTTTTTCGTGAACTCCGAGTCTTTGTTTTTGTCCGGATAGCCTTACTCGCGGCCCGTAAGCAGTCCCGACAGGATGTCGATGTACAGGAGGGCTTCCGGCGGCAGGGATTCCTCTTTTATCTTGATCCAGCCGACGGTCATCGTATCTAAGGGATTGGCAATGGGAATGGCCGTAATGTGGCGGCCGATGATGGCTGGGGCGATATGGCCCGTGCCGATGGTGTAGGCATCGGTAGCGCGGATGACGCTGAACAGCGTCGACCGGTCGGTGACGTAGATACTTTGACGGCTCGATGGGTCCGACAGGAGCAGCTCTTCGGAAAACTGCGAGCGGTCGTGACCTTGTTCGAAGCGGACGCAGGGGTAGTCCTTCAGCTTACTGGGAGCGATGCTTTGACTCTCTGCCAGGGGATGGTCCAGGCGGACGTAGAGACAGGGCGTGAAGGTGCAGAGAGACGTAAATTCCAGCTTGTTTTTTGGAACAGGTCCTGCAAAAAATTTTCGTTCATGTGCGATAAAAAGAGGATGCCCAGTTGACTTTCGCGGGTGACGACGTCGTGGATGACCTGCGATGTCCGCCCCTCACGCAGGGTGAAGGTGTAAGCCGATGTCGGAGAAATACGCTGCAGGGCATGGATGAAGGCTTCGTCGGCAAAGGGGTAGTGCTGGGATGAAATGGTCAGGGTATGCGAGGCTTCCTGGCCGATTTCAGGGTGAAAATGGTCATGCATTTCGTCGGCATGAGTCAAGATGTGGTCGGCATAGTGCAAGAACTCTAATCCGGCGGACGTGAAGGTGATGCCGTGACGGTTTCGCTTGACCAGGGTTAGGGCAAATTCCGTTTCCAAATCTTTGATAGCCGCACTGAGACTGGGCTGAGCGATGTTCAGGGCTTGGGCGGCGGCGGAAATGGAATTGTGCTTAGATAACTCGAGGATATAACGTAATTGTTGTAAAGTCATAGTAAAACCACCTCAAATATAAACCGTACCTATAGAGACGCCCTTATTGTCTTTATTGTATCAAAATAAGCAAAGTTGGGAAAGTTATGATTTTTTGACACAGTAAAGAAAGTTTTAAAATGAAAATTTTGATCTCGAAACAGCAAAAATGAAAAAAGAAAAATCCCACTTAAAAATTTAAATTATAAAGAAAAGTTAACCAAATTTGGCTTTTTGAAAAAGACAAATGTTCGTGAAATTTGGCCTACAGTGATAATGATTCATTTTTAAATCCGATATATTTCCTGTTTGCCTGACAAAAAAGTAAGGAATAACGACCTATTCCATAGATAAATACTATGAATGCAAATTGCACAATGAATATTTTACAGCCAATACCTTTCATGATATACTTTAACCATAGAATAGAACGTTTAAGTAAAAGGTAAAACCCCGACGTGTACATTAAAATTTACGGTTTTAAGAAAAATGATAAAAAACGACATAGGTAAAAAGTATATACACTGAAGTTGAGAAAGGAGAGCCGCATCAGGGGATAAAATGTAAGTGTCGAGGGGACATCATTCATTCAATCTATTCACCATAGGAGGTCTTTGATATGAATTCATCAGCAGCACTGGCCCGCCAAGCGGGAATGACAGATGCACAATGGAAAGCAGCCGTCAAGTTCGACAGTACGGACTGGGGCTGGATTATTATGAGTATCGGCATGGCTATCGGTGCCGGTATCGTGTTCTTACCGGTTCAGGTCGGCTTAGTCGGCGTATGGGTCTACTTATTCTCCGCTATCATCGCTTACCCTGCCATTTATCTTCTGCAGCGCTTGTTCATCAATACCCTGGCCGATTCGCCGCGGTGTGAAGACTATCCCAGCGTTATCAGCGGTTACCTCGGTAAAAACTGGGGCTTCCTGCTGGGCATCCTTTACTTCCTCAGTATTCTCATCTGTGTTTTCATGTATTCGACGGCACTGACTAATGACAGTGCATCCTTCCTCTATTCCTTCGGCGTCACCGATACGCTCCTGTCCGACAACCCCTTCTATGGACTGGCTATCATCTGTGCCATGGTCGTTCTCGCGTCTCGCGGCGAACAGCTCTTGTTCCGGATTTCGACGCTGATGGTCCTGACGAAATTGTTAGTCGTCATCTGCTTGGGCGGCATCATGATCCAGCACTGGAACATCGCCAATATCGGTGTATTCCCCGATTTAGGCTACCTCGTGAAAAACACGATTGCCATGCTGCCTGTAACCTTGACCTCGATCCTGTTTATCCCCAGCATCAGCCCCATGGTCATTTCTTACCGCTCTCATAACAAATCGATCCACGTCGCTCGCTACAAAGCCATGCGGGCTATGAAAATCGCTTTCTCGGTCTTGTTCATTACGATCTTCTCGTATGCGATGTCCTTTAACCTGGCACTCGGCCACGACCAAGCCGTTCTCGCTTATTCCCAGAACATTTCTGCCTTGGCCATCGTCGCCAGAGGTTTTGACGGCAGCGCTGTTAAAATCTTCAGCCTGGTACTCAACGTATTCGCCGTTATGACTGCTTTCTTCAGCGTTTTCCTCGGCTTCCGCGAAGCCTGCCAGGGTATCGCCATGAACATCCTGCACCGCTTCATGCCGGAAGACAAGATCAATAAGAAAATGGTCAGCTTCGGCATCCTCATCTTCGCCGTTGCCGTTGCCTGGGGCGCTATCGTCCTCAATGCACCGGTCTTGAAGCTCCTGACCCTCCTCGGTCCGATCTTCGGTATCATCGCCTGCCTTATCCCGGCGTACTTGGTCTACAAAGTCAATGCCCTTCACAAATACAAGGGAATTTCGCTGGTCCTCATCGTCTTCGCCGGTATCCTCTTGATCATCTCGCCGATCATCGCCATGATGTAAGACGAAACTTTCTCAACAAAAAAGTCTGTGCTTAAAAGTAAGTAAAACGATTATCTTAAAAATTATACAAAAACTACCTTGACAGTTTAAATCATGCGGTGTATCATACAAACATCAATTGAACATCGTCCATGAAACCATTGAGGCGGAAGTAAAAACGATGACGTGCACGTACAGAGAGCCGGGGGGCTGAGAGCCGGCCGACGCAGCTCGTTAAATGGACCGCTGAGGGCGCAGTCAAAGGCCGCAAGGCTGAGTATCCTGCGACGTGTTGGTATACGTCAGTTACCGGGAATATGTTGGTATTCCGTCGAGAGTAGGGATCAAACCCTAAAACAAGGTGGCACCGCGGAACTTAAATCCGTCCTTGACAAATCGTATTGTCATGGACGGATTATTTTTTTTAGGAGGTTTGTATGGAAACGCTCAGCTTAGAACAGGTAAAAGCCTACCAGGATCAATATAAGGTCGTTCCTGTCGGCGTCAGCTTGTATGCCGACAGTTGTACGCCCATTGAAGTCTTGCGAACGGTCAAGCATATCAGCTCTCACTGCTATATCTTGGAAAGTATGGAAGACTCCCAGCGTTGGGGCCGATACACCTTCATCGGCTACGATCCGCAGATGGGAATTTTCTGCAAAGACGGGACGGTTACTCTCAAAACCGGCGCTGAAGTTAAAATCCATACGGATCATCCGGAACAACTCATTTCCCAGATTTTAGCCGACAACAAGGCGCCCCGCCTTGAAGACTTACCGCCCTTTACGGGCGGGTTGGTAGGCTACTTCTCGTACGACTTCATTAAATATGCCGAACCGTCCCTGAAACTCAACGCCGCCGATGACGATGGCTTTAACGATTTCGACCTCATGCTCTTTGACAAGGTCATCGTCTTCGACAATTTAAAGCAGCAGATGTACCTCATCGTCAACGTCCGCCTCGATGGGGTAGAAGAAAACTATCATCGGGCTATGTTGGAATTACAGCGCATGGAAGATTTGATCCGCTATGGCGAAAAGGCACCGGCTCAGCCCCTCCAGTTAAAAAGCGATTTCAAGCCCTCTTTAATGAACAGGAATACTGTGAAATGGTTGAAAAGGGGAAACATTACATCCGCGAAGGGGATATCTTTCAAGTCGTCTTAGCCAATCGCCTTCAGGCTGAGGCCGAAGGCAGCCTCCTCGATACGTACCGCGTGCTGCGGACGATCAACCCGTCGCCGTACATGTTCTTCTTCTCCGGAGACGATATCGAATTGGCCGGTTCTTCACCGGAAACGCTGATCCGCCTCGAAGGGCGGGACCTCTTCACCTTTCCGTTGGCAGGCTCGCGGCCGCGGGGAAAGACGGTGGAAGAAGATCACCAGTTGGAAGATGAACTCCTTCACAATACGAAGGAACTGGCCGAGCACAATATGCTCGTCGACTTAGGCCGAAACGACTTGGGACGCATCAGCGAATTTGGCAGCGTTCACGTCGAACGCTATCTCAACGTCCTGCGCTTTTCCCACATCATGCATATCGGTTCCACCGTACACAGTACGATCCGGGAAGATAAGACGGCCGTCGATGCCATTGCCGCCGCTTTGCCGGCCGGCACCTTGTCCGGGGCTCCTAAGATCCGGGCCTGTGAAATCATCGACGAATTGGAAGGCCACAAGCGCGGCGTTTACGGCGGCGCCATCGGCTACATCGATTTTACCGGCAATATGGATTGCTGCATCGGCATCCGCCTGGCCTATAAGAAAGGAAATCACGTCTTCGCCTGCTCCGGTGCCGGCATCGTCGCCGACAGCGTACCGCAGCAGGAACACCAGGAATGCCTGAATAAAGCCAAGGCCGTCGTCATCGCCTTGAAGCGGGCCAATGGAGGGATTGACAAATGATTGTACTCATCGATAATTACGACAGTTTTTCCTATAATCTCTACCAGCTCATCGGGCAGCTGAATCCGGACATTAAGGTCATCCGCAACGATGAAATGACGGTGGAAAGCCTCGAAGCCTTGCATCCGGATCACCTGATCATTTCGCCGGGACCGGGCCAGCCGTCGGAAGCCGGAATTTGCGAACAGGCCATCCGTTATTTTGAAGGAAAAGTTCCTATCCTCGGCGTCTGCCTGGGCCATCAGGCCATTTGTGAAGTCTACGGCGGTACCATTACCTACGCCAAGGAATTGATGCACGGCAAACAGTCCGTCGTCACCCTCGACCGGGACAATCCGCTCTTTAAGGGCCTTCCCGAAACGGTTGACGTCGGCCGCTACCATTCGCTGGCCCTGGACCCCGATACCCTGCCCGATGCGCTCCGCGTCCTGGCTCGGACCGATGACGGCGAAATCATGGCCGTCGCCCATAAAGACTATCCGATCTACGGCCTGCAGTTCCATCCGGAATCGATACTGACGCCGACGGGACCGATGATGGTCGAAAATTTCTTGAAATTATAATAGACAGACTGCTTACGAGGAGGTAACGACGATGATTAAAGATGCGATTATTAAGATTGTAAATAAAGGTGATTTGACCTATGACGAAGCCAAGACGGTCATGCTGGAAATCATGAACGGCCAGACGACGCCGACCCAGAATGCCGCTTTTTTGGCAGCCCTTTCGACAAAGAGCACCAAAGCCGAAACGATCGATGAAATCTCAGGCTGTGCCGAAGCCATGCGCTCCATGGCGACACCCGTTCCTCATCCGGGCATGGAGGTCCTGGAAGTCGTAGGGACCGGCGGTGACGGCGCTCATTCCTTCAATATCTCGACGACGTCGGCCATGGTCATCGCCTCGGCCGGCGTGAAAGTAGCCAAGCACGGTAACCGCGCTGCTTCGTCCCTGTGCGGTACGGCAGACTGCCTGGAAACACTGGGCGTCAATATCGAACAGGATCCGAAATTGGCCCTTAAAATGTTAGAAGAAACGAACTTCTGCTTCCTCTTTGCCCAGAAATATCACGCCGCCATGAAATATATCGGACCCATTCGCAAGGAACTGGGCTTCCGGACGGTATTCAACATCCTCGGCCCTTTGACCAGCCCGGCGAAGCCGACCATGATTCTCCTCGGTGTCTACGATGAATACTTGGTTGAACCCCTGGCCAAAGTCCTGTCGACGCTCGGCGTCAAACGCGGCGTCGTCGCCTATGGCCAGGAAAAACTCGACGAAATTTCGCCGAACGGACCGACGACGATTTGTGAACTCCGCGACGGCTATTATCGGACCTCCATCCTGCGTCCGGAAGACTTCGGCATGGTACCGGGGACAAAAGAAGACCTCGTCGGCGGCACGCCGGAAGAAAATGCCGACATCACGCGAGGCATCCTGAACGGTAAGGTTCAGGGACCTAAACGAAACGCCGTTCTCTTAAACGCCGGGACCGCTTTGTTCATTGCCGGAAAAGCTGATTCCATCGGCGACGGTATTAAGATGGCAGCCGACCTCATCGACAGCGGCAAGGCCATGGAAACACTGAACCGCTGCATTGCCGTCAGCAACGCGTAAGAAGGTGGACCCATGATACTCGACGATTTAACGGCGGCAGTGGCGAAACGGCTCGTCGAAGATAAGGAACGGGTTTCCATATCGGACATGAAAGAGCGAGCCCTGGCTGCGCCGAAAAAAGAAGATTTCCCTTTTGAAAAGAACCTCAAACAACCGGGCCTTTCCTTTATCTGCGAAGTAAAGAAAGCATCGCCGTCTAAAGGCCTGATTGCTCCGGATTTTCCCTATGTGGCCATTGCCAAGGAATATGAACAGGCCGGTGCGGCTGCCATTTCCGTCTTGACCGAGCGGGATTACTTCTTAGGGAGTCCCCAGTATTTACAGGACATTGCAGCGGCTGTTACGACGCCGGTCCTGCGTAAGGATTTCATCATCGATGAATATCAGATCTATGAAGCTAGGGCCATCGGCGCTTCGGCCATCCTGTTGATCTGCGCCATCCTCGATGATGCGCAATTGAAACGATTCTTTGAACTGGCCGATTCCTTGGGGCTCTCGGCACTGGTCGAAGCTCACGATGAAACGGAGGTCCTTCGGGCCATCAAGGTCGGCGCCCGTATCATCGGCGTCAACAACCGGAATTTAAAGGATTTTACGGTCTCCCTCGATACCAGCTTTCGCCTGCGTACCCTCGTTCCCGAAGACATCCTCTTTGTGGCTGAAAGCGGCATCAAGACGAGCGATCATACGCAGAGCCTCTATGATCATGGCGCCGACGCCGTCCTGATCGGCGAGACGCTGATGCGCAGCCCCGACAAGAAGGCGGCCCTGGAAGCCCTGGCTGCCGGAACTCGTGGTTAAGGTAAAGTTCTGCGGCCTCAAGCGGCCTTGTGACATCGCCTGGGCCAATGAACTACATCCCGACTACGCGGGCTTCGTCTTTGCCGGGACGAAACGCCGCGTGTCTGACGAGACGGCAGCCGCCCTTCGACGCGAGTTGGATCCGTCGATACCGGCCGTCGGCGTCTTCGTCGACGACGAGCTGCCGCACATGGCGTCGCTGGTAAAAAAAGGCGTCATCCAACTCATTCAGCTCCACGGACAGGAAGAAGACGCCCTTGTCCAGCAGCTTCAGACCGAGTTGGGCGTTCCCGTCATCAAGGCCTTTTCTATCGCCAATCAAGACGATATAAAACGGGCCTTGGAAAGCCGTGCTGACTACATCCTCCTCGATCAGGGGAAAGGCGGTACGGGGAAGGCCTTTGACTGGTCCTTATTAAAAGAAATCGACAGGCCGTATTTTTTAGCAGGCGGCCTTACGCCGCAAAATGCAGCCCAAGCGGCAAAACTCCGACCCTACGCCCTCGATGTCAGCAGCGGCATCGAAACGGATGGGGTGAAAGATAGAGACAAGATGACATTATTTATGACCACACTAGGTGTTTACAGGAGGTAAACAGATGAGTACAGGAAGATTCGGCTCCTTTGGCGGCCAATATATACCGGAAACGCTGATGAATGAAATTCAGCGCTTGGAAAAAGCCTACGACCATTATAAGCATGACCCGGCCTTTCAGGCAGAATTAAAAGAACTCCTCGATAACTATGCCAATCGGCCGTCGCTCCTTTACTATGCTGAACGGATGACGAAAGATTTGGGCGGTGCGAAAGTCTATTTGAAGCGCGAAGATTTGAACCACACCGGGGCTCATAAGATCAACAACGCCTTAGGGCAGTGCCTGCTGGCTAAAAAGATGGGCAAGACCCGGGTCATTGCCGAAACCGGTGCCGGTCAGCACGGCGTAGCGACGGCGACGGCAGCCGCCTTTTTAGGCCTTGAATGTGAAGTCTTCATGGGGGAAGAAGATACGATCCGTCAGGCTTTGAACGTATACCGCATGGAACTCTTAGGGGCTAAGGTCCACGCCGTTACCTCCGGTTCCCGGGTCCTTAAAGACGCTGTCAACGAAGCCATGCGCGAATGGGTCAGCCGCGTCGACGATACGCATTACGTCATCGGTTCGACCATGGGTCCCCATCCCTTCCCGATGATGGTTCGCGATTTCCAGGCCGTCATCAGTAAGGAAGCTCGTCAGCAGATCCTCGATAAAGAAGGTAAATTACCGGCAGCGGTCCTGGCCTGTGTTGGCGGTGGCAGCAATGCCATGGGTATGTTTTATAATTTCATCGACGATACGGATGTCCGCCTCATCGGCTGCGAAGCTGCCGGCAAGGGCATCGATACCAAACTCCATGCGGCAACGATTGCCAAGGGCGAAGTCGGTATCTTCCATGGCATGAAGTCGATCTTCTGCCAGAATGAAGACGGTCAGATCGACGAAGTCTATTCCATTTCAGCCGGCCTTGACTATCCCGGTATCGGGCCGGAACACGCCTACTTGAACGAAACGGGCCGGGCTCAATACGTTCCGGTCAAAGACGATGAAGCCGTAGAAGCCTTTGAATATTTGGCTCGTACGGAAGGCATCATCTGCGCCATTGAAAGCGCCCATGCTGTCTATGAAGCCATGCAGCTGGCACCGACGCTGAGTCATGATGACAGCATCATCGTTTGCTTATCCGGCCGCGGCGATAAAGACGTCGCCGCTATTGCAAGATATAAGGGGAGGGATTTACATGAGTAAGATTGGCCAGGCCTTTAAAAAGGGCAAAGCCTTTATCGGATTTTTGACGGCAGGTGACCCGTCGATGGAAAAGACCTATGAATACATTCTGACGATGGAAAAAGCCGGTGCCGATTTGATTGAAATCGGAATTCCCTTTTCCGATCCCATTGCCGAAGGCATCGTCATCCAGGAAGCGGATCTGCGAGCCTTGAAACAAGGGACACGCATTGATGACGTCTTTGATCTGGTAAAGCGCGTTCGTAAGGAAACGCAGATTCCCTTGGTCTTTTTGACCTACCTCAATCCCGTCTTCCATTATGGTGTCGACGCCTTCTTTACTCGTTGCCAGGAAGCCGGTCTCGACGGCATCATCATTCCTGACATGCCCTTTGAAGAACGGGGGGAATGCGCAGCTGCCGCCAAGGCTCACGGCATCGACATCATTTCCATGATCGCCCCGACTTCAAAAGACCGGATCCAGACCATTGCCAAGGCTGGCGAAGGCTTCTTATACATCGTATCTTCTTTAGGCGTTACCGGGACGCGTACGGAAATCAAGACCGACCTCAAGGATATCATCGATACGGCTAAAGCGGTGACCGACGTTCCCTGCGCCGTCGGCTTTGGCATCAATACGACGGAACAGGCCGAAGCCATTGGCCGCGACGCCGATGGGGTCATCGTCGGCAGTGCCATCGTCAAACTGATTGCCAAGTACGGCGACGATGCAGGACAGGCTATTTTTGACTACGTCAAAGGCATGAAAGAAGCGGCCATGCGCAGCCTTTCCTAAAACGAAAAATCTATCTATTACATAAAATCCGAATGACAACTCAGGTCTGTCATTCGGATTTTTTATTATAAAGAATCGTTATTTATTGCGAATAGGGGTATGAAGAATTGGTCTATAATAATATACCTATTTGGTTGACTTTAGACTTTTTTTCATGATATTATGTTGGAAAGATATTTCTCTTAACGAAATGTTTATATGACTAAGACATATAGTAACCCCTATGGGGATTTTCAGTTTAACAGAAGGAGTGACGACCATGGATTTTGAAATCACGAAACAACAGCAAGCAATTGTCGACCAAGTACGCGATTTTACAGCCAAACGATTACGGCCCGGTGTGGTAGAACGCGATGAAGCTTCGGAATTCCCCCTCGAAGCCTTTAAAGAATTTGGTAAGATGGGCATGTTCGGCCTCTGCTATCCGAAAGCATTCGGCGGCAGCGACGTCGGTTATCTGCCCTATATCCTGGCTGTCGAAGAAGTCTCCAAGGTAGATGCCTCCTTTGGCATCGGTTTTTCCGTCAACACGTCTCTCTACGGTGGCAGCGTCATGTATTCGTCGGCGACGGATGAACAGAAAAAACGCTTTTTAGCCCCCATTGCATCGGGTCAGGCTATCGGTTCCTTTGGACTTACTGAAGAAACCGCCGGCTCTGATGCTGCCGGCCAGCAGACGATTGCCACCAAAGACGGTGACGGCTATATCTTAAACGGCACTAAGATCTTTAATACCAACGGCCCTATTGCCGATTATACGGTCATCTATGCCCTGACTGACCCGGCACTCGGCATCAAGGGCATGTGCGCCTTCGTCTTGGAAAAGGGGATGGAAGGCTTCCACATCGGCCGACTGGAAAATAAGATGGGCATCCGTTCGGCCCAGGTTTCGGAAATGGTCTTAGAGAACGTTCGCGTTTCAGCCGACCGCATGATTGCTAAGCCCGGCGAAGGTTTTAAACTGGCCATGAAGACCCTCGACGGTGGCCGTATCGGCGTCGGCGCTCAGGCTTTGGGCCTGGCAGAAGGGGCCTTTGACATCGCTGTCGAACACTTGAAAAAACGCGAACAGTTCGGTAAACCGCTGTATAAGCAGCAGTACCTGGCCTTTAAGATGGCCGAACTCTACGCCGACATTGAAAAGGCACGCCTGGTCCTTTATAAGGCAGCCTGCCTCAAAGAAGCAGGCAAACCCTTTACGATGGAAGCGGCTGTGGCGAAACTGACCTGCACCGATGTGGCCATGAAAGTGACGACGGAATGCGTTCAGATGCTGGGCGGCAACGGCTATATGAAAGAATACCATGTTGAACGCATGATGCGCGATGCCAAGATTACCCAGATTTACGAAGGGACCAATGAAATTCAAAAACTCGTCATTTCCGGCGGCTTATTCCGATAAGATACGTTTTTTGAAAAGTTATGAAACCATCATAGGAAAAGGGAGGCTGACCGATAGCACGGCTATCGGATCAGTCTCCCTTTTTAGGTACTATATAAGGTTTTTAAAGAATCTTAGTGACCGGCAACGACGCTTTCTTTGGCGTTGGCGTCGAGAGTGTGTGCCAGGTCATGGTCAGTCATGGCGCAGACAGCTGCATCAGACCAAACGTTTTCTGCCGTTTCGACCATATCGATGATGGTGTAAATCGGCAGGATAATGCCCATGATGCCGATCGGAGCTCCGATACTGGACATGAGGGACAAGGTCAGGAAGTAGCATCCCATAGGAACACCGGCGTTGCCGATGGCTGCCAAAACGGCGATGAAGAGCCAGGCAATCATCGTACCCATGGTCAATTCCGTACCACCGTTTTGCATGAGGAACAGGGACGTGACCAGGATGAAGGCTGCGCAGCCATTCATGTTGATTGTCGTGCAGATCGGCAGGACGAAGCGCGATACCTGAGGATGAACGTTGAGGCGCTGTTCAGCCGAGGCCAGGGTGACCGGCAGGGTGCCGGCAGAGCTCTTGGTGAACAAGGCGACGGCAATGGCCGGAGCCATTTTGCGGAAGACGTGAATGGGGTTTAAACCGCGGACGGCCAAGAAAATCGGCAGGACGATGAAGAACTGAATGAGATTGCCGCCGAGGATGACCAAGGTGTATTTCCCCAAGGCACTGACGGATGATGCCGGCTTCAATCTGTGCGGACAGCTGAGCCGAAAAGGCCAGGATGCCGAGCGGTAAGATCCAAAGCAGGGCCCGAATCAGGGCGAAGAGGACTTCCTGCAGGCCTAAGAGGCCTTTGAGCAGGACGGCGCGGTTTTCGGTCTTGGGCATGAAGGCTAAAGCGAGGCCCACAGCAGCTGCGATGAGCATGACCGAAAGGACGTTGCCCGATAAGAAGGGCTGGAGTATATTATTCGGGATAACCGACAGGAAATGATCGTAGTAGGTGACCGATTCGAGTTTCTGCGGAACGCTGGAAACGCCGGAGCTGATCATTTCCATGGGCAGATTGCCCGGAGCGATCCAGATGTAGAGTGCCAAACCGATGGCGGCGGCACAAATCGTCGTCAGCAGGGTGTAGGTAACGGCGTGGGCAAAGATGCGCCCCGTTTCTTTTTTAGCACCCAGTGCCGACAAGGTAGTAATGACGGCTAAGGCGATGGTCGGTATAGCGATGAACTGGAATAAGCGCGTGAAAACCGTTGCGATAAAATCGAATAATTGGTTTAATACCGGAATACCGATCCAGCCTAAGATAGCACCGAGGATTAAGGCCCCGATCCATAAGATGAATTGACGGCCCTGATGGCGATTGCGATTGTTGCGCATCGCTTCCCGGGCTTGTTCTTGTACTCCGTCTCGTGATTCATTTGACATGAGTATCTTCCCCCTTTGAGAAATATGGACGGCAGTAATAAACTACCGTTTCAGTATATTATAGAAGAGGGCAGGCATTCTGTCAATGAAAGAGGCCTTCACATTGTAAAAAAAGACACGTAAAAGGATCGGCACACAAGCGACATATGTATACCGATCCTCACGTTATAGGATTCATATTCATTTAGTTTTTGATTCTGCTTTCGCTAAAACTCAAAACGTTAAAACAGTCATCGTTCGTTACAACTTGCTTAGACTAACCTATTTGAAACACATCACACCCATTCGAAAAGTTCGAAGCACTTTAGATCAAGATAAGTTAATTCGTAATGTTCATCGACGAACTCGTGTTAATCCTATAGACATTATTTAGTTGTTCATGATCAACGCAATGAAAACCAAGTCGGAATCGCTTTTGTTTTCCAAGCCGTGACCCTTACCGTCTGATGTGTATGTAACGTCTCCTCGTTTAACGGTCCGGATTACTCCGTTGTCGTCATATTCTCCCTCACCGGAAAGGATATAATATGCTTCTGCGTTGTCAGTGTGAGCATGAAAACCTAAGGAACATCCAGGTTTCAAGGTGATTTCTGCGAACATACCAACGTCTCCTCGCAGTTCGGTGGCGCTCAGAAGCTGTCTCTTCAAGATGAACCCCTTACCGCCAGCGGCATGTTCGACCTTCTCTACTTCCACTGGACTCACCCCTTTCTAATGCACTTGCAAGGAATGACTTGCTTTCAATTCCTTTTGCATTTCTTGGCTATATTATAGCATAGAATTTCATGATTGTCATGATGTAAACGTAAGTATGTTATGTTATTTATGAATATATCTAAGAATAAACATATCCAAAACGAATGGATTTTTGTTTCTATCCCTGTAAAATCGGAACGATTTTAGTGCAGTGGGGCATGACATTGATCGTGTAGTCTTCGTTACCCTGTTCTTTTAATGTCTGCTGGGCCAGCTTCCACGCTTCTTCAACGGTGGCTACCGGAATTTGGCCGGTCCGGCGGATATCGTTGAAGTTTTCCGGCCGTGTGACTAAGATGACGGTATTCTTATGAGCCAGGCAGAACAGGTTGAAGGCGACGAAGAAGGGGATGGTGAAGTGAGCCCGCAGGGCCGTTTCCATTTCTTCCATCGTATCGTATTTGAAACTATCGAGGTAGATGGCTGGTTCTCTAATGTCGCGGGCCTCCATGATGGCGATGACGATGCCCCCTTCTTTGACGGCCATTTCTGCCGGATCGTAGCACTTGCTGCCCTGGTAGAGGCTGACGTCGCTAGGGTAGCCGCCGGCGCAGGCAAAGACGACGTCGGTTTTCTGCTTCATGGGAACGCGCTGGATATCGAGGACGGCTTCCGTGCCGGCATGCCAGGCTTCATACCAGTCGCCACCGACCATGCGGCAGATTTCGCCGTCGGCATTGATGATGGAATGGACGAGGAAGCAGGGATTGATCTTGCTGCAGGCTTCGACCATGTCATCGTTTAAGGGATTGTCTTCAATCATGAGCGAGCGGGTCTTGGGATTGACGCCGTGACCGAATTCATCGGCCAGGGCATGGCAGTGATTGCGCTGAATCGTTTCAAAGCCCGATACGCCGGGCAGGATGAGTTTGCGACCGCCGCCAAAACCGGCGAAGAGGTGGGTCGTAATGCCGTCGATGATGATGACCTTGTCGGCGTCGACGACGTGTTTATTCAGCTTCAGCGGTGTGCCCAGCTTGGTTGTGCCGCAGTCGACGAGGGTCGGATCCATGCAGTCGTGCTGATAGGTCTTGATGCGGTCGATGACGTCCTGACCGCAGACGGCGACGTCTTCTTCCGGCGTCTGGGCCCGGTGGGAGCCCTGGGAAAAGACGATGTAAATGTCGTCGTCGGGAATGCCCGCTAGATTCAATTCATCGACGACGTAGATGAGGAACTGGTTGGAACGGTTCCAGGTACGGGTAATATCGGCGACGACCAGGCAGACCTTGTCGCCGGGCTGTACCTTTTCGCGCAGAGGGGCGCTGCCGATGGGGTGGCGCATACAGTCGATGGTCGCCTGTTTTACGTCGACGGCGGGAACGTGCTTTCCCTCCATGACGTCGGAAATATGTTCTTCCGGCAGTTTTACCGTTTGTGTCGTTTCACCAATGCTGAAAGTAAATTCTTTTAATGCCATGCCTATCACCACTTCTTTTTTAAAATTAATTATCGAGTTGTAACTTATTATATCATGATAAACCTGGCATGCAAGATAAAAGTTAAAACAATTGGGAATATTAACAGGCCATCGGTCATACGTTTCCGATATAGACGTGGCGCAGGTACTTCCCGGCAGTGACGGCCAGCCGCTGAAGGGTATCGATGGGCGTCATAGGCGTCGTATCCCGGTAGCGGGGAAAGTAGCGGGTGAGGTGGAGGGGCATCGTTTCATCGATGGCAGCCAGCCAGCGGGCTTCGCCGTCCATCGGCTCTTCATCGTCGTTTTTCCCGGGAATGATGAGGGTCGTCACTTCGACGTGACTTGCGGCAGCGGCGGCGGTAATCGTCTCTAAGACCGGCTTTAGCGAAGCGCCACATTGGGATCGATAGAAATCCTCGGAAAACCCTTTGAGGTCGATATTCCAGGCATCGATATAGGGCAGGAGGGCTTGGAGAGGGCCTTTTTCGATATAGCCGTTGCTGACCATGACGTTGAACAGGCCGCGCTCTTTCATCAGCCTTGCCGTCTGGAGGATAAATTCATAGCTGAGGGTCGGCTCATTGTAGGTATAGGCCAGGCCGATATTGCCCTGAGGGACGTATTTTTCAGCCAAGGCGACGACCTCTTCCGGCGTCAGGTCCCGGGACGAGGCCGGCTGCTGGGAGATCTGCCAGTTCTGGCAGAAGGGACAAGTGAAGTTACAGCCCCAGGAACCGAGGGACAAGATGGCTGCGCCGCCGTGAAAATGATAGAGCGGCTTTTTTCAATGGGATCCAAGGCGATGGCCGTTACTTTTCCGTAGTTTAAGGCTGACAGGGTCGTGCCGTCGAAATAGCGCGTCTGGCAGCGACCGTAATGGCCCTTTTCGATGCGGCAGCGATGAGGGCAGAGGCCGCAGACGGCCCTGCCGGTCCCATCGAGGGTATAAAAGGCTGCTTCCATAGGCGACTCCTACTTGTAACGATCGACGGTGAAACGGTAGAGGTCGGGCTGTATCTGCGGAGGGATGCCGGCCTTTTCTTTGGCGATGCTGATCTGCTGCTCTACCGTGTCTACGCCTTCGAGGTCGGGCAATAAGAGGCCAGTCCGGGCGTGGCTCATGACGATGACGCCGTACTTTTTAGGATTGAGTTCACTGGCCGAAGCGACGGCTTCTGGTTTTCCCAAGACGTCGACGGAGATGTCGATATCTTCGAGTTCTTCTAAGCTGACCGGCGAGAATCGCGGGTCCCGGGTTGCTGCCGAGACGGCGTTGTGGATGATTTCACTGGCTGTATTCAGATGCATGGGCAGGAAGGTGCCGATGCAGCCGCGCAGACGGCTTCCCTTATGAAGGGATACGAAGGTGCCAGCTTGATCCTGCAGTTCTTCCGGCAGATCTCTGGGGACGGCCATCAAAGCGTGATGCTGCAGGTAGTAGGTAATGCTTTCGCGGGCCAGGCGGACGCGGATGTCCGAAGGCGCCCTTTTTTCGACCTGATCTTCCTGTCCTTCCGGAAGGTAGAGGGCGACGCCGTAGCCGACGCCGAAGGGGGCTTCATAGGCATAGACCGGCATGACCGGGCGGAAGTGGCGCAGGACGCCGAAGAGAAAGTAGACCGACGGCAGGCCGCAGGTGGCGATTTCATCGATGAAGCTGCGGCTGAGGTCGCTGAGGCCTGAAAGATTTTGTTTGAGCAGGGCTTCCATGACCAGCTTATCGAAGACGGCGCCGTTCGGTGTATAGCCATTGGGAGAGCCCTGAAGGAGTCGGTGTGACAAGTCGCCCGAGGCGATGACGGCAATGCGCCGGCCCAGGGTTTTCGCGGCCTTTATAACGATGTCGCCTAAGCGGGTCATGCTGTCGTAATCGTCAAAGCGGGGCGCCATGAGGACGATGGGCCCGGTGAAGCCGGCTTTACGAAGGTAATATAAGGGGACGAAAGTGCCCTGGTCGACGCTGAGGGGATGGCCGAATCGGTCGCTCCAAGCGGCGTCGAGGCGATAGACATCGGTCTGTTGGCTGGCCTGATGGACGATTTCTTCGACAAGGTCCATGTCGGTCCGGACATCCATCGAAAGCTCCGGATAGCCGAAGGCGGCCAGGTTGCCGTAGAGGCGGGGCGCGGCGATGATGGCGGCGCCGTCGGGAAATACGTAATTATGGGGCGATACGATGACCAGTGTTTCCGGTTTTTGACTGACGATCAATGCCGAAGCCGCTTCGACGGCCTCGACGGTGGCGGCCATTTTGGACAATTCCGGGCCGCCTATTTCGGGCAGCATGATGGGCGGATGGGGAAAGAATCCGGCTGCTGCACAGACGTGTTCCATCGTGATTACCTCCTTTGCTGTGATGGATAGTTAGAGTCAACTTTATTATACCCCAATCGGGCAGGGCCTCATAGACCGGGCCCGTTCTAAGCACGAAAAAGGACTATCTAGTGATAGTCCTTTGAATCAATATTCCTTATCTTCCAAGAGGCTGGTCTGCCCGAAGCGGGTCACCAGATCCTTGCGTTCCATCTTCCACTTGGACGAGGCGATGGACATGGTAGGATCGTAATTGGGCGACTGCATGTTGAGGATGCCGCAGATAAATTCGTATTCCAGGTCATTGGTAAAGAACTTGTCTTTATTGGCTTTGACGGCGGAGACGACGTCGGGATTTCGCTGTTGATAGCCTTCGGACAAGTAGACGAACATGGGGATGCGCAGGACTTTGAAGCTGGCGCTGTCCGGCTGACGGGCTACGTCGGGATCGCTGCCGTGATCGGAGAAGTAAACCATGGCGTCGAGGTTGAGGTTTTCCCGGGCGTAGTCAAAAATCTGGGACAAGACCCAGTCCGTGTAGAGGACGGTGTTGTCGAAGTCGGCGGCGCGGTTCAGATGGCCGTCGTCAAACTTCTGGAACTCCTTGGGGTAGCGGTTTCGGTATTCGATATGGCTGCCCATGAGATGGAGGACGACGAAGTTCTTTTCCTTGGGGTTGACGCGCTTTAAGAACTGTAAGAGGGCACCGTCCTGTGTCGATTCCTTCAAATCGCGGTCGACCCATTCCGAAACGTCGGCCGTATTGGCGACTAAGGTGATCGGTGTATCGGCGACGCCGACCGAACCCTGGTTGCTGAACCAGTACGTCTTATAGCCGGCTTTTTTGGCCATGTCGATGATGGAAATCGATTCGTTGAAAGGCTTGTTATTATAGAAATTCGACTCCGTCAAGGCGTGCTCGAGGACCGGGACGGTGTACCAAACGCTGCTGTAAGCGTTGGTGAACAAGGTAAAGTCGGGATTGGCCTTCATGGCGGTCAGCCACGGCGTATTGGGGACGTGGTCGGGATTATAGGCGTTCATCAAGGTTCGCGTTTCCGATTCGCCGATGACGACGACGACCGTATTGGGATAATCGGCCGGATTCAGTTGGACGGCCTGTAAATTGGCGAATTTAGAATCATGGTTTTCGGCATATAAGGCCGAACGCTGCATGTAATCGTGGGTATCGAGGAAGGTCCGGACCGGGAACGATTCCGGCAGGATTTCTTCCCCTAAGGCGACGATGGACGGGGCGATGATGAATAGGACCGATAAAATCGGAATCAGTTTGCGGTACGTTTCCGTCCGGGGCAGGACGTCCTGACGATAATTTAGCAGGAACAAGGCGCTGAGGAGGGCGGCCAGACTGACGACGATGGTTGCAATCTTAGTCACGCCCAGGGACTGGAAGTATTCCAGCGTTTCGGCCGGCCCGGTCTGAAAGATGAGCAAAGCCCCCGACGTCGTGATCGACGAGTGGTACAGGGCGTAGTAAGCCCATTGGAGGATGATGAGGAAGACGCCGATCAGCTGGACGATGGTCATGATGAGGGACCCTAATTTTCGCGGCACATACTGCTTGATGAGCATATTCAGGCAGAAGAAGATGGCAAAGAAATAGAGTCCGACGTAGATGTCGTAGATGTTGTTTAGATAAATCGTGTTGGTGTTTATGAGAGACACGTAACTGAGATAAGGCCCGGTCACGATCCAGCCGAGGCCGATGAGAGCCGGCGGCAGCACGTTCTGCACCGATAGGTGCTTCCAGTAAAAGGCCAGGGACAAGACGACGGCGGTGACGCCCGGAAGCAGACCAAAGGTCATGTCGGCAATGTTGTCAGGCCCCATTCCCAGGGATACGATGAACTGCCATTGGAAGCAGGCGATATAGACGATGGCAAAGACGAGGAACAGACGAAGCAGTCTGTGTCGCCATTTTTTGAGTGCATTCATTGCGAAGTACATGGATTTGATCTACCCTCTCTATCTCTAGTGTAAAAACGATGTAAACAATGTAAACAACGTGTATCTTCTATATTATACATCAAATACACGGAATAACATAGAGAAAAATGCAAGGATTTCTCGATAAAAAAGGGACTTAAAATTCTCTTTTTGTGCATAGCCGGAAACTATGAAAATCCTTCGGTAGATACGTATTATACAGGCTGAGTGGCCTATGATACACTGAGTGTAAAGAGGCATAATGGCATAAAAATCGAAACTGCAACGGTTTGATGAAAAAACTGTTTGCCAATAGAAACAGTCATATCGTTGAAAGTGGACATATATTAAAGGAGGTCATCATAATGGAAAAAGAAATGCTGAAAAAAATGGGGTTTGCGACACAGGCGATTCATGCCGGTGCCATGAAGAATGAATTTGGAGCGCTCACCAATCCGATTTATCAAACGTCTACCTTTATTTTGACTCGGCGGAACAGGGCGGCAATCGTTTTGCCCTCCAGGAACCGGGCTATATCTATTCCCGCCTTGGCAATCCGTCTAACACCCAGGTCGAAGAAAAGTGGCCATGCTCGAAGGCGGCGAAGCCTGCTGCTCCATGGGATCCGGTATGGGCGCCATCTCGTCGGCTCTGTGGACGCTGCTCAGCGCCGGCGATCACGTCGTTGCCGGCGACACCCTTTATGGCTGCACCTTTGCCCTGCTCAACCACGGCATGACCCGCTACGGTGTAGACGTATCCTTCGTCGACATTACCGACCTCGACGCCGTCAAAAAAGCGATCAAACCGAATACCCGCGTTGTCTATTTGGAAACGCCGGCCAATCCGACCTTGAAGATTTCCGATATTGAAGGCATCAGCAAGATTGCCCATGAAATGGGCGACATTACGGTCGTCGTCGACAATACCTTCTGCTCGCCCTATATCCAGAAGCCCTTGGCGCTTGGCGCCGACGTCGTCGTTCATTCGGCTACGAAATATTTGAACGGCCACGGTGACGTCATTGCCGGCTTCGTCGTAGGCAAACTGGACTATATCACCAACGTCCGCCTCTTCGGCCTCAAGGATATGACCGGGGCCGTCCTCAGTCCCTTTGATGCCTTCCTCATTTCCCGCGGCATGAAGACCTTAGCCCTGCGCATGGAAAAACACTCGTCCAACGCCATGAAGGTCGCTGAATTCTTGGAAACCCATCCGGCAGTCAAGAGCGTCGCCTATCCGGGTCTCAAGAGCTTCCCGCAGTATGAACTGGCTAAAAAACAGATGAGCCTTCCCGGCGGCATGATTTCCTTTGAATTAAAAGGCGGCAAGGAAGAAGGGGCTGTGGTCATGAATAACGTCAAGCTGTGCAGCCTGGCCGTATCCCTGGGCGATGCCGAAACCCTCATTGAACACGCTGCGTCCATGACCCACTCGACGTATACGCCGGACGAATTAAAGGCTGCCGGTATCAGTGAAGGACTGGTCCGCCTGTCGGTCGGCCTCGAAGATCCGGAAGACATCATTGCCGATCTCAAACAAGCCCTTGATTTAGTCAAATAAATGAATCGCTATTACTGGTGATAACAGAGGCGTCCTGAAATGTTTCGGGACGCCTGTTTGTTATCGTTAATAGGGTCTGTACATAAGATATAGTTTGTTTTTATGGCTTAAATAGCCTTTGACTATATAAATCTTAAGTGAATATATATTATACAAAGAAAATAATATGATGTACAATAAAGAAAAGATCGTGAGACAGGCCGTTACGCCCGGCGATAGCTCTTTCGGAACGCGGTTCAGCATAAATCGTCCGTGCGTGATTGGCCGGCAGGCCCTGCTTCTGTGATACGGCGCCACTACAGATCGGAATAGGGCCGTGCCAAACAATACTCTCTCGGTGTGAAAGGAGACGACTTATGAACGAAAATGAAGGCCTCGAAAAGAAGGTGGAAAAGGCCATTACTAAGGAGCGGCGTTTGGAAAACAACCCGATAAAACCAAATGCGCTGGCCTTGATTCCCTTTGTCGTATTCATTGTAGTCTATTTGGGAAGCGGCATTATTTTGGATATGAGTGGCATGGAAATGGCATTCTACCAGTTCCCGGCCCCGCTGGCAGCGGCTATCGGTGCGATTACGGCATTTATCCTTATCCGGGACAGTAACTTTGACGAAAAATTTGAAACCTTTGTCAAAGGCTGTGGTGACTCGAACATCATTATCATGTGCATTATTTATCTCTTGGCCGGCGGCTTTGCGGCTACCTGTAAGGCCATGGGCGGTATCGACTCGACGGTTAATCTGGGCCTGACCTATATTCCACCAGAATACTTAGCAGCCGGCGTCTTCGTTATCGCCAGCTTCATCGCTACGGCAACGGGTACATCGGTCGGCAGTGCCGCAGCTATCGGGCCTATTGCTGTCGCCGTCGCGGAAAAAGCGGGGATCCCCCTGCCGCTGATGATCGGCTGCGTCATGGGCGGCATCATGCTCGGCGATAATCTCTCTATCATTTCCGATACGACCATCGCCTCGACGCGGACCCAGGGCTGCGCTATGAGAGATAAGTTCCGCCTTAATTTTTGGCTGACCCTGGTGCCGGCTATTTTAACGGTCATCCTGCTCATCTTCTTTGGCGGTTCTGAGACGGCTGTCAGTGCCGGTGATCATCCTTTCAATTTGATTAAGGTTTTGCCGTATATCGTCGTTTTGGTAACGGCCGTTGCCGGTGCCAACGTCTTTGCCGTCCTCGTCGGCGGTACCCTTCTGGCAGGGGCTATCGGCCTCTTTTACGGCGATTTGTCGGCCCTTACGTTTGCTCAGGCTATTTACAAGGGCTTTTTGGGCATGACCGACATCTTCTTCCTGTCCATGCTGACCGGCGGCTTAGCGGCCATGGTCAACAAGGCCGGCGGCATCGCCTATCTCTTGGCTACGGTCCAGCGCTTTATCAAGGGTAAGAACTCTGCTGAACTGGGGATTTCTGCCCTGGTATCGATTACCGACATCGCTACGGCCAACAATACCGTTGCCATCATCATCAACGGCGAAGTGGCCAAGCGCATCTGCTATAAGTTCCACGTCGATCCCCGCCGCAGTGCGGCCCTCTTGAGCACCTTCTCGACGATTTTCCAAGGCCTCGTTCCCTATGGGGCTCAGATGCTGATCATGGCCGGCTTTTCTAACGGTAAGGTGTCGCCGCTGGAAGTTCTGCCATACTGCTGGTTCATCTATCTCCTCGGCATTTCGGCTATCATTTCCGTTTTCATTCCCTTCTCGGACGGTTTTATCCGCCGGGATCCTTGGAATTTCGAAGCCCAAAAGCCGCAGAGCCAGGTTACCGGCTCGGATGAAAAGGCGGCGGCCTTGTAAGGGCTGATTGGTGAATATAAAATAGCTCTTCCCCCGGCGCATGGGGAAGAGCTATTTTTTACGCAATTTATTCAAATTGGTGTTTGGTAATGACGCTTTGAGCGATTCTTTCCGGTGCCTGTTTGGCCGGCTGATCTTCGGCGATGACGTGACTGTTGACCAAGGTCTTTTCGAGCTGCTCGATGTAGGCTCTGGCGGCTAAGGGCAGGGGCGTTTCCTGCAGCTTGATCCAGCCGACGCGCATGATATCCAAGGGATTTTTCATGGGAATCGAGACGATGGGCCACTTTCGCCCGTCCCGGAATAAGATGCCCGTACCGATGGTATAGGCGTCGGTGGCGGCGATGACACTGAATAAAGTCGAACGGTCGGTCGTGCTGATTTCCCGGTCGGGCTTGATGTCGGGGATGACGACCTCTTCGGCAAACTGGTACGAATCTTCTTCCTGAGTATATTGAATATAAGGATAGGGCCGGAGCTGGTCAATCGAAAGTGACGGGTATTGGGCCAGGGGGTGATTGGCTTGGAGAAAGACCGACGGCGGGTACGAAAAGAGCTCGGTAAATTTCAGCCTGTTTTTACGAAGGGTCCGAGTCATAAATTTCTGGGTCATCTTAGAGATAAAGATGATGCCGATTTGGCTGCGCTGGGTGACGACGTCCTGAATGACCTGTGATGTGCGGCCTTCGCGGAAGGTAATGGCATACTGCGGTTTTTTGGCCAGGGTCTGTAGGTAGTCCGTAAAGGCGTCGACGGCAAACATATAGTGCTGGGACGAGATGGAGAGGCGCAGCTTGTTTTGGCTCGGCTGGTGAGGATTGAAATGTTCCCGCAGATTGGTCGTCTGCTCGATGATATGATTGGCGTAGTTAAGAAATTCCAGGCCTTCCGGCGTAAAGGTGATGCCGTGGCGGTTCCGCTCGAGGATGGTGATATGGAATTCTTTTTCGAGTTCCTTGATGGTCGTACTCAGGCTGGGCTGGGCGATGAATAAGGCTTCAGCAGCCGCCGAGATGGAATTGTGTTTTGATAACTCAACGATGTAATAAAGCTGTTGCAGGGTCATAAAAGGCACTTCCTTCGTTCGTTGATGCGGGATGTGATTCCGGTAATGATGGATAGTTTTATTGTAACAGAGGATACGACAATTTTAAAGAAAGGATGATGAAACTAAAGCGGCGGCAGAAAGAACGGCCATTGCGGGCCGGATTTGGGCTTTCCGAGATAGAAAAAGAGGCAGACGCCGTAGATGTCTGAAAAGAAAAAGGACTCCTTTGTAAAAATTTATAAAAAAGAACTTGCAAAATATAGACGGCCATGATAGAATAATTATCGTTGAGGCACTACGTGCCGATACAATGGAAAACGGCCCCGTGGTGTAGCGGTTTAACATGTCGCCCTGTCACGGCGAAGATCGTCAGTTCAAATCTGATCGGGGTCGCCATTTTTTTTGCTCAGGTAGCTCAGTCGGTAGAGCAGGGGACTGAAAATCCCCGTGTCGGCGGTTCAATTCCGTCCCTGAGCACCAACAAT
>ENA-OQJP01000111-OQJP01000111.1-human-gut-metagenome-genome-assembly--contig:-NODE-111-length-35359-cov-8.564771_pt1 | contig 35359 bp, 29 predicted proteins | sample MGYA00242611_ERZ504778 | MGnify/ENA primary metagenome ERZ504778 (study PRJEB26092, sample SAMD00036349) | human gut metagenome | host: Homo sapiens | study: EMG produced TPA metagenomics assembly of...
CTCCGTTTTACCGGAGGGGCGCTTTTTGCGCAGCAGAAGTCTTCTTTTTTACAGACGGCCCAAAGCCGCCGCCGGGGTTTTACGCCGATTTTGCGTCCGCATGGTTTCGGGCCGGGCGGCTGCGGCGGTAGAATAAGGCCGTTCCCGGTAAATCGAAAAAGAGAGAAGGAGCCATGAGGCTCATGGAAAGAGAGGACTTTCGCATGAAAGAGAATAAAATGTCCCGCCGCAGCTTTTTGAAGGCCGGTGCCTTTGCATCCGCCGCCGGTATGCTGGCAGCGGCGCCTGCCGCTGCCAACGCCGCTGCCCCCAATGCCGCCAAAGCGGCAGAGGAAGAGAACGGACTGCTGGGCGTGTTCGGCGGCAGACCCAAGTATGTTTTCCTCTTCATCGGCGACGGCATGGGTACGGCCCAGATCCAGTCCGCCCGATTCTATAAGGGTACGGTGGAGAACAACGGCGCTGTCGTCGAGGGCGAGCTGAGCTTCACCCAGTTCCCCGAGGTGGGCAGCGTGACCACCTACGACAGCACTTCTTTCTGCCCCGACTCCGCTTCCACTGCCACTTCCATCGCCACCGGCCACAAGACCGAGAGCGGCGTCATCAATATGTGCCCCTGGACCCGCGATGTGCCCTATGAGACCATCGCCGAGAAGCTCCACGCCCAGAAGAACTACAAGGTGGGCGTCGTCTCCTCCGTCAACATCGACCACGCCACCCCCGCCGCCTTCTATGCACATCAGAAGACCCGCAAGAACTACTACGCCATCGGCAAGGAGCTGGCCGCCTCCGGCTTCGAGTATTTCGCCGGCGGCGAGTTCCAGAAGGTGAACGGCGACGGCACCGGCCCCAACAACCACGAGATCGCCGCCCAGAACGGCTACAACGTCGTCACCCGTCAGGCAGACGCCGCCGCCCTCAAGGCCGGTGCAGGCAAGACCCTCATCATCGCCGAGGCACTGGCCGACGGCAAGGCCATGAACTACGCCATGGACGCCGCCGCAGGCGAGTGGCAGCTGACCGACTACGTCAGGAAGGGCATCGAGCTGCTGGACAACAAGAAGGGCTTCTTCCTGATGACCGAGTCCGGCAAGATCGACTGGGCCTGCCACGCCAACGATGCCGCCGCTTCCATCCACGATGTGCTGGAGATGAGCAACGCCGTGCAGGCCGCTGTGGACTTCTACAACGCCCACCCCAACGACACCCTCATCCTCGTCACCGCAGACCACGAGACGGGCGGCATGGCCATCGGCTACAAGACCACCAACTACGACACCTTCCTGACCAACCTCACCCACCAGAAGATGTCCTACGCCAAGTTCGACTCCACCTATGTGAAGGGCTACATCGCCAACAAGACTCCCTTCGAGGCCGCCATGGCCGACGTGAAGGCAAACTTCGGCCTGACCCTGCCCACCGACCCCGATGCTGCCAGTGCAGGCAAGCTGCTGCTGACCGACTACGAGGTGGAGAATCTGCGCAAGGCCTACGAGCGGACGCTGGAAGTCGGCGCTGCCTCCCAGAAGGAGATGAGCCAGCAGGATTATGAGCTCTACGGCACCTACATCCCCTTCAGCATGGCCATCTGCCACACCATCAACCACAAGTCCGGCATGGACCACACCACCTATGCCCACACCGGCGCGATGGTCAACATCTATGCGCTGGGCGTCGGCGCGGAGAAGTTCCGCGGCGTCTTCGACAACACCGAGATCTACCACAAGCTGGCTGAGCTGACCGGCGTACAGTAAGCCTCTCTCTTCAAACGAAAAAGCCTGTGCAGACGCTCCCGGGGCGGGAGGCTGCACAGGCTTTCTTGTGTTCACAGGTGGATGGTGCAGCCGCGGCCCAGCATCTGGGCCAGCAGCATAAGGGTCGAGACGCCGAAGCACCCACCCATCATCAGCAGGCAGAGTACTACAGAGCCGAAGTCGCACCGGCATGCGCCGGGCCGGGCGGAAAAGTAGAGCACTTCACACCCGAGCAGGATGAGACCCGCCGCAGGGAGCACCTGCCAGATGACCAGCCACGGCAGGCCGGGAAGGAAGCGGCAGAGCAGGAAGAGCACACCTGCCGCGATGAGGCAGACGCCCAGCGTCAGGGTGCCGACTCGGCGGAGCGGCTTATTCGTCGTGTTCGTGGTCGAAGTCATCGTCCGTCACCTCGTTTTCGTTCACCACCGGGCCGGAGAGCAGAGGAGCGTTCTCCGGCTGCGCGGCCTCGTCGGCGTGATACTCGCAGAAATCGGCGTCCTCGGGGGCGTCCTTGGAAGCATCCGGCTTTTTGGCCGGATGGGGGCCTTTCACCAGCCAGACGCCGCAAACGATGAGGACCACACAGACCACCACATCCGGCAGGCTGGCCATGACGAGATAGAGGGCGCGGAAAACGGGGGAGGAGTGGCCCCAGCGGTAGACGAGGTCGCCGAGAGTGTTCATGATGAGGTTCTGGTAGGCGATGAGCGCACCGAAGGCGATGAGCAGCCAGCCCACCAGCTTGTGGCTGTCCAGCAGAGCCCGGGCCAGCCGCTTGTCGCGGGGGTCGAAGTGGACGAGGTAGTCGTCCTCCGGCGCGGTGTCCGCGATGATCTGCGCCCGGAGGTTGAAGGTGTCAAAGAAGCTGTACATCCACATCACCACCAGCAGGAGCAGCACCGGGTTGAGCAGTGAGCCCACCATCCCGATGAGGCAGGCCGTGAGGATGAGGGAGAGGCCCCGCTTCATGTAACCCTGATACATCTGGCCTGCGCCGGGGATAAACGCGCAGCAGAAGGTCAAAAATCCGTTTTTCAGCATAACGATCTCCTTGTTTTATGATTTTATGTTTTCTGCCGCGTTCAGCAGGCTTTCCAGCACAGAGGAAACGCGGGTATAGATGTTCTCGCCGGGGCGGGAAGTCACGGGCCTGCCCAGCTTTTCGGGCAGGATCTTCGGGGGCTGTTTTTCCGGCAGGGTGACCTGGACTGTGGGCAGGAGAGCCTGCAGGTCGCTGCCGTGGTCGGTGACGAAGGTCAGCGCTCCGGTACGCCACATGGTCAGCGCCAGCACGGCGGCGACGCCCGCCACCGCAGCCCGGCCACAGGTGCTCTGCATCAGCCGCACCCAGATGGTGCTCATCACGGTACGGCGGACATCCCGGGGCGGGTCGGCGAGGGCGTCGGCGGTCAGAAGTGCGGTGTAACGGTCGGTGCATTTGTCGCAGTAGGCGAGATGTTCGGCGGCTTCCAGCCGTCCCAGCTCGTCCAGCTGCCCGGCGGTGAGGGCGTGCAGCCCTTCGTCGCTCAGACAGCCGTCTTCACGGAACAATTCCATCTTAAAAGCCCTCCTTTCCGGCGGCGCTCAGCTGCGCGGCCAGCATCTTTTTTGCCCGGAAGACCTGCGCCTCCACTGTTTTCTGGGGCCTGCCGCAGAGCCGGGCGGCTTCGGCGGCGGTGTGCTGTTCCAGCAGCATGAGGCGGCAGGGCGTCTTGTAGGGCTCCCGCAGAGCGAGGATGCGCTGCGTCAGCTCCTCTTCGCCCAGAGCTTCCAGCACCTGTGCTTCCGGCTCGCTGCCGGGCGGTGCGCCCTCAAGTGCAAGTACATCATCGCCGGGGGTGTTCACCCGGCGCGCCCAGGCGCTGCGTAAGTAATCCTTGGCTTTGTTGGAGGCGATGCGGGCCAGCCATTGCTTTTCGTATCCGGCAGGACAGCGGTCCATGCTCCGCCATGCAGAGAGAAACGTTTCCTGCGTCAGATCCTGCGCATAGCCCTCATCTGCCACCAGCTGACGGCAGATGGTGTAGACGAGGGACTGGTATTTCTGTACCAGCCTGTCAAATTCCAGTGCATTCAATGGCTGCTCTCCGCCTCCTTTCTGTCCGGCATTTCAAGCGCGCTATCTATCTATACGAACCAGCGGGGCCAAAAACTGCAAAATCATGGGAAAAACTTTGAAAATGTGGTAGAATGGCCTTATCAAACCTCACAAAGGAGATAACACGATGGCCTCTGCCACAAAACAGGCACTTCTGGCAGCGCTCTCCGCCGCCCAGGGCGAATGCATCTCCGGCCAGCAGCTGGCCCGGCAGCTGGGTGTGAGCCGCGCTGCCGTCCATAAGGCCGCCGCCGCACTGGCGGCTCAGGGCTACGCTCTGGAAGCCGCCCCCCGGCGGGGCTATCGGCTGGCGGGCGGCGACCCCTTCTGCGCCGAGGCGGTGGGGGAGTACGACGCCCCCATCTACCTCTACGACAAGCTGGAAAGCTCCAACCGCACGGCCAAGACGCTGGCCCTCGAGGGTGCGCCCCACGGCACGATGGTGCTGACAAGTCAGCAGACGGCGGGCCGGGGCCGGCTGGGGCGGCGGTTCGAGAGCCCGGCGGGGAAAGGCATTTATCTCTCACTGGTGCTGCGGCCCGGCCTGCCCATGACCGAGGCGCAGGCCGTCACCGTCAGCGCGGCGGTGGCCGTCTGCCGGGCTGTGAAGCGGCTCTGCGGGCTGGACTTGGGCATCAAGTGGGTCAATGACCTCTATTATAACGGCAAGAAGGTCTGCGGCATCCTGACGGAAGCCGGGGCCGACATCGAGAGCGGCCAGCTGGAATGGCTGGTGGTGGGCATCGGCCTGAACCTGACCTCCCGCCCGGAGGACTGGCCCGAGGAGCTGCGGCCCATCGCGGGCAGTCTCTACCCCGGCGGGCCTGCACCGGTGAGCCGGGCGGCACTGGCCGGGGCCATCGCCCGGGAGCTGCTGGGTCTCTGCCCGGCCTTCGACTGTCTGGACGAGTACCGCGCCCGGTGCTTTGTGCCGGGCCACTGGGTCACGGTCTGCACCGGGACGGAGAGCTACGCCGCAAAGGCGGTGGCCATCGACGACGCCGGGCGGCTCATCGTGGCGCGGGAAGGGGGCCGCACCGAGGCGCTCCGCCACGGAGAAGTGAGTATCAGGCCGTCGCCGCTGGCGGTAAAATAATAAGAATAATATAGAAAGAAAGCATCGGCAGACACCCGGCGAGGGTGCTGCGGATGCTTTTGCTTTAAGTAGAGCGAATGCCTCTCCCCTTGGGAGAGGTGTCACCGAAGGTGACGGAGAGGGCAAGCCCGGAGAGAAAGTGGCACAGCATGGCGATAAATAAAGGCTTTGTCAGGGCGATGCTATCGCAAAGCGGACTGTCTTTTTGTCAGCGGCCTTGCCCTCTCAGGCGCTATGCGCCAGCTCTCCCAAAGGGAGAGCCTGAGAGCGGAAGGAAAGCTGGTCAAAACACCCCGAAGCACACCAGCCCCAGCACCGCCGCGATGCCGATGACCTTCGGCACACTGAGCCTGAACTTCTGGAGCAGCACAAAGCAGAGGATGCCGATGGCGATGCCCGGCAGGCTGATGCCGCCTGCCTCGGTGATGCAGGTCTGGCGGCAGAGGCCCACCAGCACGCCCAGCACCATGCCGATGCAGACAGGCTTGACGATCTTCATGATATAGCTCATCACCTTGCTGGTGCGGAACTTCTGGAAGAACGCCGCCGCCAGAAGCGTCAGCGTCAGGGTGGGGCTGAGGACGCCCAGGACCGCGAAGACGCCGCCCAGCATTCCGGCGGTCTTGGTGCCTGCAAAGGTGGCGGCATTGACGCCCAGAGAGCCGGGTGTCATCTCGGCGATGGCGATGAGGTTTGTCAGATCGGCGTCCGTCATCCAGCCGTGGGAGGACATTTCATCCATGATGAGGGGGATCATGGAGGTGCCGCCGAAGCTGGTGAAGCCGATCTTCGCAAACGCGGCGAAGAGCTGAACGAGGGTCTCAAACATGGCCATGTTCGCTCACCCCCATCCAGACCAGCGCGATGACCACACCGGCCGCCACCAGCGTCAGATTGCTGATGGACGTAAAGTAACAGAGCACAAAGGCGACGGCACAGATGATGATGGGCATCGCGCTGGTCAGAGCATCTTTGCCCAGGGAGATGGCCGCGCCGCCGATGATGGGGGCCACGGCACACTGGACGCCCTTGAGGGCCGACCAGACCCAGTAGTTATCTTTAATGGCGTCGTAGATGGCCGTCACGATGGTAAGGGTGACGACGGCGGGGATGCACAGGCCGATGGCCGCGCAGATGCCGCCCAGCACCCCGGCCATCTGATAGCCGAAGAGCAGAGTGATGTTCGCCACCATGATGCCGGGCAGGCTCTTGCCCACGGCGATGAGCTCCAGCAGATCGCTCTTGGTCATCCAGCCGCGCTCGTCCACGAACTCCCGCTCCATCTGGGCGATGATGCTCCATCCGCTGCCAAAGGTGAACGCGCCGATTTTGATAAAGTAGAGAAGCATCAGCAGGGCCATTCGTGCGCCGGTGGGGCGCTGCTGTGCGGTTTCGGGTTTTGTTGTCTGCATGGATCCTCCTGAGATACCGGGTTTGCTGTTTCTTTACCTATAAGATACCACAGACGTCCCCAAAAGGCGAATGGAAAAATGGAATGGTTCCCGGTTCCTGTCAGGAATGCTCGTAAGTCATCCAGCTGCCTTTCCATGCGTAGAGGGCCATCAGCACGGCACCCAGCGCCCACGACACCGGGTAGAGGACGAACACGCCCTCGATGCCCGCAAAGAAGGGGAGGACGAACTGGATCCACACCACACGGAAGAGGCAGAGCGAGATGAGCAGCACCACCATCGGCGGCACGCTGCGGCCGGTGCCGCGCACTGCGCCCGCCATGCCGTGGAGGATGGCCAGCAGAAAGTAGAAGGGACAGAAGTAGTGCATGGCGCTGCACCCGAAGGCCACCACCGTCTCGTCGGAGGTGAACAGGTGCATGATGGGATTCTGGAACGCCAGCAGCAGAGCGCCGGTGCAGAGGGTGTAGAGCACGCCCATGCCCAGCGTGACCCACATGCCGTTCTTCACGCGTTTGAGGTTGCCTGCGCCATAGTTCTGGCCCACGAAGGTCGTCGCCGCCATGCTGAAGCTGGTGACGGGCAGGATGTTGAAGCCGTCGATTTTCATATAGGCCGCAAAGCCTGCCATGGCGGCGGCACCGTAGCTGTTGACGCTGGACTGCACCAGCACGTTCGAGAAAGAGATGACCATGTTCTGGATGCCGGTGGGAAGGCCGATGCGGATGATGCGGGAGGTCATCCGCTGATCGGGCCGGATGGCGGAAAGCTCCACCTTGTAGTCGGCGTCCACCTTCATCAGAAAGCGGAGGCTCAGCACACAGGAGACCAGCTGGCTGATGTCGGTGGCGATGGCCGCGCCCGCCACACCCATCTTCAGCCCGGCGATGAGCACCAGGTCGAGGATGATGTTGGTGGCGGAAGCGCAGGCGAGGTAGAGGACCGAGCGGCGGGAGTTGCCTGCCGCGTTGAGGATGCCGGCCGCCATGTTGTAGACGACGCTGAACAGCACACCGCCGAAGTAGAGCTTCATGTAAGTCACGGCGTCGCCGAGGACTTCTTCGGGGGTGTTCATCCAGACCAGCAGGCTGCGGCTGACGGCGATGCCGCCCACCGTCAGGATGAGGCCGAGGATGACCGCGATGGCCAGGGAGGTGTGGACGGCGATGCGCGTTTCCTTTTTATCTTTTGCGCCGAGATACTGGCTCACGACGACGCCTGCGCCGACGGCCACGCCCTGACTGAAACCGATGAGCAGGTAGATGGGCGAGCCGCTGGAACCCACAGCGGCCAGAGCGTTGCTGCCCAGAAAGTTGCCGACGATGATGGAGTCGGCGGTGTTGTAAAGCTGCTGGAGCAGGTTGCCCAGGATGAGCGGCACCGAGAAGAGCAGGATGCTTTTCCAGATGCTGCCCTCGGTCATGAGCAGGGTCTTTTTCTGCTGCGGCTGTGCCGGTGCGGCCATAGTGTCTCCTCCCTCAAAAATGCAGGAATTTCATAGGTATTTCACAATAAGCTTAACAATACATCGTTCTGTGCCGAATGTCAAGCGGAACGAAAAAGAAAGCCCGCAGACTTTCCACATCTTGTTTGCAGATTGTTCAAAACTAACTCAAAGAAACTCCATTTTTATCCGGTACAATAAAGGCGCAGTCGGGAAGACAAGAACGAGATCCCCCATCTCCGGCTTTTGACTTTCCATAAATGCCATGCAGGCAGGATTTATGCGCAGCCCCGCAGCGGGTGCCGCGCCCCTAAAAAATACTGTCCCCCACCTATGCGAGGCAATAGCCACGGCGGCGGACAGACTACCAACAACCTCCTAGCAGCCGCAAATGTTTAGGAGTTCTCATACACAGGCAGCGCCGCTTTCTCCTCCTTTCCACGGCGCTGCCTGTTTTTGTATTGCTGACGCAAAAAAAGCCCATCGCACAGCTGTGCGATGGGCTTTTGACGTTCTTATCGCATATCGTGCAGGCGCTCTGCCGGGAGGGAGGCTTGCAGCAGGCTCCATGCGGCGTCGAGGCTGTCGTTCAGCAGATAGGCCTGATTCTGCCGGACATAGAGGTAAATGGCGTTGGGGGTGCGGTAGGCCAGATGCATATCGTGCCACGCATACTTGCGGCTCGCCTCAGGCTTGTCCTGCTCGCCGGCCATCCAGACCGACAGTCCGTCGTCGTCCAGCAGCAGCCGGTAGAAGGGGCGGGGCAGGCCCATTTTTTGATTTGGAGGCGCAGGGAGTGGAAGAACGTCCAAAAGTAGACGGCCGGCACGCCCAGCGCCACCACGGCCAGCAGCACCGTGAGCAGGGCTGCGCCGTCTTTCTGGCCCACCTGCGACAGGCAGACACCGGCAGACACCAGCAAAATGGCCGTGAACACCAGAGGCCGATGCCACGCCTTGTGGTGGCGCAGCAGGTCAAAGGCGGCAAAATCGTGGAAGGATGCAGCATCCATCTGGACGGAAACGGAGATCGGCTGAGACATAAAAATACCCTCCTTTTTGGTCATAGTACCATATTATTTTCCAACAATCAAGGATGATATTGCGCAGATGCCCTAAAATGTGCTAAAATAGGACGAAAAAGAAAGATTATGGAGCGTTCGCTCTGACGGCGGACAGGCCGGATAAGGCGGAAGATGCGCGGCAGAATATCACAGAGAAGGAGGATGGGTGCGTGGGGCGCAGGATGACCCTGAAAGGGCAGATCAGTCTTTGTCTGGCGGCGTTTTTTCTGGCGCTGGCGGGGCAGATATTCTTGAGCTTTTACCAGTCCGGCACCGTGCTGCGGGAACTGGACGACCAGATGGGCAACTTCAACGCCATCAGCCGCTTCCAGAACGGCGTGGAGCGGAGCCTTTCGGCCATGGAAGATTACCGCTGGGAGTACGGCGACGCCAAAGCGCTGACAGAGGAGCTCCACAGCGCCTTTTCCGTCACCAACGCATGGCTCTGGCGCATCGAGGGCGACCTTGGCACTGTGAGTGAGGAGCAGTATCTGCTCTACAATGCCGTTTCCACTACCTACGACAGCTACACCGCACTGGTGGACCAGCTGGAAGAAGCGGTGGCCGCCGGTCAGGACGCGAAAGCCGCCCAGCTCTACTATAATAAAATCGTACCCTGCGGCGGCTATCTGCGCCAGTACACCCAGCAGCTGCTGAACACGGCCATCACCGACGCTCAGGGGACTTACACCACCGTGTCGGCCCTCAGCGACCGGGTGAAATGGGCGCAGACCGTCGTGGTGGCGCTCTGCCTTGCGCTGGGCTGCGTCATGGCCTTCTCGGTGCTGACGCTGCTGACCCCGGTGCAGCAGATGATCGGCGCCTCCCGGGAGGTCACCCGGGGCGAGTTCGACTCGCCCGACCTGCCGGCGCCCCGTCAGCCGGAAATGGCCCAGCTGACCGAAGCCTTCAACCACATGAAGCATTCGATGGCCGAGCAGGTGACCACCCTGCGGGAGAAAAACGAGATGGAGCGGGAGCTCCACCGCCAGAAGACGGAAGCTCTGGAATTACAGAACCGGATGGAGCGCAGCCGTTTGCAGCAGCTGCGCAGCCAGATCGACCCCCATTTCCTTTTCAACACCCTGAACGTCATTTTACAGACCGCCGGACAGGAAAAAGCCTACCGCACGCAGGCCCTCATCACGGCTCTGTCGCACCTGCTGCGCTACAGCCTGATGAGTAACGACGAGCAGGTGCCGCTGGCCCGGGAAGTGCGCATCGTGGACGAGTATTACTCGATTTATCACGTCCGCTTCGGCGACCGGGTGAAGATGGTGTGGCGCATCTCCGACTCCCTCGATCTGACGGAGACGATGGTGCCGTCCTTCATCTTGCAGCCCATCGTGGAGAATGCCTTCAAGCACGGCATCTCGCCCAAGGAAGAGGGCGGCGTGGTGCGTATCCGCATCAACCCGCTGCGGGATAAGGGGCTGCTCTATATCAGCGTCTGCGACAACGGCGTGGGCATCCGGCCCGAACAGCTGGCCCAGCTGAAAGCCGCGCTGGCCCAGCCCGGGGAGCGCTGGGAGCATATCGGCGTCTATAACGTGGCCGCACGGCTGCGGCTTCTGGATAAACGGGGGCGGCTGGTCATCCGCTCTCACCCGGGCCGGGGTACGGCCATCAGGATATACCTGCCCCTTGTAGAACTTTTGGAGGAGGATTTGGACGATGATACGCCTGTTGATCGCGGATGACGAAAAGCTGGAGCGGGAGGCGCTTGCAGAGCTGGTCCAGCGCCGTTTTGAGCGGGAAGTGGTCCTGGAGGTGGCGGAAAATGGCCGCAAAGCTGCCGACACGGCGGTGCTGTGGGGCGCGGACCTCATCCTGATGGATATTGAGATGCCGGGCATGAGCGGTCTCGACGCTGCCCGCGCCGTGCTGGCCCAGCGGCCTTCCTGCCGGGTCATCTTCGTCACGGCCTACAGCCTGTTCCAGTATGCCCATGAGGCGGTGCATCTGGGGGCCTGCGACTATCTGCTCAAGCCGGTGGACCCCGACGAGCTGGAAGCCTCGGTGCGCCGGGCTATGCGGCAGATCGAGACGGAGCGGAAGCTGGAAGAGCTGGCCGCCGCCCGGCCCCAGCCGGAGCAGACGGAGACCGAAGAAGAGGCGGAAGACGCCCCCGAGGAGAGCGAGAACAGCCAGACGGCCCTCGTCATGGCCCACGTCCGCCGCTACCTCGAGGATAACTATATGTTCGATCTGTCGCTGGACAGCGTGGGCGAGATCCTGCACATCAGCCCGGCCTATCTGTCGGCGCAGTTCAAGAAATACCAGAAGATGAACTTCCTCGACTGCCTCACCGAGCTGCGCATCAACGCGGCAAAGGAGTTGCTGGCCGACCCCTTCCGCTCCTCGGCAGAGGTGGCGTCGATGGTGGGCTACGAGGATGCCAGCTACTTCGCCCGGGCGTTCAAGAAACGCACCGGCATGACCCCCACCCAGTATCGCCGTCAGGCCGGCCGGAAGGCAAAGGCCGACCCGGAGGCCGGGCTGTGAGCGGGCGGAAAATTTCCCGCCGCAGTGTGCTGGCGCTGGCCGCCTGTACGGTGCTGGGCGCTGTGGGCTGCGGCAAGACGGAAGAGTACACCGGCCCGGAGCTCATCCTGCGCTACGCCGAGAACCAGCCCGAGGATTATCCCACCACTCAGGCCGCTCTGGCCTTCGCCGACCTCGTGGCTGAGCGGACGGAGGGGAGGGTCAAAGTCGTGGTCTACAGCGGCGGGGAGCTGGGGGCCGAACAGAGCGTCATCGAGCAGATGCAGTACGGCGGCATCGACTTTGCCCGCGTCTCTCTGAGCCAGCTGGCCGAGTATCAGCCGGCCCTGAGCGTATTGCAGCTGCCTTTTCTCTATACCGACGCGCCCCAGATGTGGCGGGTGCTGGACGGTGAGATCGGCGATGAATTCCTCTCCGGCCTCGGAGCGATGGACCTCGTGGGCCTGTCGTGGTTCGACGCCGGCGTCCGCAGCTTCTACACCCGCGAAAAGGTGGAGACGCTGGCGGACCTCGCGGGGCTGACGCTCCGGGTGCAGGAGTCGGACATGATGAGCGAGATGATACTGGATCTCGGCGCAAAGCCGGCGCAGGTGGTCTACAGCCGGGTCTATGCAGCCCTGCACAATGCCGAGATAGACGGCGCGGAAAACAGCTGGCCCAGCTATGAGGCCATGGGCCACTATGAGGTGGCCCCCTATTTCTTAAAGGATGAGCACGCCCGTGTGCCGGAGCTGCAGCTGGCCAGCGAGGCCGCGATGGAAAAACTGGCAGAGCTGGACGAACGCTTCCCGGACATCATCCGCACCTGCGGAAAGGAGAGCGCTCTGACCGAACGCCGCCTCTGGGCGGAGCGGGAGGCCAGCGCCGAGAAGCATATGAGGGAATGGGGCGTGGAGGTGACGACCCTCTCCGCCGCCGAGAAAGCCCGCTTCCGGGCGGCAGTCGAGCCCGTGTACGCGGCTTTTGAGGAGCAGAGCCGCCTCATCCAGCGCATCCGAGAAGCCTGAAAAAGTGCGAGAGATATTACATTGTATTCATCTCGTTGGGCAGTGTGCTGAACAAAGCGCACCGTTGTTTGTAGGGAATGCACAAAAGTGTTTCTCACATTTTTTTGAAAAACAGGACATTTTTCATAAGCCCTTGTTCTGACTAAAAATTTTTGCTAAAGTGTGTACAGTAAATGAACGGACGGGGTGCGACCCGTGCAGAGCACACCGCCCTGAATGAGGAAAATTTAAGGAGGATTTTATCATGAAGAAGATCTCTCGTCGCAGCTTTCTGGCAGCAGCCGGTGTTTCCGCCGCTGCTCTGGCACTGACCGCCTGCGGTGGCTCCGGCAACAGCACTGCTGCCTCTACCGCTAACTCTGCTGCAGCTTCCACCGCTCCCGCCGGTGATGCCGCAGCTGCTGCTTCCGACCCGAAGGTGACTCTGGTCTACGCCGAGGTCAACCCGCTGGATACCATCGTCGGCCAGACCGGTTCTCACTTCAAGGAGAAGGTCGAGGAGCTGACCGGCGGCTCCGTCGTCGTCGATGTGCAGGCTTCCGGCGTTCTGGGCTCTGAGAACGACGTTCTGGACGCTATCCTCGGCGGCTCCACCTCCATCGACATCAGCCGTATCTCCGCTTTCGCACTGACCAGCTACGGCTGCAACAAGTCCAAGCTGCTGTCCATCCCCTTCACCTTCGAGAACCGCGCACACTTCTGGAACTTCGCCAACAGCGAGCTGGCACCTGAGTTCCTGAACGAGCCCCAGGAGCTGGGCCTGCCCGTTCGTGGTATCTTCTACGGCGAGGAGGGCTTCCGTCACTTCTTCACGGTCAAGCCCGTTTCCGGCATCGCTGATTTCAAGGGCCTGAAGCTGCGCGTGTCCAACGACCCCGTCATGAACGGCATGGTCGAGGGTCTGGGCGCTAACCCCACCGTCGTCTCCTTCGGCGAGCTGTACAGCGCCCTGCAGACCGGCGTTGTCGATGGCGCTGAGCAGCCCATCGCAAACTACAAGTCCAACGCCTTCCCCGAGGTCGCTAACAACCTGATCCTCGACGGCCATACTCTGGGCGCAGTGCAGGCTGTCATCACCGACAACGCCTGGAACAAGCTGACCGAGAACCAGCAGGCTGCCGTCATGGAGGCTGCTGCGGATACGCAGGCCTTCAACGCTGACCTGTCCGAGACCGCTGAGAACAAGGTCCTCGACGAGCTGAAGTCTTCCGGCTGCAACGTCGTCGATGTCCCCGATAAGACTCCCTGGCAGGAGGCTTGCGCTAAGGTCATCAGCGAGAACACCTCGGATCAGGCTGAGCTGTATCAGCAGCTGCTGGATATGAAGGCCTGATAAAAGCGCCTTTATCCTGAAGTAGTACATAGCCCGGCGGGGGACTACGGGATACGCCCGCAGACCCGCCGGGCTTTTTATAAGAGTATGGAGGAGCTCCTATGCCGAAAATCTTTACCACTCTGGATAAGATCAAGCCGGCGTACGACGTCACCTACAAAGTGGTCCTGTTTATCTGCAAGCTGCTGCTGATCGCAGATATTTTCATCACCACCATGTCGGTCATTGGTCGTTACGTCCCGTTCATCCCGGACCCCGCATGGACGGAAGAGGTCGTGCTGACCTGCATGAGCTATATGGCCGTGCTGAGTGCCGCTCTGGCCATCCGCCGCGGCGCACACATCCGGATGACCGCATTTGACGTCTACCTGCCCAAGATCGCCGTCAAGGTGCTGGACATCCTCGCCGATCTGGCGGTCTGCATCCTCGGCCTCATCATGCTGGTAGTGGGCTGGAACTACGCCACCACCCTGGGCGGCCGCGGCTTCTATGTCTCGATGCCCTGGCTGAGCCGTTTCTGGATGTACTTCCCCGTGCCTCTGGCCGGTATCGCCATGATCATCTTCGAGATCGAGGCGCTGTACAACCACATCAAGAGCTTTTTTGTAAAGGAGGAGAACTAATATGACAGTCCAGACACTGGCAATCGTTGTCCTTCTTGTCAGCTTCTTCGTCATGATCTTCCTGCGTTTCCCCATCGCATACGCCGTTGGTCTGTCCAGCGTGCTCTGCCTGATGGTGCAGGGTCAGGCACTGTCCGATGTCTGCCGCCTGATGGTCAAGGGCATCTCGTCCTTCAGCCTGATGGCCGTCCCCTTCTTTATCACCATGGGCGTCCTCATGGGCAGCGGCGGCATCTCCGAAAAGCTGATCGCTCTGGCTGACGCCTGCGTCGGCTGGATGCGCGGCGGCATGGCAATGGTCAACATCGTTGCTTCCTACTTCTTCGGCGGCATTTCCGGTTCTGCTTCCGCGGATACCGCCTCCATCGGCTCCATCATGATCCCCATGATGGTCGATCAGGGCTACGACGCCGATTTCTCCACGGCCGTTACCATCACCTCCTCCTGCGAGGGCCTGCTGGTCCCCCCGAGCCACAACATGGTCATCTACGCCACCACCGCCGGCGGCATCTCCGTGGGCAGCCTCTTCCTGGCCGGCTACCTGCCCGGCGCTCTGCTGGCCATCGTCCTGATGATCGGCTCCTATATCATCTCTGTGAAAGAAAATTACCCCAAGGGCTCTCCCTTCACCATCAGAGGCTTCATCAAGCAGCTGGGTACCTCCATCTGGGCTCTGGCCGCAGTCGTCATCGTCGTGTTCGGCGTTGTCGGCGGTGTGTTCACCGCTACCGAGTCCGCTGCTATCGCAGTTATCTACTCTCTGCTGGTCTCCGTCTTTGTCTACAAGGGCCTCGACTGGAAGGGCGTCTGGCACGCTCTGGACGAGTGCGTCAACACTCTGTCCATCGTCCTCATCCTGATCGCCACCTCTGCGGTGTTCGGCAACTGCCTGACCATGCTGCACGTGCCTGATCTGGCCGCAAACGCCATCACCAGCGTCACCAGCAACCCCTACGTCATCGCACTGCTCATCGACCTCATCATCCTGGTTCTGGGCTGCATCATGGATATGGCTCCCATCATCCTGATCGCTACCCCCATCCTGCTGCCCATCGCCACCTCCATCGGCATCGACCCCATCCAGTTCGGTATCATCATGGTCCTGAACTGCGGCATCGGCCTGCTGACTCCCCCTGTCGGCGCGGTTCTGTTCATCGGCTCTGCCGTGGCGAAGCGCCCCATGGAGAAGGTCGTCAAGGCTACCCTGCCGTTCTATCTGTGCATGTTCATCGCTCTGCTGCTGCTGACCTATGTGCCTGACATCAGCCTCGCTATCCCGAAGCTGCTGGGCGGCTACGTCAGCCCCATCACCAACCCGCTTGGCCCGGTGTTCATCCACTGATAAGCTGATCGGCTCATCCTCCTCCGGATGACAGGATAAACGGAAAGCCCCCGCCTGCAAAGGCGGGGGCTTTCCGGCGTTATAGGATCGTCTGAAGTGCCGGAGCACTGCATTTCATGAGCTTTTTCAGGGTCAGCTCCTGCTGAGAGATTTGATACAGCAGCCGTGCGGCCAGCTCTTCGGGCGGGGCGGAAAGCCCGGGCAGGAATGCGTGTACTCCCCGGGTAAAGGCGTGGACGCCCTCTTCTGTCTCAAGCACCACCAGCTGGGTATGCCCCCGCAGCAGGGCAAACAGCCCGACCTGATACTCCCGGGTGTCCAGCAGAAGCTCCATCTCGTCGGCGGTGAGGACGAGGATGTCCGCGAAGGGGAGAAACTGCATCACCGTGTCCCGCAGGGTCTTTTCGCCGGGCCAGAGAGCCGGGCGGAGAGAGGGGACAAAGCAGACCGGCACACCGGCGGTGCGGGCGGTGTCCAGCGCGGCAAGATGGATGTAGCGGCAGGGGCTGTCCACGAGGCAGGCGCTGGAAAAGGCCAGCATTTCAGCATCTGCGGCCCAGTCAGCGCCCAGCTGTTCGGGTGCATAGAGCAGCTCCGAAGAACGGGTGCGGCAGCCCAGCTGTTCGCCGCCGCCGTCGAACAGCAGCGGCGTGGGGGCGCGGGAGGTGAAGCGGATCCGGCGGATGTCCACACCGGCAGCAGATAAAGCGTCCGCGATGCGGTGCCCGAAAGCATCCTCGCCAAGCTGCGTTAAAAGAGAGGCTCTGCCGCCCTGTGCGGCATAAGCCAGTGCCAGCGAGGCGGCGCTTCCGCCCGTGCGGGGAGAAAACGTCTCTGCCGACGCCAGCGGCGCGGTGCTGTTCAATTCCAGCCACGCTTCGCCCAGACAGTATAAAGTCTTGCCCGGCATGATGCACCCTCCCTTCTGCCTGTTTTCAAAAACAAACTACAGTATACACCCATCCGGGCGTTTGTGCAAATGGAGAGCTTGACAGCTTCGGTCGGATTGTGATAAACTGACGCAATATGGCAGTATATCTGAAATTTGAATGATAAAATGTGATATTTGACGAGGAGAACATGAGCCTTACCAAACAGTATTTCAAATACGTCAGCCAGAACATCTTCGGCCTGCTGGGTACGTCCTGCTACATCCTGGCCGATACCTATTTCATCTCGCAGGCGGCAGGCACCAGCGGTGTGGCTCTGCTGAACCTCTGCCTGCCCATCTACAACTTCATCTTCGCCATCGGCTCCATGCTGGGCCTCGGCGCGGCCACCCGCTACGCCATCCTCCGGGCGCAGGGCGACGAGCGGTCGGAGCGCTATTTCTCCAACGCCCTGCTCTGGGCGATGGTGTTCGCCCTGCCCTTCATGCTGGCGGGCATCTTCTGCCCCGAGGTGCTGCTGCGGTTCATGGGCGGCGACGCGGAGATTGTTGCCCTGGGCGTGGGGTACGCCCGCATCTTCCTGCTGTTCACGCCCTTCTTCATGTGCAACTACATCGTCTCAGCCTTTGTCCGGAACGACGGCGACCCCTCGCTGGCCATGGTGGCGACCCTCTGCGGAAGCCTCTTCAACGTGGTGTTCGACTATATCTTCATGTTCCCCATGGGTCTCGGCCTGCCCGGCGCGGCGCTGGCGACGGCGGTCTCGCCGGTGTTGAGCATTGCGCTCTGCAGCCGCCACTTCTTCAAAAAGAGCAGCACCGTCCGCCTTGTGCGGCAGCTGCCCTCGCCGAAGCTGCTGGCCCAGAGCTGCCAGCTGGGCGTCTCGGGCTTCGTGGGAGAGATGTCCTCCGGCGTGACCACCACCGTCTTCAACCTGCTGCTCCTGCGTCTGGCGGGCAATGTGGCCGTGGCGGCTTACGGCGTCGTGGCGAACTACGCGCTGGTGGCGACGGCTGTCTTCAACGGCGTGGCCCAGGGCGCACAGCCGCTGGTCAGCAGGTGCTACGGCAAAAACGATGCCGCCGGTGCCCGCAAGCTCCTGCTGCTGGGCAGCGGAACAGCGCTTGCGCTGGCGGCGGCACTGTACGCAGTTCTGTTCGGGTTCACCGGGCCGATCGTCGCGGTCTTCAACAGTGAGAACTCGGCCCTCATGGCGCAGTATGCCTTCAGCGGGACGCGCATCTACTTCCTCGGCTATTTCTTCGCGGGCCTCAATATCGTGGCCGCCGGCTATCTGGGCGCGGTGGACCGCCCCGCAGAGGCTTCTGCGACGTCGCTTTCCCGCGGCATCGTGGCCATCGTGGCCTGCTCTCTGGTGCTGAGCGCCCTCTTCGGGATGAACGGCGTCTGGGCCGCGTTCCCGGCCTCTGAGGCCATCACGGCCTGCCTGACCCTCTTCCTGCTGAAGCGGAAAAAGCGCATCGCTTAAATAAACAATTCCTGTTCCAACCGCTGCTGCTCGGGCGAAAGCTCGGGCAGAGCGCTCCGACCGGCCATCGCCCGCCACTGCGTGGGGGATCGGCCGGTCGTTTTTTGAAGACGCGGCAGAGGTAGTTGGCCCCCCGAGAAGCCGCAGAGGCTGGCGATGACATCCAGCGTGTACTCCCGGTGGAGCAGCAGACGCATGGCAGCTTCTATGCGGACGCTGGTGAGATACCGCCCCGGCGAGACGCCCAGCGCCGCCGTAAAGGCCCGGACGAGGTGGCTCTTGGAGACGCCCAGCCGCTCGCTCAGTTCTTCCACGCCGTAGAGCCCGGCGTAGTTTTTGCGGATGTCCTCGATGGCGGCGGCCACCAGCGGGGGCAGGGCAGGGGCGGCGCTGTCGGCGTCTGAGAGCTCGCACAGCAGGGCAAAGGCCAGCTGACTGCGTACCCGCGCCGAGGCGTCCCGCTCTTCGGCAAGGCGCCCCATCAGCTCTGCCGCCGCCGGGCAGGTCTCGCCCCGGGCGAGGAAGGGCATCTCGGAAAGCCCTGCGAGGAACTGTTCCGCTGCCTGCCCGGTGAGCTGGACGCAGAGCAGATGGCACTCGTTTTTCGGCGCGAGGGTCAGCGGCCCCCGGCTCAGCACGAGATGGCCCGCTGCGGCATTCTGGGGCGGCAGCAACAGGGCAGAGCCTGCCGGCATCAGTTCGAGATCGGACAGCGAGACGATACATTTTCCGCTGGAAACGAGGCAGACCCAGAGCCCCTCGCCCCGCAGGGTGAGGGGCTCTTCCGGCTGGGCATCCTCCACGATGCCGAGGGCGGCAGTCGTGCTGGGAGAGTAAATCAATATCTGACACCTCAAATCAATAAAATGCTATTTTATAACACAAAATAATCTGCTATTATAATAGCAATGAAACGGCTCATCGTCAAGCTGAGCCTTTGAGTGCAACAACATCAATGGAGGAAAAAGCTTTATGGCTTCTATCAGCTGCCAGCATATCTACAAGATCTACCCCGGTGCTACGGCTCCTTCCGTCACCGATTTCAACCTGGAGATCCAGGACAAGGAATTCGTCATCTTCGTCGGCCCCTCTGGCTGCGGTAAGTCCACCACCCTGCGCATGATCGCCGGTCTGGAGGAAATCTCCAAGGGCGAGATGTACATCGGCGGCCGCCTCATCAACGACGTTCCCCCGAAGGACCGCGACATCGCCATGGTCTTCCAGAGCTACGCTCTGTACCCCCACATGACCGTCTACAAGAACATCGCTTTCGGTCTGGAACTGCGCAAGACCCCGAAGGACGAGATCGACCGCCGCGTCCACGAGGCTGCTAAGATCCTGGAGATCGAGCACCTGCTGGACCGCAAGCCCAAGGCTCTGTCCGGTGGTCAGCGCCAGCGTGTCGCTCTGGGCCGTGCAATGGTCCGTAACCCGGCAGTCTTCCTGCTGGACGAGCCTCTGTCCAACCTGGACGCTAAGCTGCGTACCTCCATGCGCACCGAGATCATCAAGCTGCACAAGAAGCTGGCTACCACCTTCATCTACGTTACCCACGACCAGACCGAGGCTATGACCATGGGCGACCGCATCGTTGTCATGAAGGACGGCATCGTCCAGCAGGTCGATACCCCGCAGAACCTGTACGATATGCCCTGCAACATGTTCGTCGCAGGCTTCATCGGCAGCCCCCAGATGAACTTCCTGGACGGCACCATCGTCAAGAAGGGCGACCAGTACAGCGTCGATCTGGGCGGCGACCTCATCCCCCTGCCCAAGGAGAAGACCGCTGACGGCAAGCTGGATTCCTACGTCGGCAAGAAGGTCAAGATGGGCATCCGTCCCGAGGACATCGACGATGAGCCCGAGTTCATGGCAAAGCACACCGACTGCCAGCTGGATGCTCAGGTCGATGTCTCTGAGATGATGGGCGCTGAGATCTACCTGTACCTGGAGTACAAGGGCAACAAGATGACCGCCCGCGTCGCTCCCACCTCCAAGGCCCGCAACGGAGACACCGTCCGCCTTGCCTTCGATCCCCACAAGGTCCACCTGTTCGACGTCGAGACCGAGCAGACCATCCTGAACTGAATAAGATAGTCTACGATCATTTTTGATCCTCCTATCATAAGAAAAGCCGTCGGGCCGCAAGGCCCGGCGGCTTTTCCTGTGCCGGAAAAAGACATCATAAAAACCCATGCTGCGGCAAAGCAAAACGCAGCATGGGTGCGGAAATGGCTTGTGAAGTCAGGGGACGCTTGGATTAGCGGGCCTTGACGTACTTGTGCAGGGCAGCGCGGACAGCGCCGGGGCCTGCGAAGAGCTCCTTGGCCATGGACTCGATCTTCTCGCCCAGACCGACGGCGTACAGGTCCACGCCGAAGACGTCGGTGCGGCTGTACAGAGCCTTCAGGCAGGAGAAGTCCTGCTCACCTTCCTTGACCTCCAAGGGGTTGACGATGGCCTGCAGCTCAGCCAGCAGCGGATCGGGAGAGATCTCGAAGGGCCGGCAGTTGTCGTCGATGCCCTTCAGGTAGCGGGCATAGCCTGCCAGCACCAGCGGGATCAGCACGAGGTTGGACTTGTCCAGACCGCGGGCCTCGTAAGCCTTGATGGTCTCGCCGAAGCGGATCGCCAGCTTCTGGGAGGTATCGGTGGCGATCCGCTGGGGAGCGTCGGGCATGAAGGGGTTGGGCAGACGGCGGTTGATGACAGCGCCGATGAACTCGTAGGGGTTCAGAACGCCGGGGTCAACGACGACGGGCATCGCCTCGATGTAGCCGATCTTCTGGATGAAGCTGCGCAGGTCCTCATCGGCCATCTCAGCGGAGATGAGGGTGTAGCCCAGCATGCAGCCGTAGATGGACATGGCGGTGTGCAGGGGGTTGAGGCAGGTGCAGACCTTCATCTTCTCGATCTTATCGACGGTCTCACGGTCGCAGTAGAGGACACCGCCCAGCTCCAGCGGAGGACGGCCATTGGTGTAGTGGTCCTCGATGCAGAGGTACTGGGTCTCCTCGGCGTTGACGAAGGGAGCGGTGAAGGTGTGCTTCTCGGTGACGATGGTGTAGTTGTCCTCAAAACCGTCGTCAGCCAGCATCTTCTGGACCTTGGCATCCGGGCGGGGAGTGATCTTGTCGATCATGCTCCAGGGGAAGGTGATCTTGGTCTCGTCCTTGACGTAGGCCAGGAACTCGGCGGGGACCAGACCCTGCTCGACCCACTTGGAAGCGTAGGCAAAGACTGCGGCCTTGACCTTATCGCCGTTGTGAGAGCAGTTGTCCATGCTCTGGACGGTCAGGGGCAGCTTGCCGGCCTTGAAGCGCTCGTAGAGCAGAGCAGTGACCTTGCCCATGGCCAGAACGGGGGTCAGGCCGCGCTCGAGGTCAGCAGGAGCGACGCCGTAGCCCTTCTCGGTGATGGTGAAGGAGATCATCTGCAGGCTGGGTGCCTGGAAGATCTCGACCAGACGTGCCCAGTCAGCGCCGAAGGAGTAGTCAGCCTTCAGGCTCTCGGTGACGGAGGCGATGACCTTCTTCTCGATGTCGCCGGTGGACTTCAGGCAGACCAGCAGGCTCAGGTTGTCGTAGGGCCGATAAGCCTTGTCGATGATCTCGTAGTCGAAGCTCTCGGCCACGATGACGCCGCGGTCATACTTGCCGCTGTTCAGGGCGTCGTTCAGGATGGCAGCCGGGAATGCGCGGAAGATGTTGCCGGCGCCGAAGTGGACCCAGGTGGGTTCTGCGTGGGTCTTGGCCTTGACGGCCTCGACGTCGAACTTGGGCAGCTCGTAGCCCTTTTCTGCCCACTCGGCGGACAGATTGCCGTTCTTGATATCAGTCAGCTTCATGATATATCAGCCCTTCTTCTTCTCTTCGTCCAGACGGTCCAGCAGGTCCCAGACGCCCAGCATATACTGGATGCCCAGCGCACGGTCATACTTGCCGTAGCCGGGGCGGCAGCTGCCGGGGCCTTCCTCCCACAGCTGACGGCCATGGTCGGGGCGGATGTAGCCCTCGAAGCCGCAGTCATGGTAGGCGCGCAGGATCTCGATGATGCCGGTCTCGCCGCAGCAGTCGCGGTGGGCAGCCTCGGAGAAGTCGCCGTTGGGGAAGTGATGGATGTTGCGGATGTGTGCGAATGCGATGCGGTCGCAGTGCTTGCGGACGATCTCAGCCACATTGTTGTTGGGGTTGGCGTTCAGGCTGCCGGAGCAGAGGGTCAGGCAGTTGTACTCGTCGTCCACCATGCTCAGGAAGCGGTCGATGCTCTCGGCATCCACCAGCAGGCGGGGCAGGCCGAAGATGTCCCAAGGGGGGTCGTCCATGTGGATGGCCATCTTGATGTCGCACTCGCGGCAGGTGGGCATCAGGGCTTCGAGGAAGTACTTCAGGTTCTCCCAGAGCTTTTCCTTGGTGACAGGGGCGTAGGCCTTGAACAGCTCGTCCAGCTTTGCCATCCGCTCCGGCTCCCAGCCGGGGAAGGTCATGTTGTACTTCTCGGTGAAGGACATGATGTACTCGGCCATGGACTTGTAGTCGCCCTTGATCTTGTCCTTCTCGTAGAACAGTGCGGTGGAGCCGTCGCCGACGGGGTGGAACAGGTCGGTGCGGGTCCAGTCGAAGATGGGCATGAAGTTGTAGCAGATGACCTTGACACCGAACTTGGACAGGTTGCGGATACACTGCTTGTAGTTCTCGATGTACTGATCGCGGGTGGGCAGGCCGATCTTGATGTCGTCGTGGACGTTGACAGACTCGACAACGTCCATGTCGAAGCCGTAAGCGTGGATCTGGTCTGCGACCTTCTGGATCTCGTCGATCTCCCAGATCTCGCCGGGCATCTTGCTGTGCAGCGCCCAGACGATGCTGGTCACGCCGGGGATCTGCTTGATGTCGCTGAGGGTGACGGGGTCGTTGCCCTCGCCATACCAGCGCCAACCCATTTTCATAGGCATAGTGGATGTCCTCCGTTAACATTGCTTTGCGTTTATGCGCGGCAGGAGTGCCTCGCTCTCTCACTTATATTCTAATATATCAGTTGCGAATTGGCAATAGTCGATTTGCTGAGTTTTGATGTTTTTTCTTGTATACTTTAGACAAATTGACATGGAAATGACAAAAAAGAGCCCTCTCAGTCACCTCCGGTGACACTGCCCGGGTTGCGGCTCCCAGCGTCTGCTTCGCTGCCGCTCGCATCCTGCTGGCCGCGGCCCCAACAGCTCCTCCCTGTTTCCGCCACTGGCGGCGGTCGTCGCCGTTGCTCCCAGAGGGGGAGCCGCTGGCGTGTCGGTAAGGTCTGCACAAGACGAGAGAAGCTCAGACTGGTCTAAAACAATAGTGCCCCGCTACAGAGGGTAGCGGAGCACTAGCTTTTGCGATATGAGAAATTTAAGCGGTCAGCTCAGAGTGGCCCGGCTTGCCAATGGCTCTCCCTTTGGGAGAGCTGGCGCACCAGCGCCTGAGAGGGCTATTAACGCTTCACGTTGAAAGCGGCCATGCCGGGGTAGACGGCGCTGCCGCCCAGCTGCTCCTCGATGCGCAGCAGCTGGTTGTACTTTGCCACACGCTCGGTGCGGCTGGGGGCGCCGGTCTTGATCTGGCAGGTGTTCAGAGCCACGGCCAGGTCGGCGATGGTGGTGTCCTCAGTCTCGCCGGAGCGGTGAGAGCTGATGGCGGTATAGCCGGCCTTGTGAGCCATCTTGATGGCTTCCAGAGTCTCAGATACGGAGCCGATCTGGTTCAGCTTGATGAGGATGGCGTTGCCGGCACCCAGCTGGATGCCCTTGGCCAGACGCTCGGTGTTGGTGACGAACAGGTCGTCGCCCACCAGCTGGACCTTGCCGCCCAGCTCGCGGGTCATCTCCTGCCAGCCTTCCCAGTCCTCTTCGTCCAGACCGTCCTCGATGGAGATGATGGGGTACTTCTCCACCAGCTTCTTCCAGTGTGCGATGAGCTCGCTGGAGGTGAACTCGGTGCCGGCCTTGGGCAGCTTGTAGAAGCCCTTGCCCTTGGGGCTCTTCCACTCGGAGGAAGCAGCGTCCATGGCCAGCATGAAGTCCCTGCCGGGAAGATAACCGGCCTTCTCGATGGCGGCCAGAATGGTCTCGATGGTCTCCTCGTCGCTGGACAGGTTGGGAGCGAAGCCGCCCTCGTCGCCCACGGAGGTAGCCAGACCCTTTGCCTTCAGGATGGAAGCCAGAGCGTGGAAGACCTCAGCGCACCAGCGCAGGCCCTCCTTAAAGGAAGGTGCGCCCACGGGCATGATCATGAACTCCTGGGTGTCCACGGTGTTGGTGGCGTGTGCGCCGCCGTTCAGGATGTTCATCATGGGGACGGGCAGGCGGTTGCCGTTCACGCCGCCGAGGAAGCGGTAGAGGGGCATGTCCAGCGAAGTGGCAGCAGCGCGGCAGGCAGCGATGGAAACAGCCAGAATGGCGTTTGCGCCCAGCTTGGACTTGTCCTTGGTGCCGTCAGCGTCGATCATGGCCTTGTCGATGGCGTAGATGTCGGAAGCATCCATGCCGATGACGGCATCAGCGATGACGGTGTTGATATTCTCCACGGCCTTGGTGACGCCCTTGCCCAGATAGCGGCCCTTGTCGCCGTCGCGCAGCTCCAGCGCTTCGAACTCGCCGGTGGATGCGCCGGACGGTGCGCAGCCCGGGCCACGGTGCCGTCGGCGAGGGTGATCTCGGCCTCAACAGTGGGGTTGCCGCGGGAGTCCAGGATCTCACGGCCCTGAACGTCTACGATCTCAAGATAGTTCATGATTTGTACCTCCATATATAATAGGAATGGATGCGCTCTTCTCATTTGGATAGTATATGCTAACTAACCGATATTATCCTACCATGATTCGGCCCGAGATGCAAGAGGATGCATGGATGTTAGCGGGAGCAAACTTCAGGAGAGGAAAGTTGTGCAATCTTTTTGTTACTTGTGAATTGCTTTCATGTTCTGTTTTTCTCAGGTGAACAATTTGAAAAAGTAACCAAAAAATGACGCTTGATTTTGTGAAAAATAGCGAGTTTTGCCCGAAACTCCTCCAAAACTATGGACGATTTGTGAATTGCGGACTTGCACCGAAGTGCTTATAATAAGACGCAAGGAAGCAGAGCTGCTTTGAGGGAAGGGAGCGCTGCTTCCTTAACAGCTTTTCGGGACACTGGCTCATGGGCCGTGCGCGAGGGCTGCAAATAACACGAACGCTTCCAAATATCAGGAGGATATAGACTTATGAAAAACATGATCTCTCGTCGTAACTTTCTGGCTGCTGCCGGTGTCGTGGCGGCTGCCGGTGTTCTGACTGCCTGCGGCGGCTCTTCCGGCACCGCAGCTTCCACTGCTTCTGCTGCCGGTTCTACCGCAGCAGCTGCTTCCGGCGACACCATCAAGGTCGGCGTTATGGGCCCCCTGAGCGGCAACGTCTCCGTTTACGGTCAGGCTGTTGTCAACGGTGCTACCCTGTACCTGAAGCAGGTCAACGCCAACGGCGGCATCAACGGCAAGCAGATCGAGATCCTCACCGAGGACGAGCAGGGCGACGCTACGCAGGCTGTCAACTGCTTCACCAAGATGGTGGACGAGGGGATGACCGCTCTGATCGGCGACGTTACCACCACCCCGACTCTGGCAGTCGCCGCTGAGAGCGCAGATTACAATATGCCCATGGTCACCGCTTCCGCTACCGCTGAGGCTGTCACCTACGATGCCGAGACCGACACCGTGAACGCAAACGTCTTCCGCGCCACCTTCACCGACCCGTTCCAGGGCATCAAGATGGCTGACTACGCATACCAGAAGCTGGGCTACACCAAGGCAGCCGTCATCTTCAAGAAGGGTGCTGACTACAACGAGGGCCTGGCAGAGAACTTCGTCAACGAGTTCGAGTCTCTGGGCGGCACCATCGTCGATCAGGAGAGCTACTCTGAGGGCGACGTGGACTTCAAGACTCAGCTGACCACCATCCTCGGCAAGGCCCCCGAGACTGTCTTCTGCCCCAACTACTACGAGGAAGTGGGCCAGATCCTGTCTCAGGCCGAGAGCGTCGGCCTGACCGTTCCGTTCCTGGGCGGCGACGGCTGGGATGGTCTGGAAGGCTACGCCACCAACGATCAGCTGAAGGACACTTACTTCTGCGCCAACTACGCAAAGGGCTCTAACCCCGAGTTTGAGGATGCCTACAAGGCAGAGTACGGTCAGGAGTACCCCAACGGCTTCGCTCCTCTGGGCTACGATGCAGCAAAGACCGTCGTCTACGGCCTGCAGGCTGCTGAGGATGCCGGTCTCGAGGCTGGCACCGACGATTACAAGCAGGCTGTCATCGATGCCATTGCCTCCGGCACCATCGACGGCATCACCGGCACCTTTACCTTCGACGAGCATCACGACCCCGTCAAGCAGACTGCTATCCTGACCTATGTGGACGGCAAGCCGGTGCTGAAGGAAATGTTCTGATCCCAGCTTTCTTCCATCGACCGGTGATGGAAGCGCCGCTGAGATCCGAATGATCGTAAATTGACCCGACTGCGGAGAACGCCGGAACAGTATTGCCCCGGTGCTCTCCGCTTTTTTGGAAAAAAGTGTATCCCCACATAAGGCGTGCAACAGCGCCGGAAAGAAAGGAAGTATCCATCCATGACAGTGTTTTTCAGCCAGCTGATCAATGGCCTGTCCCTTGGCAGCATCTATGCACTGATCGCACTGGGCTACAGCATGGTGTACGGCATCATCCTGCTGCTGAACTTTGCCCACGGCGACGTCATCATGGTGGGCGCGTACATGTCCTGGTTCGTCATGAACCAGCTGGGCCTCGGCCCGGTCACGGTGGTCTGTGCCACCATCCTCACCTGTACGCTGCTGGGCGTGGTCATCGAAAAGATCGCCTACACCCCGCTGCGCAGCGCACCCCGTATCTCTCTGCTCATCACGGCCATCGGCGTGTCGTTCTTCCTCGAGTACACGGCTGAGCTGGTCATGGGCTCGGGCGCAAAGGTCATCCCGTCTTACTACGACAACAAGACCTTCTATCTGGGCAAGGCGCCTCTGGGCCTGACCTCCATTATCACGCTGGTGGTCACCGTGCTGTCCATGCTGGTGCTGACCTTCCTCGTCCAGAAGACCAAGCTTGGCAAGGCCATGCGCGCCGTCTCTGAGGATATGGACGCTGCCCGCCTGATGGGCATCAACGTCAACAGCACCATCTCCTTTACCTTCGCGGTCGGCTCTGCACTGGCCGGCATCGGCTCGGTGCTGTACTGCTGCTCCTACCCGCAGGCCACCCCCACCATGGGCTCCATGCTGGGCCTGAAGGCCTTCGTCGCCGCCGTTCTGGGCGGCATCGGCTCCATCCCGGGCGCAATGGTCGGCGGCATCGTCATCGGCCTGTGCGAGTGCTTCGTCTCCGCCATCGGCCTGTCTGCCTGGAAGGACGCCGTCACGTTCGCCATCCTCATCATCGTGCTGCTGTTCAAGCCCACGGGCTTCCTCGGCCGCAAGGTGCAGGAAAAGGTGTAAGGAGGGCATGAAGATGAACAAGAATCGCAAAACGCTCAAAATGCCCGTGCGCTACCTCATGAACGCCGTGCTGGTGGTGCTGCTGTTCCTGGCCCTTTCCTACATGACCGGCAGCATGCTCTCCACTTACCAGAACAAGGTGCTCATGACCGTGGGCATCAACATCATCCTGGCTGTGTCCCTGAACGTGGCCACCGGCTATCTGGGCCAGCTGCCGCTGGGCCACGCCGGTTTCATGGCCGTGGGTGCTTACACCTGCGCCCTCTTCACCAAGTACAGCCCTCTGCCCGATGGTGTTTCCTTTGCCATCGGCCTTGCGCTGGGCGCTGTGATGGCCGGCCTGTTCGGTGTCCTCATCGGCGTCCCGGCCCTCCGTCTGACCGGTGACTATCTGGCCATCCTGACCCTGGGCTTCGGCGAGATCATCCGCATCACCCTGAACAACATCGACGATGTGCTGGGCTACAGCCTGTTCTACGGCTCCAAGGGCCTCAAGAACATCCCCAAGTACTCCAACTTCGCCAATGTCTTCCTCTGTGTGGTCATCACCTGCTTCCTCATCCATGCCATGATGAAGAGCCGCCACGGCCGTGCCGTCCTCGCCATCCGTGACAACGAGATCGCTGCCGAGAGCTGCGGCATCCAGACTACTTATTATAAGGTCATGGCCTTCGCTTTCTCCGCTGCCTTTGCCGGTCTGGCCGGTGGTCTGTACGCCTGCTACATCGGCGTTCTGAACCCCTCCACCTTCGGCTTCATGAAGTCCATCGAGATCCTGGTCATGGTGGTTCTGGGCGGCATGGGCTCCATGCTGGGCTCCATCCTCTCCGCTACCGTCCTGACCATCCTGCCCGAGGCCACCCGCAGCTTCGACAGCTACCGCATGGTCATCTACTCGCTGGTGCTCATCCTGATGATGATCTTCCGTCCGGGCGGACTGCTGGGCAGCTACGATTTCTCCATGAGCCGCATCGTGGAAAAGGTCATGAACGGCGAGCTGTTCCACAAGAAGAATGCTGACAAGGAGGGCGCAGACCATGAGTGAGTTCCAGACTAAGTTACACAGCGTCCCTTCCGGCGGCTTCCTGACCGACCGCGACAAGGATAAAAAGCCCATCCTCGATGTCCGTGAACTGGGCATCGACTTCGGCGGCCTGACCGCCGTGGACGGCTTCAACCTGATGATCGGCCGCAACGAGATCACCGGCCTCATCGGCCCCAACGGTGCCGGTAAGACCACCGTCTTCAACCTGCTGACCAACGTCTACCAGCCCACCCGCGGCTCCATCCTCATCGATGGGATGCCCACCGCCGGCAAAAAGACCTATCAGGTCAACCGGATGGGCGTGGCCCGTACGTTCCAGAATATCCGCCTGTTCAAGGACCTGTCCGTCATCGACAACATCAAGGTGGGCCTCCACGAGTCCATGAAGTACAATCTGGACTCCTCTCTCATCCGCCTGCCCAACTACTGGAAGGAAGAGAAGCGCTGCACCGAACGTGCCTTCGAGCTGCTGGACATCTTCCACATGGCCGACCTCGCCGATGCACAGGCCGGCAGCCTGCCCTACGGCGCACAGCGCCGTCTGGAGATCATGCGCGCGCTGGCTACCAGCCCGAAGCTGCTGCTTCTGGACGAGCCGGCCGCCGGCATGAACCCCTCCGAGACCGCAGAGCTGACGGAGACCATCCGCCGCATCCGCGACGAGTTCAACATTGCCGTCCTCCTCATCGAGCACGATATGAGCCTCGTCATGGGCATCTGCGAGGGCATCGCCGTGCTGAACTTTGGCCGCATCATCGCCAAGGGTACGCCGGACGAGATCCGCAACAATCCCCAGGTCATCGAAGCCTACCTGGGCAAGAAGGAGGGCTGAACGATGGCACAGACTTTGCTGAAAGTTGATAACATCAACGTCTTTTATGGCAACATCCACGCAGTCAAGGATGTCTCCTTCGAGGTGAACGAGGGCGAGATCGTCACCCTCATCGGTGCCAACGGTGCCGGTAAGTCCACCACCCTGAAGACCATCTCCGGCCTGCTCCACCCGAAGACCGGCGACGTCCTCTACAAGGGCAAGAGCATCAAGGGCGTCCGCGCTCATAAAATCGTCGAGGCCGGTCTGGCACAGGTGCCGGAAGGCCGTCATGTCTTCCTGCACATGACCGTGGAAGAGAATCTGGACATGGGCGCTTATACCCAGCCTGCTTCCACCATCGCTCCCAACAAGGAGAAGGTCTTTGAGCTGTTCCCCCGCCTGAAGGAGCGCCGCAAGCAGCTGGCCGGCACCATGTCCGGCGGCGAGCAGCAGATGCTGGCCATGGGCCGTGCTCTGATGAGCAACGCCTCCATGCTGATGCTGGACGAGCCCTCCATGGGTCTGTCGCCCCTGCTGGTGCAGGAGATCTTCGACATCATCCAGAACATCCACAAAGAGGGCATGACCATCCTGCTGGTCGAGCAGAATGCACAGATGGCCCTTTCCGTGGCAGACCGCGCCTACGTCCTCGAGACGGGCCGCGTGGTCATGGATGGCACCGGTGCTGAGCTGCTGACCAACGAGCGTGTCCGCAGCGCATATCTGGGCGGTTAAATTACAAAAAGTAAAAGAGGCGTGACCTTGCGGTCACGCCTCTTTGTTTTATACGAGTTGATTTTGTCAGCCTGTATATTTGCTGACTTCCAGCAGCTCCTCGGCCCGCTTGACCTGTTCCGCCGTGGGCGGGACAGCATCGGGCAGGGGGATAAGGGACGCCGAGCTTCTGCCACTTGAAGAGGCCCAGCGTGTGGTAGGGCAGTACCTCCACCCGCTGCACCGTCTTGAGGGACGAGAGGAACTCTGCGGTCTTCCGCAGGCCGTCTTCGTCGTCCGTCAGGCCGGGGACGAGGACATGGCGTATCCAGAGCGGTACGCCGAGGTCGGAGATGTGGCGCGCCATCGCAAGGATGTTCGCGTTGTCCCTGCCGGTGAGCCTGCGGTGCTTCTCCGGGTCGATCTCCTTCAAATCAAGGATGACGAGGCTGGTGGACTTCATCAGCCGGTCAAAATCGGCCAGATAAGCCGCATCGTCGGGGCGGAAGGGCTGACCGGCGGTGTCCAGAGCCGTATGCACGCCCTTGGAGCGTGCCAGCTCGAAGAACGCCGTCAGAAACTCCATCTGGCGCAGCGGCTCGCCGCCGCTGACCGTGATGCCGCCCTTTTTGCCCCAGTAGTTGCGGTAGCGCCACGCCCGCTGGAAGAGCTTGTCCACCGTCCATTCCTCGCCGCCCTCAGCCCATGTCTCCGGGTTGTGGCAGTATTTGCACCGCAGGGCGCACCCCTGCAAAAAGACGACGAAGCGGACGCCGGGGCCGTCCACAGAGCCGAAGGTCTCCAGCGAGTGGACGTATCCGATGGGGTTACAGAGCTGCATGGCAGGTACGGGAGATGACGTCCATCTGCTGCTCGCGGGTCAGGTCGATGAATTTGACGGCGTAGCCGGAGACACGGATGGTGAAGTTTGCGTACTCCTCCTTCTCGGGGTGCTCCATAGCGTCGATGAGCTTCTCCTTGCCGAAGACGTTGACGTTCAGGTGGTGTGCGCCCTGGTCGAAGTAGCCGTCCATGACCTGCACCAGATTCTCAACGCGCTCGCCCTCGCTGTGGCCCAGAGCATCGGGGTTGATGGTCTGGGTGTTGGAGATGCCGTCCAGAGCCCAGTGGTAGGGCAGCTTGGCCACGGAGTTCAGAGAGGCCAGCAGGCCGTTCTGCTCTGCGCCGTAGCTGGGGTTGGCACCGGGTGCGAACGGGGTGAAGGCGGCACGGCCATCGGGCAGAGCGCCGGTGTACTTGCCGTAGACCACGTTGGAGGTGATGGTCAGGATGGAGGTGGTAGCCTCGGAGTTGCGGTAGGTGTGGCGCTTCTTGATCATCTCAAGGAAGGTGCGCAGCAGCCAGACGCCGATCTCGTCGGCACGGTCATCGTCGTTGCCGTACTTCGGGAAGTCGCCCTCGATCTCGAAGCCGGTGGCAAGACCCATCTCGTCGCGCACGGCCTTGACCTTGGCGTACTTGATGGCGCTCAGGGAGTCGATGACGTGGGAGAAGCCGGCGATGCCGGTAGCGAAGGTGCGGCGGACTTCGGTGTCGATGAGGGCCATCTCAGCCTCTTCGTAGTAGTACTTGTCGTGCATATACTGGATGAGGTTCAGCACGTTGACGTACAGGCCGGCCAGCCAGTCCAGCATCTGGACGTACTTGGGCAGCACCTCGTCGTAGTTCAGGTACTCGCCGGTGATGGGGGCGTAGTTGGGGCCGCACTGCTCGTGGCTCTTCTCGTCCACGCCGCCGTTGATGGCGTAGAGCAGGCACTTTGCCAGGTTGGCGCGTGCGCCGAAGAACTGCATCTCCTTGCCGGTCTGGGTAGCAGACACGCAGCAGCAGATGGAGTAATCGTCGCCCCAGACGGGCTTCATGACGTCGTCGTTCTCGTACTGGACGGAGCTGGTGTTGATGGACACCTTGGCGGCGTACTTCTTGAAGTTCTCAGGCAGAGCAGAGGAGTACAGAACGGTCAGGTTCGGCTCCGGTGCAGGGCCCATGTTCTCGAGGGTATGCAGGAAGCGGTAGCAGTTCTTGGTGACCATGCTGCGGCCGTCCATGCCGATGCCGCCCACTTCCAGCGTTGCCCAGACGGGGTCGCCGGAGAACAGCTGGTTGTAGCTGGGGATGCGGGCGAACTTGACCATGCGGAACTTCATGACCATGTGGTCGATGAGCTCCTGAGCCTCGCTCTCGGTCAGGATGCCCTTGTCCAGATCGCGCTGGATATAAATATCGAGGAAGGTGGAGATGCGGCCCACGCTCATAGCGGCACCGTTCTGGGTCTTGATGGCGGCCAGATAGCCGAAGTACAGCCACTGGCAGGCTTCCTTGGCGGTCTTGGCGGGCTGAGAGATGTCGCAGCCGTAAGCCTCGGCCATCTTCTTCATGCCCTTCAGGGCGCTGATCTGGCGTGCGATCTCCTCGCGCAGGCGGATGACGTCATCGGTCATGGTGCCGTCGCCGCAGTTGGCGAAGTCTTCCTGCTTGAACTTGATGAGGGCGTCGATGCCGTACAGTGCCACACGGCGGTAGTCGCCGACGATACGGCCGCGGCCATAGGTGTCGGGCAGGCCGGTGATGATGTGGGTGTGGCGGGCGGTCTTCATCTCGGGGGTATAGGCATCGAAGACAGCCTGATTGTGGGTGCGGGTGTAGTCGGTGAAGATCTTGTGCAGCTCTTCAGAGGGCTGGTAGCCGTAGGTAGTGCAGGCCTGCTCCGCCATCTTGATGCCGCCGTAGGGCATGAATGCGCGCTTCAGGGGCTTGTCGGTCTGCAGGCCGACGATCTGCTCAAGCTCTTTCAGGCTCTCGTCGATGTAGCCGGGGCCGTATGCGGTCAGACCGCTGACGACCTCGGTCTCCATATCCAGCACGCCGCCCTTGGCACGCTCGGCCTTCTGCAGCTTCTGCAGTGCGCCCCAGAGCTTATCGGTGGCCTCGGTGGGGCCAGCCAGGAAAGACTCGTCGCCGTCATAAGGGGTGTAGTTCTTCTGGATAAAGTCGCGGACGTTGACTTCCTCTTTCCAGATGCGGCCCTCAAAGCCTTCCCACTGTTCAAAATTGATCATTGGAACCTCCTTGCTCCGTTCCTGACGCTCCGACCAATCTGCTTTACAATAATTGGTTAGAGCGGTCTAACTGTTCCGCCTTAAAAAAGCCGCCGATTGCGGTTTCTGAAAGACAGGATGGTACAGGGCGCAGAGGTATTTGGATGGCAACCCCTGCGCTGTTTATGAGCCGCCGCAGACAGGCAATCGAGTCCGACTGCAGCGGTCTGACAATATAATAACAGTGATTCTCAGAAAAAGCAAGAGGGAACCTGTGGATTTTCTACAAGAGATGGCGGTTTTTGTTATGAAAAATGCTCATGGAGGCCGCCGGAGAAAAAATTTTTGAAAATTTGAAAAACGGGCTTGACAGTCATGACAAACTATGGTATCCTGTTGTCACGGCGAGGTTAGTTAAACCTAACCGAAGCTTTTCCGATTCACTGCAAAGGGATGCCTGCAACTCTCTTTGAGGCGATTCGGTTCCTCCATTCCATTCTCCTATCTATTGAAAAGAGAAAGCGGCTTATGGTTTGCTCCGCTTTCCCTGCGCGCAGCGCGGGGCGCTCTGGTACGGCGCTCTGTGCAAAAAAAGAACAAAATGCGGGACACACAGACTTGACCACCTGTGCGCCCCGCTTTTTGTATTGCAAAGGGAGAGGCATAACGTCGGCGATGACAGATAGAAAGAGCTGTCTCTTGACACCCCGGGTGAGTGTACTATAATAAGGTGTGTCGGAAAAACGAGAAAAGTTGTTTTTCTTCGGAGCGATAAAATGGGAGGAAATGAATGAAAAAATTAGCGAGGGCCATCGTGAAGATGCGCAGGCTCATCCTCATCGCGGCGGTCCTGCTGCTCATCCCGGCGGCAGTGGGAGCCATCGCCACGCCCATCAACTACGACATCCTTTCTTACCTGCCCCAGGAGCTGGACTCCCGCGTGGGCCAGCTGCTGCTGGAAACGGATTACCATCTGGCCTCCACCAACATGATAACCGTGGAGGGGATGCCCACCAACGAGCTGCTGGCCATGAAGGCCGAGATCGACGAGGTGCCGGACGTGCTGAACACCTTCTGGCTCAGCGACGTGCTGGACCCGGCGGTGCCGACGGAGATGCTGCCGGCGGATGTCCAGCAGTTTATGTTCGGCAAGAACGACTCCACCATCCTCATCGTCCGGCTGGGCGGCTCCAGCGTCAGCGAGGAGACGATGCAGGCCGTGGCCCAGATCAAGAAGATACTCCGGAAGAATTGCTTCTTCGGCGGCATCAGCGTCATCCTGAGCGACACCAAAGAGCTGGTCATGGGCGAGATGCCATGGTATGTGCTCTGCGCCGTGGGCGGCTGTCTGCTGGTGCTGTTCCTCTCGCTGGAAAGCTGGCTCACGCCGTTTTTGTTCATGCTGGGGCTGCTCTTCCCGCTGGTCTATAACTTTGGCACGAATATTTTCCTCGGTCAGGTCTGCTTTATCACCGTGTCGCTGGCGGCGGTCTTGCAGCTGGGCGTGACGATGGACTTCTCCATCTTCCTGCTCCACCGCTACGACGAGGAAAAGGAGCTCTGTGCCTCCAACGAAGAGGCCATGGAGAACGCCATCTGTAAGACCATGAGCGCCATCACGGCGTCCAGCCTGACGACCATCGCGGGCTTTCTGGCCCTCTGCGCCATGCAGCTGACGCTGGGCGCAGACCTCGGCATCGTCATGGCAAAGGGCGTGGCGCTGGGTGTCATCTGCACCATCGTCATCCTGCCCTCGCTCATTCTCTTCTTCGATAAGTGGGTGGAAAAATACCGCCACCGCACCTTTGTACCCAAGCTCACCCGCCTGAGCCATTTTGTCTCGAAGCACCCGATGCCCGTCGTGGTGGTGTTCGTCCTGCTGATGATCCCCTTCGGGCTGGCCCAGAGCAAGACCGAGATTTACTACAACATTTTTGCCGCTCTTCCGCAGGATATGCCCGGCATCGTGGGTACGAACAAGCTGGGCGAGGACTTCGGCATGATGACCAGCCACTTCATCCTCGTCCGGGAGGAGCTGACCGCCTCTCAGGTGTCCACCCTCTGCGATGAGATAAAGGAGGTGGACGGCATCACCCAGGTGGTGAGCCTCGACTCCATCACCGGCCCGGGCTTTGAGACGGAGCTTCTGCCCG
>ENA-OQJP01000112-OQJP01000112.1-human-gut-metagenome-genome-assembly--contig:-NODE-112-length-35289-cov-8.114726_pt1 | contig 35289 bp, 28 predicted proteins | sample MGYA00242611_ERZ504778 | MGnify/ENA primary metagenome ERZ504778 (study PRJEB26092, sample SAMD00036349) | human gut metagenome | host: Homo sapiens | study: EMG produced TPA metagenomics assembly of...
CTGTCCCGGGCCGTGAAATTCCGGGGCAGCGGCTTTTCTGCCGACGGCGCCCCCATCCTGGCCAACCGCCGGGTGGAGGCCGGGCAGGTCATCTCCTTTGAACTGCCGCCGGAGGGGGAGGGCGTTGCGCCGCAGGACGACATCCCGGTGGATGTGGTCTACGAGGACGCTTTCGCCCTCGTGGTGGAAAAGCCGCCCCATCTCGCGGTGCATCCTACCCTGAATTACCCGCTGGATACGCTGGCGAACGGCTATGCCGCCTGGGCGCTGCGTCAGGGCAGAAGCCCCGTTTTCCGCCCGGTGAACCGCATCGACAAGGACACCAGCGGCCTCGTGCTGGCGGCTCAGAATGGCTACGCCGCCCCGCTGCTGGCTCAGCGGGTGGAAAAGCTCTACTACGCCGTTGCAGAAGGAGAACTTCCCCTCGGGCCGGGCGTCATCGACGCCCCCATCGGGCGGCAGGGGGAGAGCATCATCGGGCGGTGCGTCACCCCCGACGGCAAACCCAGCCGGACGGAATATACCATATTGAAAGCCGAAAACGGCCTGAGCCTCGCGGCCTGCGTCCCGGTGACGGGCCGGACCCACCAGATACGGGTACATTTTGCATCCATCGGCCACCCGCTGGCCGGCGATGACCTCTACGGCGGGAGCCGGGCGCGCATCGGGCGGCAGGCGCTCCACTGCGCAAAACAGACGTTCTGGGTGCCGCGCTGCGAGCGGATGCCGGACGGCATCCGCATCGAAGTGCCAGTGGACGAGACGACCCTGAGGCCGGTGACAGTGGAAAGCCCGCTGCCGGGGGATATGGCAGCCCTTTTTGACTGAGTTTGTGTATTTCGTGAAAAGTAAGTGAAAGCTAAGCCCAAATTCTGTGTCAATGCTTGTTTCGGCGCTGGCAGGGTGTATAATAAATAGAGCTATTCTTGTCAAAAAAGCTGTCCTGATGCGGCAGCGTGTCGATAACAGAGAAAAGAGATAAATCAGAATCTCCTGAAGATACAGGAAGGAGCATCCTTTTGCTGGAAGATAAAACAACTGAAACGCGGCAGGACGAGCCAGCCGGTGCGCCGCGGCACACCGGCTTCCGCGCAAAGCTGCGCTCGCTTTGGGCGCAGCTCCAGTGCGTCCATCTGCTGCGCCGCCACCGGCGGTATCGCCGCCGCAGACACCGGCTGGACAATGTCTCCCGGAAGCTGCGCTCGTCGAAGCTGGTATTGCGCGTTGGCGCAGTGCTCTACGCACTGGGCTTTGGCGCAGAGTATGCTGCCGTGCGGGTGGGACGTGCCGTCAAGCACGCCGCTCTCTGGGCTGCTGGATGCATCCGCCGCTTTGCGAAGGCTCTGGCGGAGACGGCGTTCCCCGGCGCAGCGCAGGTGGCCAAAGACCTGTTTGGCCCCATCGTGCTGTTTGCGAAGGGCACCGTGTCCCTTCTCATCCATGCCCACCGCATCCGCAGGGAGCAGGGCTTCGGTGCAGCATTTGAGGCCAGCGTCCACTACTTCAAAAACGGCGTCCGCCGCAACCTCAGTCTGCTGCCCCGCATGGCGATGTATGCCCTGCCCATCTGCGCACTGGCGCTGGGCGCGGCGGTGTTCCAATATGTCATCCACCAGCCTTATGCGCTGGCCGTCCGGGTCAACGGCGAAACCGTGGGCTATGTGGCGAATGAGGACGTCTTCAACACGGCCCGCGAGGACGTGATGGAGCGTATCAGCTACGCCGGCACCGACAAGACCGAGTGGACCATCGAGCCGAGCTACACCCTCGCCATCGCCCACCACATGATGGACGAAAACGAGATGGCAAACGCCATCATCCAGAGCGCCGGCGACCAGATCAGCGAAGGCACGGCTCTTTATCTGGACGGCGAGTTGACGGCGGTGTGCAGCGACGGCAACGCGCTGCGGGATTACCTCGCCGCCATGCTCGACCCCTACGAGAAAGAAGAGGACGGCCCCGATGTGAGCGTGGGCTTCAACAAGCAGGTCACGCTGGAAGACGGCCTCTACTTCAAGGAAGGCTTGCAGGATTTTGAGACCGTCCGGCAGGAGCTGGTGGGCGTGAAGCAGGCTCAGAAGGTCTACACCGTCAAGGCGGGCGACACCCTCTGGTCCATCGCACATAACAATGACCTGACCTTCCGTGAGCTGTGCGCCCTCAACCCGGAGTTCAAGGGTGAGCCGCTGAGCGAGACGTCCAGCATCCTTGAGGGCGACCACCTCGTCATCACCAAAGAAGAGGCTGGCCTTGAGGTGCGCATCACCCGCATCGAGACCCGTGAGGAAGAAATCGCATTCTCCACGGAGACGACAAAATCCAACGAATATACGAAGGGAACCACCAAGGTGCTCCAGGAGGGCGAGAACGGTCTGCGCCGTGTGACCCTCCAGAACGTCTACGACACCAAGAATATCCTTGTGGACCAGAGCGTGCTTTCCACCGAGGTCATCAAGGAGCCGGTGAACAAGAAGGTGGTCGAAGGCACCAAGAAGGTGACTTCCAGCACCAAGTACATCACCGGCAGCGGCCGGTTCATCTGGCCTGTGCCGAACTACCGCTACTGCTCGCGCTGGTACGGCGGACGCCACAAGGGCGTGGACATCTGCGCCCCGGCCGGTACGCCCATCTACGCCTCCGCAGGCGGCACCGTCGCAAAGGCGGGTTACAACAAGGCCGGTGCAGGTACGGGCTATGGCTACTCGGTCATCATCAACCACGGCGGCGGATACAGCTCTGTGTATGCACACTGCCTGTCCCTGACCGTCAGCGCGGGCCAGACCGTCAAGCAGGGCCAGCTCATCGGTTATCTGGGCAGCACGGGCCGTTCCACCGGCAACCACTGCCACTTTGAGATACGTCTCAATGGTTCGTACATTCCCCCGCAGAACGTATTCCCGGGGAAGAAATAAACCTCTCCGTCACGCCTGCGGCGCGCCACCTCCTCTAAAAAGGGGAGGCTTTGGCATGTCGGCTGACATTCGGCGGAATGAAAAAAGCTTTTAGGTAACGCAAGGCGGCGGACTCCGCTGCCTAGATAAAATTCATAAAAAGGAGATAATTATTATGGCTACTCCTCACATCAGCGCCGAAAAGGGCGATTTCGCAAAGACTGTCCTGATGCCGGGCGACCCCCTGCGCGCAAAGTTCATTGCTGACACCTTCCTGAAGGATGTCCGTCAGGTGACGGATGTCCGCGGGATGCTGGGCTTTACCGGCACCTACGAGGGCCGTCCCATCAGCGTGATGGGCAGCGGCATGGGGATGCCCTCCATCGGCATCTATTCCTACGAGCTGTTCAAGTTCTACGATGTGGACAACATCATCCGCATCGGCTCCGCCGGCAGCTACACTGCCGACGCCAAGCTGTTCGACACCGTGCTGGCTACCGGTGCGGTCAGTGAGTCCAACTATGCCCGCGTCCAGAGCGGCAACGACCACGACATCACCTTCCCCAGCGAGACTCTGAATGATAAGCTGCGCGCCTCCGCCAGGAAGCAGGGCATCAAGCTCATCGAGGGCAACATCCACTCCTCCGACGTTTTCTATCGTCAGCCCTCCGACGCAAAGCCCACCTACTGGGAGCTGCTGCGCGACGAGCGCGGCTGCCTCTGCGTGGAGATGGAGAGCTTTGCTCTGTTCGCCAACGCCGAGGTGCTGGGCAAGAACGCCGCCTGCCTGCTGACCATCTCCGACAGCTTCGTCTCCCCGGAGATCACCACCGCAGAGCAGCGCCAGAAGAGCTTCACCGATATGATGAAGGTCGCACTGGGCGCGGAGTACTAAGAGCTTTTTGGATCAAAGAGGGCCGCTGTGGTTGCAGCGGCCCTCTTTTTCGACGCAGAGGCGGCGGCTTTGCTTGCACTTCTGAAAAGAATGATTTATACTTAAATACACAACACAGAAGAATGTACGACACAGAAGGGAATGAGGCCGATGAACAGAGAAACGGTGAACATGGTGCGCAGTCCGATTTCTGTGGAGGGGAACATCCGGCTTGTTCCGTATTATCCGGCCTACGATACAGCACTTGCGTGGTATCAGGATGCACAGCTCTGCAAACAGGTAGATAACAGGGACTTCGTTTATGATTTGCCACTGCTGAAGCGGATGTATCATTATCTGGACACACACGGGGAACTGTTTTATATCGAGTATCGGGGTGTGCTTTGTGGTGACGTCAGCCTGCGGACGACCGGCGAGCTGGCCATCGTCATCTGCAAGGAGTACCAGAATAAACACATCGGGCGGAAGGTCATCGAAAAAATGCTGGAGCTGGCTCGGGAAAGGGGCTTGGCGGAGTGCTTCGCGCACATCTATTCCTTCAATACCCAGTCGCAGAAAATGTTTGAATCCATTGGCTTCGTCCCACAGGACGAAGAACGCTATATCTACAAATTGCAAAAAGGAGAACTGACCATGACAAAACTGACTCTGGAAGAAAAGCAGGAGCTCATCCGGATGGCCCTTGCGGCCAGGGAGAGGGCTTACACGCCTTACAGCGACTTTATGGTGGGCGCTGCCCTGCGCGCCGAGGATGGCCGCATCTTCACCGGCTGCAACGTGGAGAATGCCGCCTTTACCCCCACCAGCTGCGCCGAGCGGACGGCCCTGTTCAAGGCTGTGGCCGAGGGCGTGACCAGGTTCACCGACATCGCCGTGGTGGGTGCGCGCCGGGGCGAAGTCAACAAGCAGATCACCTCGCCCTGCGGCGTCTGCCGTCAGGCGCTGTTCGAGTTCGGCGGCCCGGAGCTGAATGTCATCATGGCAAAAAGCCCGGACGATTTCATCGAGCGCAGCATGGACGAGCTGCTGCCCTTCGGCTTCGGTCCCTCCAACGTGGCAGGCAACAAGGCCGTGGAAGACTGAACGCAGCTGCGCGAAAAAGGCCGGGCGGAGCGGATTTTCCGGGATAAGTATGATTTTTTTACAATTTTGATAAAATATTTGTAAATGTTTTGTAATCGGAAAAGGCTTGCATCTGCCGTTTCTTCCCGCTATACTTGAGCCAGTAAATGTGCAAGTGCGCACATTTCGTCAACAAAACGCGGTTATATAAAATAAAAGGAGAGTTTTCATTATGATGATTTCTCGTCGCAACTTCCTGGCAGTGGCTGGCGCCGCTGCTGCTGCCGCTGCTCTGACTGCCTGCGGCGGTTCTTCCTCTTCCACTGCTTCCTCTGCAGCTGCTTCCACCAGCGCAGCCGCTTCCACCGCTGAGGGCTGCGAGAAGATCGTGAAGGTCGCTCTGACCTGCGACACCGGCACCATCGACGATGAGAGCTTCAACCAGGCCTGCTGGACTGCTGTTTCCGGCTACATGGGCGATGACTGCCAGTACTACATCCCCGAGGCTGACGCTTCCGATGAGGACCGCGAGACCATGATCCGTCAGGCTGTCAACGACGGCGCTGATGTCATCGTCTGCGTCGGCTACCTGTACGGCGCTTCTCTGGCATGGGCTGCTGACCAGTACCCCGATGTCAAGTTCATCGCCATCGATGTCACCCAGGGCGACATCGGCACCGACGCCATCCCCGCAAACTGCTACTGCATCACCTTCAAGGAGGAGCAGGCAGGTTATCTGGCTGGCTACGCTGTCGTTAAGGACGGCAAGACCAAGCTGGGCTTCCTCGGCGGCATGGCTGTCCCCGCTGTCATCCGTTACGGCTACGGCTATGTGCAGGGCGCTGACGCCGCTGCTCAGGAGCTGGGCACCAACATCGACATCAACTACTTCTACGGCGGCCAGTTCTACGGCGACGCAAACATCACCTCCCGTATGGAGGGCTGGTACTCCAACGGCACGCAGGTCGTCTTCGCCTGCGGCGGCGGCATCTACACCTCCGCTGTTGAGGCTGCTCTGAAGAACAACGGCTATGTCGTCGGCGTTGACGTTGACCAGAACTACATCGGTGTCAACGGCGTGGCAGACGGCTCCTTCGCTTACAACCCCTTCATCACCTCCGCTATGAAGGGCCTGACCGAGGCTGTCAACACCGCTCTGTCCGACATCGAGGCAGGCGATTGGAGCAACATCGCTGCTTCCAACGGCAATTTCGGTCTGGAGGACGGCGACTACGTCGGCCTGCCCACCGATGCTGACAGCTGGAACTTCAAGACCTTCACCACCGACGAGTACGAGGCTCTGAAGAACAAGATCAAGAGCGGCGAGATCACCGTGGACAACAGCTCTGACGACAGCACCAAGCCCACCGTCAGCGAGTTCACCACCATCAACTACATCCAGTAATCAGAAACTTCCCGGGCGGGGCGCTTTGCAAAGGGCGTCCCGCCTTTTTTGCGTGCTTTTTTCAAGACGATGAAGGAATGTCCGTCAAAATGCACAAAAGTAATACTTATGATATGGCAAAACATTAAATTTTCAAAAAGAAGTGTGCAAAACAGCAAAAATACGGTATAATGGGCACTAGAATAGTATAAGTGTCGTTTGGACACGAAAGGAGAGTGAGCAGATTGGCAGAGGATTTTGTGATCGAGATGCTCCATATCACCAAGGAGTTCCCGGGCATCAAGGCAAACGACGACATTACCCTGCAGCTGCGCAAAGGTGAGGTCCATGCCCTGTTGGGCGAGAACGGCGCAGGCAAAAGCACCCTGATGAGCGTGCTGTTCGGCCTGTATCAGCCGGAGGAGGGTAAGATCCTCAAAAACGGAAAGGGGGTCGCCATCCGCAACCCCAACGATGCAAATGCACTGGGCATCGGCATGGTCCACCAGCACTTCAAGCTGGTGGAGTGCTTCAGCGTGCTGGACAACATCATTCTGGGCGTGGAGCCCAACAAGCTGGGCTTTTTGCAGAAGGCCGAGGCCCGCAAGAAGGTCATGGCCCTGAGCGAGAAGTACGGCCTGCGTGTTGACCCCGATGCGCTCATCAGTGATATTTCGGTCGGTATGCAGCAGCGCGTGGAGATCTTGAAGATGCTCTACCGCGACAATGAGATCCTCATCTTCGACGAGCCCACCGCTGTGCTGACTCCGCAGGAGATCGACGAGCTGATGGAGATCATGCGCGGGTTCAAGAAGGAGGGCAAGTCCATCCTCTTTATTACCCACAAGCTCAACGAGATCATGGCGGTCGCCGACCGCTGCACCGTCCTGCGCAAGGGCAAGTATATGGGTACCGTGGACATCAAGGACACCACCAAGGAAGAGCTTTCCCGCATGATGGTCGGCCGTGACGTCCAGCTTCAGGTCGATAAAAAGCCCGCTCACCCGGGCGATGTCGTGCTGGACGTGGAGGGTGTCACCATCCACAACGACCAGCGCAAGAAGGACTCCGTCAAGGACGTCACCTTCCAGGTCCGCGCAGGCGAGATCGTCTGTCTGGCGGGCATCGAGGGCAACGGCCAGACCGAGTTCATTTACGGACTCACCGGTCTCGAAAAACTGTCGGGCGGCAAGATCACGCTGGACGGCAAGGACATCACCCGCGAGAGCATCCGCCAGCGCTCTAGGGACGGCATGAGCCACATCCCCGAAGACCGCCACAAGCACGGTCTGGTGCTGGATTACAGCCTCGAGAACAACATGGTGCTCCAGCGCTACTGGCAGCCCGAGTTCCAGAAGGGCGGCTTCATCCAGTCCGATAAAGTCCGCGAGTACTCCGATAAGCTCATCGCTCAGTACGACGTCCGCAGCGGTCAGGGCAGCTCCACCATCGTGCGCAGCATGTCCGGCGGCAACCAGCAGAAGGCCATCATCGCCCGCGAGATCGACAAAGACCCCAAGCTGCTGGTGGCTGTTCAGCCCACCCGCGGCCTGGATGTCGGCGCGATCGAATACATCCACAGCCAGATCGTCGCCGAGCGCGACAGGGGCAAAGCTGTCCTGCTGGTCAGCCTCGAGCTGGATGAGGTCATGAACCTGTCCGACCGCATCCTCGTCATGTACGAGGGCGAGATCGTGGGCGAGTTCGACCCCAAGACCACCACTGTGCAGGAGCTGGGCCTCTACATGGCCGGCGCACGCAAGCAGGGAAAGGAGAGCAAATAAATGAACAAGAAAAACTTTCCCACAGCAACCTCAACAACTCCATCACCAGCGTGCTGGCCGCTCTGCTGTGCATCGTCATCGGCATGGCTGTGGGCTTCCTCGTGCTACTGGCCATCAACCCGGCTCACGCATGGGGCGACGGCTTTGTCCGCATCCTCAAGGGCGGCTTCCATGACGCTCCTTACGGCGTCGGCAAGGAGCTGGCCAACGCGGCGCCCCTCATCATGACCGGTCTGTCCGTGGCCTTCGCCTTCAAGACCGGCCTGTTCAACATCGGTGCTGCCGGTCAGTACACGCTGGGCGCTTACGGCGCACTCTACTGTGCCATCATGCTCAAGATGCCCTGGTATGTCTGCCTGATCGCCGCCACCATCCTCGGCGGCATCTGGGGCGCTATCCCCGGCTTCTTCAAGGCTTACTTCAACATCAACGAGGTCATCACCTCTATTATGTTCAACTGGATCGGTTTGTATCTGGTCAATGAGCTTATCTACCAGAACGGCACCGGCCCCATGTACGACGTGCGCAACACCCGTACCCTGAACCTCGGAAAGAGCGCCGAACTGTCTAAGGCCCTCATCCCGGACTTTGGCCTGAACAAGATGTTCCAGACCAACAGCACCACCATTGCGATCTTCCTCGCTGCGGCAGTCGCCATTCTGATCTGGGTCATCCTGAACAAGACCACCTTTGGCTATGAGCTGAAGGCCGTCGGCCTGAACAAGAGCGCCGCCCGCTACGCCGGCATCAACGAGAAGAAGAACATCATCCTCTCCATGGCCATTGCAGGCGCTCTGGCAGGCTTCGGCGCCGGCCTCTACTACCTGTCCAACGTCTCTCAGTGGAACCCGCTGAACTCCACCAGCCTGCCGACCATGGGCTTCAACGGCATCTCTGTGGCCCTGCTGGCAAGCTCCAACCCCATCGGCACCATCTTCTCCGCGATCTTCATCTCCCACATCTCGGTCGGCGGCTCTTTCCTGTCCACCAAGTATTACCCCACCGAGATCTCCGACCTGATCAGCGGTATCATCATCTACCTGTGCGCATTCTCCATGCTGTTCCGTGGCAAGATCCACTCCATGCTGTTCAAGAATGCGGACAAGACCAACGTGAATGCAGAGCCTGCCCCTGCTAAGACCGAAACCAAGAAGGAGGGCAAGTAATATGCTGCTTCTCATCAAGTATACTCTGCTGTATGGCATCGTGCTGATGCTGGTCGCTCTGGGCGGTATGTTCAGTGAGCACTCCGGCATCATCAACATCGCACTGGAAGGCATCATGGTCATCGGCGGTGTGGCGGGTGTCCTCACCCTCACCATGCTGCCCGCGAGCATGCCGGCTTTCGCCACTGTGCTCATCGCGGTGCTGGTGGCGGCTATCGCCGGCATGGTCTACAGCCTGCTGCTGGCCTTCGCGTCCATCAACCTGAAAGCGGACCAGACCATCGGCGGCACGGCCCTGAACCTGCTGGCGACGGCGGTGGCTGTGGTCATCTCCAAGCACTTCAGCGACAGCGGCAGCGCCAAGCTGAACTACTCCAACAAGCCCTTCCTGTTCAGCATCGGCGGCCTGGAGCTGAGTATCTTTGTCCCGCTGGGCATCGCACTGCTCATCATCAGCTACATCGTGCTGTACAAGACCCGCTTCGGCCTGCGTCTGCGCGCCTGCGGCGAGCATCCTCAGGCTGCGGACTCTGTGGGCATCAACGTCTACAAGATGCGCTATGCCGGTGTCGTCATCTCGGGCGCTCTGGGTGCGATCGGCGGTCTGGCCTATATCGTGCCTCCCGTCCAGACCTGGAACTTCGAGGTCGGCGTGGCCGGTGCAGGCTTCCTTGCTCTGGCTGTTATGATCTTTGGTCAGTGGAAGCCCTTCCACATCTGCGGCGCAGCCATGTTCTTTGCCGTGTTCAAGAGTCTGGCCAACATCGCCGACTCCACCTTCCTCGCACAGCTCCACTGGTCCAGCAACATCTACAACATGATGCCCTTCGTGGCATCCATGGTCATTCTGGCCTTCACCTCCAAGAACAGCATGGCCCCCAAGGCCGAGGGCATCCCCTACGACAAGGGTTCCCGCTGATTCGAGCGTATTTTCCGGGCGCAGCTGCTTTTCCGGGCGGCTGCGCCCTTTTTGCTTCTTTTTCAACAGATTCCACAAAACAGCGCTTGCTTTTGCGGGAAAATTTGCTATACTTGAATTACAATGTCATACGATTGCCGGAGGCGGGGCAGCGCGGCCCGGGCCGTCGGCGGAGAATATTATTTAGGAGCGTGACCTTATGCGCATTTACGATTTGATCGCCAAGAAGCGGGACGGCGGCACCCACAGCCGCGAGGAGCTGGAAGCCATCGTCAACGGCTTCGTCAGCGGAGAGGTGGCCGATTACCAGATGGCGGCCTGGATGATGGCAGTTTATCTGCGCGGCATGACCGACGAGGAGACTGCCGAGCTGACCGATGTCATGGCCCACAGCGGCGTCATGGTGGACCTTTCGCCCATCCCGGGCATCAAGGTGGACAAGCACTCCACCGGCGGCGTGGGCGACAAGACCACGCTGGTCATCGCGCCCATCGTCGCGGCCTGCGGCGTCAAAATCGCCAAGATGAGCGGCCGCGGCCTCGGCCACACCGGCGGCACCATCGACAAGATGGAGAGCGTCCCCGGCACAAAGACCGCCCTCTCACAGGAGGAGTTCTTTGCACAGGTGAATAAGATCGGACTGTCGGTCATTGGCCAGAGCGAGGGCATCGCCGTGGCAGATAAGAAGATGTACGCCCTCCGCGACGTCACCGCGACCGTCAGCTGCATCCCCCTCATCGCGTCCAGCATCATGTCCAAGAAGCTGGCCTCCGGCTCGGACGCTATCCTGCTGGACGTCACCACCGGCACCGGTGCGTTCATGAAGACCGTGGACCAGAGCATCGAGCTGGCCAAGCTGATGGTCTCCATCGGCACCCATCATGGCCGCCGCGTCGCCGCTATGATCACCGACATGGACACCCCGCTGGGCCACAACATCGGCAACAGCCTTGAGGTCATGGAGAGCATGGACGTGCTCAAGGGCCGCGGCCCCGCCGACCTGACCGAGGTGTGCCTGCAGCTGGCTGCGAATATGCTGGTGCTGGCCGATAAGGGGTCCCCCGCCGAGTGCCGCGCCATGGCCGAGGCTGTCATCGCGGACGGCTCTGCCTATGCAAAGTGCAAGGAGATGTTCGCGGCTCAGGGCGGCGATACCCGCGTTCTGGACGACTACAGCCTCTTCGAGAAGCCCGCCGCCAGCTATGAGCTGCTGGCCGAAGAGGACGGCTACATCGTCACCAACGACGCCGAGAAGATCGGCTCTGCCAGCGTTCTGCTGGGCGCAGGCCGTCAGAAGAAGGGCGACCCGCTGGACTTCGCCGCCGGCATCACCCTCCACAAGAAGCGCGGCGACTACGTCCACAAGGGCGAGAGCCTCGCCACCTTCTACGGCGCGGCGGATAAGTTCGACGCTGCCGCCGCCGAGTACCGCAGCGGCCTCGTCTACGGCCCCGAAAAGCCCGAGGAAGCCCCGCTGGTCTACGCCCTCGTCACCAAGGACGGCGTGGAGCGGTACTGAAATACCTGAATCGCTGAGAACGGCCCCGGGATCTGTGTGTCCCGGGGCCGTTTTTCCGCCAAAACTGCGCTTTGTGGTTGGATAAAGCCGACAGAAGGGCTGATTTTGTAGATGTTTTGCCTGAGATGTGATATAATCTATTCAATAGCGCCCAGACGGCGCAGGAGAAGAGAAAGGGTTATTCTATGAAGATCGTTTTGGTGGGCGGCGGCAAGGTCGGCACAGCGCTGGCGCGGCAGCTCAGTGAAGAGGGTCACAACGTGACCGTTATCGATACGAACAAGGCCCGTGTGGAGCATATCGGGGAGTCCTACGATGTGATGAGCATTCTCGGCAACGGCTCGTCCATCACCACCCTGTCCGAGGCGGGCGTGGAGGAAGCGGACGTGTTCATCGCAGTCACCGGCTCGGACGAGCTGAACCTGCTGTGCTGCATGTTCGCCAAAAAGGCGGGCCACTGCCACGCCATCGCCCGCGTGCGCAACCCGTCTTACAGCCATGAGCTGGACTTTATCAAGAAGCAGATCGGCATCTCGGCCATCATCAACCCCGAAATGGCAGCGGCCAAGGAAATCTCTCACCTGCTGCGGTTCCCGGGCGCAAGCAAGATCGACACCTTCGCGGGCGGACGCGTGCGGCTCATCAAGTTTGCGCTGACCGAGCGGCAGGGGCTGGACGGCGTGGCGATCCACGAGATCCCCACCCGCCTCAAGAGCGACATTCTGGTCTGCGCGGTGGAGCGTGACGGCGGGGTCATCATCCCCAACGGTAACTTTGTGCTGCAGAACGGCGATCAGGTCACCTTCCTCGCCACGCAGGAGAAGGCCCACGAGTTCTTCCAGCGTATCAATATGCCGGTGCGGCCGGTGCGCAACGCCCTCATCGTGGGCGGCGGCGCCATCGCCTATTACCTGAGTCAGGAGCTGCTGGAAAATCACGTCCGCGTCCGCATCGTCGAGCGGGACCCGGCCCGCTGCAATGTTCTGGCCGAGTCCCTGCCTGAGGCACAGATCCTGAACGAGGACGGCTCCAACCGCGACTTCCTGCTCTCGGAAGGTCTGGAATCCACCGAAGCCTTCGTGGCTCTGACCAACATCGACGAAGAAAACGTGCTGCTGACCCTGTTTGCAAAAAAGCACTCCAAGGGCAAGCTGGTCACGAAGATCAACCGCCTCGAGTTCGACGATATTCTGGCCGGGCTCGATCTGGGCAGCATCGTCTACCCCAAGTACATGACCTGCGACTACATCGTGCAGTACGTCCGCGCCCTGCAGAACGAGGCCGGCAACAACATCAAGACCCTTTACCGCATCCTCGACGACCGCGTGGAAGCGCTGGAATTCACTGTCCATGAGGAGAGCCGGGCCACCGGCGTGCCGCTGAGCCAGCTGCATCTGAAAAAGAATCTGCTGCTCTGCTGCATCACCCGCGGCGACAACATCCTCATCCCCCGCGGCGGCGACCAGATCCAGGTGGGCGACAACGTCATCGTCGTCACGCTGGAACACGGCCTGCACGACCTGCGGGACATCGTGGAAGAGTAACGGGGGACAGGACGTATGAATTATGCGATCGTCTTTCGTCTGCTGGGCTACATCCTGATGATAGAGGGTACACTGCTGCTGCTCCCGGCGGTGACGAGCCTCATCTACGCCGAGTGGGCCGTCATGGGCGTGTTCCTGCTGACGGCGGCCATCAGTGGGGCGCTGGGCTTTGCCCTGCAGACCATCAAGCCCCGCAGCAAGGTGTTCTATATGCGGGAGGGCTTTGCGGCCACCGCCCTGAGCTGGATCACCATCAGTATCATGGGCGCAGTGCCGTTCGTCCTCACCGGCTGCATCCCGAATCCCGTGGACGCCATGTTTGAGACCGTTTCGGGCTTCACCACCACCGGTGCCAGCATCCTGCCCGCCGTGGAGGGCCTGCCCAACGGCATCCTGCTCTGGCGCAGCTTCACCCATTGGATCGGCGGCATGGGCGTTCTGGTGTTCCTGCTCTCCCTGCTGCCCCTGACCGGCGGCTCCCACGTCAACCTGATGAAGGCGGAAAGCCCCGGCCCGCAGGTGGACAAGCTGGTGCCGAAGGTGCAGTCTACGGCCAAGATCCTGTACGGCATCTATTTCGCGCTCACGGTGGTGGAGCTCTGCTTCCTGCTGGCGGGCGGAATGAATGTGTTCGACTCTCTGCTCACGGCCTTTGGCACGGCGGGTACTGGCGGCTTCGGCTTCAGGAACGACAGCTTTGCCGGCTTCTCGCCCTACATCCAGTGGGTCGTGACCGTCTTTATGATCCTCTTCGGCGTCAACTTCAACGCGTATTTCCTGCTGCTGCTGCGCCGGTTCCGCCGCGCAGCGTCCAGCGAGGAGGTCCGCGCCTATTTTGCCATCATTCTGGCGGCGGTGGCCGTCATCACGGTGAACATCCGCAGCCTCTACGGCACCTTCGGCGAGGCGCTGCGCCATGCGGCCTTCCAGGTCGGCTCCATCATCACCACCACCGGCTTTTCCAGCTGTGATTTCGACCTCTGGCCCACGCTGGCAAAAGAGGTGCTGGTGCTGCTGATGTTCGTGGGTGCCTGCGCGGGCAGCACCGGCGGCGGCATCAAGGTGAGCCGCTTCCTCCTGCTGGGCAAGACGCTGGGCAAGGAGCTGAAGCAGGCTCTCCACCCGCAGGTGGTGGCCCCCGTCCGGATGGACGGAAAGCTGGTCAATCATGAGACCATCCGCACCACCAACGTCTTTCTGGCGACCTACATCTTCATCTTTGCGGCGAGTTTCATGCTTGTCAGTCTGGACGGCTTTGACATGGTGACGAACTTCACCTCCGTCGCCGCCACCCTGAACAACATCGGCCCCGGCCTCAATCAGGTGGGCCCCATGATGAACTTCGGGGCCTACTCCAACTTCGCAAAGCTGGTGCTCATCTTCGATATGCTGGCCGGTCGTCTGGAAATTTTCCCGATGCTGGTGCTCTTCCTGCCCGATGCGTGGAGAAGATTCTAAAAGTTTTATAACGCAAAAATCCCCCGGTCCAGCCGGGGGATTTTTGTCTGTATCAGAACGTCAGCTCGACCTTTTCCTGCGCACGGTATTGCAGAGCCTCGAGCAGCGAATCCTCGTCGAGGAGGCGCTTGCCGGAGAGGTCGGCAATGGTGCGGGCCACCCGGAGGATGCGGTCGTGGGCGCGGGCCGAAAGGCCCAGCGTCTCGTAGGAGGCCCGCAGGAGCTGTTCGGCAGCGGGGGTCATCCGGCAGATGCGCCGCACCTGCCCGGCGGTGAGCTGGGCGTTGCAGCGCACATCCTCGTAGCCGGGAGCAGCGTACCGCTGGGCCTGGATGGCCCGGGCGGCAAGGACCTGTTTCCGCAGCTCGGCGCTGCTCTCGGAAGGGGCAGCGCCATGCAGTTCATCGAAGGCCACCGGGTCCATCTCGACGCAGAGGTCGATGCGGTCCAGCAGCGGGCCGGACACCCGGCTGCGGTACTGCCGCACCGCGCTGGGCGAACAGGTGCAGGCCCGGGTAGGGTGGCCGTAGTAGCCGCATTTGCAGGGGTTCATGGCGGCGACGAGCTGGAAGCGGCTGGGATAAGTGGCGCTTCCGGCGGCCCGGCTGACCGTGATGCAGCCATCCTCGAGGGGCTGGCGCAGCACTTCGAGGCTCTCGCGGGAGAACTCGGGCAGCTCGTCGAGGAAGAGGACGCCGCAGTTGGCCAGACTGCACTCGCCGGGGCGGAACTGCGCCCCGCCGCCCGCCAGCGCAGCCGAACTGGCCGAGTGGTGGGGGCTGCGGAAGGGCCGTGCCGTCACGAGGCCCCGGCCTGCGGGCATCTGCCCGGCGATGGAGTAAATTTTCGTCGTCTCCACGGCTTCTTCCCGGGTCAGGGGCGGCAGGATGCCGGGCAGGCGGCGGGCCAGCATGGATTTGCCGGTGCCGGGCGCACCGACGAGCAGGACGTTGTGTCCGCCCGCAGCCGCGATGACCATCGCCCGGCGGGCCAGCGGCTGGCCGCAGATGTCAGCGAAATCGGGAACGTGGCTCCACGCATCGGCAGGGTCGAAGGGGACAGGCATCGTAGGCAGGATGGGCTGGACGCTCCGCAGTGCATCCACGACCTGACGGGCCGTTGCGGCAGGGTAGACCTGCATCTCGCTTCCGCAGGCCTCAGCGGCTTCGGCAGCGTTCTCGGCGGGGACATAGAGCGCCCGCACACCGCCGGCAGCAGCCTCCAGCGCCATGGGCAGGACGCCGGACACCGGGCGGAGACTGCCGTCCAGCGCCAGCTCCCCCAGAAAGGCCGTGTCCTTCGGCGGCGGCTCCAGCTGCCCGGAAGCGGCCAGCACCGCCAGCAGCAGGGGCAGGTCATACACCGGGCCGGTCTTGCGGACGTCGGCGGGAGCGAGGTTGATGGTGATGCGGCGGTCAGGCCACTTGAAGCCCAGATTTTTCAGGGCTGCGTGGACGCGGTCGCCGCTCTCCCGGACGGCGGAGTCCGGCAGGCCGACGATGGAGAGGGCGGGCATCCCGCCCGAGATGTCGGCCTCGACTTCCACGGGAAAGCCGTTGAGGCCCTTGAGGCCGAAGCTCTTGAGGACTGCGTACATGGGCGCTCCTTTCTGCCCGATGGGGCGGCAGAAACCATCCATAAAAGGGGATGATGGAATTTTTTGCGGTATTTCGAAATTTCTTCTGAGATAACAGACAAAAGACATGGAATGGTCGGCTAAGAACTGACTAAGAAATGGCAAAGACAGGGCGCAGATGCCCAAGTTCGACACAATTTTCTGTTTGAATCTATTATATTAAAGGGCATGTGAGATGTCAACGAAACGCGAACCATCTGTAATTGGAGGAAGAATCTTATGGTTGCGAAAGAGTACTGCTGTTACACAAGGCCCTATTCCAGTATCGAAGGCTTTCAGCTTGCACACACGCTGTACTACAGCGCAAGCGTAGAGGAAGAGGGTGTTGTACTGGCAGTGCGGCGGCAGCAGGGAGAAGAGTGTGTCACGGAGCAGGTCATCTGCCCGGTGGGCGACTTCGGGCGGCTGATGTCCCTGATGCGGTATCTGTGCGAAAATGGAGTAGGGCTGGGCCACTGGCTGGATGTGCTGGACGACGCAGGGCAGGTGTACTGGCCCTGCACGGCTGCAAATGGGCAGCAGGAGCGCGGAAAGCCTGCACGATTTGTGGCATTTGCTGGTTTTGAGGGGGGAAACTTGGTACATAATCCTGAATTGACACAAAGCGTATAAAAGCTTATATTATAAGTAGACTTGGATGAATTTGTCCATTATGGTCAAAAATTATAAAGGTAAGGTGTGCAATATGTATCAGGATGAGTATAAGCGCTGGCTGGCAGCGGATCTGGAGGACGCAGATCTGAAGCCGGAGCTGGCCAAGGTCGAGGGAAACGACGACGAGATCAAGGACCGCTTTGCCGTTGCACTGAAATTCGGCACCGCCGGCCTGCGCGGCGTGCTGGGCGCTGGAACCAACCGCATGAACATCTACGTCGTGCGTCAGGCCACCCAGGGCCTGGCAAACTGGGTCAAGACCCAGGGCGGCAGCCAGACCGTGGCCATCAGCTACGACAGCCGCCTGAAGAGCGACGTCTTTGCCAAGACTGCCGCCGGCGTTCTGGCCGCAAACGGTATCAAGGTGCGCATTTATGATGCTCTGATGCCTGTCCCGGCCCTGAGCTTTGCCACCCGTTACTATGAGTGCAATGCGGGCATCATGGTCACCGCTTCTCATAACCCCGCCAAGTACAACGGCTACAAGGCCTACGGCCCCGACGGCTGCCAGATGACCGATGACGCCGCCGCCATCGTCTACGACGAGATCCAGAAGACCGATGTCCTGACCGGCGCAAAGTACATCTCCTTTGCCGAAGGCGTCGAGCAGGGCCTCATCCGCTTTGTGGGCGACGACTGCAAGAACGCCCTCTACGCCGCCATCGAGGCACGTCAGGTGCGCCCGGGCCTGTGCAAGACCGCCGGCCTGAAGCTGGTCTACAGCCCGCTGAACGGCTCCGGTCTGGTGCCGGTCACCCACGTTCTGAACGACATAGGCATCACCGACATCACCATCGTGCCGGAGCAGGAGTACCCCAACGGCTACTTCACCACCTGCTCCTACCCCAACCCCGAGATCTTCGAGGCTCTGAAGCTGGGCCTCGACCTCGCCACCAAGACCGGCGCCGACCTGATGCTGGCCACCGACCCCGACGCCGACCGCGTGGGTATCGCCATGAAGTGTCCGGACGGCAGCTATGAGCTGGTCTCCGGCAACGAGATGGGCGCTCTGCTGCTGGATTACATCTGCGCTGGCCGCATCGAGAAGGGGACCATGCCCAAGGACCCCGTCGCCGTCAAGTCCATCGTCTCCACCCCGCTGGCGGATGCCATCGCCGCCCACTACGGCGTGGAGATGCGCAGCGTGCTGACCGGCTTCAAGTGGATCGGCGACCAGATCGCAAAGCTGGAAGCTGCCGGTGAAGTGGACCGCTTCATCTTCGGCTTCGAGGAGAGCTACGGCTATCTGGCCGGCCCCTATGTCCGTGACAAGGATGCTGTCATCGGCTCCATGCTCATCTGCGAGATGGCCGCTTACTACCGCAGCATCGGTTCCTCCATCAAGGAGCGTCTGGAAGAGATCTACAAGGAGTATGGCCGCTACCTGAACAAGGTGGACAGCTTCGAGTTCCTCGGCCTGACCGGCATGGAGAAGATGGCCTCCATCATGCAGAAGCTGCGTGACGAGCCTCTCACCGAGCTGGCCGGCCACAAGGTGGTCAAGGTCACCGACTACAAGAAGCCCGAAGAGACCGGCCTGCCCGCCGCAAACGTCCTCATCTACACTCTGGACAACGGCGCTGCCGTGGTCGTCCGTCCCTCCGGCACTGAGCCGAAGATCAAGACCTACTTCACCACTCTGGGCAAGGACCTGGCCGAGGCTCAGGCTCAGAAGGATGCTCTGGCAGCTGCCATCGAGCCCATCCTCGCATAACGCAGAAATTTCATAAAAAATTTATGCCCCCGTACAGCGCCAAAAGTGCTGCACGGGGGCATTTTTGATGGGCGCGGGCAGTTGCAGTTTGTGGGTGGATACGCTATAATATTCAATGAATAATAATACGCTCTGTGCAGTGCGGCGCAGGGCAGGAATAAAATGGGGCAGGTGTAAGAAATTGGAATGTCGTGTGACGGCAGTCCTGGTGGCGGCTGGTTCTTCCACCCGGATGGGATTTGATAAACTGAGCTTCGATCTGGGCGGTGAGACCGTCCTGGAGCGGAGCGTCCGGGCCTTTGACGAGTGTCCGGAGGTGGACGAGCTGGTGATCGTGACCGGCGTGTCCGGTGAGAATGCCCAGCGGGCCGCTGCCCGCTGCAAAAAGCCGGTGCGGCTGGTGAAGGGCGGCTCGACCCGCGCCGAGAGCGCCCGCAATGGCGTGGCCGCTGCCCACGGCAGACTGGTGGCGGTCCACGACGCGGCCCGGCCCTTCGTGAGCCAGAGCGTTATCGCCGGTACGATAGCGGCCGCTGCCCGCTGCGGTGCCGCCGCCCCGGCGGTGCCGGTGAAGGACACCATCAAGCAGGCGAAGGGCGGCGACGGCAAGACTGTGCCGGAAGGCTGCATGGTGGAGAACACCCCCGACCGCAGCACCCTTTATGCGGTGCAGACGCCCCAGTGCTTCGACCGGGCCGCCTATCTGGCGGCGCTGGATGAACTGGACGAGGCCAGCGCCCGCCTCGTCACCGACGACTGCAGCCTGTTCGAGCTGACGGGCCGTCCGGTGGAGCTGGTCCGGGGCGACTACGCAAACATCAAGATAACCACCCGGGAGGACCTGCCCCGGGCCGGGAACGGAGGAAAGAAAATGCGCATTGGTCATGGTTACGACGTCCACCGTCTGGTGGAGGGCCGCAAGCTCATCCTGGGCGGCGTGGAAGTGCCGTATGAAAAGGGCCTGCTGGGCCACTCGGACGCCGACGTGCTGGCCCACGCGGTCATGGACGCCGTGCTGGGCGCAGCGGCGCTGGGCGACATCGGCCAGCACTTCCCCGATACGGCGGAAGAGTACGCCGGGGCCGACAGCCTCATGCTGGCCCGCCGTGTGGCAGAGATCGTGACCAGGCACGGCTGGCGCATCGAGAACATCGACGCCACCATCCTCTGCCAGCGCCCGAAGCTGGCCCCCCACATCCCGGCCATGCGGGCAAAGCTGGCCGAGGCTTTCGGGATGCCGGTGGACGCCGTGAGCGTCAAAGCCACCACCGAGGAGCATCTGGGCTTTACCGGCGAGGGGCTGGGCATCGCGGCCCATGCCGTCGCCCTCATCGAAGCAGTGTGAACGGGAGAATGTGACCCATGACTCTGAACTCTATCGTAGCAAACTTCCAGACCTTCAAGCTGGTAGACCTGCTGGACATCCTCATCATCGCGTTCCTCATCTACCAGCTGCTGGGCTTCGTCAACCGCACCCGCGCCGGCCAGCTGGCCAAGGGCGCGCTCATCGTGATGGCGGTCTATCTGGTGGCCAACATCCTGAATATGCGCACCGTCACCTGGCTGCTCAACTCGCTGCTGCAAGTCGGTCTGCTGACGCTGGTGGTGCTGTTCCAGCCCGAGATACGGCGTGCGCTGGAGCGGATGGGCCAGACCGACCAGTGGGCCTATCGCTTCTTCAATAAAAACCGCTACAACGACACCAGCCTCAAGGGCGCGTGGCGCAGCGCCATCATCGCCATCTGCGACGCGGCAGAGCGCTTTTCGGAGACCAAGACCGGCGCGCTCATCGTGCTGGAACGGAACACCAACCTTTCTGAGATCGTCCGCACCGGCACGCCCGTGAACAGTGCAGTCAACCTCGAGGTGCTGGGTACCATCTTCTACGAGGGTACCCCCCTCCACGACGGCGCAGCCATCATCGAGAATGGCCGCATCAAGGCGGCAGGCTGTGTGCTGCCCCTTTCCAACAACCTGGACCTGGGCAAGGACATGGGTACCCGCCACCGCGCCTGCCTCGGCATCGCCGAGAACTCCGACGCCATCGCCATCGTGGTCAGCGAGGAGACGGGCATCATCTCGATGGCGAAAAACGGTGTGCTCATGCGGCACTTTGACCGTCAGACCCTTTACACCCGGCTGGTGGATGAGATGATACCCAAGGAGACCGCCAGCGAGAAGAGCGCTGCCGAGGGCTGGAAGGCCCGGGGCAAGCGCCTGCTGAACTGGGTGAACAACAAGGAGGAGGATGAGCAGCAATGAGCACTGAGCAGAACAACGGCAAGCCTGCCGTACCCCCCAAGCGCAATCTGCTGAACAACCGCCGCATCCGGCTCCTGCTTTCTTTGCTGGGTGCGGTCATCGCGTGGATGGCTGTCACCATCGTCGTGCAGCCCGGCACCACCACCACCATCTATAATGTTCCGGTGGACTTTACCTATGATTCGGCTGCTTACACTTCCCGGGGCCTGAGCATCGTCAATGCGGAGGAAAAAACGGTCAACCTGAAGCTTTCCGGCGACGGCTACACCATCGGCAGCCTGTCGGCCAACGACTTTGTCGTCTACCCCGACTGGTCCAGCGTCCGCGACAGCGGCGAAAAGAGCCTGCGCCTTCAGGTGCGGAGCCAGAGCACCCTGCTCACCGGGGTGTCCGTCTCCATCGACGGCGACAACACCGTGGACGTGGTGTTCGATGTGGTGGAAGAAAAGACCCTGCCCATCCAGGTGACGACGAATTACCTGAAGATAGCAGACGGCTATATCCTCTACGGCACCGACATCTCGAAGGAGACGGTGACTCTCTCCGGACCCAGCACCGAGCTGAGCAAGGTAGAGACCTGCACCGCCGAGGTGACCTACAACGGCGAGCTGACCAGTCCCGTCACTCTGGACACCAGCCTGCGTTTTTACACCCGCAGCGGCGGAGAGGTGAAATTTGAATATACTACTCTGGAAACGGACAGCGTCGAGGTCACGCTGCAGGTGTATAAGCTGGCCACCCTGCCGGTGGAAGTCAGCTTTATCAACGCGCCCCGCGACTTTGACCCCTCGGTGCTGGTCTACTCCCTGAGCAAAAAGACCCTCAATGTGGCCGGCCCGGAGTCCCAGATCGACCGTCTGTCCGCCCTGTCGGTGGGTACCATCGACCTTTCCACCTTTGCACTGGATAAGGTGTACGAAATGCCCATCGAGCTGCCCAGCGGCATCCGTCTGCTGGACAATATCTCCAGCATCACGGTCAGCTTCGACAGCTCCCGTCTGGAAACCAAGACCATGAACCTGCCCGCCAGCTGTGTGCAGGTCATCAACCTGCCCTCCACCTACACCCTGACCGTGGAGACGGAGCGGCTGATGAATGTCACCCTCTGCGGCCCGGCCGGTTCGCTGGAAGCACTGAATCCGGAACAGGTGGTCATTGAGATCGACGCCGACGACTTCTATGTCGCCATCGGCCAGCAGAACATCGCCTGCCGCCTCTATGTACCGGCCAACGACAAAATTTTTGCGCTGGGCAGCTATGTGGTGCAGTGCAAGATAGAAAGTAACTGAGTATATGATCCTGATCCATGATATTCGCCTGCCCCTCTCTGCCGGGGAGCCGCAGGCCTACGAAAAAGCCCTCCGCCTCGCCCGCATCCCCCGGGGAAAGGTGAGCCATCTGGGCATCGCCCGGCTCTCGGTGGACGCCCGCCACGGCCAGCCCAAGCTGGTGTACACCGTGGCTGTGACTCTGAAAGAGGAGGGGGAAGAGGCCGCCTGTGCGGGTGCTTCCCGCAGCGTCACCGTCCGGGGCAAGACCGATCTCTCGGTGCAGAACGGCACTCTGCCGCTGACGCACCGGCCTGTGGTCTGCGGCCTCGGCCCGGCGGGCCTCTTTGCGGCGCTGCTGCTGGCCCGTCAGGGCTACCGGCCCATCGTGCTGGAACGCGGCCCGGCGCTGGACGAGCGCGTCAAGGCCGTGGAGCATTTCTCCGCCACCGGTGAGCTAGACGAAAACGCCAACATCCAGTTCGGCGAGGGCGGCGCCGGAACCTTCTCGGACGGCAAGCTCACCACCCGCATCGGCGACGAGCTCTGCGGCTTCGTGACCGAAGTGTTCCTCGAGCACGGCGCGCCGAAGGAGATCGCCTGGCAGCAGAAGCCCCATGTCGGCACCGACCTGCTGCGGGGCGTCATCACTTCGATCCGAAAAGAGATCGAGTCGCTGGGCGGTGAGGTCCACTTCAACACAGCCCTCACCGGCTTCGAGCGGCGGGACGGCCGGCTCGTCGGCATCCAGACCACGGACGGTGCGTTCCCCTGTGAGGCGCTGGTGTTCGCGGTGGGCCACTCGGCCCGCGACACCTTCGGGATGCTGATGGACAGCGGCCTCGTGCTGGAGTGCAAGCCCTTCAGCGTCGGCTTCCGGGCAGAGCATCTCCAATCGGAGATCGAAAAGAGCCTCTACCACGAGGCGGCGGGCCATCCGGCCCTGCCGCGCGGCGAATATCAGCTTTCGCAGCACGTTGAAAAACGGTGCGTTTATACGTTCTGTATGTGTCCGGGCGGCCAGGTGGTGGCTTCGGCCAGCGAAAAGGGACGCGTCGTGACCAACGGCATGAGCTACCACGCCCGCAGCGGCAGGAATGCCAACGCGGCCGTGGTGGTCAGCGTGGGCGGTGAAGACTTCGGCAACGACCCCCGGAAGGCCATCGCCTTCCAGCGGGAGCTGGAAGCCCGGGCCTATGCGGCAGGCCGTCCCGGCGGAGAGTATGCCGCCCCGGCGGAGAACATCCAGAGCTTTTTGGAGGGCAGGGGCCGGCTGAACATTGGCCGCGTCCAGCCCACCTATGACCGGGGCGTCGTCGCTGCGGACCTCGGCGCACTGCTGCCGACCGAGCTGGCCGACACCCTGCGGGTCGGTCTGCGGGCTTACGAGCGGAAAATTGCGGGTTACACCGCCCCCGAGGCCATTCTGACCGGCCTCGAGACCCGTACCAGCAGCCCGGTGCGGCTGAAACGGGAAGAAAATTTTGAATGCGCCCAGCTGGCAGGATTGTATCCCTGCGGCGAGGGTGCCGGATATGCGGGCGGCATCATGAGTGCCGCCGTCGATGGCCTGCGGGTGGCCCGCGCCATCATCAGCCGGTACAGCCCGGCAGAAGGGTGAGAAGTTGAATGACTGATCGTGAAGACGATTTTGACCGCACGGCGAAGGACAGCGAAGGCCGTAAGGTGCAGCAGGAGCTGGAACGCCAGCTCCGCGAGCTGGGCAACACCATGTCCGACTCCTTCCGACACGGCTTTGAAGGCCGGGGCGAGGAGATCGGCGACCGTGTGTGGGATGTGGGCCGCGCCGCGGTGAACGCCGCCGGTTATGGCATCTCGGAGGCAGGCCGGGTCTTTCAGGCCGGAAAACAGGAGTACCAGAAGCGGGCCGGGGAGGCCGGAAGCAGCACCAGCGCCAGCGGGATGACCGACTGGGCGCGCAATTTCTTTGCGAAGAAGCCGGAACCGACGGCCATCGAGAATATCCGCGCCAGCGCCAAAAAGCGCCACGGCGCAGGCGTCGCCATGCTGGCGACCGGCATCACCTTCGCCGTCCTCTTCGGCATCACGGCCATCGCCTGCTTTGGCACGGCGGGGGCGTTCACGTCCGGCGGCGTGATGGTGGCGGCTGATATGACGGTCCTCAGTGCCATCGGCGATTTTGCACTGGGTGCTATCGCGGTGACGGGGTGGTGCTCTGCCGCTGTGACCGCTGTGTTCGGCTGGCTGACCGCAGCGGGCGCGTCCCGTATGAAGGCCGCCAAGACCCTGGAGCTCTACGCCGATACCGCCGAGGGCTTCGACTGGCACAAGGGCCTGTCCCTTTCCATGCTGGCCGACCTGACGCATAAAAAGAAGACCAAGGCGCTCAAGATGCTGCGGAAATTCATCCACAAGGGCTGGCTCAGTGCCTGGCTGGACGAGAAAAACGACAAGCTCTACCTGACGGCGGAGGACTACCGCGCCGCGCAGGAAGATCAGCCCCAGCCCGAACCGGAAAAAGCGCCGGAACAGGCCGGAGAAGTCCCCCTGAACCTCGAGACGACCCGCCGCTTTGCGCAGGTGCTCGAGAAGGAGCAGGAGCTCATGGAGGATGAGCGGGCTGTGGAGGAGCTGCAGCATATGCAGAAGACCACCGAGTCCATCTGTGCCTGGCTGGAAGCCCACCCCGAGAGCCTGCCCAAGGCCCGCCGCTTTGCGGAATACTATATCCCCACCACCCTCAAGCTCCTGCACACCTACAACGACGTGCAGAGCCAGCAGGGCGAGAACGCGGAGGCCATCCGCCGGGATATTGCGGGCATCCTGCACACCCTGAATCAGGCGTATGATAACCTCTACGATAAGCTTTTGTCGGACGTGGCGCTGGACGTTTCCAGCGAGATCGCTGCGCTGCAGGGGATGCTGGCGAACGATGGTCTGGCCGGGGAGGGATTGCGATGACCTACCGGGCCTGGAACACCAAGACCGTTGACCGCGCCGCCCTGAAAGAGCTGATAGCGGCCATCGCCCAGCAGAACACCGAAGAGCTGGAATACCAGAACATGGACGAGGAGTGGAGCGAGGAAAAGTACCGCTCTGTCCTCGCGGCCCAGCAGAAAGAAGCCGGCCTGCTGGCCGGCATCCTCGCTGCCCGGGGCATCACCGACCCCGCCGAGGCGCTGACCCTTCTGGCGGGCGAAGAAGAGCTGAGCGACCCCATGCTCCTGACCGACATGGACAAAGCCTGTGAGCGCATCCTGCGGGCCATCGACGGGGGGAGACCATCGTCGTCTTCGGCGACTACGACGTGGACGGTGTGACCGCCACGGCCCTGCTCTATCAGCACCTGAAAGGGATGGGCGCCGCCGTCAAGTGTATGCTGCCCAGCCGGGAGGGCGACGGCTACGGCCTCTCGAAGAACGCCATCCAGTCGATCTACGATAAGGGCTGCCGCCTCATCGTCACGGTGGACAACGGCATCTCTGCCGTAGAGGAAGCCGCATTCGCGGCCAGCCTCGGCATCGACCTCATCATCACAGACCACCATCTGCCCCACGACACCCTGCCCCAGGCAGCGGCCATCGTGGACCCCCGCCGTGCCGACGACCACAGCCCCTTCAAGGGCCTGTGCGGCGCGGGCGTGGCCTTCAAGCTCTGCGCCGCGCTGGATGGCTGCCCGCCGGAAGAGATGCTGGAATACTGCGGCGACCTCGCCGCTGTTGGCACCGTGGCCGACGTCATGCCCCTGACAGGGGAGAACCGCACCATCGTCAAAGCAGGTCTGCGCCAGCTGCAAAATACGGACAGACCCGGCTTCTGCGCCCTTTTGGAAGAAGTGGGCCTTGCAGGCAAGCCGGTGACGGCAGAGAACATCAGCTACGCCATCGCGCCCCGCATCAATGCGGCGGGCCGGATGGACAGCGCTGTCACCGCTTTGCAGCTGGTGCTCTGTGAGGACGAAGACCGGGCGGTCGAACTGGCTCATAAGCTGAGCGACATCAACATCCAGCGGCAGGAGACGGAGATGGAGATCGTCAAAGCCGCGCAGGAGCTGCTGGACGCTGAGCCGGAACGCCTCGAAGACCGGGTCATCCTGCTCTGGGGCAGAGACTGGCACCCCGGCGTCATCGGCATCGTGGCCTCCCGCCTTGTGGAAAAGACCGGGACGCCCGGTCATCGTGGTGTCGGTGGATGAGCACGGCGAGGGCAAGGGCAGCGGCCGCAGCGTGCAGGGCTTCAACCTGCACGAGTGCATCGCCTCCTGCGCCGACATCCTGCTCCGCTTCGGCGGCCACGCCATGGCAGCGGGCCTCTCGGTGCGGGAAGAGGATCTGCAGACGCTCCGCCAGCGGCTCAACGACTGGGCGGCCCGGGAGTGTCCCGTGCTGCGCACCCCGCCGCTGGAGTGTGATCTGTCCGTCCACCTCGACCGCCTGACGGTGGAGAGCGTCCGCCGCCTCGACCAGCTGGCACCCTACGGTGCCGACAACCCCAGCCCGGTCTTCGTGCTGGAAATGGCTGTCGTGGAGGGGGTCTATGCCGTCTCGGAGGGCAAGCACTGCCGCCTGCGTCTGCGGCAGGGCAATTCCAGCATCTACGCCGTCTGGTTCGGGATGCACCCGGAACAGGTGCCTTACTCGACGGGCGACGTCGTGGACGCAGCCATCAGCCTTTCGGTCTACGATTCGCCCCGGGGCGCACAGCTGTCGGGCCGCATCATCGAGCTGCACCCGGCGGGCCTCGGAAACACAGCTGCGGAGCAGGCCGCGCTGGTGCAGGCGCTGCGCCGGGGTACGCCCCTGACGCCGGAGCAGAAGGAGAGCATCGCCCCGGAGCGCAGCCATATCATCACCGTTTATCGGGAGCTGCAGGCGCGGCGCTGGCACGCCGAAGACCTGCAGCCCCTGTTTGCAAAACTCGGCGAGGAGAACACCGGCCGGACGCTGGTGGCCGTCGCCGCGCTGGAACAGGTCGGCCTCATCACAGCGGCTGACCGGGGCGGGGCAAAGTTCTGGGAACTCGTGCCTGCCACCGGAAAGAAGAACCTTGCCGATGCGCCCATCCTGAAATGTCTGGAGGAACGATAAAGATGCCTGAGGGAAAGAAACCTGTCGTCCCCGCGCCCGCGGCACCGGCTGCGGCGAAAGAGGACAGCTACTCTGCAAAGACCCATCTCCACCAGCCCGTGCCGGTGACGGAGATGGCTACCGTGGCCGCAACGGCCCTGCCGGCCAACGCCCCTGAGGGGACCCTTCCCTCGGAGGTGCGGCCCGAGATCGTGACCTGGGAGAAGCTGGTGGAGGCCATCAAGGCCAGCGGCAAGGCCTACAACATGGCCATGATCGAAAAAGCCTACAATATGGCCAACGACGCCCACAAGGGGGTCTGCCGCCGCAGCGGTGAGCCCTATATCTGCCACCCGCTGGCCGTGGCCCGCCTCGTGCTGGACCTCGGCATGGACAGCGAGAGCATCGCTGCCGCCCTGCTCCACGACGTGGTGGAGGACACCCCCACCACGCTGGCCGACCTGACCGCCGCTTTCGGCGAAGAGGTGGCTGCGCTGGTGGACGGCGTCACCAAGCTGACCAAGATCCAATTTTCCAATATCGAAGAGCTGCAGGCCGAGAATCTGCGCAAGATGCTGCTGGCCATGAGCCGTGACGTCCGCGTCATGATCATCAAGCTCTGTGACCGCCTGCACAATATGCGCACCGGCGACGCATGGCCGGAGCAGAAGCGCCGCGACAAGGCCCGGGAGACCATGGAGGTCTACGCCCCCATCGCCAACCGTCTGGGCATCCTGAACGTCAAGGAGGAGCTGGAAGACCGCAGCCTCCACTACCTCGACCCCGTGGGCTACGAGGAGATCAACAAGATGCTCAGCGAGCGCGCGGGCGACGAGTTTCTGGCCAGCGTGTCGGGCGTCATCAAAAGCCGCCTCGAGGAGAGCGGCATCGAGGGCGCGACCATCAAGCGGAGAGTCAAGAGCATCTACGGCATCTACCGCAAGACCATCATGCAGAACAAGTCCTTTGATGAAATTTACGACATCTACGCGGTGCGTATCATCCTGGACACCCTGGCTGAGTGCTACAGCACCCTGGGCCTCATCCACGATATGTACCACCCGCTGCCCAACCGCTTCAAGGACTATATCTCTACCCCCAAGCCCAACGGCTACCAGAGCCTCCACACCACCGTCATCGGCCACGAGGGCATCCCCTTTGAGGTGCAGATACGCACCCGCACCATGGACGAGCAGGCCGAGTACGGCGTTGCCGCCCACTGGAAGTATAAAGAGGGCCTCGAGGGCCACGATAAGCTGGACGAGCGTCTGGCCTGGGTCAGTCAGCTGCTGGAAAACCAGCGCGTCAGCGAGGATTCCGGCAACCTGCTCCATGATTTGAAGAGCGACCTGCTGCCGGAGGAGGTCTTTGCCTTCACCCCGAAGGGCGACGTCATCAACCTGCCTGCGGGCGCAAACTGCATCGACTTTGCCTACGCCATCCACTCTGCCGTCGGCAACCGGATGGTGGGCTGTAAGGTCAACAACCGCATCGTCCCCATCGACCATGTCGTGGCGACGGGCGAGATCATTGAAGTCATCCTCGGCCCGGCGGACAAAGGCCCCAGCCGCGACTGGCTCAAGATCGTGCGCACCAGCGAGGCCAAGAGCAAGATACGCAACTGGTTCAAGAAGATGCGCCGCGAAGAGAACATCCAGCAGGGCCGCGACGCGCTGGCCAAAGAGCTGCGCCGGGAGATGATCTTCATCCCCGACGACCAGCTGGACGAGTTCGTGGGCAGCTGCAGCCGCCGTCTGCGCCAGAACAACGCGGAGGAAATTTACGCCGCCATCGGCTACGGCGGCATGACCATCGCCAACTGCCTGCCCAAGCTCAAAGAGGAGTGGCAGAAGCTCAAGGCCGCCGAGGCTGCTGAGAACAAGTCGATGGAGGACCTGCCGAAGGTCGATCTGAGCCGCGTCCACGCCACCGACGGCGTGGTGGTGGAGGGCTTCGACAACACCCCCATCAAGTTTGCAAAGTGCTGCTCGCCCCTGCCCGGCGACCCCATCGTGGGCTTCATCACCCGGGGCTTCGGCGTCTCCATCCACAAGCAGAGCTGCGCCAACGCGGTGTCCAGCATGAAAGACCCCTCCAACGCCCCCCGCTGGGTCAAGGCGTACTGGGCCGACAGCGTCAAGGACAGCTACAAGGCCGGTCTGGAGCTCATCGCCCTCAACCGCAACGAGCTGCTGTCCGATGTGCTGGCCGCGCTGGCTGACATCCGCGTCCCCATCTACGCCATGAACGCCCGTCAGGTGGAGAACAACTGTGCCGTCATCAGCCTGACCATCGGCATCAACAATACAGAGCACCTCAACCGGGTCGTGGCCCGTTTGTCCAAAGTCAAGGACGTGCTCAAGGTAACAAGGAGCTAATATGCGTGCAGTCATTCAGGCCGTATCCTCGGCCAGCGTCCGGGTCAACGGCGGCGAGCCGCGCCCCATCGGTCCCGGCCTCGTCATCCTGCTGGGCGTCAAGGACACCGATACCCTCGACATCGTGCCGAAGCTGGCTGAAAAATGCGCGGGCCTGCGCATTTTCAAAGACGAAAACGACAAGCTGAACCTCAGCGCAAAGGACCTCGGGTACTCTGCACTGGTGGTGAGTCAGTTCACCCTCTACGGCGACACGAAGAAGGGCTTCCGCCCCAGCTTCATCAAGGCGGCACGACCGCCGCTGGCTGTGGACGCCTACGAGCTGTTCCTCGCCGAGATGAACAGGCAGGGCCTCAAGGATGTCCAGCACGGCGAGTTCGGCGCGGATATGCAGGTGTCGCTGGTCAACGAAGGCCCCTGCACCATCGTCATCGACACCGACGAGTGGAATAAAGGAGAAAAATAAACCATGAAGGCATTTCATCTGGTCGGCCCTGCGCCGTTTTACACCAACAGCTTCCTGCTCATCTCGGACGCAGGCAACGCGGTGGTCATCGACCCCGCCGCCGAGGTGCAGGAGTACGATAAGATCTTAAAGGAGCACGGCGGCAGGCTGAGCCTCATCCTCTGCACCCACGGCCACTACGACCATGTGGGCAGTGCGGGGGTCCTGAGCCGCGAGTGGGGCGCAAAGCTCTACTGTGAGCCCGCCGACTGTCGGGGGACCCAGCTGCTGCCCCTCAAGGGTTCGGACAGCGGCTACGAAGAGGGCGAGGTCATCCCCCTCGACGAGCTGCGCTTCACTGTCTGGCACACCCCCGGCCACACCGAGGGCAGCGTGGTGCTGCTGTGCGGGAGCTATCTCTTCGTGGGCGACACCGTCTTTCAGGGCAGCATCGGCCGCACCGACCTCGAGGGCGGCGACAGCCGGAAGATGGACGAGAGCCTGCGCAAGTTCGCGGCCCTGCCCGTCCCGGCCGAGGCGCAGGTGCTGCCCGGCCACGGCGATTTCTCCACCTTCGGGCAGGAGGCCGCCACCAACTTCTATATCAAAAATGCGCTGAGAAACGCATAAAAAGGCGGGATTTCACATGAATATCTATATCACGGGCCTCGGCTCGGGCTACGAGGTGGAGCACCTCGTCCGCCTGTTCTACCCAATGGCCCCGCTCACCCTCACCCCGCCCGAGGACGGCGCAGACTGCGTCTGGGCCGAGAAGCGGCCTGACAAGCTCTGGGCCATGGTGCGGCAGGGCGGCAAGAGCCGGACCGTCGAAGCACCTCTGCCCATTCCCGTGGAAGAGGGCGGCGAGACGCCGGAATTTGCGCTGGCCAGCCTGACCTATGACCTGCTGCGCAGCTGGACGGGCATCCGCCCGCCCTGGGGCAAGATGACCGGCGTCCGCCCGGTGCGCCTCGTCCACGACAAGCGGGCCGCAGGCTGGACGGAAGAGGAGATCGACGATTCTTTTGAAGCGCTTCGACTGCTCGCCCGAAAAATACGGCATGGCCAAGGCCATCGCGGACTTGCAGGAGCCTATCCTGAAAGCAGGCAGTGCGCCCAAGACCTACAGCCTCTATATCGGCATCCCGTTCTGCCCCTCCCGGTGCAGCTATTGCAGCTTCGTCAGCTGCAACCTCGACCGTGACCGCAAGCTGGTGCAGCCCTATGTGGACTGCCTGTGCAAAGAGGTCGAGGCCATCCGGGACGAGGCCGACAAGGCCGGGCTGAAGCTCTGCAGCATCTACATCGGCGGCGGCACCCCCACCAGCCTCTCGGCAGCGCAGCTGCGCCAGCTCATGGGGACGGTGCGGGACTGCTTCGACCTTTCCGCCATCGTGGAATACACGGTGGAAGCCGGACGCCCCGACTGCACCGACGCCGAAAAGCTGGCCGTCATCCGAGAATACGGCGCGACCCGCATCTCCATCAATCCGCAGACCTTCTCGGATGAAGTATTGGCGAACATTGGCCGCAGGCACTCGGCTCAGGACATCCTCGACTGCTATGCCGAGGCCCGGGCCGCAGGCCACGACGACATCAACATGGACCTCATCGCTGGCCTGCCCGGCGACACGGTGGAAGGGTTCGAGAAGAGTCTGCGTCAGGCCATCGCCCTCGACCCTGAGAACATCACCGTCCACACCCTGACCCTCAAGCGGGCCTCCCGCATCGTCATCGAGGACCAGAAGGAGAACGACTACGCCGATGTGGCCGCCATGCTGGAAAGGTGCCATCTGCTGGCCGAGGCGGGCTATCGGCCCTACTACCTCTATCGTCAGAAAAATACCCTCCAAAACCTGGAAAACGTGGGCTGGTGCAAGCCGGGCCACGAGGGGTATTATAATATCTATATCATGGAAGAGGTCCAGACCATCCTCTCGGCCGGCGCAGGCGGCAGCACCAAGCTGGTGGCCGACGGCGGCAAGCGGATGCAGCGCATCTTCAATTTCAAGTATCCGACAGAATACATCCAGCGTTTCGACGAAGTGCTGGAACGGAAAAAGGAGTGGCTGTTTTTTATGATCACGATTTGGGTACCGAAACGTCTGGTTGAGATAGACCTGTACAACGTCGCCGCCCAGAGCCCGGCGGCGCTGGCGGAGATGAGCGAGAAGAGCTACCGCCAGCGGGTGGCCTATGCTGCCCAGAAGATCAGGGACTCCCGCGCCAAGATCGTCATGCTCACCGGCCCGTCGGCCAGCGGCAAGACGACTTCGGCTCATAAGGTGGCCGAGGCTCTGGAAGCCTCCGGCACCCCGGCCCATGTCATCAGTCTGGATAACTTCTTCAAGGGCGCTCAGTATTACCCCCGCCTGCCCGACGGTACGCTGGACTACGAGAACCCCGACACGCTGGATATGTCCCTCATCCGCCAGTGCCTCAGCGATCTGAGCACCACCGGCAAGACCGTGCTGCCCATCTACGACTTCACCGCCGAGTCCCGCTCCTCCGAGACGGAGACGCTGGACCTCAAGGGCGGCGTCTGCATCGTGGAGGGCATCCACGCCCTGAACCCCGAGCTGACGGGCCTCGTGAAGGGCGACGACGTCTACCGCATTTACGCCGGCCTGCGGGAGGAATACTGCATTGATGGCCGCCGTGTCATCAACACCCAGGACATCCGCCTCTGCCGCCGCACCCTGCGGGATGCCGCAGCCCGGGGCCGCAGCCCCGCCAAGACCCTCGCCATGTGGGACAGAGTCCTCGACGGCGAGACCCGGTATATCAAGGGCTTCAAGACTACGGCAGACTTTTTGCTGGACACCTCCTTCACCTACGAGCTGGGCCTCATCGCAAAGCTCCTGCGCCCGGTGAGCCAGCGCTTCACGCTGGAAGGCCACAATGCGGAGCTCTGGGACGAGACGGCCCGCCGCTTCGAGCATGTGGCCCCGGTGGAGCTGGAGCTTCTGCCCGCCGACAGCATGCTGCGCGAGTTCTACGCAGGCGAGGTTTGAGAAGCCGTTTTCCTAAGCATTGCACACAGCCCGAAACGGTCTTTTTGCCCGCATACTGCGTTGCTTTCCCTTGCAATCCGTCAGGATTGCTGCGGAAAATCGCCTTGTCTGCGGGCAAAAATCCTCGCCGTTCGGCGCACCCTGCTTACGAAAACAGCTTCTAAACGACATCAGAACGCGGAAAGTGTGCAAATTGCGAAAAAAATGTTTCCAAATCCGCACGATTCTGTAAAACTTGGGTGGGATTCGTTGCATTCCCCCCGGGAGTGCGCTATAATGAAAATAATCTCCGGCGGCACAGGGACAGCCTGAGCAGAAAACGCAGAGGAGTGCTGCCCGCCCCGGGCATAGACAAGTGAGGTGTCTTTTATGGACTTCAATAAGATCAAGGAAATGGGCCTCGAGTATGCCGAGAAAGGCAAGAATGCCGCGCTGGACCTGGCCGAAAAGGGCCGCACCCAGGCAAAGATCGTGAACGCGCAGAGCAAGCTGTACAAGGCGCAGCGCCAGCTGGGCGCACTGGTGTATAGTCTGGCCAAGGGCAACGAGGAGAACCAGCCCCTTGTGGACAAATACATCGAGATGATCGCCAACATCGAGCAGGAGCTCTCCGACCTGAAAGCCTCTCTCGAGCCGGATACCGTCATTGAGACGACGTTCGAGGATACGGAAGAGGCCGCCGATGGGACGGCTGACGCAGCCGCAGAGCCCGCCGAGGAAAAGCCCGAGGACGACGAGGCCAAGACCTGCCCCCAGTGCGGCGCACCCGTCTCGGACGACGCGCTGTTCTGCAACAAGTGCGGCGCACAGCTGTAAGCGAAAAAGCCCACGCAGGGCGGTGTCCTCCGGGGGATGCCGCCTTTTGTTGTGAATGAAATGAAAAATTTGCCGCAAAAAGCCGGAAAATGCGCTTGTGCCCTTGCATTTCGGCAGATTCTGCGGTACAATTTGAATCTATTCGCAGATGTTTTCGGAATGCGGAAAGGAGACGCCCCATGCAGGACTGGACGCCGAGGGAACACTATACGGCGGAAGACCTCGTGGAGATCATCCGCATCCTGAGAGACAGGGAGAACGGCTGTCCGTGGGACAAAGTCCAGACCCACGCTTCCATCCGGAAAAACTTTCTGGAAGAAACGTGCGAGGCGCTGGAAGCCATCGACGCCGACGACCCTGTCATGATGCAGGAAGAGCTGGGCGACGTCCTGATGCAGGTGGTGTTCCACACCGTCATCGAGGAGGAGCGGGGCCGTTTCGACATGGAAAAGGTCTGCCGCGAGGTGTGCGAGAAGCTGGTCTTCCGCCACCCGAACATCTTTGCTTCCTCGGCGGCGGAAAATGCTGGTATAAACAGCTGGGATGCGCTCAAAAATAAGGAAAAGGGCCGCACGACTCTGGCCGATGAGCTGGACACCGTCCCGGCCACCCTGCCCGCCCTGATGCGCGCCCAGAAGCTCCAGAAGCGGGCCGCGCGGTTCGGCTGCGGGCCGGAGGATGCTGCCGGTGCGGCCAGAACTCTGGACAGCGCCAGGGCCGCGTGGGACGCACAGCAGACGGCAGAGAACGCCGGTGAGCTGCTGCTGGCCGCCGCCGATGCCATGCGTCTGGCCGGTGTGGACGCCGAAGAGGCCCTGACCTTCGCGGCCAGGCGCTTTACCCGGAGGCTGGAAGCGGACGAAACGTAAACGGGTACCAGACGGTCAGACCGTCTGCTCGAATAGAAAATGTTGAGAATATTGTGGAGGTTTTTATTATGACCAAGACCGATCTGATCGCACAGGTTGCGGCAAACACTGAGATGAGCAAGAAGAGCGCCGAGATGGCTGTCAACGCTGCATTCGAGGCACTGGGCAAGGCCATGGCCGAGGGTGAGAAGATCTCCATCTCCGGCTTCGGCACCTTCGAGGTGCGTGAGCGCGCTGAGCGTCAGGGCATCAACCCCCGCACCCGCGAGCCCATCACCATCGCTGCTTCCAAGAGCATCGTGTTCAAGCCGGGCAAGGCTCTGAAGGACACCCTGTAAGAGAAGACCCATCGCCGCCGGAACCTTTAGGCCCGGCGGCTTTTTTGAGCCTCTCCAGGCGCTTGCGCGCCAGCTCCCCCAACGGGGGAAGGCCGACCTGGCGTGCCGGTCAGGTCTGAGCGGGATCGAGAGACGGCTTTTTGGACCGGAAGCGGTAGTGCCCTGCGACAGAGGGCAGGCGATGCAGGACGGAGAGGTCATGCTTTAAGAACAGGAGGAAATAGT
>ENA-OQJP01000115-OQJP01000115.1-human-gut-metagenome-genome-assembly--contig:-NODE-115-length-34491-cov-7.045542_pt1 | contig 34491 bp, 35 predicted proteins | sample MGYA00242611_ERZ504778 | MGnify/ENA primary metagenome ERZ504778 (study PRJEB26092, sample SAMD00036349) | human gut metagenome | host: Homo sapiens | study: EMG produced TPA metagenomics assembly of...
GCCGCCGGAGCGCGGACCCCGATGAGCCTTGCCGCCGGGCAGAAGGGCAGCCCCAGCACATCCGCCGCCGGGCATTGGATGAGCAGCGTGGACACGATGAGGAACGGGAACAGCGAGAGCAGCAGCGGGCCGCCGCAGAGCGCCAGCCCCTCCCGCAGGGCCTTCGCACAGGCATCCGGCGCGGCAAACGGCAGCAGACCCGCGGCCAGCGCCATCAAAAAATACCCCACGCCCCGGATTTTCTCTTTCTGAATCATACGCGCACCCTCCATTTCCATATATATGTGGTAATTGGCAGCGGTTTGCATGGCGGGAGGGAGCAGCGTGGGAAGAAAACGAGAGCAAACGCATTCCCTGCGCGGCTGGTTCCGGCGGATGTTCCGTCAGCCGCCCGGGGACTTCTACGGACGGGCTTCGGTCTACCTGAGCGGCAGAAGGATGGAGATCGAGCAGTTCCGGCGCATCCGCTCCTACGAAGAAGGCAAGCTCTGTCTCGAGCTGGGGTGCGGCACTCTGACGGTCTACGGCGACGATTTGAAGATAGAGACACTCTCCGCCCGGAGGCTCACCCTGCGGGGGCAGATTCTGCGGACCGATTTTTCAAAGGAATAGGAGCTTTCTACCATGGAATGGACTCAGCTCTGGGCAGGCGTCACCTTTGCGGCGCAGAACGGCGATGCCGAAGGTCTGCTGACTGCTGCGGCCGCAGGCGGGCTGCACCTCTCCGACATCGTTCCCCGGCCCGGCGGGTTCTCGGCCCGGTGCGCCGCATGGCATTATCGGAAGCTGGCCGCTCTGGCCCGCAGACGGCGGGTGCGGCTGCGCATCCAAAAACGGCAGGGTCTTTTCTTTTGCATTCGTCCCCTTCTCCGGCGGCGGGGGCTCTGGGCCGGATGCCTTGTCTTTCTCCCTCTGCTGCTCTGGCTGCAGGGCTTTGTCTGGTTCGTCGAACCGGTGGGCCTGACGCCCGGCCAGCAGGCGCGGGCCGCCGTCGTCCTGTGGGAGGCAGGGCTTTTCCCGGGAAATGCCGTCACACAGGAAAAGCTCACCGCCGGAGAATACGCCCTGCTCCAGAGCGGTGAATTTTCCTGGGCCAGCCTCAACTTTATGAAGGGAAAGCTGGTGGCGGAGGCGGCTGCGGCGAAACCGGTGCCGGACATCGCGGCCGGGACGCTCCACGGCCTCCGGGCCAGGGTGTCCGGCACGGTCGTTCGCACCAACCTCGTCAGCGGGACGATGCTCGTCGTCCCCGGCCAGGCCGTAGAAGCCGGTCAGGGCCTCATCGGGACAGCCCGCGCCGAACGGGACGGAACGCTCATCTTTCAGCCTGCGGCGGGCAGCGTCCGGGCGCAGTTCGAGTGGGAAAACGAGCAGGATGCTGCCCTGATGCTGCCCATCGAGCAGCTCACAGGGCAGCAGGCCGTGCATCGGACGCTCTTCTGGGACGGCCATGCTGTCGCTCTGCCCTCCCTGCATCCTGCTCCGGGCAAGGCAGAGGCCGCAGCCGTCGTCCGACACTGCCAGCCAGAAGCCCTCGGGCTTCCCATTCCTGTTTTTATCGAAGAAACGACATATTATTACAAAGCCTCCACCGATTTGGAGCGGACCGAAGAGCAAGCTCTGGCCCTTGCAAGGTTGCAAAGTAAACGAGCTTTACAGCAGAATTGGCCTGATTTTGAGCTTCTGGCCCGCAAAGAGGACGTCTCCGTCGAAGAAAACGCCCTCCACTACCGGGTCGTCTACACCATCACCGCCGACATCTGCAAATGAAAACGCCGCACAGCCCCGAGCACCTCTGCTCCGGCCATGCGGCGATTTGTGATGATGGATTTTTGTTACTTCTCTTCCGGGGTCGTCTCGGCCAGAAGCTCGTTCAGGTCGAACTCATACTTCGTGTGGCAGAAGTGGCAGACCACCTCACACTTCGGGTCTTCGTCCCGGAGCTTTACCAGCTCTTTGCGGCCAAGGCTGAGGAGCATATCCTTCGTGCGCTCCTTGCTGCAGTCGCACTGATACTTCACCTCGCGGGTATCGAGGATCTGCGGGTCGAAGCCTGCCATTGCCAGCTCCATCATATCCTGCGGGGTCTTCCCTGCCCGGAGCAGCTCGGTGACGGAAGGCATGGCGGCGATGTTCTGCTCCAGACGGGTGATCTCGGCATCGGTCGCGCCCGGCAGGAGCTGCAGCAGATAGCCGCCGGCGCAGGCGATGGACAGGTCCTTGTCCACCAGAACGCCCAGCGCACAGACGGTGGGGATCTGCTCGCTGTAGGCGTAGTAGCTGGTGATGTCCTCGGCGATCTCACCGGACACCAGCGGCACCTGACCCACCGTCGGCTCCTTCTGGAGCTTGTTGTCCCGGATGACGGTCAGAACGCCGTCTTTGCCGACTGCGCCGCCCACATCCAGATGGCCGTTCTCCTTTGCGGGAAGCTCGACCAGCGGGTGGTCGATGCAGCCCTTGACGCTGCCGTGTGCGTCGGTGCAGGCGATGACGACGCCAGCCGGGCCGCCGCCGGACACGCGCAGGGTGATGGAGTCGCCATCATCCTTGAGCATCGCGCCCATCAGGGAGACACCGGTGAGCAGACGGCCAAGGGCTGCGCTGCAGGTGGCGCTGGTGGTATGCAGCTTTTCTGCCGTGCGGACGATCTCAGTGGAGTCCACGCCGCAGAACACGACACCGCCGTTTTCCGAAATGCCGCGGATAAGATTCGACATATTATTGTTCCTCCAGTTGGGTATACTGTTTGACTGCGCAGAAGAAATAGCGCTCGCTCTCGTCGGACAGAGGGCCAAAGCTCTCGCCGTCGCAGACACTTTCCAGCGCAAAGCCGTGCTTTTCCAGAGCGGCGCGGATGGTGTCGAGGTCGTAGGTGTACTCGCAGAACTGCTCGTGGAAGTGCTCCCCCGTCTCGCGGTAGTCGATGTCCACGCGGATCTCCACCCGGCGGTCGGCGGCGCTGTAATGGTTGCGCCAGACGCAGGAGGCATCCTCTTCTTCAAACGTAAAGACGTTTTCGCCCAGCACGTTCCGGTGCTTATAGGGCGTGTTCATATCGAACAGGAGCACACCGCCTTTTTCCATAAAGAAACCGGCGTTGGCGATGGCTTTGTCCAGGTCCGGGATGTGGTTGAAGGTGTCGAAGGTGGACACCGCACCCCGGATGGTGCCGTAGAGGTCGAGCTTGAGCAGGTCCTGCCGCAAAAGAAGCAGGCCGCTGGAAAGGCCCAGCTGCTCAGCCTTGTCCCGGACGACGCAGAGCATCTCCTCCGACTGGTCGATGCCGATCATATCGTAGCCCGCCTGCGTGAGCATCAGGGTCAGCTCTCCTGTCCCGCAGCCCAGGTCGGCGAGGATGCCGTCATGGATGCCGTGGGCTTCCAGCTCTTTTTTGATGTGGGCATACAGGGCCTCGTAGTCGGCCTCGCCGTTGAACTCATCGTAAAAATAAGCAAATTCGTTGTAAGCCATTGCGTTACTCCGCGTCCTCTGCGTTTGCCTCGTACTCGGCGGCGACGGCTGCGTTCAGCACAGCCTGCAGCTCCGGGATGCCGTAGCCGCTCTCGCCGCTGGTCAGCACCACCTTCTGGCAGCCGTAGGGCAGGCAGAGCGTTTCGAACTCCTCCTGCGTCTGGGCCAGCTGGCTCTTCTTGAGCTTGTCGGCCTTGGTCAGGGCCACGACGAAGGGAATGTTGTGGTAGTGGAGATAATGCAGCATCTGGATGTCGTCGGCGCTGGGGGCGTGACGGCAGTCGATGAGCTGGACCAGCAGGGTGTGGTGGCGCTGGGCCTCGAAGTAGCTGTTGATGAGGTCGTCCCAGCGCTCACGGTCGGCGTTGCTCACCTTGGCATAGCCGTAGCCGGGCAGGTCCACGAAGTAGCAGTCATCCACCGCGTAGAAGTTGATGGTAGCCGTCTTGCCCGGCGTGCTGGACACGCGGGCGAGATTCTTGCGGTTGCAGAGCTTATTGATGAGGCTGGATTTGCCCACGTTGGAGCGGCCGGAGAAGCTCAGCTCCGGGCGGTCGCTCTCGGGCAGCTGGCTGGAAATGCCGTAGCTTGCAATGAAATCCGCTTTGTTATAGTTCATAGCTTCGCTCCTTTCGTCTCAGCAGACCGCGCCCGGCTGCGGCTTCTCAGCCGTCTGCGGCAGGGCCGCAGCCTCAGCGGGCTTTACCTTCCTGGTGCGGGGGTGGCCTGCAGACACCGTCCTGGGCTTGAGGAGGGCTGCGGCGAGGACCTGCGACAGGCTCTGCATGGGCAGGAACTCGATGTTCTTCTTGACCTCGTCGTCCACCTCGTACAGATCGGACAGGTTGTCCTTCGGGATGAGGACGGTCTTCATCCCCTCGCGGTAAGCGGCCATGCTCTTCTCGCGGAGACCGCCGATGGGCAGCACATTGCCGTGGAGGGTGATCTCGCCGGTCATGGCCACATCGCCCCGCACCGGGATGCCGGACAGGCAGGAGATGAGGGCCGTGGTCAGGGTGACGCCGGCAGAGGGGCCGTCTTTGGGGACTGCACCCTCCGGGGCGTGGATGTGCAGGTCGCACTTCTTGAGGCGCTCGGAGTCGATGCCGTACTCTGCGGCATGGACGCGGGCATAGGTGATGGCCAGCTGGGCGCTCTCCTTCATCACGTCGCCCAGAGAACCGGTGACGGTGATCTTGCCGCTGCCGTTGTCGATGACCTGCACCTCGATGGGCAGGGTCTCGCCGCCGATGCTGGTCCATGCCAGACCGTTGGCGATGCCGATGGCGTTGGTGCGGTTGAGGAACTCGGGCTTGACCATCCGGGGTCCCAGCAGCTTTTCGAGGCCGGTGCCGGTGACGGAGACATTCTCCGCCTCGCCGGAAGCGATCTTCCGGGCGCACTTGCGCAGGACGCTGGTGATGGTGCGCTCCAGATTGCGGACGCCGGCCTCGCGGGTGTAGCCGTCGATGATGCCGTAGAGGGCGCTCTGGGAGAAGGTGACCTTGCCGGTCAGGCCGCAGGCGTCCAGCTGCTTGGGGACCAGATGCTTCCGGGCGATGTTGTACTTTTCCACCCGGGTGTAGCTGGGCAGCTCGATGACGTCCATGCGGTCGCGCAGCGGGCCGGGGATGGCGCTGAGGTCGTTGGCCGTGGTGATGAAGAGCACACGGCTCAGATCAAACGGCATATCGATGAAATGGTCGTTGAAGGTGCTGTTCTGCTCGGGGTCGAGGGCTTCCAGCAGAGCGGCCGCCGGGTCGCCCCGGAAATCGCCTGCCAGCTTGTCGATCTCGTCCAGAAGCATCAGGGGGTTCGAGCTCTTGGCAGAGATCATGGCGTTGATGATCTTGCCGGGCATCGCGCCGATGTAGGTGCGGCGGTGGCCGCGGATCTCGGCCTCATCCCGCACGCCGCCGAGGCTGATGCGGACATACTTGCGGTTCAGGCTCTCGGCGATGGAGCGGGCGATGCTGGTCTTGCCGACACCCGGAGGGCCGACGAGGCAGATGATCTGGCCCTTCACGTCGGGGGCCAGCTTGCGGACGGCCAGCACCTCGAGGATGCGGTCCTTGACCTTCTTCAGGCCGTAGTGGTCCCGGTCCAGCACCCGCTGGGCCTTGGCGATGTCCAGATCGTCCTCGGTGAAGGTGTTCCAGGGCAGGTCGAGGCAGGTGTCCAGATAGGTGCGGATGACCGTGCCTTCCTGATTGCTGCTCTGCATCTTGGAGAGGCGGTCCACCTCTTTGAGAAGCTTCTTTTCCCGGTCCTCGTCCAGATGGAGGGCCGTGATCTTCCGGCGGTACTCCTCGGTCTCGGCGGTGGTATCGTCGTCCTCGCCCAGCTCCTCGCTGATCATGTGGAGCTGCTCGTGGAGGTAGTAGTCGCGCTGGTTCTTGTCCATCGCCTCGTCTACCTTCTGGGCGATCTCCTTATCGATCTCGAGCATCCGGCGCTCCCGGTGCATCTTCTCGATGAGCAGATTCAGACGGCCCATCAGGGTGCCTTCGTCCAGAATGGCCTGCTTATCCTCGAAGCGGAACAGGAGGTTGGCCGGGATGTACTCGGACAGGAAGGCGGCGTCGGTGCTGGTGGTGATGGCAAACACCACGTCCTTGCCGATGTGGGGGTTCAGAGCCAGCAGGTCGTCAAAGCTCTTTTTGACGTTGCGGACGAGGACGTCCGCCTCCGGCAGCTCCTCGGGCTTCGCCATCCTGACCGGGGCCGGGCGGACGGTGGCCAGCAGGAAGCTGCCGTCGTCCTCCATCTCGGAGAGTCTGGCGCGGTATTTGCCTTCGACCAGGATGCGGACGAGGTCGTCCGACACCCGCATCACCTGCTTGACCTCGGCCACGACGCCGTAAGTATAGAGGTCGGCGGCCTTGGGGTCCTCGACCTTCATCTCCTTCTGTGCCACGAGGAAGACGTCAGAGTTGTTGCTGACGGCCCACTCCACGGCGGCGATGCTCTTCTCGCGGCCCACCTCGAAGTGGAGCAGATTGTTGGGGAAGACCACCAGCCCGCGCAGGGCGATGGCCGGAAGGTGGAGGACGCTCCGCTCCACCTTGACCGTAACTTTTTCAGACATAGTACAAAACCTCCCGGCCGTCCCTCGGATGCGAGTCATCCATAAGGGCGGCTTTTTTGTAGGGTCATATCAAATCTATCATTTTATTATAGCGAAAAATGTTTGCAGATGCAACTGCTCAGCGCTTTTCCCGGGTGTTATAGCCCAGTCTGCCCAGTGCGGGCAGGATGGCCCGGAGGGTCAGGGACGTGAGGGCGCCCATGACGAGGCCCAGCACCAGCATCACCGGCGCATAGTACAGCGACATGGCCGAGGACAGGATGAGCCCCGCGCCAAGCAGCTGGCCGATGTTGTGGGACAGTGCGCCGCAGACCGACAGGATGAACCATGTGGGCCGGAACGGGAGCTTATAGTAGAGCACCCACATCACCAGCAGGGACAGCAGTCCGCCGCAGAGCGAGAGGAAGCCTGCCGTCCAGCCGGAGACGAGAAAGACGAACAGCGCCTTGAGCAGGTCGAGATAGAGCGCCTGCCGCGCCCCCATGAAGAACAGTGCATACATCACTACGATATTCGCAAGGCCCAGCTTCATGCCCGGCGCAAGGCCCGGGATGACCAGTGTGCCTTCGATGAAGGAAAGAGCCATCGCCAGCGCGAACAGCAGGCCGGAAAGTGCGATCTCGTGTGTTTTCTTTGGGTCATGGTTTCGGTTTGCCATCGGCTCTCCCCCTTTGCTGCATCGGTCATTCTTCGCCGCCGGCGGTCTGCTCGTACTGCTCCTGTTCCTCGACGGCAGCTTCCCATGCGGCGAAAAGCTCGTCCTGATGGAAGCGCAGGTCGCTGAGCTCGTCGCTCTTTTCCCGCAAAAGCTGGGGGTCGTTGTAGACCTCCGGCGAGTTTATCTCGTTTTCCAGCTCCACCTCGCGGGCGCCGCAGGCTTCCATCTCGTCCTCGCAGGCTTTGATCTTGGCGCGCAGCTCGGCCCGGCGGCGGCGCTGCTCTTTGCCGTAGCCCGCCTTGGCGGGTTCGCTGCTCTTCTCGGCCACGGGGGCGGGAGCGGCGCGGCCCATCAGGGCGTCATAGCTGGGGTAGATGACCGCCTTGCCGTCCTCGAGGTAGAGGATGGGGCAGGCCAGACTGTTCATCAGGTGGCGGTCATGGGTGACGAGGAGCAGGGTGCCGGTGTAGGCCATCAGCGCCTCGGTCAGGTTCTCGCGGGTGTAGATGTCCAGATGGTTGGTGGGCTCGTCCAGGAACAGCAGGTTCGGGCGTTCCAGCACGATCTCTGCAAAGCGCAGTCGGGCCAGCTCGCCGCCGGACAGGGCCTCGCAGGGCTTGAAGACCGTCTCGCCCCGGAAGCCCAGCTTTGCCAGATGGCTGCGGACCTCCAGCTCGGTCATCCGGGGGTACTTGTTCCAGATGACGTCGATGACGCGGCCCGCGCCGATGCGGTTCTGCTGCTGGGCGAAGATGCTGGGCCGTGCGCCGGTGCCAAGGCGCACCATGCCGCCGGAGGGGCGGCGCTTGCCGTCCAGCACCTGCATCAGGGTGGATTTGCCTGCGCCGTTGGGGCCGGCGATGATGAGCCGCTGGCCGCGGCAGACCGTATAGGTGAAGGGCTCCAGCAGGGTGCGGCCGCCGATCTTGATGGTCAGGTTCTTGAGCAGCACCAGCTCATTCCACGGCTCCACGTCGTATTCGAAGCGGAACTTGAGCTGGTTGGTCTCGTCCTGAGGGGCCTCGGTGATCTCCAGCTTTTCCAGCTGTTTGCGGCGGCTCTGGGCCATCTTGGTGGTGGAGGCGCGGACGAGGTTGCGTTCGATGTAGTCCTGTAATTTTTCGGCCAGCGCCACGTCGGCGTCGTGCTGCTTCTGGCGCAGGGCGTCGGCGGCTTCCTTCTGGGGCAGATAGGCCGAGAAGTTGCCCTTATAGGTGGTCATGGTCTGGAAGGAGACTTCCCAGATTTTGGTACAGACGTTGTCGAGGAAATAGCGGTCGTGGCTGACCACCAGAACGGCACCGGAGTAGCCCTTGAGGTAGTTTTCCAGCCACTCCATGGTGGCGAAGTCCAGATGGTTGGTGGGCTCGTCCAGAATGAGGACGTCCGGCTTCTCGAGGAGGAGCTTGGCCAGACGGAGACGGGTCAGCTCACCGCCGGAGAGGACGCCCACGTTCTTGCTCCAGGTATCCTGCGCAAAGCCCATGCCGGACAGCACCTTCTTGATGTTGACGTCCATGTTGTAGCCGTCGGCGGCGTCGATGATGCTCTGCAGCTCGTCGTGCGTTTCGAGAAGGGCGGCGTCGTCGGGAGAGGCCGCCATCTTCTTTTCCAAGATCTGCATCCGGGCCATGGCGTCCAGCACAGGGGCGAAGGAAGAGCGCATCTCCCCGTAAATATCCAGCGTGGCATCGAGCTTTGCGTTCTGCTCCAGATAGCCCAGCGTCACGCCGTGGGTCACGCTGAACTCGCCGTCATAGTCGGTGTAGACGCCGGTCAGGATCTTGAGCAGGGTCGTCTTGCCCGCGCCGTTCTGGCCCACGATGCCGATGCGGTCTTCTTTTTCCACGCTGGCGCTCACGTCGTGCAGGACGACCTTCTCGCCAAAGCTCTTTCCGAGTTTTTCCAAATGAATCAGCATATCGTTCTTCCGTGTTCTTTTCCAGTAGGGTGGATGGGGAGATCCCCGCCGTTACAGCTGATGACGGCGGTGCTTGAGGCCGAGGTTCGCCAGCTCTTCCGGCTCCATCACCAGCGGGTAGAGCTCTTCCAGCGAGGCGATCTCGTAGGTGGGGCTCACCTTGCCCGGGTTCTCGGCGTGGCCGGGGTTGAACCAGCAGGTGTCGAGGCCCGCGTTCACGCCGCCCTGAATGTCGCTGGTGAGGCTGTCGCCCACCACCAGGACGTGCTCCCGGTTCTCCACGCCCAGAGCGCGGAGGGCGGAGTCGAAGATGCGGCGGCTGGGCTTCTCGCTGTCCAGCTTCTCGGAGACGAAGACATCCTCAAGGTAAGCCCCGATGCCGGATTCTGCCACCCGGCGGCTCTGCACCTTCTGGAAGCCGTTGGTCACGACGGCCAGCGTCGCCACCTCGGAAAGCTCCCCGAGGACGTCCGGCACATTGGGGGTCATCAGGTCGGGGTGGGAGGACAGGTGGTCGAGGTAGCAGCGGTTCATCTCCGCGCCGTCACCGGCTGCGTTGATGGCCTTGAGGAAGCGGGTGAAGCGCTCCCCCATCAGCTTGTCGCGGCGTATCTGGCCCTTTTCCAGCTGACGCCAGAGCTCCGAGTTGATGTCCCGGTAGGTCTGCACCGTCCCGGCGTCCGGCTCGATGCCGTATTCCACCAGCGTCTCAGCCAGCGCCTTGTTTTCGGCGGCATCAAAGTCCAGAAGCGTATTGTCTGCATCGAAGAGGATGCAATAATATTTTGCCATCTTTCTTTCCCTTCTCTATCATGTTTCGAGCCGCCTGCCGCCTTGAGCGGGCGCGGCTGGGGTGCGGTTTGAGAACAGCGAGAAGCCAGCCCCGCCCGGCAGAGCTGGCTTCTCGTATTTTTATCCTTCCAACGTCATTTCATAGGCTTCCTCGTCGGACTGGTCCGGCAGATTCCCGCTGCACTTACAGCGCGGCGTGCAGGCGCACGCTTTTGCGATGCACTTTGCCATCTGCTCCTCCGTCACGCCGTTCTCGACGTTTTCCCAATCCATGTCGTAGTAGTCCACGCTGCCGTCGGTCACATCTTCTGCGCCGGGCAGGCCGAGGACTTGCATTTCTTCACGGAGCATCCGCTCGCCTCCTCTCGGCTCAGCCTATGCGGCTTTGCAGAGGAAGGTGCGGGGCGTCATTCTGCCTTGCCTTCGGCTTCCTTGCCGGCAGGGACTTCGGATTTGCTCTCGGCTTTGGACTCGGCCTTCGACTCCGCTTTGGGCTCCGAAGCAGCTTCCGACTTGGACTCGGCCTTGCTTTCGGACTCCGGCTCTGCCTTGGAGCTGCCGGACGACGTGCCGGACGATGCCGGCGACGAACTGCCGGTGCTGCTCGAAGAGCTGCCCGAACTTGCAGAGGAAGAAGATGTACTGCCGGAAGAACCGGCATGGGACGAGGACGAACTGCTGGTGGAGCCGGACTCGCTGGTCACACCGCTGCCGATGGTGATGGTCAGGGTGTTGCTGCTCACCTTGCAGTCGTTGTAGGTGACGACGGCGTGGATCTTATAAGAAGCGTTGGCCATGGAGCTGTCCACCACCACCGTGATGCTGGACTTGCCGGCGGCCTGCGTGACCTCCTGACCGTTGGCGTACCAGCGCAGGTTCTCGGTCTTGGCGTACTTGCCGCTCAAGGCGGCCTTGAAGGTGTAGGAGCTGCCCACAGCGCCCTTGCCCTCGCTGGTGATCTGGACGGAGGCCGTGCCGAAGACTGCCGTGACGTCCAGATTCTGCTTGAAGCCGGTGTCGGTGCGGGTCTTGCTGGTGAGGCCGTCGCTCCACTTGACGAAGACGTGGCCCTCCGCCGGGACAGCGGTCACGGTGATGGATTTGTCGGGGTCGGTGACGGTGTAGGTCACAGAGCTGTTGCCGGTGTCATTGCCAACGCTCAGGGTGCCGCCGCCGTTCTTGTCCACACGGTAGCGGGCCTCGAACTTTTTGTCCTCACTGGTGCTCTCGCTGGAGGAGCTCTCCGAGCTGCTGGCGCTCTCGGCCTGACTCTCGCTGGAGCTGACAGCCTCCGAGCTGGGAGCGGCCACGGCGGAGCTGGGGTTGGAGACATACTCCATGGTGCGGGTGGGGATGTTGTTGGTGTCGGGGCGGCGGTCCTCGGTCTGCAGGGCGTGGGTGCGGAGATAGTTCAGCACTGCCTTGAGGCCGGCGCTCTTGAGGTGGATGTCGCCGCTGGTGTAGTAGTCCGCGATGCCGTAGCCGTCGCTGCCCTTGAGGGCCTCGGCGGAGTTGAGGAAGCGGACGCCCAGCTGCTCGCACAGATTCAGAAGGGCCATGTTGAAGTCGTCGATCTTGGCCTGGTCCATGTGGGGGTAGTTGGAGTGGTCAGCCGGGACCGGCGGCACCGTGTTGACGATGATGTCGGTGTAGGGATAGCTCTGCTGGATGGCCTGGATGAGGGCCGTGTAGTGGGCGATGAAGTCCGGGACTTCCATCCCGGTGTCGTTGGTGCCGAAGGTCATGACCACACGGCGGGGCTTCATCATGGCCACCGCCTGAGGGATGGTGTAGTGGTTGGGATCCCTCTTAAAGGTAACGATGCCCTCGCTGAGGGCCACCTGAGTGCCGATGCCCTCTTTGGCGCAGAACTGCTGCAGGGAGATGAGGCCGTTGTTGTAGAGGCGGACGGTGTTGGAGTCGCCCAGAAAGAGGGTGTTGTTCAGATAGTCCGTGCCGGCGTCGGCGGTCTCCGTCAGCAGAGCGGCGGAGGTGTTGTCGATCTGGTAGTGGCCCGACAGGTCTTTGCCGGGGGCAGCGGGTCCCTCTGCAGGCTCCGAGACGGAGGGGGCAGACTCCTCCTTTTTGAGGAGGGTGGTGGTGATGCCGAAGGTCAGCAGCACCGCCAGCACGCAGAGGACGCAGACCAGAACGGCCCGATGCTGCATGGGAGTCATGGATTCGTTTTGTTGTTGTCTTTTTTGACTCATAGCTTCAGTCCCTCTCGTTTCAGGAATGGAAAGGCTCGTCCACCGGGCGGAGAGCCCAGTCCGTCAGCTCTTTGCAGTCGGCGGCCATGAAGACCGGCGCAAAGGGGGCGACCTCTTCCCTGCCGCCGTAGCCGTAGAGCACAGCGGCGGCGTCCAGGCCGCAGTTCACAGCGCCCTGCATATCGTCCCGGCGGTCGCCCACCATCAGCACCCGCTTGCCCTGCATGACGGGCTGGGCGAGGACGTGGCGGATGACGTCGGTCTTGTTGTCGCGGCTCTCATCCATGGACGCGCCGCCCACGAAGGAGAAGTAAGGCGCAAGGCCCTGCTCTTCGAGGATGGGCCTCACAACGTCGGTGGGCTTGCAGGTGGCCGTGCAGAGGGTCAGGCCCGCAGCCTTGAGACGGCCCAGCATCTCCACCACGCCGGGGTAGACATCGCCCTCGTGGCAGCCCTTGGCGGCGTAGCTCACGCGGTAGCGCTTCATGGCCTCCTCGATTTTTGCAGGGTCGGAGAAATGCTCGCCGAAGCTCTTGCGGAGGGGCGGGCCGATGTAGCGGCCAAGGTCGCTCCGGGCGACGTCAACGCCCATGGAGCTGAAAACCTCTTCCAGTGTATTGAGAATGCCGGGGGCGGAATCGATGAGCGTACCGTCCACGTCAAACAGGATCGCATCGTAGTGCAGCAAGGTCAGGTTCCCCTTTCTCTTTGGATAAACATTATATAGTATAGCACAGATTTCGATATTCAGCAATTCCAACAAAACACTTTTCCGACTTTTATACATATTTTTAGGCAGTCCCGCCCCGGAAAGGAAAAACCGCCCACCCATTGCGGGCGGGCAGTCGCATTTTGACATCAGCTCTCGGTGGTGGTGCAGTTCCCCGTCGAGGGGTAGTAGAGGTTGTTGGCGATGAATTCCAGCTTCTCTTTCAGAACCAGCTCAAGGTTCGCCACGGCGTGGACCATGTTGGTGGCGGAGTCGTTGACCTCCAGCAGCTTGCACAGGTCCAGCTCCTCCATGCCGAGGGCGGCTTTCATCTTCTGGGTCTCGGCGCAGAGGATGTGGCTCAGGGCCGACTCCTGCAGAGCGATGCTCTCCATCAGGTCGATGACGGCCTGGTCGAGGGAAACTCTCGGCAGCGCGGGGCAGCCGCAGGAAACGCAGGGGGTGCAGTTGGTGGTATCAGTCATAAGAAGGACCTTCCTTTCTATAATAGGGATCGGGCGCAGTCCATCCTATGTGCCTCGCCGCCCGGATGTCACTCCGGCTTTGCGCTCTTGTGTACCTTCTCGATGGTGTCGCGGTAGCCGCCGGAGCCGTACTGGATGCAGCGGTTGATGCGGCTGATGGTGGCGGTGCTGATCTCCACCGCCTTTACGATCTGGTCGTAGGTGCTGCCGCCGAGCAGGAGCTTGGCCGCTTCCAGACGCTGGGCCATATCGGAGATCTCCTTGACCGTGCAGAGGTCTTCGAAGAAGTTGTAGCATTCCTCCCTCGTCTCAAGACTCAGGATCGCGTCGAACAGTGCGTCGGTGGTGGGGTTTCTTCTGGGGTTCTTGTCCGCCATAGCTGCCTCCTTCAGGGCAAAGTGCCGCGGGGTGCGGCAGGGGTCTTTCTGTTACTCTGTAACTTTAGCACTTGAAAGTGTAAAAGTCAAGTGCTCGGTCTTTCTTTCCGGGAGTTTAGCAGATTTCACCTGTGGAGGCATTCAGTTTTATTCATCTCACATCTGAACAAAAATCGCCTAAATTTTCTTAGTTTCTCCCCCGCAAAAATGGCACAGTCTCCTAACTTGCCCAAACTATATTGACAAGTTATGAAATCAGGACTAAAGTATACACAATCATTCGGCAAATGCAATGAACAGGACATGACTTTTCGCATTCCCTGCGCTCAGAGAGCCGCCATTCCGGTGCAAGACGGCAGCACAGTGCGAGAGGCCCTCACCTGCGAGCAGCCTGTGCGAACCCGCTTGCGGCAGTAGTGCATGGCCGTTCAGCCCACGTTACAGGGCGGCGTATCGGCGGCAGGAACGCCTGTACGCGCAAGCGGCTGCTCCCGAACGCAGCAAACGAAGTGGTACCGCGGAGAGCGACCGGTGCAGCTGCACCGTTTGGCCTTCGTCTTCGAGGAGGATGGGACACATCTTTGTGTCTCTGTCTTTCATGAGGACGGAGGCTTTTTTCACCCCTCCGGGCCGTTTCGCCTGCCCTGCTTTTGGGCACAGCCGTCCTGCTTCGGCCATTGCCGGTGTGAAAGAAAGGAAAGAGGTATAAAGAAATGAATACGCTGGTCATCGTTTTGATCGCAGCCCTGTGTCTGTTCGGCGCTTATACGCTGTATGGCCGCTGGCTGGCCAACAAGTGGGGCATCGACCCCACCGCCAAGACCCCCGCAGTCGTCCACGAGGATGGCCGTGACTATGTCCCCACCAACGGCTGGACCGTGTTTGCACACCAGTTCAGCTCCATCGCCGGTGCAGGCCCTGTCACCGGTGCCATCCAGGCTGCTGCCTTCGGCTGGCTGCCTGTCCTGCTGTGGGTGCTGCTGGGCGGCATCTTCTTCGGCGCTGTCACCGACTTCGGCGCTCTGTACGCTTCCGTCAAGAACGACGGCAAGAGCATGGGCATGCTGATTGAGAAGTACATCGGCAAGACCGGCCGCAAGCTGTTCCTGCTGTTCTGCTGGCTGTTCTGCGGCATCGTCATCGCAGCGTTTGCGGACATGGTGGCCGGAACCTTCAACGCCTTCGGCGCCGACGGTGCTCTGGTGGAGGCTGCCCAGACCAACGGCGCTGCCGGTATGGTCTCCATCATGTTCATGGTCTTCGCTGTCGTCTTCGGCCTCATCCAGAAGAAGTTCAACTTCTCCGGCTGGAAGGAGAGCGTCATCAGCATCGTGTTCATCGTGCTGTCCTTCGTCATCGGTGCGAACCTGCCCCTCATTCTGGGCAAGGCCGCATGGAGCTACATCACCTTCGTCTACATCTTCTTTGCCGCCGTTCTGCCCATGTGGCTGCTGAAGCAGCCCCGTGACCACATGACCACCTTCATGTTCGTGGCCATGATCATCGGCGCTGTGGTCGGCCTGCTGGTCGCTCATCCCACCATGAACCTGCCCGTCTTCACCGGCTTCACCAACGAGAAGCTGGGTACCATGTTCCCCATCCTGTTCGTCACCGTGGCCTGCGGTGCTGTCTCCGGCTTCCACGGCCTCGTCTCCTCCGGCACCTCCTCCAAGACCGTCGAGAACGAAAAGGACATGCTGAAGGTCGGCTATGGCGCCATGATCCTCGAGAGCCTGCTGGCTGTTCTGGCCCTCTGCGTCGCCGGTGCTGCTGCCGCTGCCGACGGCACCCCCGCCGCCGGCACTCCCTTCCAGATCTTCAGCCGCGGCGTCGCCGGCTTCTTTGAGATGTTCGGTGTCCCCGCCTATGCCGCTACCGTCTTTATGACCATGTGCGTTTCCGCACTGGCTCTGACCAGTCTGGATGCCGTGGCCCGTATCGGCCGCATGAGCTTCCAGGAGCTGTTCAGCGTGGACGACATGGAGCACGCTGAGGGCTGGCGCAAGCTGCTCTGCAACGTCTACTTCTCCACCTTCATCACTCTGGTGTTCGGCTTCATCCTGACCAAGATCGGCTACGCCAACATCTGGCCCCTGTTCGGTTCTGCAAACCAGCTGCTGAGCGCTCTGGTCCTGTCTACCCTGTGCGTCTTCCTGAAGGTCACCGGCCGCAGCAACAGGATGCTCTTCCCCCCGCTCATCATCATGCTCTGCGTCACCTTCACCGCTCTGGTGCAGCGTCTCATGGCGATGGTCAAGGCCATCAGCAATGCCGCTGCTGTCACCATCCCTGCCGGTGAGACCACTTGGGGCGCTGTGTTCATCGCCAACGGCCTGCAGCTCATCCTGGCTGTCCTGCTGATCGTTCTGGGCCTGAACATCGTGTTCCACTCCTTCTCCGCCTACAAGAAGGCAGAGCACAACAGCGAGGCCAAGGCCTGATCCATTGACCGCTGCTGACTGAATAAGCAAAGCGCCGCTGACGGCTTCCGAACCGTCGGCGGCGTTTTTGTTCTGTTCCGGTTACAGCATCTTCACCATGATGATCTCATCCCGGTAGGTGCCGTCCTTCAGCTTAAAGGCCCGGGGCTGGATGCCATAGCGCTCAAACCCAACCTTCTCATAGAGATGGATGGCGCGGGCGTTATCGCTGTACACCCCCAGCTCCAACTGCTCGAAGCCGTTGGCCCGGGTCTGGTCGATGGCCAGCTGCATCAGATAGCTCCCCAGACCGCAGCCCCAATACTCTTTCCGGGCAGAGATGCCCATTACGGCACGATGGCGGTATTTGATATGCGGCCGCACCTGTGCAACGCCAAACTCCCCCACCAGCTTTTCTCCGGCAAAGGCGCCTACCTCAAAGTTCACCGGGCTTTTCCTGCAGGCTGCAAGCCCGGTTTGCACCGTTTCCAGATTCGCGCCTTCCTCCGGGTATCGGGCCATAAAATAGGTCTCGCTGTAGATCGCATAGCGGAATGCATTCAGCGCCTCTGCATCGTCCGCGCACAAGCTGCGCACCGTCAGCACTTCCCCGCTGGGCAGGGTGAATGTTCTGGGTTCGATCTTCATGATTTCTTCTCCCCTCTTTTATATAGCCCTCATAATAGCACATTTGCCGCGCAAATACAAACAAAAGAGCCGCAGCGCCCTGTTACAGGCGCTGCGGCTCTCGTTTACTTCAGCAGTAGAAGCTAAAATTACTTCACCATGCTTGCGACTTCAGCAGCGAAGTCGTCAGAACGCTTCTCCAGGCCCTCGCCCTTGACGAAGTGGGTGAACTTGATGACCTTGATGTCGCCGCCCAGGTCCTTTGCGACCTTGGCAGTGTACTGACCGACGGTCAGGTCGCCGTCCTTGACGAACTCCTGATCGACCAGGCAGTTCTCCTTGAAGTACTTCTTGATCTTGCCCTCGATCATCTTCTGCTTGACAGCGTCGGGCTTGTTGGCGTTCTTGGGGTCGTTGGCCATCTGAGCGAGGAGGATCTCCTTCTCCTTGGCGACGACCTCAGCGGGGACAGCAGCCTCATCGACGTAGCTGGGGTTGGCAGCTGCGACCTGCATGGCAACATCCTTGCCGTATGCAGCGAACTCGTCCTTGGCCTCGATGCCGTTGGTGGTCTCGAAGTTGACCAGGATGCCGTGGGTGCCGCCGCCGTGGACGTATGCAGAGCAGACGCCCTCGTAACGGACGAAACGGCGGACCTTGATGTTCTCCTTGATGACCAGGATGAGGTTCTTCAGAGCCTCATCGACGGTCTCGCCGCTCTCGGTCTTGCATGCCATCAGAGCCTCGACATCAGCGGGGTCCTGCTTCATGATGACCTTGGTGGCCTCCTTGACGAAGGCGACGAACTTGTCGTTCTTGGCGACGAAGTCGGTCTCGGCGTTGACCTCGATGACGACGCCCACCTTGCACGCGGGGCAGTAATCAGCGTAGACCATGCCCTCGGCAGCCACGCGGCTTGCCTTCTTGGCGGCGGTAGCCAGACCACGCTCACGCAGGATCTCGACAGCCTTCTCGAAGTTGCCGTCAGCCTCGGTCAGAGCCTTCTTGCACTCCATCATGCCGCAGTCGGTCTGCTTGCGCAGTTCCATAACGTCCTTTGCAGTAATAGCCATTTTGGTATTCTCCCTTACACAGTATTTGTTGGTTTGTGAGAATTTCGGGAAATCAGGCGTTTGCTGCGTCCTCAGCGGGAGCGGCCTCCTGGTTGCCCTGCTTGCCTTCCAGCACAGCGTCAGCCATAGCGCCAGCGATCAGCTTGACAGCGCGGATCGCGTCGTCGTTGCCGGGGATGACGTAGTCGATCTCGTCGGGGTTGCAGTTGGTATCAACGATAGCAACGATGGGGATGTTCAGCTTGCGGGCCTCAGCAACAGCGATGCGCTCCTTGTGGGGGTCAACGATGAACATGGCCTTGGGCAGGGTCTTCATGTTCTTGACGCCGCCGAGGTACTTGTCCAGCTTCTCCATCTCCAGCTCGAGCTTGGCCACTTCCTTCTTGGGCAGCAGCTCGAAGGTGCCGTTGTCCTTCATGTTCTGCAGCTGAGCCATACGGTCGATGCGCTTGCGGATGGTGCGGAAGTTGGTCAGCATACCGCCCAGCCAGCGAGCGTTGACGTAGTGCATGCCGCAGCGCAGAGCCTCGTCACGGATGGACTCCTGAGCCTGCTTCTTGGTGCCGACGAACAGGATGTCGCCGCCCTCAGCTGCAACCTCCTTCACGTAGTTGTAAGCCTCGTCCAGCTTCTTGACGGTCTTCTGCAGGTCGATGATATAGATGCCGTTGCGCTCGGTGAAGATATACTTCGCCATCTTGGGGTTCCAGCGGCGGGTCTGGTGACCAAAGTGAACGCCTGCCTCGAGAAGCTGCTTCATAGAAACGACTGCCATAGTAAAATTACCTCCAAAAATTTGTTTTGCCTCCGCACACCGTGATCCGCCGCCGTATCGGACGGCGGCGGACTGCCCTCAACCCTTGAGCCTGCGTTCACGACCATCGAATACCGTCTGGTCGGCCTTTTTCCCAGCGGTCTTCGTCGTTTCTTCTCGCAATCCGTCAGGATTGCTTCGAAAAATCTCCTTGACCGCCGAAAAAAATTCTCGCCGATTCGGCATCCTCTGGCCGCGAACACAGGCTCGCCGAGCACAAAAGGGCATAGTGATGCGTGTGTAATGCTAAGTAATAATAGCACAAACCTCTGGCCGTTGCAAGGGGTTTTCTGCGGTTTTCCGAAAAAGAATCGTAGTTTTTCGTCAATCTGCGCCCTCGGACAGCTCCTCAAGCCCCATCCGGCTCAGGGCGTAGCCCTTGCCGAACATGAGGTCGTACTGGAGCAGCCAGTGCTCATCGCTCCACTTCTGCTGCAGGGGGTCAGCTCGTTCGAGGCGGTGCCGTCCTTCTCCAGGATGGTGCCGCGGGTGTTGGCCCGGTAGGCGGCCCGGAGCTGACGGCCAAGGAACTGGAAGTAGGCGGGCTGACGCAGGCCGAACAGCTCCATCATCACCGGCGAGATGTCGTAGGCGGCGATGGTGCCGAGGTCTACCGCCCGGTCGGAGTAGTTCGACCAGATGAGCAGGGTGGTCTGATGGAGGCGGGGGTCGGCGCTGGAGCCGCTGGCATAGCCGCTGCGGGTGTAGATGTCGTAGCCCGAGTCGATGGGGTTGTAGTGGTCGCCCCAGAACACGAGGATGACCGGCTCGTCCACCTGGGAGAAGTAGTCCGTCAGCCTGCCCAGCATGGCGTCGGCGTCCCGGATGCCGGTGGCAAAGTCCTCCAGCGCACCCACGGTGCTGGCCTTGAGGCCCGCCGGGGCTTCGGTGACCTTCACCCGCTGGTCGTCGGGGTAGTTGTCCTTATTATAATTGGTGTGGTTCTGCATGGTGACGGCGTGGAGGAAGACGGGGGCGTCGGACCGGGCCTTCATGGTCTCGTACTGGCCGATGATCTGGTCTGCCATGGAGTCGTCGGTGACGAGGCCGGTGGTCCAGTAGTGGCGGCGCACCTTCTGGACGCCCTGCATCTTCTCGAGGCTGATGAAGTCGTCGAGGCCGAGGTTGGGGTAGGCCGTGTCGCGGCTCCAATATTTGGCCCAGAAGCAGTGGACCGCCGCCGTCTGATACCCTTCGGTCTTGAGGTAGCTGGGCAGGGCGAACATGGGTCTCGTCACGTGCTGCTGGTAGGGCTTGCTGCCGCTGGGCAGATAGGAGACGGAGTAGCCCGTCAGGGCCTCGAACTCCACGTCACAGGTGCCGCCGCCGAAGCTGGGGCTGTAGACCCGGCCATAGGCGCTGGTCTGCTGCAGGGCGTGGAGGTTGGCCGAGACGTCGGTGTCGAACCGGAAGCCGTACTGCTCCAGCTCCGAGACATCCCAGTAGGACTCGTCCATCACATAGAGGATGGTGGGCTGCTTCACCTGTTCGTCTGCCGGGGTCTGGGCGGCGTAGGAGCCGGGCCAGACCGGGCCGGTGGTGTACTTCTCCCCTGCCTCCACGTCGTCGAGGATGGCGTTGACGGCCTCCTCCGAGTAATCCTCGGGCTTGTCGATCTCCAGATTCGTCAGGTTGGTGAGGAAGCTGGTGATGACGCCGTAATAGCGGTAGTAGCGGTCCTGCATCCATGCGTCGGGCAGGATGCCCAGCGACTGGGTGACGGCAGGCTGCAAAAACACCCCGAAGATGAGGGCGCAGGCGGCCGCTGTGCTGGCCGCAAAGCCCGCCAGACGCTGCACCCACGGCAGCCTCTGACGCCCCCGGTAGAGGAAGAAGGAGCCGACGGTCAGAGCCAGCACCACGACGCCGGAGACGACCATGCTCTTCTGGACGTGGATGCCCGCCGCAGAGGCCACACCGGCCGCCTCGGACACCTGCATCAAATCCCACGGGAGGAAGGGCTCGCCCCGGAGCTGCAGGGTGTAAAAATCCACCGTGGCGGGCAGACAGCCCAGCAGGGCCGACAGGAGGGTGGCCAGCGGGGCGAAGCGGGTGAGCCAGTCCACCGCCATCCAGACGAGGAAGAGCAGCCCCCACGCCAGCAGGTAGGCTTCTGGGTGGGGGAAGATGTACTGTACAAAGGTATCTCCGCTGAGGGCGCCGCGGGCGATGTACTCGGTGAGCAGCAGGAACAGAAGGGTGGCCGCAGGCGGAAACAGCAGCCGCGCCCCGTGCAGCCGGAGGGACGCAGCACTCGGATGGTGTGTCATAAAGAAGTTCCTTTCACTTCTGCGTTTTTCTTATTATTTGAAGCGGCAGACTCCGCCCCAGTCCTCTATTATAATCATCCCGCCTCCAAAATCCAGCCCTGACGGACAAAAAACGGGTGAAAATCTTTCATCCGTTCAGCCACTGATGCAATTTATCCAGCAGTCCCCCGCGGGAGGGCGGCGGGGCGGGGATGTCCGTCCGCACGAGGATGGCGTCCAGACCGATTCGCTCGATGTCGGCCCAGGGGATGGTCAGGGTCTCGTCCCGGCCCAGCAGCCCGAAGAGCCGGGGCCGCCCCAGCAGAAGCAAGCTCCCGATGCGGGCCGTGTCGGCGTCCAGCTCCACATCGTCCACCCGGCCAAGGCAGGCCCCGTCCTTCAGCTGGACGACTTCCTTGCTGCACAGCTCCCGAAAGGTCATCTCCCCCGCCCCCTTACAGTCCCATCCTATGCCGGGGCGGGCCGGACGATGCAAAAGGACTGGAAAACACTGCCCCGGATGTGCTATACTGGGCGCAGGGACATCCCAACTTTTTTTAAGAGGTATCATCGATGTATAAAAATATCGTGTTCGACTTCGGCGGCGTCATGGTGGATTTCGACCCCCACAGGTACCTCATCGACCTGTTCGGGAACCGGGGGCTGGAAGAGGAGGTCTACGACCTGACCTTCGGCAGCAGAGAATGGCGGCTGCTGGACGCGGGCCGCATCACCCGCCGGGAGGCCAACGAGCGGATGCTCCAGCGGGCCAGAGCCGTGGGCCGGGGCTTCGAGGTGGAGGGCGTGCTGGACGACTGGATGAGCATGCTCCGCCCCCGCCGCCGGATGCGGACGCTGGTGGAGCAGCTCAAGCAGCGCGGCTACTGCGTCTACTACCTGAGCAACATCCCCGAGGACGTGCTGGACCTGCTGATGCACCGGGACTTCGAGGGTCTCTTCGACGGCGGCGTGGCCTCCTGCGAAGTGAAGATCAACAAGCCCGACCCCGCATCTATCAGGCCCTGCTGGACAAGTACCATCTCCGGGCCGATGAGTCCATCTTCATCGACGACCGGGCCGACAACCTCGTAGCCGCCAGCGCTCTGGGCTTCGGCATCTACGAGATGCACGGCGTCGGCACCCTGCTGCGCAGCCTGCCCACCTTCGGCGTCAGCCTCCACTGAAGCACAAATGATAAAAGACCCCTGCCCGGCTGTCGGGCAGAGGTCTTTTTGCAGGGCTTACTTCTTCTCGTAGCTCTGGCAGTAGTGCGGGATGTCCACCTGCTGAGAAGAGCAGGTGCAGCGCTCCGTCACCGTGATCTCGGGCAAGTCACACTTGCTGCTCCCCACGTTGTGGCGGCACTCGCAGACATCACAGCGGACACCTGTGTTTTCCATTCATTCATCACCTCTTTGTCCCTAGGTTGCCCCAAAGACGCGGGATGATGCAGGATGGGCCGGTGTTATTTTTTACCAGTTGGCCAGATCAGCGCCCAGCTTGCGGCAGGCAGCCTGAGCGTCGTCGTCGGGCGTCTCGTTGCAGATGAGGCCCTCGTCGCTGAACAGCTGTGCGCCGTCCTCTTTGACACGCTCGCACCAGTCGCGCATCCACTGGCCGTCGCCCCAGCCGTAGGAGCCGAACAGGGCCACCTTCTTGCCGTTCAGAGAGCCTTCGAGGCCCGCGAACATCGGCTCGAACTCGCTCTCCTCCAGCTGCTCAGCGCCCATGGCCGGGCAGCCGAAGGCCACCACGTCATACTCGCCCAGCTTTGCTGCGTCCATCTCGGCGCAGGGGACGATGGTGGCGGCAGCGCCCGCGCCCTCCGCGATGCAGTTTGCCATGGTCTCGGTGTTGCCGGTGGCGCTCCAGAATACGATTGCTACTTTGCTCATAATATTCAGCCTCACTTTTGATTTATTGGGTTAGCTGCTTCTAACATTTTGCTCCATAAAAATGCGTCGGAAGCAGGCTCAGACGCATCTCTTCAGTTAGATTTCTCTAACTGCCCATAGGATACCACAGCGCCGCCCCTTTGTCAAGCGGTCACAGAGGCTAACTTTTCCAGAAGCTTTACCCCGCCCTCACCAGCCGGAACACCGCCGTCAGCACCCCCAGGATGACCGGCTGATGGAGCAAATAGAGCACCAGCGAGTGACGGCCCATCCAGCCCAGCGGCGGGCAGACCGACCGGCGCAGCGGCGCGAGGCGTTCGCGGCCCACGAGGTGGTGGAGGAAGTACCCCACCCAGAACAGAAACAGCCAGGGCAGCAGCGGGAAATAGTCGGTGGAGAAAAAGCTCTTGGGCATGAAGCCGAAGTAGGCCGTGGTGTAGCCGGCGTAGAGGGCCTGCGGCAGGGCCAGACGGCGGCCCGGCAGGTTCCAGAAGCCGTTCATCGTGGGGTAGGTCCCCCAGAACAGCAGGGCGCTGACGGCCGCGCCCACGGCGGGCGGGACGCGGCGGAGCAGCGGGTCCAGCGCGGCGGTGAGGAGCATGGACGAGCCCAGCAGGGTCAGCACCCCGAACCACACCACGGCCTCGGGCAGGAAGAGCAGGGTGACGGCTGTGACCAGCGCCCCTGCCCCGAAGACGACGGCTCCCCGCCGGAACGGATGATGCCCCAGCGGCAGGCAGAAGCCCGAAAGCAGGAGAAAGACCCAGCAGATGCTCTGCTGCCACACAAAGCCCGGGCGTCCGGTGTACCACTTCTGGGCCACGCCGAAGAGGAACACCACGTCCCACATCCCGTGGTAGAGCATCATGCTGATGAGGTCGAGTCCCCGCAGCTCGTCCAGAAGACGATAGCGGGCGGCAGCTTGCGGTTCCATAGAGTCCTCCTTCCCTCTTACGGATAAGACTGGGGAGATTATAGCACAAAAAGACCTCCCTGCAAAGACAGGGAGGCCGCAGTGCGCCAACGCTTACTTCTCGTCGCGGGGCAGCAGGCAGTTGAGCAGGATGGCCACGAAGGCAGCCGGCACGATGCCGCTCTCGCCGCAGATGAGCTGGACGAACTGGGGGGTGTTGACAAGGATGCTGGCGTTTGCGCCCATACCGTAGCCCACGCCCAGCGCCACAGAGACGATGGTCAGGGTGCGGGGCGTCATCTTCTCCTTGGTGATGAGCTGGATGCCCGACACCACGATGGAGGAGAACATCATGACGGCAGCGCCGCCCAGAACGGCCTGGGGCATGATGGAGATGAGTGCGCCCAGCTTGGGGATGAGGCCGCAGAGCATCAGGAAGACGGCGCCGGTGGCCAGTGCGCCCCGGTTGACCACCTTGGTCATGGCCACGAGGCCCACGTTCTGGCTGAAGGAGGTGTTGGGCAGGACGCCGAAGCAGGCGGCGACGGTGGAGCCGAGGCCGTCGCAGATGATGCCGCCGCTCAGCTCCTTATCGGTGGCCTCGCGGCCCATGCCGCCCTCCATGACGCCGGAGATGTCGCCCACCGTCTCCACGGCGGTGACGATGAACATGATCATGACGGGCAGGATGGCGCGGAGGTCGAAGACGATCTGGACCGGCACCAGCTTGGGGATGGCGAACCAGCTGGCCTCAGCGACCTTGTTCCAGTTCAGCACCCATGCTTTGGTGAACTCCACACCGTCGGCGGTGACGCCGGTGGTGGGCAGGACGAAGCCCATGATGATGGCTGCCAGATAGCCCGCGACGATGCCCACGAGGATGGAGGAAGAGCTGAGGAAGCCCCCGGTCCAGTGCTTGAAGAAGAGGATGACCACCAGCACGAAGACGGCCAGCAGCAGGTTCTCCACCGAGCCGAAGTCCTTGGCCGCGTTGCCGCCGCCGAAGGAGTTGACGCCCACGGAGATGAGGGACAGACCGATGGACAGGACGACCGTTCCGGTGACCACCGGCGGGAACAGCTTGCGCAGAGGCTTCAGAAAGACGCCCAGCACGCTCTCGAACAGGCCGCCCAGAATGGATGCGCCCATCATGGCGCCGTAGGCCGTGACGCCGCCGCCCATGGTGGCAGCCACGCTGTTGAACACGCCCAGAAAGCCCGAGCTGGTACCCATGATGATCGGCACCCTGCCGCCCACAGGGCCGAGGCCGTACAGCTGCACCAGCGTGACGATGCCCGCCACGAACATGGCGTTCTGCAGCAGGCTCACCTGCAGGTCTGCGAACTCACCGCCCACGAGGCCGCAGGCGCTGGTGATGATGAGCAGCGGGGTGAGGTTGCCCACGAACATGGCGAACACATGCTGCAAGCCCAGCGGGACCGCGTGGCGCAGCGGCATTTTCGCCTCAAACTCATATGCCGAATTTTCCAGTTCAGCGCTTTTTATCATATTCCTGGCTCCTTTACTTCACTTCAGGTTTTTGTAACAAGCATAGAAAATTATAGCAGACCGGAACCGGGAACGGTAGGGCTTTTCGGGTTTTTGTTCATATTTTCGTAATAAGTCGTACTTATGGGGCGCCCTCTCAGTCTCGCATTCGCTCGCCAGCTCCCCCAAAGGGGGAGCCATTGGCAGGCCGGGTAACTTTCCACTGGACGCCCAAGGCCCGATATGGCGCAAAAGGGCGGGCCTTGCTACAGAGGGCAGCAGCTTCTGGACAAGCGCTCCTTGTCAAGCTGTCGCTGGCCTAGACAGCGGAGCACTACCGTTTCCGAGACATCGTGCTTTGCTCGTCCAGTGGAAGCCTGACCGATACGCCAGTGGCTCCCCCTTTGGGGGAGCTGGCGCGTAGCGCCTGAGAGGGCAAGGATGCTGAGACAAAACAAAAATACAGCGATAAGATGACTCTATCAAAAGCCAATGCCTATCGCTGCGCGGCGGCTCTTTCGTGCCGGGCTTGCCCTCTCCGTCACGCCTGCGGCGTGCCACCTCTCCCAAAGGGAGAGGCTTTGGCAGTCCGCATCGCTTCCTATATCTTTTTGCCGAAGTTTATGGTATACTTATTTTGCACCCGGTGCCCGCCCATTGACACCTGATCAACAGGACGGTGCGGGGGAAAAACCTGCTGCTGTTGCAGAAGAACTTGTTTTTTCAAGCTCTATGCCGACAAGCTGGAAAAACGGCGCTTTACCCAGAATGTCCAGCCGCAAAAAAATTGCGGACTACTTTGGCATTACCGTTGAAGAGCTTATGGGCACAAAAAAAGAGCCCGCCGGGATGGGCGAGCTCGACAAACAGATGCAGGAAATTGTGGAGTTGCTTTTTGTTGTATCTATAATTTTATGTTACAACAGCTATAAGCTGAAATCCAGAGGAAAGAGGAACATCGAATGAAAATTACAGAAAAATGCAACGTTCTTGTGGCAAGCGCAATTGTGGCTGCGCTGATTTCGGGTACAGCGTTGCCTGCGCTGGCCGCCAGCCCCGCCGGGGACGTTCCCTTTGCGGTGCTCGCGCAGCAGAATAGTGCTGTGACCCCGGAGCAGGTAGAAGCGCTGATCAGCCAGATCGGTACTGTCACGCGCAGCAGACGCGCGGCAATCGTGGCCGCTTTGGATGCCTATAACCAGTTGGATGATGCAGGAAAAGCTGCTGTCACCAATTTTGGTGTGCTGGCAGAAGCACAGCAGATTCTTGGTATTCAGGATGCACTTGCAAAGTGCAATGTCAACTACGATGCAGTAGAAGACTGCTGGGCGATTACAACCCCGCATGATGACAGCATCGATAAGCGCAAGACGTGTGGCATTGGCCCCAACCTTTATATCTGGGACAAGGGGAACACGATCGTTTTCTGGGAAGATTTTACTTACATGGGCTCTTCCGAGCTGGATATCAATGACATCATTCTGCGCGGTGGAGATTATAAGTACACTTACATTTGCGATTATGATAACTCCGGTTATGGATACGATAAAGAGCTTGGTAAATGGTTTGCATGGGCCACCTTTGAAATGGAAGACAGTGAAGTCGAATGGTTGCGAAATCTTTTGAGTGCCGATACCGTTATCATGCGTTTCGAGGGAACGGATTATAGCAAGTTTGATTACACATGGACTGCCGACGACCGACAGGCCGTCACCGATATTATTGACCTCTATAATCTTCTGAAAGCAGTTACACCGGAAGTGCGTGAAAAAGCACTGCGTAACTAATACGTTCGGCCTGGGGAATAGAAGCTTGGAAGATTTTTATGCGATTAAAGAAAAAGCATATTGCATTGAGCGTGGCTATTTGCGTAGGTGCTACCGGTTGTAAATCGGAAGAAGTCAAGAACACGGAAAAGCTTATTAAAGAAATCGACAGCACCATCACATTATAGCAGTTTTCAATAATACAGCACAGTACTTTAACTTCTGAGCAAAAAGAGGTATAACAGAGGCAAAGAAGGTGAGAACTATGCTGCATAATGAAGCTCAAAAATTGATTCTGGAAGCATACGACAAAGGCGTTAGCGTAAAAGAACTGGCAAAGTGCTTTTCTGTAAACACCTGTTCGACATATCGTTTGCTGAAGCGTCGGAACGAAATAGGCAGCTACGAAACTCAAACGAATCTCCGTGGAAAGAAGCCCAAATTGTCAGATAAATCTCCTTCATTTTCATTTTCCGCTTAACGGCAGCAATAAGAGCGGGACCTTGCAAAAGGCTCCGCTCTTGTTGTCTAAGAAAGTATTGCATTTTGAGACCGAAAGAATATACTTATGCTCGTCAGATTCTCAAGGACATCAAAACGGGCACCCTTGAAGTTGTCGAAGGAAAGACATTTCTCCAGTACATTCAGGAATATCAAGAAAAAACAATCCGTTCTAATATTCACGCGTTTGCAGACATCTTTGGAATTGACGAGGATGAAATGTTTTCGTTGTATGTTGCAACACGAAAATGGGAAGTTGACGTATTGCGGCTTGATAGACTGGAGGCCACAGCAAACAAGGAAAATTAAAATCCTATTACAACGCACCAATATTCAAGGCACATGAGATGCGCCTGAAAAACACTGCGGATAACTTCTCCGCTTCCTTTAACATTACACCGCCGTACCAGATGGTGGTCATTCACAGCAGTAAGCTGATCTACCCTCGTGAGCTGTACCAGCGGGGCATCCAGCGCAAGCGCGTTGAGTTGATTGCCAAAGACTTTAACGAATATACGGCGAACGAGCCGAAGGTCAGCTTCCGCAATGGCCGGTATTATGTAACGGACGGCCAGCACACCATTGAAGCGCGTATCCTGCGCAACGGCGGTAAGGATCTGCCGATTCTGTGTAAGATCTACACTGGCCTGACGATGCAGCAGGAAGCCCTGTTCTTCGCAGAGCAGAACGGTCACGCCGCACCGCTGACGGCGGGCATCAAGCTCCGTGCCAAGGTCGTGGGAGAGGATGCGCCCTCCGTTGCATTTCTCGCAGCCACCAACCGGGTGGGTCTGGACTTCAACTATGACAGCTTGCAGTTGAGCGACTACCGCATCAGCTGCGTGGGCACCGCACTCAAGCTGTACAACCAGATGGGCGAGAAAATCTACTGCGAGGCCCTGCGGCTGATCGTGGCTGCATGGGAGGCAAGCCTGATTCGTTCCGGGCATCTGTCCTGCGGGGCATGATGCACTTTATGGAACTGTATCACGGTGAGTTCAGCGAGGAACGGCTGATCCGTGCGCTGCGCAGCGTTCACCCCATGGAGATTTATCGCAGTGGCATGGACAATCCTGCCAAACTGCCCGGATGGAAGAAATACGTTTTTCCCATCTATATGGCCTACAACGGCAAGTGCCGCAAGGATGCCCTGCCGATGAAATTCTGATAAATCAAAGGAAAGGGCACTACAATGATCGACAAGTTTTCTCAGGTCGCAGGAAATCTTCCTGCGACTGACAGTGATGCTAACCGGCAATATCTGGTAATCAATGGCTATCCTGTTGTTTTCAGTTTTTCCAAAGAACCCAACCCGGAAGCATTTGAACGCATTCGGAACATCCTGCTTGCCACCAGCTATACGAAGAAGGTAGGTTGACATCATGGACGAATGCAGAATCAAACGCTATACTGAGTGCGGTAACGGGCGATATTACAAACCGAGCCATTGCCGGACGTTCTTTGACAACGAAATAAAGCCTATCCCCACTTTTATGATGAAAGTGAGGAATTTACAATGACAAAAATAACAATCGCGTGTGCTGCTTGTACCGCGTTTCCACCGATAAGCAGGTGGATTTCAACTCCAACCATGAAGCAGACCTGCCCATGCAGCGAAAGGCTTGCCATAAATTCGCTGAATCGAAGGGCTGGGTCATCGTCCATGAAGAACAGGAAGAAGGCGTGTCCGGCCACAAAGTCCGGGCCGCCGCCCGCGACAAGCTCCAGATCATCAAGGACTATGCCCGAAAGGGCAAGTTCGATATCCTGCTGGTATTCATGTTCGACCGTATCGGTCGTATCGCAGATGAAACGCCCTTTGTTGTGGAATGGTTTGTACGGAACGGCATCCGGGTATGGAGTACCCAAGAGGGTGAGCAGCGTTTCGACAACCACACTGACAAACTGCTGAACTACATCCGATTCTGGCAGGCGGACGGAGAAAGCGAAAAGACTTCCGTCCGTACCCGCACCAGTCTGCGCCAGCTTGTAGAAGAAGGTCACTTCAAGGGCGGAAATGCGCCTTATGGCTATGACCTTGTACGGAGTGGGCGTATCAACAAGCGCAAGCATGAACTGTACGAACTGCACATCAACGAGCAGGAAGCTGCCGTAGTGCGGATTGTCTTTGACAAGTATGTGTATGAGGGCTATGGTCCACAGCACATTGCTACCTATCTGAACAATTCTGGCTATCGTGCAAGGTCCGGAAAGTGCTGGCACCCATCCAGTATTCGGGGGATGGTGCAAAACCTGACCTACACCGGCGTTCTCCGTTGCGGGGATGCACGATCAGAATTGATGCCGGATTTGCAGATTGTCCCGCAGGAACAGTTTGAAAACGCACAGCGCATTCGGAATGAACGCTCTGTGCGCTCAACTGCGGAAGCCGAAAATCGTCTTCCTTTGAACATCCATGGGAAGTCGCTGCTTGCCGGCAACGCTTACTGCGGACACTGCGGTGCAAAGCTGGAACTGACCAGCAGCCGTAAATGGCGAAAAATGGCAGATGGTTCGTTAGACGATACGCTGCGTATTCGCTATACCTGTTACGGAAAGCTCCGCAAGCAGACCAACTGCACCGGGCAGACGGGATATACCGTCCACATTCTGGATGAGATCATTGATAAAGCTGTCCGCCAGATTTTCTCCAAGATGAGGGGTATCCCCAAAGAGCAGATCGTTACAAAACGCTATGAAAAAGAGAATGCGGAACGCAAGAATCATCTGCAAGACCTTCAGACACAGCGGAACAAGGCAGAAAAAGACCTGTTGGCACTGAAAACCGAGGTTTTAGCTTGCATCAAAGGTGAAAGCGTGTTACCGAGAGAAACCCTTGCCGAAATGATTACAGCGCAGGAAGAGAAACTCACGGAGCTGGAAAACCTTTGCGAAGCGGCCAGTGAAGAACTGGAGAAAACGGCAGAGCTGATGGATAAAGTGTCGCGGCTGTATGATGAACTGATTTCTTATGCTGACCTGTACGACAGTGCAAATTTTGAAGCGAAGAAGATGATCGTCAACCAGCTCATCCGCAGGGTAGACGTTTATCGCGGATACCAGATCAACATCTCGTTCAACTTCGACCTTACTCCGTACATCGAGGGAGAGTGATACGTTCGCCTGCAAAACAGTCGGGCATCGAACCAGTATTTTCAAAAACAACCAAACAGCAAGAATTGGGGGTTGCCGTCCATGCGCCTGCAAAATCAGGCATTTGGCTGATTCTCGATGCAACCTCTAAGAAAGCAAAAAGAAAAGCACCATACTTCAAACGAAGTACAGTGCTTTTTTGGTGGAGAATAGCGGGATCGAACCGCTGACCTCTTGCATGCCATGCAAGCGCTCTCCCAGCTGAGCTAATCCCCCATAGCCTGTGTCGTCCCTGACGACGTGTGTTATTATACCAGCTGAAAGGAGAGTTGTCAACAGCTTTTTTCAAATTCGTGCAAAAAAGTCCCGCCGGATGCATTTCTGCCTCCGGCGGGACTTGCGTTCAGGAGAACTCAGGCTTTGGTGTACTGACGGTCGAAGATCTGGGGTGCTGCCTTGATGAGCAGCACAGCGCCCACCACAGTGATGAGCGTCTCCGGCAGCATATAGCTGGCGTTGTACACGAGGCTGTAGGTCCAGGCGCTCAGACCCTCATTCAGGTTGCCCCAGACGAGGACGCCGGACAGGAAGCTGCACATGAAGCGCAGGAAGCCTGCGATGGCGGTACCGACGGCCACGCCGACCATCCGGTTCTTGAAGGGGCGGGCGAAGAACTCTGCGGTACCCAGAACCATAAAGGCCACCAGATAGTCCAGCAGGATCTCACCGAGGAAGTAGATGAAGGTGGGCGTCGGGGGAGCCCAGAAGCCCAGCAGCATCTGCAGGCAGCCGTTCACCAGACCGGTGAACAGGCCCCACTTGACGCCGTGGCGGAAGGAGACGAGCACGAAGGGCAGCATACTCAGCAGGGTGACGCTGCCGCCGTTGGGCATGGTGAAGATCTTGATGTTGGCCAGCACGGTGCCGATCGCCACCATCAGCGCGCACTCCACCAGCACCCGGGTCTTGGAGTAGGATTTCGACATGAGGATTCCTCTTCTCATAATAATAGTACACAAAAACAAAAATACGCCTGCTTTTGCTGGCAGGCGCACGGGCTGTTTGTGAAAATCGGGACCTTTCCGCAAACTACCTACGCCGGCATTACCCGGATCAGGTTCAAGGGTCTCTGCTTCCAGCAGATCTCAGCCTCACGGCGCCCCTGTTTTCATGTCCGCTTTCAGTATAGCCGCTCTCCGCCAAAAGTCAAGCCCCCGGCGGCATATCGGCCCGCCGGGTCACATATTCTGGAACAAGCACACTTTGGCGGGAGGGAGCAGTCATGAAAGGTGATCCGGAACAGCGGGCGCTGCTGCTGGGAGAGTACATCGTGGAGCATGGGGCCACCGTGCGGGCGGCGGCGCGGGCCTTCGGCTGCAGCAAGTCCACCGTACACAAAGACGTGTCGGTGCGGCTGCGGACGGTAGGCCCGGAGCTGTTCCGGCAGGTGCAGATGGTGCTGGCCCGGAACAAGGCCGAGCGCCATCTGCGGGGCGGCGCGGCCACCCGGGAAAAATACCACAAGCCTCGTTAGCGGAAAGCGGCGGTGTCCAGGCACCGCCGCTTTGTCATGTCATCTGGTGGAACTGCTCCAGCGCCGCCTTTTCCAGCCGGCTCACCTGTGCCTGGCTGATGCCGATCTCCCGGGCCACCTCCATCTGAGTCTTGCCTTTGAGGTAGCGCAGTTCCATGATGCGCTTTTCGCGCGGGGTGAGGCCCGCCACGGTCTGGCGGAACTGCAGGCCGCTGATCCAGCTGTCCTCGCCGTCGGGGTCGCGCACCTGGTCGATGACGTACACCGCATCGCCGCCGTCGGCGTAGACCGGTTCCTCAAGACTCAGCGGCTCCACCACCGATTCCAGCGCCGCCGACACCTCGCGGCGGGACAGACCGGTCTTCTGGGCGATCTCGTCCACGGTGGGCTCACGGCCCAGCTGCTTTTCCAGCTCCTCGCGGGACTGCATGGCCCGGTAGGCCGTGTCCCGGAGGCTGCGGCTCACCCGCAGGGCGTTGTTGTCCCGCAGGAACCGCCGTATCTCGCCGATGATCATCGGTACGCCGTAGGTGGAGAACCGCACCTGCTGGGCCGGGTCGAAGTTGTCGATGGCCTTGATGAGCCCGATGCACCCCACCTGAAACAGGTCATCCATGTTCTCGCCCCGCTGCGAAAAGCGCTGCACCACGCTGAGCACCAGCCGCAGATTGCCCTCTATCATGCTCTGGCGGGCCTTTTTGTCCCCTGCCCGCGCCCGGGTGAGCAGGTCGCGCTTCTCCTGCTCGGACAGTATCGGCAGTTCGGCGGTGTTCACGCCGCACAGCTCAACCTTGTTGTACATCCCCTACCCTCCGGTTTCATTTCAGTTTCACCGGAAGTATGGCCGCAGGGGCAGGATAACATTCATTCCAAATTCAGGGGATAACCTCTCCGTCACGCCTTCGGCGTGCCACCTCCCCTAACGAGGGGAGGCTTTGGCATACCGGAAAACTTAATCTCTTCGCCAGAGGCTCCCCTCGGTAGGGGAGCTGTCTGCGAAGCAGACTGAGAGGTTTAATCTTCTTCACTCCTCCAGCTGTTCTCTTAGCTGCCGTATGATCCTCTTCTCCAGCCTCGAAATATAGCTCTGGCTGATGCCGATGGCGTCTGCCACCTCCTTCTGGGTCCGCTCCACGCCGTCCAGCAGGCCGAAGCGCAGCTCCATGATCTGCCGCTCCCGGGGCGAGAGCTGCTCCACCGACCGGCGGAGGCTGGCCCGCTCGGCGTCCTGCTCGAGACGCTGGCCCACCTGATCCGCCTCGCTGCTCAGCACGTCCGACAGCAGCAGCTCGTTGCCGTCGCCGTCGATGTTCAGCGGCTCGTCGATGCTGGCCTCCTGCCGCCGGTTGGAGCTTTTGCGCAGATACATCAATATCTCGTTGCCGATGCAGCGGCTGGCGTAAGTCGCCAGCTTGATGCTCCGCTCGGGCGTAAAGGTGTTCACGGCCTTGATGAGCCCGATGGTGCCGATGGACACCATGTCCTCCGAGGGGACGCCGCTGCCCTCGTATTTCTTCGCAAGGTACACCACCAGCCGCAGATTATGGGTGATGAGCTCATCCCGGGCGGCGGGGTCGCCGTCGGCCATCCGGGCCAGAAGGACTTTCTCCTCCTCCGGGGTCAGGGGCGGCGGCAGACCCGGCCCGCCGTTCAGATAATGTGCGCCGCCTGTCCAGCTCAGTCTGGCCCAGAGGCGCTGCAAAAAATCTACAAATCGTTGAAACACAGGTGCATTCCTCCCACTGTATTGTCATTTCCCCAGAAGCGCCGCCGTTTCCGCGCTGACGAGAGCCGTCCATCCCCCCGGCGGAGGCGGCATATCGCAAAACGCTGCGTATATTCCGTCCTGTTTTCTACCGTTTGACCCAAGCGCGGCAGGCAGGGCGGGCAGCAGACAGTGTCCCGCGACGGTCTGACAGGGTACGAACCGCACGCCCCACTCCGGGCGAGGCTCTGCGCCGACGCCCGCGAGGCAGGCGTCCAGATACGCCCTCAGCTCAGTGGGCAGAGGCACGGCATCCAGCCGCACCAGCACCACCGCCCGGCCCGAAAGCGGCTCCTGCAGATGGAAGCCGGTGTCGCAGAAGACGCTCAGCGGGACGACCCGCCCGGCCACCGACAGCTCCGCCCCAAAGCAGGCCGGGCCGCTGCGGCCCAGAACGTGCAGCACCCCCTCCACCACGCCGCAGACCCCCGCCGTGGACGCCAGCAGCAGCCCCCGGCGACACCGGCAGATAGAAGCTGAGGTTGTTGCAGGCCGCGCCGGGCAGGAAAAGCGCCCCCCGTGAGGGTCAGATTGAGCAGGACGAACCACGCCGTGAGCCGGGCGGTGTTCCGCGCCCCCTGCCAGCCGTAGGCAGCGGCTACGCAGAGGACGGCGGACGTACCTTTATAAGTAAGGGCC
>ENA-OQJP01000117-OQJP01000117.1-human-gut-metagenome-genome-assembly--contig:-NODE-117-length-33774-cov-3.814605_pt1 | contig 33774 bp, 35 predicted proteins | sample MGYA00242611_ERZ504778 | MGnify/ENA primary metagenome ERZ504778 (study PRJEB26092, sample SAMD00036349) | human gut metagenome | host: Homo sapiens | study: EMG produced TPA metagenomics assembly of...
AAAGGCAATTGGCAAACATATAGCTTTTGTACTTGACGATACGGTAATCACAAATCCAAAGGTGAATGCAAGAATTGAAAACGGTGTTTTTCAAATATCGTTACCTCATGGCTACGATTTAAAAACATATATAATAAAATTAGGAAAGAGAAAATAGATTCTATTGAAAGTATATTCAAAGGTTGGGAGAAAGATTCCATCTATTACTCATCCAAAGAGAAAGCCGATTCAATTGTGTTTGCGATAGACTACTGGGAGGCTTCTGAATGGGTGGATATGTCGGTCAATCCCGAAGAGCATTATTGGTGGGGAGATTTAGATACTGCCACCTACAGCAAATTAGAATCTGCCTTATGCGAAGAAATTGCCAAGCCAAATTTCAGCAGCCGTGCAGAAGATTATATGAAGTTGGATACATATAAGAGGTACAAGGCGTATCTTTGCGAAAATGCAGACTATATTAATCTCATGTTTCAAGGTTTCTTGTTTACAGAACCGGCTACCGGACTATGCGGGTTTCTAGTGGATGATATAGTGAGAAGCCGATATCCCACTGCCCCAAGTATTCGGGTAATGACCTTAAAGATAGATAACCAAGATGACGAGATGTTCGCCAAGTTGAAATATCAGAAAGCTATTTGGCGGTTGATGAATAAAGAAAGAGATGCGAAGAGTAACAAGCAATGAGAATGGTAGCTATGAGTAATTTGAAAAACAAAGTATTAACAGCAATGGGTATCATAAAATACTCATTTGGTTTCTGACGATTATTCCTGTCGGTATTCCTTTATGTGCTATTATTGGGCTTATGTATGGTATTAAAAATAAAGATACAATATTTACCAAATGCTCTGCCGTAGCTTTATTTGTTGGAATAGCTTGTATTGTTTATACTCTATTAGTTATAAAATCTACGTAGATTGAAATATTTACCAAATATGTGAATAAAAGATTATCAATAAATATAGGGAAACAAACCAAAGGTGTATGGATATAAATAAGGTTATTAATGATGTCTTCAAAATTGTACTAAATATTTTATTTGTATTTACAAAGAGTTATTTGACAACATAGCACCGCAAATCGCTGAAATTTGCACGGTTGCTAATTCGTTACCTCTATTTCTCAAATACTCTGCTAAAAGTTTATTCTTCAATCGGTTAAATCCAACCGATGAAAATCTAAAATAAAAATACACGATAAAGATATAAAAGAAATCGTGTTTTGTTTAGGTAGATTTTACACCGCTCGATATGCTTAAAAATTATCGTCAAAGTTGTAACGAATAAATCAGCAGCTTCCATACTCTGTTCACTTTCTTGGGAATAACCCAACAGATGCTTGACATCCTCTCCTTTTTTTTGGGGGGGGGGTAAAAGTTATTTTTTTCTCCTGAAAATAAAATGGCCTTGGTAGTCTTGAAGTCCTATATCAACTTTTCATATTCATAACTGATTAAATATTTAACTAGTAATATTCGTTACCAGTTATTTAGTGGTGTTCAGATTGCCCCTCTTCATTCACTAACCAATCCTAAATCGTTAATGTGATTCGTCAGTAATTAGCAAATTTCCTTAATATTTAGTCCCTCCAGACTATTATTAAGGCAAGAAAAAACAAATCCGTTTAATTCGGAGGCAAAGTCAACAGTATACAGATAGATGAAATCTCCTTTATAGAACATATCTCCTTTACGGCTTTTAACGAAGTAATACATTTGAAAGACTGTATTCATTTACAACAACTGATCAAAGTTAGGATTAAGGTACTTGCTGCGGATTCAAGCTACACTAATAATATCAATTTAAAAAGTTTTACAAAATACTTCTTTAAGTACAAGGTCTGAGCTATCTAAATTGCTCCATTTCGTAAGATTTGATGGTCAGAACTCAGCCATGAAAGTGCTACCAGATTGAAAGGAAGTTTTAAAATGTAGAAATAATATTATTTACAGACCAGAATAAAAAGCCAGAAACAGGGAAGTGGAAATATTTTGGATTTTCTTTGGAGTACATACGTTCAATGCGGTATGTATGATTGAAAAGGTCACGAAGAAAAAAAAAGAACGGCAGCATAATCTGACTAAAATAAGAGGAGAGAGTGGGTGAACTTCACCTAAAAATGAGGTATATAATGCATGGATGGAAAAAATAGGAATATGTAAATGATATTCTATAAAAAATGGAAGACTGGGGCTTTTCGAAAAATGAAGAGAAAAAAATTATATAAAGTGTTTTTTTATAACTTATAGGAAAGAACATCTTATGAAAGAGAATCAATTTATTTTCAAATCATTCGTATTTGTTTGTGTCATAAAAAGTCTTAAAACAAGTTTATTTGAATATTAGATACTCATTATATCTTTGTGCCTTCAAACAAAGAGTACATTAAATCAGAACAAACAGCCGTTTGCACGAGCATTGAATTTAACTTTATAATAAATCTAGCTGTGTGGTGAGAGATGAGACTGCTAGCGAGATAATCTATTTATTAGAACTTAAGTGCCCCTATTGCATGAGTGAATGTTCAAGAGTATGGCCTGAATGATATCAAATGAGTACAGAAAGCGACTCGAAACGATATGGAAGATAGCTATATGATACCCTCTAAAAGTAAATCTATCAAGAGACGTCAGACGTTTATGACAATGTTTTTTTAACAATACGATGTCACAACACATAGCTTTTGTAGATGAGTTATTTTAAGATAATATTGGTGACAACAACCGACTTTTGTATGGTACCTCATTTCAATATCCTTAAGTTCGTCAGTATCCCCTCGGAAAACGTTTTGTCGTGGACTTGCGAGTACCTATCTCTTGCTGTTCAAGAAATCTTGTGCTATAGAAGATTTATTGTGTATGGTTTGAACACACGTTTTTGATCATCCACAATTATAGTTGAGTGATACCACCTTCAACTTGTAAAAAGAATGTTCCGTTTGTTGGATAAAATACTTTTTGAATTGGCCATCCTTTCTTGATTTTTATAGAATATGCTAAAAATACATTCAATTTTTACTTTGAATGGCTCATTCACTAATTAAGAATAATATTATAGGGAATATATGGTATTTGTGAAATATCATAAAAAGGGTCTTTTTCAAACACTGTTAGGGATACTGTAACAGTCGGTGTTATAATAGTGTATCACTCTATTATGAAGATTGACCATATAATCAGAATTAGCAATGTGAAACATATTTTTTTAAGTTTGATATTGGAATAATATTGTTTTTTTATGCTTTTCGAACAGATGTTAGTTCAATGTGAGATAAAATAATGTTTCATAACACTAAGGTGTTGATTGTTAGATGTATATGAATTGAGGTGTTAGATTTTTAAAATCATTTTATAATTCAAATACAATTTCGCTTTATTATTTTTGCTGGCAAAGAAAAAGTAAGAAAAATCTGACTTTTTTATTTATGAGTACTCATTAGCATTTTATCTATTAATTTAAATTTATCAAAAATGAAAACTAAACCTTTTTTAAAATCGATGGCATTAGTGATTTGTTGCTTAACTTCTTTTGTATTGGTATCATGTGATAAGGATGATGATAAGCCCAATTTAAAAATCAGTCCTAATAAAGTAGAAGTTGCAGTTGGTAAAACGGTTACTGTGTCTGTTAGTAATGGTACTGCACCATATACGACGAAATCAAGTGATGCAAAAATCGCAGTTGCGAAATCAGATAAAAATGCGATTGTAATTACCGGTGTAAAAGATGGTTCAGCAATGATAACTATTACGGACCGGAAGGGAGTTACAGGAAAAGTTGCTGTAACTGTAAGAACTGTAAAAGAGACCCCAAAAACTCCAAAAGGACTGGATTTTGATAAACAATCTATTACTGTGAGTGTTGGAAAAGATGGTATAGTAACAGTAAAAGGTGGTGCACAGCCATATTCTGCCGTTGCGAAAGATGTCAATATTGCTACGGTATCAGTCAAGGAAAATAAAGTCAACATAAGAGGAGTTAAGGCAGGAAAAACTACTATTACAGTTACAGATAAGGATAAGAAAACGGGAACTATCAATGTGACGGTTAAATAGTTTTCTTTTTTTCTAATTTTATTGTAATGCATAGCGAGTGAGACGAAGATAATTTCGTTATATACTGCTATGCATTTACAATAAGTCTTTGTATATAATGATCTTGCGAGTTATAATTAACCTCAAATTATATGTTAAATATTTTAAATTATGAAATTGATTAAATTGCATTTATTGGTAGCAGCCATGATAATAGTAACATCAGGCTGTGTTGGATCTGGGAAGAAATATAAACAACAAGAAAATAGTGCTGCCGGAGTAGTGGATAGCAAAAACAAAGATTGTTATGGCACCTATGAAGGCATATTACCTTGTGCCGACTGTGGTGGCATCAAAACGACATTGAAAATTAATAGTGATGCAACTTATGATTTGCGGAGTGAGTATCTGGGTGAGGAGAATGGTATTTTTGAAGAGAGCGGTGTATATAATATGATAGGCGAAAACATCATTGAACTGGTTACTCCTTCATCGGGTGCCAAAACATATTATAAAGTTCTCGACGACGCAGTGGTCTTGTCTGACAGTACGGAAATCTTCAACAATAGCGGGCGGCTCGCAGCACAATATATATTGAAAAGACAGTAATGTTTATGTGTGATAGGACATGTGATTTGTTTAAGGTAGGAAATTTTAACATAAAAAGGTGCCTATTATTTCTTGTCTGTATAATGTTATTAGTTGCTTGTGGTGAGAATGATCCGATTGAATCCCGGAATCGACATCCCAGGCAACAGGAAGAATCTCATAGTGAACAATCCGGATCAGTTCCCGCTGTGGCTAAAGAGGATGTTGCAGCTTATTTTAGATTTGATATGTCTAGAGATATAAATGTTGCGTTAGGACTTGTTGAAGCACAGAAAGAGACGCTGCAGATAAACGGGAAAATGATAAAAATAACTGAGGCTGTAGTGAAAAGGAAAGATTATCAAAAAGGCTCATTTGTGCTATATGTTACAGGCACGGTAAATGGTTCACCTTTTAAGAATGAATTCACTTTTACCGGCTTTGTGAGCAAACCTGACGATTATCAAATGGTTAATGGTGCACAAGCTGAGTGGAAAGCAAATGCTGATTATTATGCAAAGCTTGATTTTGATAGCTTTTACAGATTACATAAAGTGAACATGTTTACAATTGAGAATTTAGGCCGGTTAGTGGACTTTTATTCTATAAATGTAGGGGGAGAAAAATATCTTTTTACTCTGGAAGATCTTGAGAAGACGGTTCTTGAAGATATAAAATATGAGCAAAATCAGCTTTCTTTCTATCTTAGGTACAATAATAGTAGGTCTAAAAAAAGAATATCACTTCTGTTTGACAAGAATAAATATTATGAAGGAAAGGTTACTGTAAATACAGATTTTATAAAACAGAAGTATATGAGAGGGATATATGAAAATCCATCTCTATTTAATGGTCACATTTTTTCATATGATGAAAGTGCGTATGCTGTGGAAATCAGTACAACTCTGAAAGAAAAAGCGACACAGGCAACATGCTTACACTACATTTAAGCATGTATGCAAAGGGTAATGGTGGCTTGTTGCTTGCAGAATTTGATAAAATATTCACCGGTTTTAAACCCTTAAGTGAATTGAAGAATGAGTTGATAGCCTACTCAACACCGGATTTGCATGAGTTTGTGAAAATAAACTTAAGAATAGTAATTATGGTGATGTGAAAATAAGTTTTCCAATTCTATAGATAGATGGATACAGTATGTGGAATTTGTAATTAAGGATCATGATTCATTGCAATGGGGAAAAGATAAATGGAGCAAGAACGTCTTGAATGGTCTCTTTTCTTCTGTAAAGGATATATATTTGGATAATGTAAGATTTGAACTTAACTCCGCCCAATTAAAGGAGATTGGCGGAAAGCGTTTTTTGTATATTGTTTTTCAAATGATTGGTGCTAATGATTTGGTATTGACGAGTGACGCTATTCTTTTTAATATGTCCATACACATACCTTCTTCGTTATAAAATGATTTGTGACAAATTGATCCGGTCCAATATTGTGTTTATATTTAAATTGAAATTCACAATGATATCTAAGACAAAAATATTCCTTTTTTTTCTTGCAAGAGCTTTATTTATTAATGCACAACAATAAGAAAAAAAGAGGAAGTAAAAAATGATTCCGTTTACTAACTTCAGGAGGGTAGTAGTAGCCTCTCTCGACCAATAAATATAAAAAAATCTTTCTATTGGAATGAAGACAAGATAAAAGCTGGCATATCTGTACAAGGAAATTGGCGTAACCAAAACTTTCCAGGTACACTTCCGCAAAGAAAGAATATGGTAACCGGAACATTTGAACGCGATTTCGACATCAATCCTTTCTCTTATGCTTTGGGAATGAGCCGTACTTTGCGTCCTCGAAATATCAACGTGAACTGAAGTATTATCGTAACAATTGGACACCGTTCAATTTTAAACGAATTTAAAACAATTATATGAGAATCGAAGTACTTGATTTTAAAATAATAATGCTCATCGGTCAAAACTTATCAAGAGATCATTACTGAATATTTTCTGGGAGAAGAATCATTTTGGTTTAGGGGGCATCTTACACAGGCCCTCCAATATGAACAGGAATAAAAATAGGAAGATTTATATAGCCTGTTATCATACAGCCGGTAACGATGTGTCGATTTATTTGATTCCCATATCAAAATAATCGGGACAATATATTTAAATCGTAACTTGATCGTAAAAATCATCATTTATAGGTATTGCGTACAATTATGCAATCTGCTATCTTTACAACCTAATGGATAATGCAAGAAAAAAGCGGAAATACAGAGCCATAGTGGCATGCTTATTGTTGCTGACTATGATGCCTTTCTTCTTTGTGAAAGCCTTTCATGTTCACAAAGAAGATTTATGTATATCTCATGATGAGCAACAATCTTCCCATCATGATTCTGCCGATAAATGTGCTATCTGCCTGTTCACTTTATCTTCATTTACCGAAGCCGAGAGCTTTGAGTACAATTGCGTTCAGACAGAGAACCCCGTTGAATATCTTATCCAAAAAGGAGAAGGACATTACTGTTACTTTTCCCCTATTGTCTCTCCGCGCTCCTCCTGTCCAACTATTACAATCCCTCTCATGGGTTGCATGCATTATAAGATGACATGTGAAAGAGGGATGCTGTGCCCTTTGGTTATCTTAAACAATTTATAACTTCATTACAATTTTCGTAAAGTATGACATTTCATGCATATTTCCAATATGTGTGTCTATTCATTGTCTGGCTGTGTGCAATATCTCCTACAAGGATGTATGCACAGAAATACCGACAGCAATCAGATACACATAGGACACTGTTGGTTGTAGATAAGGAAACCGGACGTCCGATTGAAGGAGCTTACATCTTATTGGAGAATCAACCCCTTGCCAGTTCAACCGGAGGAAGAATCATTATCCCTTGGAAGACAAATTCCAAGGATACAGTTCTTGTACAGAGTTTGGGCTACAAATCTCAATATATATATTTGAGTGAGGCATTCAAAAAGGTGAATATTCAAACAGTATATCTTTATCCGGAGATAAAAATTCTGGAAGAAGTCATTATTACCGGTGAGTGCTCCGGAGTGACTCGGAATACGGTAAGCAACAACCTTACTTCCTTCGCAATCAATCGCGCATTGGGAACTTCTCTCACCTCTCTGCTTGAACAGGTCAGTGGCGTAAGTTCCATCAGTACGGGGACGACAGTTGCCAAACCTGTCATCCAAGGAATGTATGGCAACCGGATATTAATCATAAACAATGGTTCCCGCCAGACAGGCCAACAATGGGGAGTTGATCATGCTCCTGAAGTGGATATGAACGGAAACGCTTCCATTCGGGTGATAAAAGGTTCTGACGCGGTACGATATGGTTCAGAAGCTTTGGGAGGAATTATTGTCATGGAACAGGCTCCCTTACCCTTCCGGAAGAAGGCCTTGAAAGGAAAGACTTCCATACTTTATGGAAGTAATGGTCACCGTTATGTGCTGACCGGACAGTTGGAAGGCACTTTCCCTTTTCTCCGTGACCTTGCCTGGCGAGTACAGGGGACATATTCAAATTCCGGAGACCGTTCCACCGCAAACTATCTTCTAAATAACACTGGAGCCAGAGAACATCATACCTCCGCTTTACTCGGCTATGACCGTGGACGTTTAAGAATAGAAGGATTCTACAGTCACTTTTACAACCGGACGGGAGTAATGTTCAGTGCCCAGATGGGAAGTGAAGATCTGCTGGCAGAACGTATCCGATTGGGACGTCCCCTGTACACAGATCCTTTCACGCGAAGTATCGCATACCCATATCAAAAAGTTACCCATCAGACAGCCATTGGTAAAATGAAGTTCAGTATGCGGAACGCAGGAAATCTTTACTGGCAAAGTTCCTGGCAGAAGGACGACCGACAGGAAAACCGCATCCGGCGTCTGGGTTCCGACATTCCAGCTGTTTCCCTGCACTTAAACTCATTACAAAACTCTCTCTGCTGGAAATTGAATTATAATTCATGGCAAACAGAGGTTGGGGGACAAATTATGTTCATTGATAATCACAGTCAGGCAGGAACAGGTATTGTTCCCGTTATTCCCAACTATACGGAGACACAGATGGGAATATATGGTATCGGGAAGTATAATTACAGTAAAGGAGGAATTGAAGCAGGTATCGTTTTGACGGACAGGAAACCCGTGCCAGTGGTTATGACTGGACAGGAAGTCTCTATGGAGGAACAAGAAAGTTCAATAACGTATCATACAGTCTGGGAGGTCATCATCATTTCTCTGACCAATGGAAGCTCACCACTAATTTCGGGCTGGCCTGGAGAGCTCCTCACGTGTATGAATTATATAGCAACGGAAATGAACTCGGATCCGGAATGTTTGTCAAAGGAGATTCTACCATGCACTCCGAAAGGAGCTATAAATGGATATCTTCCATCAGTTACAGCAATAAGGTATTCAGTGCCCGAATGGACGGTTACCTGCAATGGATAAGCGGCTATATCTATGATGAACCGAAGAAAGAAACCATCACTGTTATTTCGGGGGTATACCCTGTATTCCAATACAAACAGACCCCGGCTTTCTTTCGCGGAATGGATTTTGACTTTCACTTCATGCCCATAAATTCATGGGATTATCACCTGATTGCTTCTTTTATACGGGCAAATGAACAGACGACAGGAAATTACCTTCCTTATATCCCCTCTTCCCGTTTCAGCCATGACCTCTCATGGCTTCACGAAACCAAATCGCATTCCAAATTACGTTTGAGTATCAGACATCGATTCGTGGCAAAACAGACCCGGTTTGACTCGAATACGGATCTTATTCCCTATACCCCTCCGGCATACCACCTCTTGGGGTTCGCTGCTAGCTTTGAGTGTCCTGTAAAATACGGATACAAACTACAATTCATGATAGCGGCAGACAATATCTTGAACAAAGAATATAAAGAATACACTAACCGTTCACGCTACTATGCACATGACATGGGATCTGATGTACGTTGTGTAGTGAACTGGAGTTTTTGATTTATAACAATTATTATTAACCAAATAAATAAAAAATGAAAACAAATGTATGTAAAATCGCATTGATGTTCCTGATAGGAACAGCTCTTTCGTTGTTGTTCAATTCATGCAGTAAAGATCCTGTAATTCCTGAAAATGAGACAGATAATAAATTGCATGAAGATCCTTCCAAAATGACTATCCGTCTTGTGGAATGTCACCTGCATGCAGACTGGAATGAAATACAGAAAGTCGGTGGACCTCACCAGAATCCGGAATCTCCGGCCAAGCACATGAAACGTATTCAGGAAATAACTTATGAGCTGAAAGCCGGCAAGGGTTGGAGGCTTGCCGAAGGCAGTCAAAGCAAGTTCTACGTGCAGAAAAATGGAGACTACTATACTTATGGGAAATACACCCCGGCTCCCGTTTATTTGATGTTCATCTATTACTATAACGCCAAAGGAGATTTGATGAACAGCCAGTTTATAGAAAACGGGCAGGATAATATTCATCAACATTTCTTCACGCCTGAAAATGTAAAACCCACATTTGACGGTCAGCCGGAAGCCGATGACAATGAACCGCAGAAATTGGTGGATTATCTTTATGTGGACACTACCCCCTGGGACAAGACCAAACATAGCAAGGAAGCTGAAATAACAGGAGACAGTAACCCGATAGGTTTGAAAGGAGTTATCCGTTTTTTGAAAGACCGTAAGGAATTCGACCTGAAAATTCGTCTTTATCACGGCTACAAATCCAAGGGCAATCCGGAAACAGGTACTTTTGATCCGTTCTATAAACCTTCCGGAATATTGATCCAGCGTGGTACATGGGATATCAACCTAAACATTCCGGTAGTGGTGTTCTGGAGCCGTGAAGAGACTGTGGGGGTAGACGAAGACACGAACCCCGAAGGGGTGGAAGAAGACGGGCTTGATGAAAAAAGTAATCGTGCCATACATTCAATTATGGGAACCTTCAATCTTACATGGAAAGAAGCGCTTGAAGAGTTTATAATTTACACTTATAAGTCAGGGGATGTGGAAGCCGGAGCGATTTGGCTTTGAAAATCGGTTTGGACTGCCATAAGTAACCATAAAACTGCCTGTTGTGACATTGGTGCCGGTATTGTTTCAACAGGCAGTTGTTCCTGTTAAACCGTTTCATCTTTTTTTGCAAGAATGAAACGGAAACAAGTGCCATTCGGCAGTGTCTCCAATGAGAACTGCCATAGGGCATTGAAAAGAAAATCATCTCGTGTTATAAACGATTAAATTCATGCTGTTTATTAGAATATTCAATATATTGTGAGATAATGAGTCATAATATTGTAAGATTATAAGAGGATTTGATTCTATGAATATCAGGAAATGGTTATTTACAATTCACATTTAAGATAAAATAGAGATTTTACAATGGAAGGCTATAATAAAAAAGTAATAATGAGTTATTGGACAATTTGCAGGATGAAAACACGAAAAAAATCTACGTAAAGGTTAGCATTATCTTTTTATTGGGAGGAATTTTACTTTTTTCTTCATGCGAGAAGGAGGAAAATCAAAAGATAGAAGCCAACCGGAAAACATTATTCATGTATTTGCCATGGTCCTCAAATTTGACGAACTATTTTTATAATAACATATCTGACCTGGAAAAATGTATAACGAAAATAGGGCTGAACAATGAGAAAGTAATTGTTTTTATTTCTACCGGTAGTACGGAGGCCATGATGTTTGAAATTGTGTCTTCTCACGGGAGATGTAAAACGTGAAATACTTAAAAAATATAAGTCTCCGCCTTTTACGACAATCGATGGGATAACAGCAATTTTAAATGATGTAAAGGCATTTGCTCCGGCTTCTGTTTATACCATGATTATAGGATGTCACGGTATGGGATGGCTTCCTGTTTATGAGATGAAAGTGCGTTCCGCACCTCACATGAAAATGCATTGGGAATATCAGGGTGTTCCATTGACACGTTATTTTGGAGGACTGACCGCCGAATACCAAACAGATATAAAATCTCTAGCCTCCGGTATTGCTAATGCAGGCATGAAAATGGAATATATTCTATTTGATGACTGTTATATGTCATCTATAGAGGTTGCCTATGAATTAAAGGATGTTACAAAATATTTGATTGGTTCTACCAGTGAGATGATGGCATACGGAATGCCTTATGCCGCTATTGGGGAATATTTACTGGGGAATCCCGATTATCAATCGGGATGTGAAGAATTTTACAATTTTTATTCAACCTATGAAATAATGCCTTGTGGGACATTAGCAGTAACGGACTGTTCAGAACTGGAGAATATGGCAGCCATCATAAAAAGTATCAATAGTAAATATTCTTTTGACAAATCCCTGAGGGGAACAATCCAACGTTTAGATGGTTATACTCCTGTAATATTTTATGATTTTGCAGATTATATAACCTCACTCTGTAACGATCCTATATTATTAAACCAATTTAGAGAGCAGCTAAATCATCTTGTTCCATATAAAACCCATACAAAAAATTTCTACACTATGGCCAAAGGTATTATTCCTATCAATACATTTTCCGGTATAACAACATCCGATCCGAGTGACAATCCTATGACTGTGCTGAAAGAAAATACATTATGGTATAAAGCAGCGCATAATTAAAGTTGATAATAAGATGAAGAATACTAAACTCCCAAGCCTGCATATTTTATAACTTTTTGGTTATTGTCTGTTTTTGGAAATGGTATATATAGGAATTGAGAACTATCATGCAGGGAATCATGCAAAAAAGTATTTATGGTTTCTGTTGAGATACAAAGAATGTAATAATAATTATATTTCTTCTAATAAAAGCTTTCCGCATCGAAATGTGTTTGTTACTCCTAATATTCGCAATATGAAATATAAAATTATAATTGGACTATCAGCTATTCTCTATTTTACAGGTTGTTATAACAGGGAACAGACCCCTCGCCTTAGTGAGGCTGAAAAGCTAATGCAGAACAACCCGGATAGTGCATTAGCAATACTACAAAAACTCAAACCAGAAGGCAACCGGGCTGAACAGGCCAGATATGCATTGCTCTATTCCGAAGCTTGGGAAAAAAACAAATGAAAGTTACTGACGATTCATTGATCCGCCAGGCTTGGCAATATTATAAACATTACCCCAAAGATTTACGTCACCAGTGTAAAACTCTATATTATTGGGGAAGAATTAAATTACGCACAGGTGATAAACCGGGAGCATTACGTCTTTTTCTCAAAAATAGAAAAGAAACTGACAGATACCGATGAATCTTATTACAAAGGGCTTTTATACAGACAGATCGGTGAAGTATATTATAAACAAATGAACTACAGCCGGGCATATCATTATTTCCACGAAGCCAGAAATAATTTCCGCCAATCGGGTGATATCCAGGAGGAGACAAAGGCAACCCTTGACATGGCAGCCGCTACTTTTCACTCAAAAGATATAGAAAAAGCAATAAGGCTGTATTCGGCGGCTCTTGACTTGGCCGATGAACATAATAACAGTAATCTGATAGAAGTCAGCCTTACTAATCTTGCATCACTATATGTGATATCCAAACGGCATATATCCAATGACCTGTTACAGCGAATCGAACTTTCCGCCCGACAGGATACGGTATATGGATATCACACATTGACAGATGTAAGTCTTTTGAAGAATCATATAGACAGTGCACGGTATTATCTGGAGCTTGCAAAGGCGCACACTACTGATATTTGCGACATGGCAGAACTACAATACACTGCATACCATATCGAAGTGCAGGCTAAAAATTTTGAAAAAGCAACGGACAATGTACATCGCTATATCTACTTGAACGATTCAATAATGCGCTCAAACATGCAATTCTCCGCCGGTATGGTCGAGCGGGACTATTTTAAAGAGCGAACAAAATTCGCCCAATACAGAATGAAAAACCGGACTGTCTGGGAAATAGCTATAGCAGCCGCTACCTTTTTTATTATTGGAATTGCCTGGTATATCGTCCGCCAACGTTTACGCATGCAACGTGATCGTACCAACCATTATTTGTTATTGACAGAGAAAGCCAATTCCGAGTACAAGGCTCTTACTGAACGCGTGAAAGAACAGCAGACTACGGAAAGTTATTTAAGAGGATTGGCTGCTTCACGCTTTGACATTGTCGATAAACTTGGAAAGACCTACTATGAACGTGAAAATACAACATCGCAACAGTCAGTCATATTTAATGAAGTAAAGCAGATAATTACAGATTTTGCAGAAAACAATGGCATACTGCAAGAACTGGAAAAAATCGTAAACACTTGTCATGACAATGCCATGTACAAGCTCAAGGAAGATTTTCCAACTATGAAAGCTTCCGACACCAGGTTATTATGCTATATTTTTGTAGGATTTTCACCGCAAGTAATTAGCTTATTCATGAAGGATACGGTGGCTAATGTATACGCTCGCAAGTCACGGCTCAAATCACGTATTAAATCTACGGAAACAGCTAATAAAGAATTATTCTTAAGCCTTCTGGGATAGGTATTTCAACTTTATACTAGGTTCCAATGACTAATGCATCATCCGGTAATTAAATCTAGAATATGTTCAGATTGTTTTTGCCATAATACCGGAATGATGTAATTGTAGAATGGTTTTGTCATGGAGGTAAGCCATAACAGGTTTAATTCTCCTGGGAGGTATGTCCGGAAAGTATGAAGATGCTTTCATTATAATATCTGTTACTATTCCAGTCAATTGTCAGAAACTTATTGATTGCCCTATATTTTTTAAGGTTGTAAATCATCTGTTAGCGTCGTGTTAGAAAAATAAGAAGAACGAAGTCTTTATGTTTTTGTATTATAATGTTTTATGCAATGCGGACGTTAGATTTGTGGTTTCATTTTGTAACTCGTGATTTATGTGTTATTACTTTTGCAACTAGGAAAAACAAAACAGATGTGATAATATAAAACTGTTTCTTGTTCATTAAAATACTTCATTTTTACAGGTTGCACGTAGAATAAGAACAGTCTTATTATGATGACACAGCTTTTCATCCGTTTACTTTGGGTGCATGTTTTGTTTATCCACTTAAAGTTTGAGTTATCCTAGTTTGAATTATGAATTTGAATAGAAAAAAGTACTTTTTATGTTTTGCCTGTGTCTTGGCCTGCCTTGTGTATTCAGACAAGGTTTCCGCGCAGTTTTATTCTGTCAGAACCAATCTGGTGGGTTTAGGTACGGGGAATCTGAATGTGGAGGGTTCCATGGCTTTTTCCACGCATTGGTCCGCCCATCTTCCCGTACAGTACAATCCTTTCCGTCTTTGGGATGACGGCAAGCTTAAAAACTTCACAGTCCAGCCTGGTGTGCGTTATTGGATGCGCGAAACTTACGGAAGGGGTTGTTTTATCGGGCTCCACGGTGTGTTCTCCATATATAATGCGGGTGGTCTGTTCGGACATCGCTACCGTTACGAAGGCACAGCTTTCGGCGGCGGGCTTTCTGCGGGGCTGGTGCGCCCCCTTTCGCGTCGCTGGAATCTGGAGTTCGAACTGGGTCTCGGTGTTGTCTGGGCCGACTGGGAACGTTACCGTTGCGTGAACTGCGGTAAGCGTACCGGCAAGGGCTCCGGTGTCTATGTGACACCCACACGTACCGCCGTTAATCTGGTTTATCTTTTCTGAAACCATCTTATCTGTTGAAACAAGATATAAAAAGTTGAATGATGAATAAGTATCTCAAATCCCACATAACGGCCGCCGCTTTCTGCGCGGGAGTGTTACTGGCCGTGTCCTGTTCCACTTCCCGCGAACCGCGGACTATGCGGCTGTTTATGCAGTCCGGCCGTCCTAATATTTTTCTTCCCCACGAGGAGAGCGCACCTTCCGGAGTGCTTGCCGAACAGGTGGGGTTCACCACTTCTTCGGACACTCTTCCCGGTGAGTTCGAAGAGGTCTCCGACAGTACGGATGACGTATGGAAAACCATACACCTGGGCGGTGTTGACATCGTCGCTGCACGCACGGTCGTCAAGCAGGTCACCATGCGGGAAGGTTCCGTGCGTTTGGAATTCAATATCCATGTCCCTTCCCTCCTGATTGACAGTTGCTGGCGTGTCACACTCACCCCGATGCTCTGCACCTCTGACAGTTCAGGCTTCCCGCTACCACCTGTTGTGCTTTCCGGTTCTTCCTTTACCCGCATGCAGGAAGCGGACTATAAGGCGTACAGGCTGTTTCTTAATGGAATTGTCGATCCTTCGGCTTATGATAGTGTGTATCTTGACCGTAAAGGCATCAATAAGGATATCGCCTGCCGGCAGAGGTTCTTCTATGAACTTTACGGCAAGGAGCGCGACCGTCAGCTTGCCTACGAGAAGTGGAAACGCCTTGCCCTTGAACGCCAGAATTTCTGGAACACGCGTACGCAGGCCAACCGTGCGACACTCCGTCACCGCCTGGAACGCAAGCGGATCGAAGAAAGCGTACGGCGCTATGTGGCTGGTCGTGACACGCTCGGGTTGTGGGCCTCCTATGACCGTAAATATCATCGTACGGCCTCCTTTTGGCCGATGTACCGGCTGGAACGCGAGCTTACCGCCGATCGTGTACCTTCGAAATTCCGTGACCTTTATAACGGGGGGGCGCAGCCTGTCCAACATACACAACTATGTCCTCACCGCCACCGATTCGATGGACATCTCCCGCCACCGTTATTTCTACGACCGGATTGCCGAAAATGAGATGAATGACCGTAACCGTGATGAAATCCGCCGGCGTATGATTCCCTTCCCCTATATCGACTCCGTGATGGTCCGCCAGAATTCGGATTCAGTTTCCGGACATGATTATATCTACAACTATGTATATTCTCTGCCCGTCACCGATGGAATGAAAAAGCTCCGTGTGCGGCTAGAGTCTATCGTGGAAGCCACCGACCGCAGCACATGGCGGCCTGCCGCCTCGGACACGCTGCTCTTCATTGTGGCCTCGCTTAGCGACCTGGTTGACCGTTCCGCTCTGGACCAATATGTCATAGCTTCTGCGGAGACAGACTCTCTTGCGGCAAGCGGTCCCGTATATACTCCGCAGGGAGAAGAGTATGCCGAAGCCTTGCGGCTCCTTTCAGAGCGACAATACCGGCAAGCCTTGCCGATATTGGAAAAACGGCCTGACTATAACACCGCCCTTTGCCTGACACAGCTCGGTTATCATAAAGAGGCTTCCGCTCTTTTAGACCAGTTACCCGTAGATTCCCGCAAGGAATACCTGCATGCTGTGGTAAGCGCCCGGCAGGGCGATGATTACTTAGCAGTGGAACATATGCTTGCGGCCTGCCGCATGAATCCCAATCTTGTCCTGCGTATTCCCCTGGATCCGGAACTGTCGGACCTCATTCCCAAGTTCTTCGGGCTCCGTATGGAACTGGACAGGATAGCGGAAGGGAAATAGTAAAAAGTAGAAAGAACAAAACAGGAAAAAAAGTATAAGTACGAATTAAATATTAACAAGTGTTTTATTAGTGTTTATTTTTATTAACAATTTAATTACAATGATTATGAAAAAAAGTTTGTTAAGCGTGTTTACAATGGTTGCTATGGCTGCAGCATTCACCGCGTGCAGTAACGATGACATCGAAGTGCCTGACGTAAAGAACGGGGAAGCGAGAAGCGTATTCATGAAGCTGGAGTTGCCGACGCTGACGAGATCGACCGAGCCTCCTGTAGCCTCGGGAACGGTTGCTACGGTAAGTAATCTGCATGTATACTTCCATGACGGGACCAGCATTCTGAAATATGTGAACGCGACTACAACCACTCCCATCACGATTGCGAATCTGACTACCGGTACCCAAATAACGGATGTACCCGCGGCGGCTACCACTGTAACGGTATGTGGTAATATTCCTGCCGGAACTTCATTGCCTACAGGTGGAACCGTAGCTGCATTGAAAGCTGTACAACTGGAAATCACAAGCCAGTCTGCAGTTGCGGATGTGGTGTTGAGCGGCGATGACAAACCCCTGCAGACATGGACTACCGGTAGTCCGGCCCTGCCTTATGCCCCTGGAATAACGGACGGTGACAAGTATGCCGAAGTGGAAATCGGTCCTGCCGTGGCACGTGTCGAAATCGAAGGTCTGGCGACTACGGCCTCCAGTGCGGTGGATGGTTTTACGCTGGAAGGAATCTATGTGAATAACTTCTTTGAAAAGTTCAACCTGGCCGGTACCGTTGTGGGAACGAAAGTACAATATGGTGCTACTCCTGCTGCCTATGCTCAAGGACAGGGGCTTTACACCCCTGCTAACGCTGGAAAACTCTTTGACCAGTCTGCCGTCGCTGCTACAGGTATCCCAAAGGAAGTCATTCCGCCAACTGCAGGGCAACGTTGGGCATATCAGGTTGTTCCTAACGGTAACAGTACTGACGCGAACGAGCAACTCCAGCTCGTATTTAAGTTGAGTAATTTGGCTGCTAAGGCCGGCAGCAGCGTGAATTTCGGCACAGGTGACCAGTTTATCACCGTGAGAGGATTCAAAGATGGCAGTGGCAATATTGTAGAACTGGAAAAAGGAAAGATTTATACTATCTCGAAAGCCGACTTTACATTTGACGAGAGCAACCTTTCCACAATACCTAATACCAGTGCTGTCAGCGTTTGGTTGAAGGTGACGGTAAAAGCCTGGACGGTCGTTCCTGTCAAGCCTAATCTCTAACTGTCATACCATCAAGGTATATTGTATTTGTTTGTTTCTTTTACAAGTCCGTTTGCGTAGAGGAGATTTTTAGCTCATTTTACTAGTTCACCAGTTCCTCTCGCACGGCGGAATGTAAGCAGGTCGTGGGTGTCTTTTGCCCTGACCTCACGACCTGTATTTCTATAACCTGTTAAATCATAACACGTATATTCATATAAAGTCATAACCACAGTTATTCACCTAAAAGATACTACGCATGAAATTGTATAAAGCTATACGCTTCCTGATGCTTTCCGGTATTTTAACCTTAGTCTTGTCGAGGTGCATCAGGGAGTCCCTGGAGGGCTGCCCTCTGGATACCCTGTTACGATTTTACCTACAAGCCTCGCGGCTCTGCCGCTGACCTTTTCGGAGAGCGTGTTCAGAGGGTGAGGCTGTGTGTGTACCGTCCCGATGGCAGTATTGAGCATATGCAGACGCTGGAGAAGAGTGAACTTGACCGTTTGCAGGGTGTTGAGATGTATCTGCCGCAGGGAAACTACACTGTCGTGCTCTGGGCGAATGCTTCGGATGCACAGACCAAGCTCGGCGGCTTTTCCGAAGGAGAAACCATAAGGAACCTTTCCGCCTCACACCCGCATGCGGAGACTTCCGCTTCCATCCCCACGCTTGATCGGCTTCTTTTCGCTGTCACGCCACTTACGGTCAGTGAGCACGAGACTGGAGACCATACTGTCAATTTCAGCCCCGGCACTATCCGTGTAAGTCTTCACCTTGATGGTGTGAGCGTGCAGCCTGTGGTACACATCACGGGCATGGAGTCAGCCTTGCGACCGGTGTTCGACGAAACCTCGGGCACATGGCGTCTCCAGTCCGTAAGCCGGAACAAGACATTCCAGCCTGCCGTAGCATATGATGTCACCAACCGCCATGCTAATGCCACGACTGACATCCCCCGTTTCAAGGCCGATACCCCCGGCATGGTGGAAATTATCGATCCCACCACGGGAAACCATATCGTGCCCCCGATTTCGTTGGCAGGGCTTATTGCCCGCTACCACATACCGATGGAGGAAGATATTGAAGTAACCATTCCTATCGAGATTACCTTTACAAACGGTCATGCGAAAATAACGATCAGGAATTGGGAAAATCAGAATGTAAAACCCGGAGGAGTGTAAAAACGCACCGGTCAATCATGAAATGCAAATCATAAAACAATATATTATGCCAAGTAGTTCAATCATCATACCGTTCCGCAACCTGCTGTCGGTCCTGTTATTACTGCCGCTCGTACTTTCGTGCCGGCAAGACGAACTCATTCTTCCTGTTCCGCCCGTGTCCGGCAAAGGTGAGACGGCCGAAGTGACACTTTCTGTCAGGATTCCCGATTTCCGGGCGGCGAATACTCGTGGTGTAGACGAGAAAGGGATAACAGAGATTACCGTACTGATGTTTGCCGATGAAGGCGGTACGGAGAAAGTCAAGGTGAAATATGATATTCTGGGCAGCTCGTTGCATACACTTTCAGGCTCTTCGGATACGAAATACTTCTCTGTGCCCGTTATTGCGGGCAGATACAAACGTATAGCTCTCATAGCTAATGCCCAAACAGAACTGGCAAATATAACAGCCGGTTCCACCTATGATGCTCTTAAGCAAGTGGAAGTCGTGGGTAGGTTCGGACAAGAAGGTACGGGCACATACATACCCATGTACGGCGAGCATGCCCCGGCGGGAGGCTTTGAACTGAAAGCCGGTGTGTCGCAAACCATTGCGCAGGAAATACCGCTTATCCGCATGCTGGCGAAGGTGGATATCATCAATCCTACAACTTCGGGAGCCACGACAGCTGCGGGAAAGGTTTACTTCGTCAATTCCGTAGGCAACGGACGCGTTTGGGTAGATCTTGCTACATACAATACCACCGCTTCACAGTCGGGATACATGACTCCCACACTGCCTGCCACATCGCAGCCAGCAGTCAGTGGCGGGCACCCGCTTGAGGGAACTGCAAACACCGCATCTCCGAATGTCATCACTTATTATTTGAATGAACAGTCGGCTATCTCCGGCGGCAGCCGTCCTTGTATAGTTATAAATCTTGCCTATCAAGGAAGAGAATACTACTACTGAATGGATTATACATGGGACGGTATCAAGGGCGGTGGCACGAGTCCTTACGAAAAGGGTAAATACATGCCCATTCTGCGCAACCACCGCTATATTTTCACCATCAAGGAAGTGAAAGGGCCGGGGTTTGCCACTTTGAACGAGGCTGTAACCAGCCCGGACAACTTTACCAACCATAACATCGTAGTAGTGCCCATCGTGATAGACGCATTCACAGATATAACGTTCAATGAATCGGGGCATTTCTTGGCAGTGACCCGAACGGCGATGACACTTCAAGGCAAGCACGATGCCACAAGCACACAGAACAAATTTTCTGTGCGCACCAATTACCCCAGTGGGTGGAAGGTCGGTGCCTATAATGCCGACGGAACAACAATTTCAGTTTCTAATTCATGGCTGAAACCCAGTCAAAACAGTGGGGCGGCTGGCGCCACTCTCACCAATCCGGTTACGGAGGAATTGCAGGCCATCACGAATGGCAAGGGATTCAAGGATGGTTATCTGTAGATACGGGCTGGACGACTTTATACTAAAATCAATATTAAGCAGATCGGTACGCCTTTGGATTATGTTGCCGAATATAACCTCGCCGGTGGCTCTATCTATAATTCTCCTTTCATTTCTTCCGTTCCTCCGGGTATTTCTCCCACTGCAGCCCAGACTGACCCTAATCTTCATTGGGCTTCGAGCCATAGCAATGACCAATCCGGTTATTATAATTGGTACGTGCTCACAGGAGAGAATAATGATACTTACAATCCAAATGCCAAGAAGCTCTTTGATGATGTCTTTTTAAACTGGGGCATCCCGGTTATGGTTACCACCTGCCTTCCCGCTGGGAGTTGACGGGCGTTTTCTCCTACAGCGGTAATACCCAATATGATTCCCCTACTAATACTTCTAATGTCAACGAGGCTATTGAGTTCGGTGGCATCAAAAAACTTTCGCCAACGATTATTTCTCTTCGGGTAACGGTGTTTGTTACGCTCTGCGTTTCAAACAAGGTACCGGTAATCCTATCGATGATTCTTCCCTATCCGATTTCCCTCTTGCTACTGATAATAATATGGTTTGTGCTTACCGTTACACCCGCGTGGGTTCGTTTGCCAACCATGACTTTACTTCCCTATTGAAAGTGGATTGTGTTTACTTGGGCAGCGCATTTACAGGAAACATTAGCACTATCAATAATGATTCTTGGTGGGATAGCCATACTTCCGAGGCTGTCGTTCGTATTTTTCCGGCTGCCGGTTATATCTCCTTCCCAACGTTCATTTCGAGTGGTTTGCTCGAAGCCCGAGGCGAATATGGTCGGTATTGGTCGAGCACGGAGTTTCCCAGCCTCCTCGGCAATGCTTGGAACGTGTCTTTCTACTCGTACTCTGCGTTCGCGAACTACAGAGACGTTAAACACCACGGGTTTTCCGTTCGTCTGTTCGCCGATAAATAAGTAAGACGGTATATGACCGATGCAATTTAGTTTGTAAGAAAGTTGATATAAAAATAGATATATTACTAAAAAAGAAGAAAAATGAATATAGGATTTCAGACTTCCGGTTTATCCGGTTTCACCCGTGTGGCATATCTGTGGAGGCGACATGCCTCAGCTGTGCTGTGGATTGCAATGGCGGCGCTCCTTCCGACCGCTTGCAGTGATGATGCGGAGCAGTCGGTGCCGCAAGCGAACGGACATACAGCCGTTATTACCTGAACTTTAAAACCGGTGCTTCAAAACAGGCTGCTGAAATGAACACCTCGCAAAGTTCCGAAACGCGTGCGCCGCTGACACGTGCTATAGATGAAAATGGAATCAATACTGTAGATGTACTTTCATTCAAGGTTGATCCTGCAGATCCTACGAATATAAAGAAAGGTACATTCTTCTACCGTGCACAGGGTACATACGATATCGGCACACAAACCGTACGTGTACAGCTGATGGGAGCTCCCGAACATCAGACACTCGTGGTGCTTGCCAATGTCCGTGAGCAGGTGAATACCCTTGCTGCTGCATTCGGAGAACAGAAAGAGGGGGTAATGAACCGCCTGGCATTCGATGTCGGAACGGATGCCGCACCCGACTTTACGAATGGCATACCCATGTGGGGCGAGCTTCCCAACCAAGCGGTGGGCGAAGGTTTCTCTCCCTCTGGCGCTCCCCAAGAGGTGACGATGATACGTGCGGTAGCTAAGTTCACGCTTATCAATCCTCTTGAATCCGACCTAAAAGGCTTTTTCTATTATTACAACGATCTGCGGCTGTACAATTACCGGGCAAAAGGACGCATTGCACCGGACAACTATAATGTGACGGGCAAGCAAGTGAATACTCCCACCGTACCCGTCGGGGCACGGCAGACACGGGGTACATTCACCTCATTGAACAGCGATGTGTCACCCGGGAATATCGGTATTTTCAACGGCTCACAAAAGACGTTCTACCTGTGCGAGGTGGACAACAAGAACCGCCCCTCGGGCGGGAATGCGCTGGACGACCTTTGTCTGGTTATGCACGTGAAGCCGTATCTCACCGGCTCTAAGCCGTCGGTAGACGGTTACTACCGCCTCGACTTCAAGGACTACGGTTCGGGAGTGCCGATGGATATTCTGCGTAATCATGAATATAAAGTACAAGTGGAAAGTGTGGACGGGTTGCCGGCCCAAACTCCCGAGGAAGCTTTCAAAGGAAACCATACCCTTAAATGCCGTATCGTGCCGTGGAACGAGGTACAAGAAGAAGTAATAGTACGAGGGAACAAACGGCTGACGGTGGACAAACGGGTGTTCGCTTTTGACGGTGATATCCAAATAGGTGTCGCTTCATTACCCGTAAATATAACTACAGAGAATACCAATTGGCAAATAACCGGAAAACCTTCATGGATTTCACTCAGCCAAACCTCGGGTACAGCGGGAGTACCAGCCACGGTTACTATTTCGGCAAACAGTAAGAACTTTACCCAGAATATGCGTAGTGCTGTCCTTTCCATACGAACAGGAAATTCTGCTAACGAATTGGAATATCGTTTGCATGTAAGCCAGCAACCGGCTTGTGGTTTCGGAAATTCCATGAAACTTATGCGTATCGGTGGCAGTAACTATCAGACTACCCGTATGGGTAATGGTGGTGTTTGTTGGATGATAGACGCCAGTAGGGAAGGAGGTCCTAATATGGCTGCTCGTCCTCGTTCATATTCTTTGGCACCAGCTATGGTCGGACCCATTTATTATGGCAGTATTCCCCAACGTGCCTGCCCCGATGGCTGGCGACTCCCTACGGCTTGGGAGGTTATTAATCTGATACAGTCTATAACAGGCTCTTATCCTGTTGTATTTACTCGATTGATAGAAAGCGGTGCGGGAATAGCTAAGTCTTTTCCAGCCATATCTGCCCCCGATGGTGGATATGAAGAAGGCGTTTTAGCTATCTGGACACAAACTCCAATGATATATTCATCACCTCAACGACATTCTCCTGCCTCTGTATTACATACAGGAATATATTGGAATCCTGATATCGGAGCTGGAAAAACAGCGCCCACATATAGGGTTAATCGTAATAGATGGGCCTTAATGCATGGTGCCGGTAATGACATTCATAGTCCGGCCGGGTTACCTGCAGGGTTTAATGAATATTATGGTTATCATTATCTGCTGGGCGGTAGTGTCCGTTGTGTGCATGACCAGTAATTTAACCATTAAACAAACAGCACCATGAAACGATCAACTGTTTTAGTCTTTTTGTTTGGACTGTTTTTGGGGGGCTGTGGCAGTTCCCGTCAGGGCGGTGAAGAGGCGGAAGTTGTGCGACATTACGAATGTCTGCTGCGCGCCCTTGCAACAGATGATTCATAACTCTGGCGTTATTTTCATCTATTACATCTTGATATTCACTTCTTTCTATTACTCTGCCATTTTTGATTTTGAGTACATTTTTCTCTTATTGAGCAATTTACACAAGCTGATGTTTTATATACTTTTGATCTATAATTGGGACGGATTCTCCATTTCCCTGTTGTTGTCATTTGTTCTCCACAAGGGCAGATATAATAATCTCCGTCATTTATATAATGAAATTCAGCCAGTGGTATGGAATTCGAATTAGGTGATGTTGATGGCATAGGCGATGAATAAGTACATATTCCTGAATATTTACAGGCTTGTAGTTGGTCGCCGCTAGTATAACCGGCATCGCTAAGTGTGTTGAACGAATCTAATTGTAGTAGTTCCTGGACGGTCAATGCCGCTGTTGATAGTTCTCTTTTATCAGTTGATGCTCCAATATGAGAGTGAACCAATAATTTGTGTTTACTATCAAAGGCTGCTTGAACCGCATATTCAACCCCTGATACATTATTGGTTAACATTAATGCTCTTGAATCTTTGTCTGTTAGACTTATTTGAGTATCATTACTATTCTTCAATTCCGTATCAAGAGTTTCGTATTTCTTACGCCTGTCTTGTTGTAATTTAATCTTAGATTTAAGAAGTTCTTTTTCTTCTTCTTTATCAGTCTTATCTAAAGCTACTTCAAATTCTTCAATACGGTTATCTATATATTCAAGATGTCTGTCTATCTTCTTTTGTGTATAATTGTTTCTGAGACTATTTTGGGCAAATATCTTGAAAGAATCTATACCTATGGTTTCGCCTTCTATCAGACCCATATCCTTTAGCATAAGGACAAACTGCCTAAAGACTTTTCTAAAAGCCTCCGCATTATTTTTTTTAAATAAGCAATTGTCCGAAAAGAGGGCATTAAGCCTCCTAATAGCCACCATAATTCCACATTTACTTTACAGGAAGTGTTCCAACTTTCTTGATGATCTTATTGAGTGCTTATAACCATATAAATACAATTTTAGTAATGTTGCAGGATTATACGGTGGTCTCCCTTCTGATTGAAGTTTGACATGTTTAAACCCAAGCTCATCTATAGGCAAGATATCCACAAATAAATCGATAAGCCTGCTCATCACCAAGAATGTTTTTCTCATAATCCAATAACTTTAGAAATTATTAATATCAACGTAACAAATCATTCATCTTTCAGATCGACAGTCGGCAAGTTAAAAACTTTTTCGATGCCAATCCAGCTTTCTGCCGCATCATCAAATAGCGTTTCATATTGATCATGGAATCCAAAAAGGTCACTAAAGAAATATGTTTTCAGTGTTGGATACATGCTTACTTTCCATTCGTTGTCAGCTCCATCAGGTACAGAAATAATAAAATCTGTGGACAAGCTACAAGTGGTTATCCCGGCTTAGCACCTCCATTGACAGCAACTCGACGCGTAACAAAACATATTAAAATGTGAAGAAGGTTCGCGTAAATTAAACTACCACCTAAGCTGTGGGCTTCCTTGGGCCGGATTGGTTCTATTGATAACTTCAATATCATTTATTGTTTCCGTATGGCTATTGGAAATGCTTATTCCTCCTGAAATCTCTGGTCCAGTGACACTGACACTTCCTCCTAACTCGAAAGAGACACTGCTGGTATAAGAGCTCTGGCGTTCCGTAGTTTGCGGGGAATGTGCATGAATAATGGCACCATTCGGGTGAACCGGAGCGAATTCCAATTTACGTCAGTCAGGCAAAAGCCATACCCTTTCATTTTCAGAGTACTGACCTTGGTATGCCATTCTCCATAAAAGAAGGTTCTACATAGGCTATAAACCCAGATTTACCAATAAAATGTCTTTCCGGTCTTTGCTATAAGCGGTCCATATCTTAGCTTCTACTTGAAAATTATCGGTTGTCCCTTTACCTTCATGTCCATGAACAGGAGGTGCGGTATAGCTATTTTGACCGATAACGATATAGGCAGATATCAAGTTTTTCAAATCCGACGAACCGTTTGACGGAGCTTTCGGTTCCAGGGCTCTTTGTAAACTTTGACTTGTCATGTCGCAATGAAATCCCTGCCCGTATTCATTAATCGTCTGTACAGATTCTTTGCCATCAGCTCCGGTAGCAGTACTGAGCGCATTGAGCTTGGAATAGAATCCGCTCGCCGACGGAAGCGGTCCAGAAAATACCCACAGCGGCAGTTCGTCCGAATAAGACTCATCTTCCTTCGCATAAGGATTATAGCAATCCAGCAACGTGCAGACGGTATTAAAATCCTCGTTCGTTCCTCCCTCCATCATCATCACGATGCTCCGCTTATGGAACATATCCTTGATGTCAGCCAGCAAATCGGTATCCGACTGAATCCGGTCAATGTCCTGCCGGGTAAAGAAGAACGCGTCGCCAACCTCCATCTTCTTTCCCGGAGCATAAGGAACCGCCTCCTTGTAACGGTTTATCATGTTCTCGGATATCATATGGTCTTCTTTGCTCCAGAACGAAAGGTAATAAAGCGTGTTGTTGTGTGTTACGCCTAACTGGTCGGTAGTAGGCAAAGGATCAGTTAGTTTCTCGGGATCATTTACATTGTCGGGGGCGTAGTCATCCTCGTCATCGCCGCACGATGTAGCTACCGCAAGAACCATGTAGCACAACAATAAGTAATGAAGTAAATGAATCTTTTTCATGACTTTTTAAAGGAGAATCCTATTGTTTGTATTATTCAAATTCAAGCTGTAGAACTCATTTGCCGCTTGAAATAGAGTTGTCTTTATTTGAAGTTATTTGGGTAGCATTTTCTTTTACACACGTTAAAATCACCCATAAAACCCTGTTTTACTCTTTTTGGAGATGACGCAGGCTCAACCGACAAGTGCAAAATAAGCGAAAAGATTTAAATTCAGCCCGATTCTTGCCTATAAAAATTGTCTCAATTGTCAGAATCGCACATCTTTGTGGTTTAGAACATTTTAGTTTTGTAGTTTAGGCTATTTTTTGTCGTTTGGGCTATTCCTCCATCCATAACACACCGTATTATTCCGCCTCTGTTTTCCTCCATTTAGGGGTACAGCCCGCATTTTCCTTGAACAGCCTTATAAAATGGCTTGGTGACAAAAAACCGGATTTCTCGGAGATGTCGGCAACCGTCAACCTCGGATATCGCGCAAGCAGACGTTTCGCATATTCTATACGAAGTCCGATAATCCAATCGCGGAACGACATGTCATACGTAGTTTTGATGTACCCGGACAGGTAGGTACGGTTGGTATGAAGCACATCTGAAAGCTCCTTTATGGTAAGGCCGGGCCGGATATAACCGTCCGCATCGATACAACCTTTGATTTTTTTCGCTATTTCGGCATGGAAAAAAGGAGTATCCTGCCTCTGTGCCTGTTCCCGGTTTGTGGTGTCACACAGGTCTTCCTCTTCAGAAGTCATGCCATCTTCCATCGCGTTTTCCACCTGTTCGTAAAACAGCAGATAGTTCAGATAGCAAAGGAAGAGATAAATGTAAAACGGTACCGATGACAGAATCCAGATATAGACGTATTCATCAGGCAGGAATGTCAGCAGTCCGCATCCCACCCCGAATGTGACAGCCCAGTAGGTGAAAATGGAAAGCCATTTGATATAGGCACCGATGTCGTCCGCACGGGTGTCATCGAAAATGCGGATGACCCTGTGATAGGCCCGGAGAAGCCTACGGGTCAAGAACAGCCCATAGATAACCAACCATGCGGCCAAGGCAAACATCACCGTTGTCTGTAAACCACCTTTTGGTAACAACAGCAGAACGATGCCGGAAAGGATGGAAAACAGTATCCATAGACAGATATGCGTCCGTAACCGACGTTTGGTGATATAAAAGCGGTCAAGCAGAGTGGTGAGGGCCGAACTGAACAACCAGTAGCACAAAAAATAGGTGGACAGGTTCATCAGGATGGCGGCATCGGTATTCTTGAACCTGATTCCAAAAAAGAAATGTACCGAATAGTTGGCGGCAAGTAACAGTATGGCTACCCCCATAATTCGCCGGGAACGCAGATAATTATTGAAAATGGCTTTTTCCGAGGTTGGAGCCAACAAAAAATAAAAGCCGAAGAACAACATCAACGGTAGCGCAATACAAAGTGAATAACTGTATATAGATGGTTCCATTTTATTATGCCTAACTATTTTGAATGCAAAATTAGCGAAAATACTGAATATATGGCGGATTTGCCATGACGATTTACTTTCAACACCCTATTTTGATATAATCGAGGGCTTGTTGTATGGTATCCTTGCCATTATGTCATATTGATGGAAAAAGCAGGAAAAGGAATGGTATGTTCCCAATCCTGCCATATATATCCGCACACTCGTTCACATTTTTATACCTTTCGGTTTGCACTCGTCACGGACGTTGAATCCCGGCCGCCCGATGATGATGTGGTCGGCAATAAAATTGCCAGACGGACTGCGTTCATTCACCGAGCTGCGTATCTGCGGCACATCTTCGGTGTGTTGTGGAGATACGTTTCGTACACCTTCCGCATCCGGTTTGACCTCCTGTCCGTCATTCTCCTTTTCGGCGACTTCGGGCGTAGGCGGCTCAAGCTCCAACTGTATCTTTCGGTCGAGTGCTGCAAGTTCGGACTTCAACTGTTTCAGTTCGTCCTCCTTCTTCCATACCTTCCCGGCTATCTCCTACAACTGTGAGACCTCCTTTTCCTGCACCTCGTTCTTCGCCTTGTACTGGTCAATGATGGACGGAATCCTCTCCAATGCGTTCAGGAAATTGCGTGCGGCGGCTACCGGGTCAGCCATCGCCAGCATGCAGCCTATGTCATACAAGGATACTGATACTACGGGAGAACCTGTCGAGCATGTGACAGAACCGGACAAGCAAATTGCGCATTCGGCTCTCGGTGACTACGGACCATTCAGTGTGAAATATGCCACGAAGGACTTTCTCAGCTACGGGAACAAAAAGTTCCGCATATAGATTCTGATTTTGCTTGTTACAGATGGAAGCAACGGCAATATGCCAGAGGAGGCCGGGCTATACAAAAATAAGGGGCTGTACACATGCGTCAGCTCCTTGTTTTAAGGGGTAAGCGACTGCTCAACTACATCTTGTGCATTCAATTTTTCAGTGGGATGCACTCCATTGTAAGTGCATCTCAATTTCCATATACCAACTTATCTCAGGGTTGTCATTGAGTGTCAGTCTCGCTTTTTCCCGTTTTTTCCTGCATTTTCCCGGAACTGTCCTGATTATTTTCTCCATACATCCGGTAGCAGTTCCTTCAGGTCTCTGTCTGATTTGGGAGCCAGATAATAGGGGAGTTTACTGATCACATCATTCAGCCACTCTCTGGGGTTGACACCACGTTCCTTACATGAGCCAAGCAAGGAACAGATTATAGCCGTATTCTCAGCCGCTTCGTGGTTTCCGCAGAACAGCATGTTCTTTCTTGATATGACCAGTGGCCTCAGGGCATTCTCACAGCGATTGTTGTCAATGAAAATTCTTCCGTCATGGAGATACGGTTTCATTCTTGGCAGCAGGGAGTAGGCATAGGCTATGGCTTTTCCCATAAGACTTCGTTTTAGAACTTTAGGGTATGTGTTTTTAAGCCAAAGTTCAAAGCTGTCAAGCATCGGCTTGGATAGACGTTGGCGTAATTCAGCACGTCCTTCATACGGGAGTTCCTGTTTATCCGCCATGTTATTCCACATTATACATATCCTGGATAAATTTGAGTCCCTGCATGGCATATTCCAGATTTTCTTCCTTGCACAGCTCTATATGTCTGCGGATATGCGCGAGACACCCACACAGACATACGTCCTCCCCATCCTCAAAGGCGTCATAAATAGGATGGCCGTCACTTTGGAGATATCCTTTGAAGTTTTTCAAAAGCCTGACCGCAACTTTTTGTGAACGCGATCCGTTGTCGTAATGGAAGAAGGCAGACGCGGCACAGCCGCTCGGACTATCCAGATGTATTCTTTTGCGGCTTTATGCCTCTCATGGTTTATAACCGGAAGCGTGGTCTCGTCAACCTGGAGGTAATCTGCGGCCAGTACTTTCTTCCTGAGTTCCAGATAAAGTGGTCTGAGAAGTTCGCAGACCGGTCTGAACCAGCCGTCCAATGTGTTTCTGGACAGTTTCACACCCAGATGTTCCAGCTGTTTCACTTGTCGGTAGAACGGGACATGATATTCGTACTTCTGTAAAAGGACCTCAGCGAGCATGGAAGCCCCGGGCATGCCTTTATATATGGGCATCAGTGGCATGGGAGCGGTTATTACAGCCTTTTCTCCGTTGTCAACGGCCTCCATTTCATTTTTCAGGGCATATGTGGGACGTACCGTGTCTTTCACATAGAGATAGCCGGGTTTCATCTCAAGGGTCCTGGTATGTTCCTCGCCTATCTTGACGTATCTGCTTAAATCGACATTCTCCGGTTCGATGACGACTGTTACAACCGGAAGGTTATTCATGACGACCCGGTTACGGCGTGGCGTTTTATTGGCGGCCCGGGACTTGGGGACGGTAATCTGTTCAGCCGCCCTGCTCCGGGCCTCTTCGATTTCCGCCTCTATCTGTTCCAGGTCGCCATAGTCAAAAGGGAGCTTCGGGTCTCCGTTATCGACAGGCTTGCATTTCTCACTCATCTTTCCGAACACCTTCCTCTTCAGCCATGCCAGGGAGGCGTTCAGCTCAACTATCGTACCCCGGAGCTCTTCTATGGTCCTTGCCTGGGCCGAGATGATCTCACTCTGTTTACGGTTGATATCCAGCAGCTGTTCCATTGAGGATTCCACAGCTTGTCCGGTTGCATCTTCTTTTGCCATTCAATATCCTTTTTGATGATATAAAGATAGCGAAAAGCTATAAGAAAAACAAGCCTTCAAGCTGTTTGTTTACAACTGTTTACCAATGCTTTTTCAAATTGGAAAGCCGTCTTTGCCTGCCTTTGCTGACATCTTCATTGATGCCTTCCACCATAACGACCAGGTCACTCCAGGTCATGGGGTAAGAACGGGTGGCAGGATTATAGGCGGGTATCTTGAAGGTGCCTTCTTCAAGCAGTTTCTCATAAAGGACCAGACCGCCCGGTTCGGCATGGAGCAATTTTATCTTGGTCCGGAAACGGTTGTAGAAAATGAATACCTCCCCACTTCTGATGTCGCCTCCCATCCTCTCATGCACAAGGCCGCAAAGAGTGAACATACCTTTCCTCATGTCCGTATAACCGGGGCACAGGAAATATCTCATGCTGTCATTTAGGCAGAACATTGGCATTATATATTTTAGAGATCAGATTCAGGGCAGCTTCACAGCCGGAAGACCCTTTAAACTTCAACTTCAATCCGTTGGGTAATTCCAAGGATATTTCAGAGCTGTCCTTTCCTTTCAAGGGAAAGGGGACGCTAGGCTGGGGAGATGGCAGGGGAGTCTCGTGAGATATACCGGGGGATGGCGTGTCGCCATTGATTACTATGGGGACAAAGCTGTCTTTAACCCCTAAGCGGGAGGCTTCTGCCAATAACTCCCGCTCCGTTATACCGTATTTTTGTTTCCAAAGATAGAATCTACTACGGCTATAACCTTCATTCTCACAAAAATCAGCAATGGACAAACCACTCTGCTGCTGACGGAAAAGAACGGAGATAAATTTTCTCTGCTCATCATGTGTTTACGTCGCTGCATCATAGGATATTATTTTTTGTAGCAAAAGTAAGGAGGGAAAATGAACTGTAGAAGATGTACTTACTTAGGCGCTTACGAATTTCCATTCTTGTTGCTCTGGGCTGTTTCACTGGTCTAAGAATATCTGACATTCTGGCTTTACACTGGAAGCAGATACTAAATACCAGTGAATTTACAGTGATAGAGAAAAAGACAGATAAGGTAAGAACTATTAGGATAAACGCCCAACTTGGGCAGCACATTAAAGAGTGCTATGAACAGATAAAGCCTATAGGGATTAACGCACCTATTTTAGTGAGCCAGAAAGGGACTGTTTTCACTATCCAAAGAATCAATGTGATACTAAAAGAGGTGAAAAAGAAGTATAAATTAAAGGTCAAGAACTTTAGTTGTCATTCACTTAGAAAGACTTTTGGCAGGCAAGTTTATAACATGAATAGTGACAATTCAGAACTAGCCTTAGTTAAACTTATGGAACTGTTTAATCATTCCAGCGTAACCATAACTAAAAGATACTTAGGTTTAAGGCAGGAAGAAATTCTACAAACTTATGACTGTTTGAGTTTCTAATCTTTAGCTAGGTAGAATTATTCAGAAATTTGCTTTTATATGCCGACTTCTGAATTTTCTACCTACTTGAAGTTATAAGGAAGAACAGCTTACCAGGTGATTTAATAAACAATAGTTCTTGCTAATCAAACGTAATTTAGTAACTTTGTGCCAATTCCAGACACCTAATGAGTTAGGGACTGGAAGGACATATTAGTTAATAAAGAGCGTTATTGATATTATCCCTTATTGGAATCTGGACAATTTCAAATTTACAGATTCAAAAGGAATATCCCATGACTATACCGGAGTTGAGGATTTGGTCCGGTATTATCTTGATTTCTACAATGACAAATATGATTTGCAGGTAAAACAGCTTGACCAGTTTCCGGATTATGTGATAGCCGAGATTTTTGGATTTAATCCCACGCCTAATTGGGATATAGGATTTCAGGGCCAGAATGTTGGAGCGCGTACAACGGATTATGAATTAGCCGAAGTGGCTTACAATTATTTTTATAATTCATGTCTGCGGTTATTTGTAAATACAGATAGTTATGATAGGGATGGGCTGGACCGGTATTATTTAGAGAGTGTGGATGCATCAACCTATTCACTTGGAAGCCATATGCGAAGCCGTAATGATTATGGCACCACTATGATGGAACCGTACTTTGCAGGTGCATTTTCCAACATTCAATCCGGTTCTTCAAATAAATTGGAGAATAATATAGTCATGGCTTTGGATGGTGACTATACAACTGATGCATATCAGGTGAATCACTTTGGTTTCACATTTGGTTTTCAGCTGGAAAAGCCGGCGCCAGTATCAGGAACCGTTGTATTTAATGGTGAAAAGGTATTGACTGGACGTGATTTTTCGGAGGATGATGAATATACCTTTTCCTTGAAAAAGAATGATTTTGAAGTTGACAGGATTACTATAAAGCCGTTTGAAAACACCAGGTTTAAACTGGCAGACATGCTTGCCGCTGACGAGACAGGAACACAGGTTGTGTATTCCATCTCTGAAGTGGGAGGTGGTACCACTGTCAATGAGGTGACTTATGATAATACCGTATATCAGGGGATGTATGAAATATTTTGATGAATCGAATAACACATTGATTGCCGTATATGCTGGCGGAAGTAATCTGGAACAAGGCGTGATTTTACTAATGTATACAGCCATGGTTTCACTACCAGAGACTCCAGCGAGCAGCGG
>ENA-OQJP01000120-OQJP01000120.1-human-gut-metagenome-genome-assembly--contig:-NODE-120-length-33363-cov-6.065200_pt1 | contig 33363 bp, 35 predicted proteins | sample MGYA00242611_ERZ504778 | MGnify/ENA primary metagenome ERZ504778 (study PRJEB26092, sample SAMD00036349) | human gut metagenome | host: Homo sapiens | study: EMG produced TPA metagenomics assembly of...
CATTTTTCTTGATTATATATTATAAAAAAAGAAAGAGCAATTATCATTATATAATCGCTCTTTCTTTATCATTTTCAGTTAATAGCTCATGTTAAATAAACTTTTAAATGACAAAATTCTTATTCAAATATTTTTATTATTGATGGCTGAGCCATACATGTTCAACAACTAATAGGAGAATCGGAATCTCTTATTGTTTATATCGCGTTGAAAGTAATTCTTAGAAGCGGAAGTCCCGTTCGCCGTGTTCCATCTGTTTGATGTAGTTGGCCGATGCTTCTTTAACCTTTTCATTGCGGATAAGATCTAACTGTTTTTCAATAACCGCTTCGCCGGTAGCTTTCGTTTCATCCGTTGCATAGTCAAGCAAGTATTCGTTGAGGGTCATCAACGCGTTTGGTTGACAGCAGTTATGAATCTGGCCGCTCTTCGCCAAGGCCATGAAGCGGTCGCCCGTACGGCCCGCACGATAGCAAGCAGTACAGAAACTAGGCACATAGCCGAGTTCCAACAACCAGTCAACAATTTCATCGAGACTGCGACGGTCGCTGGTATCGAACTGCGCCGAGTTGTCTTCCGGTAATTCTTCTTCTTTGTAGCCGCCTACGCTGGTACGAGAACCACCGCTGATCTGCGAGATACCGAGAGCCAAGCCGCGTTCACGCATGCGCTGACTTTCACGAGTGGACATAATCATACCGGTATATGGTGTAGATACACGAATAAGGGCTACGATTTTTTCAAACGTATCATCCGGCACAGCATTGCTGAAATCATCTACATCGATGTCATCAGCCGGGCAAATACGCGGCACGCTGATTGTGTGAGGGCCTACGCCGAATACGGCTTCCAAGTGTTCCGCATGCATCAACAAGCCGACGAAGTCGTAACGGTAATGTTCAAGACCGTATAAAACGCCGATACCTACGTCATCAATGCCGCCTTTCATAGCACGGTCCATGGCTTCCGTATGGTACGCATAGTTACTCTTAGGACCATGGGGATGCAAGTTTTCGTAGTTTTCTTTGTTGTATGTTTCCTGGAACAAAGTGTAAGTACCGATGCCCGCTTCGTGAAGTTTCTTGTAATCTTCAACTTCGCAAGCAGCAATATTTACGTTTACACGACGAATTTCGCCGTTTTTATTCTTAATGCTGTAAATCGTTTTGATACATTCCAAAATGTATTCCAACGGATTGTTTACAGGGTCTTCACCGGATTCGATAACGATACGTTTGTGCCCCATTGCTTCCAAAGCCAACACTTCTTCACGAACCTGTTCCTGTGTCAACTTCTTACGGGTAATATGACGGTTTTTGGCATGATACGGGCAATATACGCAGCCATTTACACAGTAGTTGGACAAGTATAAAGGGGCGAACAATACAATGCGATCGCCGTAAATTTTGCGTTTAATTTCTTTAGCCAAAGCAAATAATTTATCTTTATATTCAGGCAACGGGCATTCCAATAAAACAGCCGCTTCGCGGTGATTTAAGCCATTCATGGTCGCCGCTTTTGCCAAAATTTGGTCCAAAATTTCACGATTTTCTTTATTCGCTTCCGCATAGGCCAACGTATCAAGAATCTCTTCGTGGTTAATAAACTCTTCTGCTTTAGAAGATTTTACATCGTACATACTGGTCTCCTTTACTCATACCATAGAGAAGTCCTGTGCCCTCGTCCTTTCCCAAGTACGAGCTCAATGACAGTCCACACTTCGACTGCCTATTCAGGTCAAGCATACTTACTATGCACTTCACTTCTTCTATATTGAATCTCTTGAATATGTCTTATATTATACACCTTTTCTCCACTTTTGAAAATAAAAACACCACCTAATAAGCCCGTTTTTATCATTATTTGATTGATGTTAGTTGCTCATCGAATTTTCTCATTACCATGCCTATTTAGCGCATACAAATAGGCATTTCAGACATTACATTTATATCGCATAAAAAGAACTGTACTGTCTTAAAATGGCATGCAAAAAAGCCCCCGATATAAATCAGGGGCTCTTGTATATTCGTTTCAGCTTACGCTTCTACTGGGTATACGCTAACTTTACGGTTATAGCGACCAGCACGTTCGAAAGCAACTTTACCAGGAACTAATGCGAATAAAGTATCGTCTTTACCAATACCTACATTAGTGCCGGGATGGAAATGTGTACCACGTTGACGAACGATGATGTTACCGCTTTTTACTACGGAACCATCATGACATTTAACGCCAAGACGTTTGGATTCGCTATCGCGACCGTTACGTGTACTGGATACACCTTTCTTATGTGCAAATAATTGCAAATCAAAAGTAAACATTCCGTTCACCTCCTATGTTTCACTAAGTGATACAAAATCATCATATTGGCGAGCAATTTCTTGGAAGCCAAGAACCATGGTTGCCAATATAGCCTGTCCCTTTTCTGTGATTGCCCCTTGTAATTCAATGGTACATTCACCGGAACTGTTCTCGTAAATACCTTGCTGTTCAGCTACTGATTGTAACCCCAAAATGGCGGTACAAGACAGTACGGAAACGGCGGCACATACGATATCATAGCCATGCTCGTCATAGCCGGCATGTCCGTTAATGGAGCAAGCAACAATTTGTTGTGCCTCATTACGACGAATATGAATCTTAATCATGACTTACGCCTGAATGGATTCAATGCGAACTTTTGTGAACGGCTGACGATGACCTTGGCGACGACGATAGTTGGATTTTGCTTTGTATTTGAAACTAAAATCTTCTTCGCTTTACCATGTTCAAGTACTTTACCTGTTACTTTTGCACCGTCCACAAGTGGAGCGCCTACTTTAACGTCACCGTCGTTAACTACAGTTAACACTTCGTCAAACGTTACGGATTCTTCAGCAGCTGCTTCCAATTTTTCGATAGTAATTACATCGCCTTCGGCAACGCGGTATTGTTTACCACCGGTTTTAATAATTGCGTACATTGTGACACCTCCTTGTTTTCGAACTCGCTGAATACGGTATTCTCTCATGCCGGAATCGGGATGAGTGAAATTTACACACCTCTCCACGCGGCTGCAATAGTTGGGCGTACCCAAACTATGACTAATTTATTTTACATGATTAGACAATAAAAGTCAATGACCTATCTTCATAGTTTGTCATCGACTTCTTAAAAATTAAAAGGGATTCTTCAAATTCAATTAAAGCACTACAGCTAACCTATTACGCCCTCTCCCTAGATAATCTGTAAATGTTGCAACAAAATTTTTAATCCGATTAAAATGAGCACGACACCACCCAGTACTTCTTCACGGCCGCCCAAAAATCGTTTTAATTGTTGCCCCAAAAATACCCCCACCAAGGAGATAAGGAACGCAACCACGCCGATTAAACCGCTGGCACCCCACACATTGATGTCCATAAAGGCAAACGTCAAACCGATGGCTAAGGCATCAAGACTGGTAGCAAAGGCCAATACTACAATTTCACGCCAGCTTACCAGTTGGCATATAATATGAGCTTCTTCTTCGGCCGCCTTTTTACTGTTGCGTATCATATTAATCCCCAAATACGCCAGTAAACCGAAAATAATCCAATGATCGTAATCATTGATTTTATCCGCCAATTGAGCACCTATAACCCAGCCAATAAGCGGCATAGCCATTTGGAATATACCAAACAAAAGAGGCATTCCTACTCTCTTTAAATCGTCCCGACTCGTGAGACAAGGGCCCTTAGCTACGGCCACTGCAAACGCATCCATGGCCAAACTTAAGGCAACTAACACGAGCTCCCACATTGACATACAGCATGCACCTCACTTAAAAGGTAAATCAATAACCTAACTATTATATCGAAAAAATAAGACTTAGCAAGCTAAGTCTTAAAAATTTTACAATCGATTAGTCAAGCGCCAAAGGTCCATTCGACGCACAAAGCTTAATGTGCGAATGGTTTACTCATCCCCTAAGGCGAGCAAAGAGTACGCTTCCCGGCTCATAGTCGGTTGCACTTCCACCTTAATAGTCCGTTTGCATTCAGCTTCCAAATCAGCCACAACGGATTTTGTGAAGTATTGTTTTACCTCCTCATTGACTTCAATGAGTACATTAGATTTCAAACGGCCGCCTCGATATAATTCCCGTAAGCGCCGAATAATCTGTAAATACACGGTTTCCGCCGAAAATAATTGACCGGTGCCGCCACATTGGGAACAAGTATCAAATAAAATACTCTGCAAGCCTTGTCGTTCCCGTTTACGGGTAATTTCTACGAGCCCTAAAGAGGTAATGCCGCACACCACGGTTTTTACCCGATCCTGACGAACCAGTTGTGTCAAATAGGCCACCAATTCATCCCGTTGTGCTTTCTTTGGCAAATCTATAAAGTCACACACGATGATACCACCGATATCGCGCAAGCGCAACTGTCTGGCAATCATCTTGGCGGCCTCACGATTCACTTCCATGGCTACTTCCCCGGCGGTGCCGGAACGACCCGTAAAATGACCGGAATTAACATCTATTACCGTCAAAGCTTCCGTCGTATCGATTTTCAAAAAACCGCCGGACGGTAAATCCACGGTAGCATTTAACAATATATCAAGCTGTGACTCTACCTGCCACTCTTTAAAAATAGGTTCCGCCGAATTATGGAGCTGCAGCGAAACGGCCTCCGTCATGTTAGTGATACTCAACAATTCCTGCAACCGTTCGTAAGCCCCGCCGTCATCTACGATGATTTCATTAACATCATGGCCTAAATATTCGCGGATAACGCGGAACCAAAAATCCGCATCACTATAGAGCTCAGAGCCACCCTTGGCCACCTTGTAGCGATTTTGCAATTGCTGCCAAGTACGCCAAAGGAATTCCATATCCCCCTTTAACTCATCCGCCGTAGCTTCCGCTGCCGCAGTGCGCAGAATAAAACCGCAACCGTTCGCTAAATACGGCGCTGCCATATCAGCCAATTGAGCGCGTAAATTGTCATCGGTAATACGCTTGGAAATATGGAGCCCTTCCGAATAAGGCAAAAGCACCATAAAACGACCGGCCAGGCTCACGTCGGCACTGACGCGCGCCCCTTTGCCGAGCATTTCTTCCTTCACAACCTGGACGAGTATATTTTGACCTACAAAGAGTTTGCCCATAGCCTTAGTCTGCTTACCTTGTTTCAAATTAAGGTACGCATTTTGCTTAAGACCAATATCAACGAACGCCGCCGACATGCCGGGCAGTACATTGCGCACTATGCCCTTGTAGATATGGTTGATGGTCTCGTCACGAGTGGGACGATAAAAGGCTGTATCTACCAGCTCATTCTGCTCATCCAACACAACCATACGAATTTCTTCAGCCATCACATTGGCTACGATTCGTTTCATGGCAAACTCCTTTCTTTATACTTATACCGTTACATCTAACGGGGACAATAACTCCCCATCCCGTTCCACCATGATTTCATGGCGATGAATGGAGTAACCGTCGGTTACAGGCCAGCCGTATTTTTCACGGCCAAGTTGCCATACATCCCCCGGTTTCATGGTACCTTCCGGATATATGCCGATGCCCATGGTTAGAGTCACGCGGTCACTGTCAAGGCGCGCTGGTAATCGGGTTCTTTTACAAAATGCTTCACATCGATAGTACGGGTTTTCTTCGGTGTCACCTTTTCATAAGCGATTTCCGAAGCCTCATTGAACTCTTTTAAAAGTTCATCCCAATTGACATCGGCCGTTATCGGACCGGATACTTCATAGACCGCATAGTTACAAATGGCCATGAGTTTTTTTACCTTATCCGGCATTTCACGACCGGACATTACGGTGAGTCCCGGCGGTGCTACCCGGTTTAAGCGCTCCATAATGGATTCCACGGTGGCCTCATCTTCCAGAATATCCATATCAAGATATTCCACTTCCGCCGTAATACCCAAGGCTAAAGCGGAGGAAAAGCTTATTTTCATATGCGGGTTAAAACCTTCCGAATAGGCCATTTTAATAAAAGCACGACGAATCATACGTTCCACGGCCTGTGCATAATCCAGGTGCGATAAAAATCGCATTTCTTCGCCCTTACTTAAGGCCAAACGTAACTTTTTCAACGCGTCCACCCTCCTGATAATCTACAATCGCCGTATTAAGTTCCGGACACACATTACAGCCGTTACATGGTAAGCGGCGGCAGTCACGGGTCAAGGTTGCCTCAACGGCACGGTCCCATTCCTGTTTTAAGTATTTCTTGGAAACAGTATCATCTAGATGATCCCATGGCAACGGTTCATCAAAATCGCGGTCGCGACGGGCATAGTAATCAGGATCGATGCCTGTATTTTTGAACGCCTGCATCCATTTATCAATGGAGAAGAATTCAGTCCACCCGTCAAACTTACAGCCTAATTTCCACGCTTCAATCAATGTTTTCGCCAAACGACGGTCGCCGCGGGCAAACACCGCTTCCATATAACCGGTAGCCCCGTCATGATAATGATAGGAAATATTGCGGTTATTGATGAGCGTTTTTAAATATTGCTGTTTACGATGAATTTCTTCCACCGACTGCTGGCCGTACCACTGGTATGGAGAATGACTCTTCGGCACAAAGAAGGATACGCTGACCGTTACCTTGCCATTTCGTTTGCCCGTGATTTCACGATGTAAATCAAGTACTTTATAGGCCAAATCGGCAATGCCTGCTACGTCTTCATCCGTTTCGGTCGGCAAGCCCATCATGAAGTACAATTTAACCGTATTCCAGCCCGATTTAAAAGCATTGGTACAAGCGGCGATTAAGTCTTCTTCGCTAACCCCTTTATTGATAACATCACGCATACGCTGGGAGCCCGCTTCCGGCGCAAACGTCAAACCACTCTTGCGAACTTGCTGCACTTTTTTGGCAATATCGATTGAGAACGCATCGATACGCAATGAAGGCAAGCTTACGCTGACCTGCTTGTCCTTAAATTCTTCCATGAGCATGTCAACCAGTTCCGGCAAACGGGAGTAGTCGGCGGAGCTCAAGGACATAAGGGAAATTTCGTTATAGCCCGTATTGGCAATGATTTCTTTCGCCAATTGAACCAGTTTTTCCGGTGAACGTTCACGCACCGGACGATATAACATACCGGCCTGGCAAAAACGACAGCCACGGGTACAACCGCGGAACAATTCCAATACGGCACGGTCATGAACGACATCGATATACGGTACAACCGGTTTAGTTGGATAGAAACAGTTGTCCATGTCTTCGATGATACGTTTCTGCACTACTGCCGGTGCCTCTTCGGCCAGCACTTTCATGCCTTTGAAATCACCTTTTTCGGTATACTGCGGTTCATATAAAGACGGCACATAGTTACCCGGAATCTGCGCCATTTTGCGCAAAAGCCCTTCTTTGCCGCCCGGGAAGCCGGCCGCTTTTTCCTGACGGTAGAGTTCCACCATTTCAACGATGTGCTCTTCCGACTCACCGAGGTTTACGATATCTACAAAATCGGCAATCGGCTCCACATTGTATGCACAAGGACCACCCGCCGTAATGAGTGGGAAGGACAAGTCTCGGTCTTTACTGTAGAACGGAATGCCGCCCATATCCAACATGTTTAAAATGTTGGTATAACTCATTTCATATTGTAAGGTAAACGCTAAGAAATCAAAATCTTTAACCGGTGTCTTCGTTTCCAAAGAATACAACGGAATGTTGCGTTTACGCATTTCCTCTTCCATATCATGCCACGGCGCGCATACGCGTTCTGCCGCCACATAGGGTAATTCATTGAGCAAGGAATATAAAATCTTAATACCTAAGTGACTCATGGCCACTTCGTATACGTCAGGAAAACCAAAACACATGGTAACATCCATATCTTTGTGATCTTTCACAACGCTATTCCATTCGCCGCCTGTATATCGCGCGGGCTTTTGTACATGCTGCAACCAGCTCGCATCTAATTGAACCATAGGACCTCCGATTCAAAATCTATCATAATGACAACTTTCTGAAGTTGCCTTTCACTTTCATTAAAACATTTTAAAACTTCTTCTAAGGCTATTTTTATAGCCTCTGCTATTAATTTATTGGGCGTAATTTCAATCAATCTAAAATTAAATTTAGAACATTAACTTCTTGCGATGCATTGCAATATTAAGCAATAAACCGACACTAATCATATTCGTGGTCAACGCACTGACACCGTAACTGATAAACGGCAACGGAATCCCCGTAACCGGCATAATACCGGTCGTCATACCTACGTTAACGAGCACTTCGAATACCAACATGGAGCCGATACCGGTAGCTAAGAGTGTACCGAAAGTATCGTTGGCACTGCGGGCAATCATAATACTGCGATAAATTAAAAGGAACAATAACAATAATACGATTACACAGCCTACAAAGCCTAATTCTTCCCCGATAACGGAGAAAATAAAGTCTGTATGATTTTCCGGCAAGAAGTTTAACTGACTTTGCGTACCTTCAAAAAGGCCCTTACCGAGAATCATACCGGAACCGATGGCGATTTTCGACTGAATAATGTGATACCCGGCCCCAAAGGGATCAATATTCGGGTTTAAAAATACTAAAATACGTTGTTTCTGGTATTCTTGCAAAACGAACCAACCTAACGGCGCCAAAACAACGGCAACACCTACGATGATTTGTACCAAACGCATCCGAATGCCTGCTACGAAGAGCATGCCGCACAAAATGGCCAGATATACCAAGGATGTACCAAGGTCAGGCTGTTTAAATACCAATAAGGTCGGAATCCCTACATATAATACTATCGGCACCAGCGAGCGAAAGGTGTTCAGTTTATTCACTCGATTTTCCATCATTTGCGCCATACTGATAATCATGAGTAATTTCGTGAATTCCGACGGCTGAATGGTGATTGGCCCGATTTGGATCCAACGCTGCGCACCTAAAGCGGATGTACCGATAAGCATAACCGCTACCAACAGTAATATGGTAATAAAATACAGTGGCCGTCCCCACGAACGAAGGCGACGATAATCAAACCATTGCATCATAACAATAACTACTGTGTTAATTACAAAAAACATAAGTTGTTTACTCACTAAATCGTTTATGTCGAGACCATCACGATTTACATGAGTGGCACTGCCAATGATGACAACACCTACGCTAATGAGCAGGAGCGTACAAATTACGACGGTCCAGTCCCATTCGCGCCAGATTCTATGCCACATATATACCTCCTAGCGCATACGGCTACGACCATAGGCTTGAAATTTTCTTTTTAAAAACTTCAAACAAGCTCATTTTCTTAGGCTGTGCCGGTTCTTCTTTCTCTTCTGCCGATTCATCTGTTACTGCTTTAATTTCAGCAGCTGTTTCCTCAGCAACTTCTTTCGCTTTATCTACTACTTCTTCCGTTTTATCTTCTACAGTTGCCACTACTTCTTCAACTTTATCTGTTACAGCTTCTACTAAGTCCTCAGCTTTTTCTGCCACCGCTTCAGCTTTGTCGGTTGCGGCATCTGCCACTGCTTCAGCTTTATCTGATACGGCATCTGCCACTGCTTCAGCTTTGTCTGATGCGGCATGTGTCACTGCTTCAGCTTTGTCGGTTACAGAATCAACTATATCTTCCGCTTTAGCCGCTGCCGTTTCAGCCGTAGATTTGGCTGCTTCAACAGCTACTTTCGCCGAAGATGCTACCGGTGCGGTCATCTCGGTTTTAACCGCCTCAACCATGGATTTTGCTTCAACCGCACTGTCCTCAGAGGCTTCATCTGCCACATCGCTGACAGCCGGAACAGCACCAACTTTAGCGCCATTGCCAACCAATTCATTTTGGGTAGCCACATCGCTATGGGCCGACACAGAGTCTCGATTTACTTCTAAAGTCTCAACTTCAACGCGTTCGCCTTCTACAATTCTGTCTACCATAGGCTCAGCTGTAGCGGCTTCGGCTACGGCCGCAGTCACTGCTGCTTCAACCTTCGTATTGGCCGTTGGCGTTATTTCTTTTGCTATTTCCTCAGCCGCTTGTAATTGATACCAACGGTCCAGCAATTTTTCTTCCGGCCAAACTTCGGATGTTTCAATGTATTCAAGGAGCGGTACCATCATGGTATCCACTGCATCATCACAGAATTCATGTAATGTACCATCCTGTGCCCAGCTCATAAGCTTAATGCTGTGAGGCAGAATGGTTGCTAATTGTTCTACCTGTAACGTCGCCAAAGCTTCTTCAACGGCTACGGCTACTTCACTGCGGCCTACGTTATTTAAAATTAAAGCATAGTTGAACTGACGTTCTTCGTGACAAAGCTGCATAACGCGCTGCACCGCACGAAGCGATACCCACATAGGTTCCGCTACGAGCAATAATTGATCAGCGGCTTTGAAAACGGCTTCATTGCCGCGACCGATACCGGCCGGCGCATCAATAATGACGAAATCATAACTTTCCGCCAGTTTTTTTATAAGTTTCGCATAACCTTTGCGCCCCACATCTTCCCAGCGGCGAGTCTGAGTTGCCGGTAAAAAGTCAAAATCGTCCGTTAACGGTATAATAGCACTGTCCTGATTGCAGTTATCTTTCCAAATATCTACAGCATCAAAAAAGATATCATTTTCTTTGCCAATGACTAAGTCTAAATCACGCATCCCAAAATCGGCATCGGTAATTAACACGCGATGACCTCGACGATTTAAAGCAGCACCAATATACGCTGTCATTGTAGTTTTACCAACGCCGCCCTTACCGGACATAATAGCTATAACCTTTCCCATAGCAACTTCTTTCCTTTCTCACTACCATAACCCACTACACAATCAATCTCAAACATACCTATAGCAGTAAAAAATTCAGAAAATAAACACATAACAAATACTAAAATTATTAACACTTAACAGATACTAAAACTTAACCGTTAAACTTGAATAACTAAACAATGTTTTAACGTTGTTGCGGTCCTGTTACCGCTGTATTCGATGAATTATCACCGCCTGCAGCGGTTGAACCGTTTGCTGTATTACCGGTATTAGTTGAAGTAGTTCCTAGAGAATTATTATTTGCTGCACTATTAGTATTGACACCGGTTGACGAACCATTCCCATTAGTACCGTTTTTATTATCAGTACCGGCACCATTAATATGGAAATATTCAGCTAGTACGTCTCTAACAATCGGACCGGCCGAGCCGGCACCAAAACTACCTTGTTCTACCAAAGCAACTACAACAATACGCGGTTTATCATATGGTGCATAGGCTACAAACCAACCATGGTCACGGCCGGTGGAGTTTTCCGCCGTACCGGTTTTACCGGCGATTTCAATAGGCCACCCTTTAAAGAGCGCACCTGCTGTACCGCCTTCGGCTGTTACGTCGCGCAATGCATTACGGATTAAATCCATAACTGTTTTTGAAACTTGTAATACGCCCATTTTTTTAGGTCCGAAAATTTCTGCCGGTGTACCGTCGCTATTATCGATACGACTTACTACATATGGTTGGTAACGAATACCACCATTAGCTACTTCCGACATCATCATAGCCATCTGAATTGGCGTTACCAAGGTAAAGGACTGACCGATGGCCGCATCGAAGGTTTCCCCTAAATACCAGTCTTGATCAAATACTTTACGCTTGTATTCCGGACTTGCCAAGTTACCGCTGGATTCACCATAGAGCTTAATGCCCGTTTTTTCACCCAACCCAAACAACTTCGCAAAACGGTCCAGTTCTTCAATGCCTACACGATTACCCATTTCATAGAAATAAACGTTATCCGATTTGGCCAAGGCTGTATTAAAATCAAGCCAGCCTAAAGCTTCACCTTCGGCATTTCGCTTGTCGATTAACCAGTGACGACCACTATCGAATATCATCTCGTTAGGCGTTACTTTTTTAGTTCCAATGCAGCTGCACCGGTAATAATTTTAAATGGTGAGCCCGGTGGATATTCACCGGAAATAACCTTATTATCAAACGGATGATTTGGGTCGTTATTAAGTTGATTCCATTGTGCCGATGTAATACCACGGGCAAACCAGTTCGGATTGAAACCCGGTGCACTTACCATGGCGAGAATAGCCCCCGTATTCGGGTCCATAGCTACAACCGCCGCACCTTGGGCCGGAATGCCTTGAGAACGGAGTGACGCCAATTGATCGGCTACCGCTTTTTCAGCCGCTTTTTGTAACGGTAAATCAATGGTCAAATGAATGTCTCGCCCCGGAATAGTGTCCTTACGGCCCACTTCCGCCACGGGGCGACCGGTAGCATCTACTTCTACCTGCTTACCGCCGTCGATGCCACGCAATACATCATCATACATTTTTTCAAGACCGGAGCGTCCTAAAATAGTGCCCGGTCCTACCGGTGTTTCTGGATTTTCCGCTTTAAGCTCATTCAATTCATCTTCGCTGACTTCACCTACATAACCGAAGAGTTGTGATGCCAAAGAATCATATGGATAGTATCTCAATGGCTCTACATCAATGGTTACGCCCGGCAATTCATGGCGATGTTCTTCAATCATAGTTACGCGGTCCATCGTAATGTCCGTGGCCAAGCGAATCGGCTCATAGCCGCCCTTATGGGCTGCAATTTTACTTTGAATCACGTCCGGCTTAATATTAAGCATTGTGGCCAAACGGTTGAGTTCGCCCGGATCGATATCCTGCCCGGTTGGTACAATGGATACCGTATAAGCTGGCCGTGAACCGGCTACAATCTGACCGTTACGATCATACATGACCCCGCGCGCCGCCGTTACCGACACCATGCGCAGGCGATTGCCTTCCGCCTTGGTGTGGTAATATTCGCCATCCATAATCTGCAGATAAAATAAGCGAATAATAAGAATAACAAATATAGCGCTGACTATATACATTAAGGCATCAAAACGGCCTTTTTTATTCTTTTTATATAATGCTTCAAGCACGCCGATGCCTCCTTAATTGACTACCAAATATATTCGTCTTTCTCCTCCATGTTCCATAAAATTTCATGAATCATAATGCCCAAGAGCCCGTTGAGCCACCAAACAGGCCAAATATGATGCCATAAATACGAACCTACGAGAATATCTTCACGCCCCAACCAGAGCATACCAATGCGGAAAATAATATCCGCCAAAGTACCTACGGAAACCCACGCAAAGGTAATATACCACTGCTCTTCGTATACGCTGAATGACCAGATGCTCACAATGTAAGCAACGGCGATATATGGGAATAAGTGAAGTCCAAAAGAATTCGAGATCAAAATATCATGGACTAAACCGCCTGTAATAGCGGCCATAAGGCCGATACGACGGCCTTTGAGCAAAGATAATACAATAACCCAAACCAGAATCAAATTCGGTATCCACCCTTGCCTAAAGAGCATGGGCAATACATCGGCTTGAATCAAAAAGGTAAATATACCCATGAGTATGTATATTAGAGTTCTCATTGCTGCGTCGCTCCTTTTACCCCTTCAACTTGGTCACGCTGTGTTTGCGGTACCAATTTTGGAGTTAAGCTTGGCTTATCCAATTCGCCTTCGCGAGAGCGCATAATAACGAATACTTCTTCTACATTGCGTAAATCGGCCGATAATTGTACGACCGCGTTTTTAACAAAACCTTCCGAATCATTATCAATTCGCGTTACATGACCAACCAAGAGACCTTTCGGGTAAATCCCGCCGTAGCCGGAGGTAATCAAGGTATCGCCATTCAATACGTCGCCATCGCGAGCCACGTTAACCAATAAAGGCTCATCCGGATTGCTACCGTTACCTTTAACAATTGACGCTACACGCGATTCTGGACGCTGTACGATAACGCCGATAGCCGTACGCGGATCAAGTATGGTCTGTACGCGAGCTGAATGAGTATATACGTCGCTGATAAAACCAACTACCCCACCGGGAATCACAACTGGCATATTCGGTTCCAAACCGTCTTCACTACCGCGATCAATAGTAAAGGTATTGGTCCAAGTCCCCACATCGCGGGTCACCACAGTCGCCGCCATCATATCAAATTGAGGATGATTGTTCTGAAAAGACAATAACTGACGTAAACGCATGTTTTCAGCTACTACTTCATCATAGTTTGTTACGCGTTGCAGTAATTGTGCATTTTCTTCACGAATAGCGTCTATTTCTTTAGTACCATTAATAGCTGTATCAATAACGGCAATGCCGGTATGAATGGATCCTAAAAATCGCGAAGCGCCATAAGTAAACGGTGTTGTTACTCGCTCCAACGGTACCGTTACATACGGAATAGCAGTTCGTTGTTTCCACGCATAGCCTAAGAGCGCTAAAAATACGCAGCATAATCCTACTACGACTATTAACCGTCGTTCTGATGAAAACATTACGCCCTTCCTTTCCGATTTTTCGATGCAATAATAAAACGATCCATCCGTGCAAATTCTTTGGACGCTTGGCCCAAACCAACCGCCACCGCATACCCCGGTTCCGGCGGTACCTGCACAGGAATCCCCAATTCTTCACTAATGCGCTGACCAAGGCCTTCCATAAGTGCCGTAGCACCGGTTAAAGTCATACCGCGCTCCATAATATCCGCTGCCAATTCAGGTGGCGTCTGTTCCACAACGGATTTAATTTCATCTACAATCCGTTGTAATGTGTCCTGCATAACCTGGTAAACTTCCGATTTACGAATAATAATTCGTTTCATCAGACCATTGGCAATATCGCGCCCCATGAAAGAAACTTCCAATTCTTCCTGTGGCGGCAAGGCCGTTCCCAGTTCCATTTTAATACCTTCCACCGTTTCTACAGCGACCATTACGGAATAGGTATTTTTAATATATTGTAATATAGCTTCATTAAAATCATGACCGCCAATACGTGCGGAGTGAGCAATAACCTTGCCCCCTAAGGACATAACGCCGATATCGGTGGTACCGCCGCCAATATCTACAGCCATACTGCCACATGCTTCAAATACCGGCAAATTACAGCCTAAAGCAGCCGCCACCGGTGCTTCCACCAAGTACGCTTCGCGCGCTCCGGCCTGAATAATAGCGTCCGTCATGGCTCGTTTTTCCACATCTGTAATACCGCAAGGCACGGCCATAATAACACGCGTACGACCTACGGTACGAGACGCCTTACTCATGAAGTGGCGCAACATAGTGAGCATAACACGATAATCTACAATAAAACCGTCGCGCAACGGGCGAAGTTCATCCAGCATGTCAGGGGTTCTAAGCAAAAGTCGTTCCGCATCGGCACCAACAGCTACGATACCTTCCTGTTTCGTATCGGTAGCCACCAGTGACGGTTCGGACAATACGACCCCGCGCCCCTGCACATGTACATGGGTATTCACGGTTCCAATATCTATGCCTAAATCTCGTCCTAAGGACGAAAAAATACGAATCATATGTTTAGTCTCCTTACTTTACTCATCCCTATATTATACTATCGGCAGTAAGGATAAATCAACCAAATCGGCGCTTGTTCTCTAATTATCACGCCCTATTCATACTGCTGTATTTTTGTAAAAACAGGCCCGGCAAACATAAATCTCATCGCCAAAAATTCATTTTCAAATCTTCCTTTTTATACTCAGCCTGTCCCTTTATTATAGCATTTACCGTGAATTCGTTTAGACAATTTTTTCTATAAAAGAGCTTTTTAGCAAAGAATGCAGCAATTTTCATCAGCCATTTTCGCAAAGCCTTCTGTAACCTATAATAGTCCCTTCTCACAGAGACTGGTATAGCGGCCATCACCGATAACTACATGATCCAGCACGGGAATGCCCATCAGCTTGCCCGCTTTAATAAACAGTTTCGTAATACCGATATCTTCAGAACTGGGTTCCGGATCACCGGATGGATGGTTATGAATTAAAATGAGGCTCGCCGCATTGGCCTGCATAGCTTGACGAAACACGGTACGCTGCTCTGCCAAACTACCGGTTAAACCGCCGATTGAGATGGTTTCCACATCAATTAATTTATTTTTACAAGTTAAAAAGGCGGCACAGAAATGCTCTTCTTTTTCATAACGCAAGCGCTCCATAATATAGGATGCCACCGCTTTAGGGCTACTGAAATCTTCAAAATGCTCCTTCACTCGCAGCTGACCGAGACGACGCCCCAATTCAATGGCCGCACAAACGGTAACCGCCTTATCGCGACCGATGCCCTTAATCTTTTGTAAAGCACCTACGGTCGTATCATTCAGTCCATACGCGCCATGACTTACTGTATCAAGGACTTCTTTGGCCAAATCCAATACGGATGACCCCTGTCGTCCCGTTCTGAGTAAAATCGCCAATAACTCAACCGTGCTTACGCCGGCGGCTCCCAAAGTTAAAAATTTTTCACGTGGTTTCTGCCATGGCTGCCATTCTCTGACAACGCCTGTATATGTCTTAATCATATGTCCCCCTAAATCACTAACCCAACTCACTAACCTAAATTACCAAGCTAATTCACTAACCTAATTCACGCTGTTAGTCCGGCGCCCCCATGCGCCGTAAATATCGCGCTACCACTTCCACCGGAAGGCCAACCACATTCGTATAAGAACCTTCAATGCGCTCTACTAAATAAGCCCCCTGCCCCTGTATGCCATAAGCACCGGCTTTATCGAGTGGTTCACCGGTAGCCACATACGCTTTTATTTCCGCATCACTAAGCGAGTAAAAAAGAACCTTTGTTACGACGTGAAACACCTCTTGCTTAATTAACTCCTTATCTCCATCGTAATAACAAAGCGCCACCCCGGTCACCACTTCGTGTGTATCACCAGACAATTCACGGAGCATCTGAACGGCCTCTTTTTCATTAGCCGGTTTGCCCAACACATGGCCCTTATGAGCCACAATCGTATCGGAACCAATAACCACATAAGTTTTATCGACCCCGGTCTCCGGAACCAACGCCGCCAAGGCCTTCCCCAAAGCCTGCGCTTCCACCAATTCATAGGGACTCTCAAACTCCTCATTATGCTCTTCATAGGTGCTCGTCACAACTTCAAATTCAATGTGTAATTGTTCCAATAAATCACGGCGCCGCGGCGACGCCGATGCCAAATATATTTTCATCAGTTATGTTTACCCCCGAATATGCCGTAAACTACAACGCGCAGTACCTCGAAAGGTACTGCGCGAGCATATCATCATTAGATTTTACAATCGTCAATCAGACTATTATATTACCAGTTTTTCATCACAAGACTTGCAGTAATACGTTTAGTATCACGAGCAATCATGATTTCTTCGTTAGTAGGAACTACGAAGATTTTAACTTTGGAACCTTCTACGCTGATTTCAGTTTCTTTACCGCGTACGTTGTTGCGTTCACGATCAAGACGAGTTCCGAGGTATTCAAGACCGTTACAAATAGCGTCACGGTTACCAATACCGTTTTCACCGATACCGGCTGTGAATACGATTACGTCTACGCCGCCCATAACAGCTGCATAAGCACCGATTGTGGAGCGAACTTTGTAGTGGAACATATCAAGTGCCAACTGAGCACGTTTGTTGCCTTCTTCAGCCGCTTCTTCGATTACGCGGAAGTCGTTGGACACACCGGAAATACCGAATACACCGGATTTCTTGTTCATGATGGCGTCGATTTCATGGTATGTCATATCCCATTTATCCATCAAGAAAGGAACGATAGCAGGGTCGATATCGCCGCAACGAGTACCCATAATCAAACCGGACAATGGCGTGAAGCCCATGGAAGTATCGATGGAACGACCGGCTTTAATAGCAGCCACACTGGAACCGTTACCAAGGTGACAAGAAATGATGCGCAAATCACTCATGTGTTTGCCCATTAATTCAGCTACGCGCTGAGCCACGTATTTATGGCTGGTGCCGTGGAAGCCGTAACGACGAACACCGAGTTCAGTGTATGCTTCGTATGGCAAACCGTAAAGGAATGCTTCAGCAGGCATAGTCTGATGGAAAGCCGTATCAAATACAGCTACCTGAGGTACTTTTGGCATGATAGCTTCGCAAGCTTCGATACCTTGGATGTTTGGTGGGTTATGAAGCGGTGCAATTTTAGCACATTCTTCTAAAGCTTCCATAACGGCCGGTGTAATCAACACGGAGTCAGCAAACTTTTCAGCACCATGAACCACACGATGACCAACTGCATCAATTTCATCCATGGAAGAAATTACGCCGAATTCTGCATCAATCAAGATGTCGAGCAAAATTTTAAGCGCTTGTTTGTGGTCCAAAATTGGTTCTACGCGTTCCAACTTTTCAGCATCCGGACGTTTGTGAGTGAAGATAGCATCTTCCGCACCGATTTTTTCAAATTGTCCTTTAGCTAATACCGCTTCATTGTCCATGTCAATGAGTTGGTATTTTAAAGAAGAACTACCACAGTTTACTACTAAAACATTCATTACTTATCCCTCTTTCTTAGTAATTTGAATTTTTCCTACCACAAGGTCAGAAATCTGAGCTCCCATTGTGCTGTCAACAGGATACTGATAGGTTATATTCCACAATACACCTTTATCGGCAAATGTGTATTGAAAGAAACGAATTTGGATTTTGTTAGCTACCAGTGTAGCTGACGAGATAAAGGCTTGAACACCGTCTACCGTTTTCATCTCATCCGACCATGTCAAATTGTTGCCGAAGCTTTTTTCATAAAAAGCTTTAGATTCAGCACCATAAGCCGCTGCTGTCGGCAAAGGTTGACCCGCTTTCGGGGAGATGGCTTCAATGGAAACCAGGAAGTTTTTATCGGCCCCTAAATACGTCGTTACAGGATACCCCAACGCATTTTTGGTCGTATTAGGCTGAACACCTATATCGTAAGGCAAGGCAACGGTAATTTCCGAGTTGCCGCTCTTAATTACTTTATGACCGAAACTATAAGAATCCAATGCATTATCACTGCCACAGCCGCTAATCGCAAGCATCAGCAAAGCCATGCAAAAAACAGTGAACCATTTCTTCATAATATCCCTCGATTCAAAACGTCTGTACAAGTAAAGCGTACGTTTAAATTATACCATTCTTTGCAATTACTTGCACGCCTCTTTTTAGACATATTCACTATTATTTTATTCATATGTATATTTACTGTAATTTTATTGTAAAATGGTTGATTATCTCAAAAAAGCCTTGATTTACGGGCATACAAGCAGGATTTCAAGCTGAATTTACTACCAATTTACTACTTTTGAGGGAAAGAGCCTTGATATGCCACCCGGAACCCTGCAAGCCCAAACACCAGCACACAGCATTGAGAAAGAATAAATGAAAACTGAATACGACGCAAATGCGGCGTTTCTCTATCCCATAACAGGGAGAACAGGAACGCCGCTTTTTTATGCCCTCATGTTACGCAGTAGGGGCGAAAAGAGCCTTGCTATATGCGGCTTTGCGGGCGCGTTTTTAACGGGGACAGGGATTTATACCTAACCCCGGCAAAACGGCGTTCTATCGCGTAACAAATCCACAACCAAAGGAGTGATGAAGCTATGGCAGTTTTCCGAGTGGAGCGCAACAAGGGCTATACCGTTATGAGCAACCACCATTTACGCAACAAGGAGCTGACCTTAAAGGCAAAGGGGCTTTTATCGCAAATGCTGTCACTTCCCGAAGATTGGGACTACACCCTTGCAGGGCTGTCACAGATTAACCGGGAAAAGATAGACGCTATCCGGGAAGCAATAAAGGAACTGGAACGCGCCGGGTATATCGTCCGTTCACGGGAACGCGACGAAAAGGGACGCTTGCGCGGAGCTGATTATGTGATCTATGAGCAGCCGCATACAGAACCTACGCCGGATTTACCTACATTGGAAAATCCAACATTGGATAATCCAACGCAGGAAAAACCAATGTTGGAAAAACCTACGTTGGAAAATCCAACGCAATTAAATAAAGATATACAAAAGACTGACTTACCAACAAAAGAAAAATAAATACAGATTTACAAAGTACCCATTCCATTCCTATCCTTTCCCTACCCCCTCTCCCTCTGACGGAGAAGCGGCTGCGCCGCCGGAACGGAAGCGAAAGGAAACGGAAACACAGAGCGCATATGAGATTTACCGGGAGATCATCAAGGACAATATCTCCTATGACATTCTCATGCAGGATATGAAGTTTGACGGGGACAGGCTGGACGAAATTGTTGACATTATGCTTGAAACTGTCTGCACCCGGAGAAAGACGATCCGTATTGCCGGGGACGACTACCCCGCCGAGCTGGTGAAAGCAAAGTTTATGAAGCTGGACAGTGAACATATCCGCTTTGTGCTGGACTGTATGCGGGAGAACACAACGAAAATCCGCAACATCAAGCAGTATCTACGGGCGGTGCTTTTCAATGCCCCGTCCACAATCGGCAACTATTATACGTCCCTTGTGGCTCACGATATGGCAAGCGGCGCACTTGCGCCACAGGAGCCGCACGACCCCTATTCATTCAAACCGGGCGAAAGCCTGTAACCACCCACAACCACAAAAGGAGGATTTTATATGGCACAGAAAACGACGGGAGCATTGGTATTTGACGAGCGCACAGACCGCTATGACATTCGCTTTGACCTTGCCAGCTATTACGGCGGGCTGCATTGCGGGGACTGTTTCGACGTGTTCACCCGCGGCAAGTGGAAGCCGACCCGCATTGAAATGAACATGAAACAGGAATGGTACTTAGTTGGTATCAGAGCCGACGATCTTAACGGGCTGCGGGTGCGTATCTGACCGCCGCCCCATAGACCACCCCGAAAGGAGGGAAAGACCCCATGCAGGACGAGATCAACGAGAAAACCGTTGCCCTGTATATCAAGACCGGGAAGCTGACCGCCGAAGTGCTGCAAAAGGCAATGAAAGCCGCGCTTGCACAGGCAAAGAAGCAGATCGGCAAACAGCCCCACGGGAAACAGACCCTAAAGCAGCTTATGAAGCAGAACACGGGCGTTTCCAACATAGAGATCACAAAAGACAATATCAAGGCGTTTGAGAGTATCGCCAAAAAGTACGGTATCGACTTTGCGCTGAAAAAGGACGCGACGGAAACCCCGCCCCGCTACCTTGTATTCTTCAAGGGCAGGGACGCGGACGCACTGACCGCCGCTTTCAAGGAGTTTTCCGCAAAGAAGCTGACGCAGGATAAGAAGCCCTCAATCCGAAAGGCATTAGCCGCTTTCCGGGAAAAGGCAAAGGAGCTGAACGCCAGCCGCCAGCAGACCAAACACAAGGACAGGGAGGTATCGCTATGAAGCCGGAAATCAAGAAGCTGCTTATCCTCAATCTCCCGTATCTGCTCTTTGTGTACCTGTTTGACAAGGCAGGCGCGGCTGTCCGGCTTTCCCCCGGCATGGACGCAAGCCAAAAAATCTTGAACTTGGGGAGGGCTTCACCGCCGCCTTTGCCAGCGCAGCCCCCAGCTTCCACCCCGCCGATTTACTGATCGGTATTGCCGGGGCGGTGATTATCCGGCTTGCCGTTTACCTAAAGGGCAAGAACGCGAAAAAATACCGCAAGGGCATTGAGTACGGTTCCGCACGCTGGGGGACAGCCGAGGACATAAAGCCGTACATAGACCCGGTATTTGAGAACAATATCCCGCTTACGCAGACGGAACGGCTTACCATGAACAGCCGCCCGAAGCAGCCGAAGTATGCAAGAAACAAAAATATCCTTGTGATCGGCGGTTCCGGCAGCGGCAAGACCCGCTTTTTCGTCAAACCGTCGCTTATGCAAATGCACAGCAGCTATGTTGTCACAGACCCGAAAGGCACGGTTTTAATCGAGTGCGGGAAGCTCTTACAGCGTGGCGGGTACAGAATAAAAGTGCTGAACACAATCAATTTCAAGAAGTCCATGCGTTACAACCCCTTTGCGTATATCCGCAGCGAGAAAGACATTTTGAAGCTGGTAAATACCATAATCGCCAACACCAAAGGCGACGGGGAGAAATCCGGCGAGGATTTTTGGGTGAAGTCGGAACGGCTTTTCTACTGCGCCCTTATCGGCTATATCCACTATGAAGCCCCGGAGGAAGAAAAGAACTTCACGACGCTGCTTGAAATGATAAACGCCAGCGAAGCCCGCGAGGACGACCCGGAATTTCAAAGCCCGGTTGACCTCATGTTTGAACGGCTGGAAGAAAAAGACCCGGAGCATTTCGCTGTCCGGCAGTACAAAAAATTCCTGCTGTCGGCGGGCAAGACGCGAAGCTCTATCCTCATTTCCTGCGGCGCAAGGTTAGCCCCCTTTGACATTAAGGAGCTGCGGGAGCTTATGGAAACGGACGAAATGGAGCTTGACACGCTGGGGGACAGAAAGACCGCCCTTTTCGTCATTATCAGCGACACCGACGACACTTTTAACTTTGTCGTGAGCATACTCTACACCCAGCTATTCAACCTCTTGTGTGACAAGGCTGATGATGAATACGGCGGGCGGCTTCCCGTCCATGTAAGGTGCTTACTTGATGAATTTGCGAATATCGGGCAGATACCGAAGTTTGAAAAGCTCATTGCTACCATAAGAAGCCGGGAAATCTCCGCGTCAATTATCTTGCAGTCACAAAGCCAGCTAAAGGCAATCTACAAAGACAACGCTGACACGATTGTAGGGAATTGCGACACCACCCTTTTCTTGGGCGGCAAGGAAAAAAGCACCCTCAAAGAAATATCGGAAATTTTAGGCAAGGAAACCATAGACAGCTTCAACACGTCCGAAACGCGGGGGCGGGAGCTTTCCCACGGCATGAACTACCAAAAGCTGGGAAAGGAACTTATGACGCAGGACGAGATCGCCGTTATGGACGGCGGCAAGTGCATTTTACAGGTGCGCGGTGTGCGCCCGTTCTTTTCAGATAAGTTTGATATAACGCGACACCCGAAATACAAGTACCTCTCCGACGCAGACCCGAAGAACGCCTTTGACATGGAGAAGCACATCAAACGCCGCCCCGCCATAGTGAAGCCGGACGAGGAATTTGACGTTTACGAGATCGACGGGGCAGATTTACAGGAGGACGCAGACAGTGAATAAAAGCCCCGGAAATGATAAGCGGCGGTTTACGGTGCTTGTCAACCCAAAAATCCGGGAAGAACAGCGGCGGCAAGCTGCCCTGCGGAAATTTATCAAAGATTGTGAACGGCTTTACGAAAAGAACCGGGCGCATTTACAGGAGGACGCAGACCATGAATAAGCGTATCAGAAAGAAACAGCAGAAGCAGCGGGAGCAACTAAAGCAGCTTGAAATGAAGTGGCTGCTGGATATGGCAAACACCATTGACGCGGGAATACGGGAGTGGCGGGAAGAAATGGAACGCCGCTATGTGGAGCTTTACGCGGAGGAATTAGCCCGCCGCATGGGGCTTGTCCCGAAACAGTGACAGGGCTTAAAAGATTTACGGCATGGAAATGTGGATAACAGGCTATGGGATCATGGATAACTCCATTCACAGCACATGGAAAAGCCAAAAGTGCGGCTTTCCCACGTCCTGCAAACAGAGTTACCCACAATCCCAAAAGAGCAGCCAGTTACCCACATTCCCACACCGCCGACGGCTACGGAAACAGACCCTTTCCTGCCTGTCATTCATAAAAAGATTTTTTAAGGAGCTGATCGGAAATGAAGAACGTAAACACGGGCTACATGATACGCGCCCCTACCGGGGGACGTACCGCCCAAACCCTTACAACTGAATACCGCCGCGCCGCAGAACTTACGCAGCGTGGGGACACCGCCTTTTATACAGGGCGGTTTTTTATGCGGCGGCGACTGATCGCTGACCGCCTTTTGTCCGCTTGACGGACAGCCGCACACGCGGCAGAAAGGATTTTATCATGGCATTTTTTACTTCCGCAGTAGGCGTTTTGAAAACACTTGTTATCGCTCTTGGGGCTGGTCTTGGCATTTGGGGCGTTGTCAATCTCATGGAGGGCTACGGCAACGACAACCCCGGCGCGAAGTCACAGGGCATGAAACAGCTCATGGCGGGCGGCGGCGTTGCGCTGATCGGCACGACCCTTGTACCGCTGCTTGCGAACCTGTTCTCCTAATCGGCAACAGGTAAACGCTTATGCAGAGCATACTTGACGCGATCACGGAATGGATAAAGGAAATCCTCATAGGAGCCATTAACGGGAACCTGTCAACTATGTTCGGGGACGTAAACGAGAAAGTCGGCACTATCGCCGCCGAGGTAGGGCAGACCCCGCAGGGGTGGAACGCGGGCATATTCAACATGATACGCACGTTATCGGAGAATGTGATCGTACCCATTGCGGGGCTTGTCATTACCTACGTCCTATGCGTGGAGCTTATCAGCATGGTAACGGAAAAGAACAACATGCACGACGTTGACACATTTATGTTTTTCAAGTGGTTTTTCAAGGCGTGGGTGGCGGTGTACCTTGTCACCCACACCTTTGATATTACTATGGCAGTCTTTGACGTTGCGCAGCACGTCGTTTCCGGCGCGGCAGGGGTGATAAGCGGCAGCACGAACATTGATGTTGCCGCCGCCCTTGCTTCCATGCAGTCCGGGCTTGACGCAATGGAAATCCCCGAATTACTCCTGCTTGTCATGGAAACAAGCCTTGTGAGCCTTTGCATGAAGATCATGTCGGTGCTTATCACGGTTATCCTGTACGGCAGAATGATTGAAATATACCTTTACTGTTCCGTGTCGCCTATCCCATTTGCAACAATGACTAACCGGGAATGGGGACAGATCGGGAACAACTACCTAAAATCCTTGTTCGCTATCGGTTTTCAAGGCTTCCTCATTATGATATGTGTCGGTATTTACGCGGTGCTGGTAAACAGCATGATTGTAGCGGATAACTTACACAGCGCGATATTTTCCCTTGCGGCATATACGGTTATCCTCTGCTTTTCCCTGTTCAAATCCGGCGCACTTGCAAAGTCAATTTTCGCGGCGCACTAAAGGCGTGTCAAGGGTAGGGTGGAGATTTTCAGAGCGGAGCGGCGAAAATACAACCCGACCTTGACGCGGGAGGAACCCCATACAATAGGGACGGGCAAAGGGCATAAACTGACCTTTGCCTTAACTGCCATAATGGGGGACTTGCAGGAAGCACACAGAAAGGAGGGACAAGAAACCATTGAAAAGAAATACGGCATAATCTACGCCGATCCCCCGTGGAAGTACGCACAGAAGCGGCTTTCCGGCGCGGCAGAACACCACTACCCGACCATGAGCATAGAGGAATTATGTGCGCTCCCCGTGGCTGACCTTGCGGCAGAGGACAGCGCACTTTTTTTGTGGGCGACATTCCCACAGCTTCCCGAAGCCCTGCGGCTAATTAAGGCTTGGGGCTTTACCTATAAGACCGCCGCCTTTGTATGGCTGAAACTCAATAAAAAATCCTACACATGGTTTTACGGCTTGGGATTTTGGACGCGGGGAAATGCGGAAATCTGTCTGCTTGCCACACGGGGACACCCAAAGCGCAAGTCGGCGGGTATTCATCAATTCATTATCTCCCCCATAGAGCAGCACAGCAAAAAGCCGGACATTACGCGGGACAAAATCGTTGCCCTCATGGGCGACATTCCCCGGATAGAGCTTTTCGCAAGGCAGGAAACGGCGGGCTGGGACACATGGGGGAATGAAACCAAAAACAGCATAGAACTCTGACAGAAAGGAGGTTTTCGGTATGGCGTATGTACCCGTACCAAAGGATTTATCAAAGATAAAAACGAAAGTCGCTTTCAACCTTACGAAGCGGCAGATCGTTTGTTTCGCGGTAGCCCTCATTGTGGGCTTGCCACTTTTTTCTTGCTAAAGGACAGCGCGGGAACCAGCGCAGCGTCGTTCGTGATGATCGTCGTCATGCTCCCCTGCTTCCTCATGGCAATGTACGAGAAACACGGACAGCCCCTTGAAGTCGTGGTGAAGAACATCATTCAGACAAAGTTTGTCCGACCAAAGGAGCGACCCTATCAGACGCAGAATTTATACGCTGTCTTGGAGAAGCAGCGAAAACTGGAAAAGGAGGTATCAGCGATTGTCAAAGGAAACAACCAAAGGCGGCGCACCGGGAAAAGACCCCGGAAAGGCTAAACCGAAGCGGAAACTGACCCGCGAGGAAAAGAAGCAGATCGCCGCCATTATCAGACAGGCAAAGGGGGACGGAAAGGCGCACACCGCCCAGCAGACGATCCCCTACATCAACCTGTACCCGGACGGGATATGCCGGGTGACGGAAAGGAAATACAGCAAGAGCATTGTCTTTGAGGATATAAACTACCAGCTTGCACAAGCGGACGACAAGACCGCCATTTTTGAGAACTGGTGCGACTTCCTCAACTACTTTGACGCTTCCGTATCAGTGCAGCTCTCTTTCATCAATCAAGGGACGCAGCGGGAGGAAGCGGAAAAGGCAATCAACATTCCGGCGCAGGACGATGCTTTCAACTCTATCCGCACGGAATACGGGGATATGCTGAAAAGCCAGCTTTCCAAAGGGAACAACGGGCTTGTGAAGCACAAATATATCACGTTCAGTATCGAAGCGGATAACATGAGCGCGGCAAAATCCCGCCTTTCCCGTATCGAAACGGACATACTGAACAATTTTAAGGTTTTAGGCGTGACCGCCCGCCCCATGACAGGCTATGAACGCTTACAGACCATGCACGGGGTATTCCACCCGGAGGGGGAGCCGTTCAACTTTGATTTCTCATGGCTTGCCCCGTCCGGGCTTACCACAAAGGACTTTATCGCCCCGCCCTCATTCCGTTTTGGCGAGGGGCGGTACTTCCGCATGGGGAAAAAGATCGGCGCGGTATCGTTCTTACAGATACTTGCGCCGGAGCTGAACGACCGCATTTTAGCGGATATGTTAGACCTTGAAACGGGCGTGATCGTAAACCTGCATATCCACAGTATCGACCAGACGGAAGCCATTAAGACCGTCAAGAGAAAGATCACCGACCTTGACAAAATGAAGATTGAGGAACAGAAGAAAGCCGTCCGCGCCGGGTACGACATGGATATTATACCGTCTGACCTTGCCACTTTCGGCGGCGAAGCGAAAAATCTCTTGCAGGACTTACAGAGCCGCAATGAAAGAATGTTCCTCTTGACGTTCCTTGTGGTGAACATGGCAGACACGAAGCGGAAACTGGAAAATGACATTTTCGCGGCGGCGGGTATTGCACAGAAATATAACTGCGCCCTCACCCGGCTTGACTACCAGCAGGAAGCGGGGCTTATGTCAAGCGTCCCTATCGGTGAGAACCTTATCCCCATTCAAAGGGGACTGACAACCAGCAGCACGGCGATCTTTATCCCCTTTATCACGCAGGAGCTTTTTCAGAGGGGCGCAAGCCTTTATTATGGGCTGAACGCTCTTTCCAACAACATGATACTCTGCGATCGCAAGCAGCTTAAAAACCCCAACGGCTTGATCTTGGGAACGCCGGGAAGCGGAAAATCCTTTGCGGCAAAGCGGGAAATGACAAACGCTTTCCTCATTACGGACGACGATATAATTATCTGCGACCCGGAAGCCGAGTATTACCCCCTTGTGCAGCGGTTACAGGGACAGGTGATAAGGCTTTCCCCCACCAGCCCGCACTACGTCAACCCTATGGATATTAACCTCAACTATTCCGAGGACGACAACCCGCTTGCACTGAAATCTGACTTTATCCTCTCCCTTTGTGAGCTGATCGTCGGCGGCAAGGAGGGCTTACAGCCCGTGGATAAGACCGTGATTGACCGCGCTGTTAGGAATGTGTACCGCCCTTTCCTTGCAGCCCCCGACCCGGCAAAAATGCCGATCATGGGCGACCTTTACGACGAGCTTTTGAAGCAGCCGGAGCCGGAAGCGGCGCGTATCGCGGCGGCATTGGAGCTTTACGTTTCCGGGAGCCTTAACGTCTTTAACCACCGTACCAACGTGGAACTGAACAACCGCCTTGTCTGCTTTGACATTAAACAGCTTGGGAAGCAGCTTAAAAAGTTAGGTATGCTCATTGTGCAAGATCAAGTATGGAACCGCGTCACCGTGAACCGGGCGGCGAAGAAATCCACAAGGTATTTTATGGACGAATTTCACCTGTTACTGAAAGACGAACAGACCGCCGCTTACAGCGTGGAGATTTGGAAGCGTTTCAGAAAATGGGGCGGCATACCCACGGCGATCACGCAGAACGTGAAAGACCTCTTGGCAAGCCGGGAAGTTGAAAATATCTTTGAGAACAGCGATTTTGTCCTCATGCTCAATCAGGCGGCGGGCGACCGGGCTATCCTTGCAAAGCAGCTCAATATCTCCCCGCAGCAAATGAGCTATGTCACCCATTCCGAAGCGGGCGAGGGGCTTTTGTTCTATGGCAACGTCATTCTGCCCTTTGTAGACCGTTTCCCGAAAGATACCGAGCTGTACCGCGTTATGACGACAAAGCCGGAGGAAGTGGGCGGCGCGTAATTTGCAGATTATTTTATCAACCTTGCGCCCTCTGCTGGGCGCAGATCGGAGGTGACAGACCATGAAGCAGTACAAAGCCCGCGACAAGATCACGCAGAAAATGACCCGTGACGGGGCTATCGAAGTAAACGCGGCTACCGGGAAACAAAAGCGTATCAGCAAACGGGCGCGGGAAGCTGCCCTGCTGAAAACGCCGGAGCAACAGGCGGCGCAGGACGCACAGGCAGCACAGCCCCTACCGGGCAATCCCGCCCCGGATATTTCCCCTAACGCGCCGCCCCTGCCCCATGCGCCGGGGACGGAAGCCGCACAGAACACGGGAACCGCCGAGCGCGTCTTAGAGCATATCGACGGGGCGCACACCCGCGCAGCCAGCAAAAAGGTGGCAAGGAAAGCACAGGCAGAAGCGGAAAGCCGCGCCCGCACTTCCCGGCTGCAATTCACCGAGGAAGAACGGGCAACGCCGGAGCTGGAAAGATACATCAAGAAATCCGACAAAGCCGCTGACAGGCTGGACGAAGCAAGGGCGAAAATCCCAAAGGAAAAGAAACTTGTCAAGGAGCGAACCTTTGACGAAGCTGCCGGGAAAGGCAAGACCCGCCTGCGTTTTGAGGAACGGGAAAAGCCTATGAACGGCGGCAAGGCACATAAAAACCCGTTATCCCGCCCCGCGCAGGAAGCGGGTATTTTCGTCCATAACAAGGTACATTCCGTGGAAAAGGACAATTCCGGCGTGGAGGGTGCGCACAAATCCGAGGAATTAGCGGAGAAAGGCGCAAAGTACGGGGCGAGGAAGATTAAGGAGGGCTACCGCAGTCACAAGCTCAAACCCTACCGGGCGGCGGCAAAAGCTGAAAAGGCAGCGGAAAAAGCAAACGCCAATTACCTCTACCAAAAGGCACTCCACGACAACCCGCAGATCGCCGCGTCCAACCCGCTCTCCCGGTATATGCAGAAGCAGCGTATCAAAAAGCAGTATGCAAAGACCGTCAAGGCACAGGGCGCAAAGTCCGTCAAGAACGCAGCGGAGAACACCCGGAAAGCGGCGAAAAAGACCGCAGAGGAAACCAAAAGGCAGTCGCTTTTGTAGGGCGGCACCCGGCGGGTGTCTGTATCGCCATAGGTGCGCTGCTGCTTTTCATTATGGTATCTTCCGCGCTGTCCTCTTGCGGGGCTATGTTTTCCGGCATGGTAAACGGCATTGTTGGGACTTCCTACACGTCGGAGGACGCGGATTTAGTCGCCGTGGAAAATAACTATACGGCATTGGAAACGGAGCTACAACGCGAGATTGACAATATTGAGCGCGACAACCCCGGCTATGACGAGTACCGCTATGACCTTGACAGTATCGGGCATAACCCCCATGAATTAGCGTCCTACCTTACCGCGCTTTTACAGACCTATACCCCGGCAACGGCACAGGCAGAAATAGATCGTATCTTTGCGCTGCAATATACCCTCACTCTCACGGAGGAAGTGGAGGTACGCCACCGCACGGAAACCCGGACAGGGACGCGGACAGTCACCGACCCGGTAACGGGGGAAACCTCTACGGAAACCTACGAATACGAGGTAGACGTAGCCTATAACTATTACATTCTCAACGTCAAGCTGGAGAACAAGCCCATATCCGAGCTTGCGCCGGGACTACTCACGCCGGAGCAGCTTGAAATGTTCCGGGTGTACTTGGAAACCAGCGGAAACAAGCCCCTCATTTTCGGCGGCGGTTCCCCGGACACAAACCCGTCCGAGGATTTAAGCGGGGTACAGCTTGTGAACGGCACACGCCCCGGAAATACCGCCATTGTAGACCGGGCGAAGTCACAGGTAGGAAATGTAGGGGGACAGCCCTATTGGAGCTGGTACGGCTTCAGCAGCCGCGTGGAATGGTGCGCCTGTTTCGTTTCATGGTGCTACAATCAAGCCGGGAAAAGCGAGCCGCGCTTTGCCGCCTGCCAGTCACAGGGTATCCCGTGGTTCCAGTCACACGGGCAATGGGGCGACCGCAATTATCCAAACATAGCACCCGGCGACGCGATTTTCTTTGATTGGGACGGGGACGGGAGCGCAGACCATGTAGGGCTTGTGATCGGCACGGACGGGCAGCGCGTTTACACCGTCGAGGGCAATTCCGGGGACGCTTGCAAGATTAAGAGCTATTCCCTTGACTATGGCTGCATTAAAGGCTATGGACTGATGAATTGGAACTGAACAACATTTTTTGACTATGAAAGGAGTTTTACATTATGGCAGCAAACAAGATTGACCGTATCAACCGGGAGATTGAAAAGACCCGCGAGAAGATCACCGAGTATCAGAACAAACTGAAAGGGCTGGAAGCACAGAAAACCGAAGCGGAGAATTTGCAGATCGTCCAGCTTGTGCGCTCCATGCGGCTTTCCCCCGCAGAGCTTACTTCCATGCTGTCCGGGGGCGCAATCCCCGGCATGACCCCCGCGCCCGTTTTAAGCGGCGCAGACATCGACGATAAGGAGGAAAACGAAGATGAAGAATAAGAATAGAATAAGAAGATTTTTAATGCCCTGCTGACCTTATGCGCCGCCCTTGTCCTTATGGGCGGCTTTTCCGTTACCGCTTACGCGCAGACCCCGGAGGGACAGGACGACGCGACCGACGACAGCGGCGTTGTCTACGAGGAACCCGAAAAGGAAGAACCCCTCACCCCGGACGGGAACGCTACCCTTGTGGACGATTTTGGCGGCAACAAGCAGCTTATCACCGTGACGACCAAAAACGGCAATTACTTTTATATCCTCATTGACCGGGACGACAAGGGCGAGAACACCGTGCATTTCCTCAATCAAGTGGACGAAGCCGACCTCTTAGCACTTATGGAGGACGGAAGCACCGAAGCAGCCCCGCCCGCCGTTTGCAGTTGCACCGATAAATGCGAAGCCGGAAAGGTAAATGTGAGCTGCCCTGTCTGCAAGGACAACATGACCGCTTGCAGCGGCAAGGAAGCGGAGCCGGAAACCGAGAAACCAACAGAGCAGCCCAAAGAGAAAGGCAATACAGGCGGGCTTGTGCTTTTCCTTGTCGTGGCACTTCTTGGCGGCGGGGGCGCGTTCTATTATTTTAAGTTTATGAAGCCAAAGCAGAACGTCAAGGGCGACACCGACCTTGAAGATTTCGATTTTGACGATTACGACGAGGACGAGGGGGACGGGCTTTCTGATGAAGAACAGGAGGACGAGGAAGCATGAGGCTTTTCACCGAAAATCCTTTGGAAAAATGATGGTACAAAGACCCACCGGGCGGCGTGACAGTGCGCCGCCCGTTCCAAAATCCCCGGCGTGTGTGCGCTGCCCTTATAAGGCGCAATCCCCCTGTATCGGCTATTGTCTGAAACAGGCACAGGAGAAGAAGCACACCGCGCCGGAACGCTGAAAGGAGGATTTTTTCATGGCACTTAGACTTGTGATTGCAGAAAAGCCGAGCGTGGCGCAGACTATCGCCGCCGCGCTTGGCGTTAAGGAAAAGAAAGACGGATATATCGAGGGCGTCGGCTACCTCATTTCATGGTGCGTCGGGCATTTGGTACAGCTTGCGGAAGCTGCCGCCTACGGGGAGCAATATAAAAAATGGAGTTTTGACAGCTTACCCATTCTGCCGGAGGAATGGCAGTACGCCGTTGACCCGGACAAGGGGAAGCAATTCAAGACCTTAAAAGAGCTTATGCACCGCGCCGACGTTTCCGAAGTGGTGAACGCCTGCGACGCGGGGCGCGAGGGAGAATTGATTTTCCGCTTTGTCTACGAAGCGGCGGGCTGCAAGAAGCCCATGCGCCGCTTGTGGATTTCCTCAATGGAGGACGGGGCGATTAAGGCGGGCTTTGCTTCCCTCAAAGACGGGCGGGACTACGACGCGCTCTTTGCGTCTGCCCTCTGCCGCGCAAAGGCTGACTGGCTTATCGGCATTAACGCCACCCGGCTTTTCTCCTGCCTGTATGGAAAGACCTTGAACGTGGGGCGCGTCCAGACCCCGACCTTAAAAATGCTCACCGACCGGGACGCGGCTATCTCCCATTTCCAGAAAGAAAATATTATCATGTTCGCCTTGATTTATCCGGCGCGGAAGCGGCAAGCGAAAGGATTTCAGACAAGGCAGAAGCCGACGCGCTGAAAGGGGCTTGCGAAACAGAACGGCGGTATGCGTTTCCCTTACCAGAGAGAAGAAAACCGCAGCCCCGCCAAAGCTCTTTGACCTTACCTCTTTGCAGCGGGAAACGAACCGCATTTTCGGTTACACCGCAAAGCAGACCCTTGACCTTGCACAATCCCTTTATGAAAAGCGGCTCCTTACTTATCCGAGGACGGACAGCAGCTTTCTTACTGACGACATGGGCGGCACCGCAGCGGGCATTATCGCGCTGCTTTGCGAAAAACTCCCCTTTATGGCGGGCGCGGACTTCACGCCGGAGGTTGTAAAGGTATTAGACAGTAAAAAAGTATCAGACCACCACGCAATCATTCCCACTATGGAGCTTGCAAAGGCTGACCCGGACGCGCTGCCGGAAAGCGAGAAGAATATCCTTACCCTTGCGGGGGCGCGTCTGCTCCTTGCCACCGCCGAGCCGCATATTTATGAAGCGGTTACGGCGGTTTTCTCATGCGCCGGGACAGACTTCACCGCAAGGGGAAAGACCGTACTTGCGGAGGGTTGGAAAGAGCTTGAACGCAGATACCGGGCGACGCTGAAAGATAAGCCCGAAGCAGAGGACGGGGAAAATGAGGGCGTGACGCTGCCGGAGCTTTCCGAGGGACAGAACTTTTCCTAACCCCGCCGCAAAAGTAACGGAGCATACCACAACGCCGCCGAAGCCCCACAGCGAAGCGTCGCTTCTCTCTGCTATGGAGCGAGCCGGGAACGGGGACACCGACCCGGACGCGGAACGCCGGGGGCTTGGCACTCCCGCCACCCGCGCCGCCGTC